>Ga0335075_10000823_pt1 | contig 52314 bp, 48 predicted proteins | sample Lox_Sample_24_FD_206723 | JGI IMG/M metagenome (GOLD analysis project Ga0335075, IMG submission 206723) | Soil microbial communities from Loxahatchee National Wildlife Refuge, Florida, United States - Lox_Sample_2.4 | ecosystem: Environmental > Terrestrial > Soil > Wetlands | place: USA... | reverse complement strand
CGGTAAAGCTGTCGGTCCCTGTCCCGGCGTAATAGACAAGGGTCTTGCCCACGCTCGCCGAGGTATCCCCCGCGGCACTGATCGTGTTGTTGCCGCTTGTCCCCGCCTTGATCGTCACCACCCCGACCGACAGCGTCGTGTCGGTCACCGTGACTGTGTTGTTGCCGGCCGCCAGATTGATGACGGGAAATTGGCTGACGTCGCCGAGGCTGAAAGTGCCGGCGCTGATTACCTCAAGAAGGTCCGACCCGCCGCTGCCGGTGATCGTCGTGCTGGCCAGGACGGAGGCGAGCGCCTCCACCGTCCAGGTCGCTCCGGGCTCCACGGTCACCGAGCCGAAGTTGACAAAGGTCGTGCCAAGTGCGTCGAGGGTTCCGGGACCCGAACCTTGGGCCAGCTCGAGCGTGGTGTTGGAGCCCACCACCGTGCCGGTGAACGTCGCTCCTGGTTCGATCGTGAAGAGGCCGCCACCCAATTCGAGCACGCCCGGGCCTTCGACCGGTCCCGCAAAGCTGCCGCCGGCCGTAAAGTCCAGCGTGCCACTGCTGACATCGATGGTTCCGGTGTCGGCGATAGAGGCCTGGACGTAGGTGAGTCCGGTGCCTTCGGTCTCGATCGTGCCGGCGTTCGTCAGGGTGGCACTGGAGAGGAACGGGTTTGAATCCGTCGTCAGGTCGAGCACCGTGTCGGCCTGATTGTTGAACGGACCGCCGCCGATTTGTCCGCTGCTGACATCGACGGTGCCCTGGTTGGTCCATACCGCGCCGTCGGTCAGGGCGACGCCGTTGATTACCGTCACCGTGCCGGTGGTTGCCAGCGTGCCTGGACCTTCGAAAGTGGCTGCCTGAATGACCTCGTTTGAAACCACATCCGTCCCGCCGCCAAGTAGGACTGTCCCTGTAATCGTGCCGGCCATCGCTTCCTCCCTGTTTTCGGCTCAGGCAAACAGTATTTCCGCTGAAGCGCCAATCGGGTCGTTCTCGAACCGGCCGGTAAAGCTGTCCGGCCCTGCCCTTGCCGCTGCCACATCGGTAAGGGTCTTGCCTTTGCTTGCCCCAGTATCCCCGGCGACGCTCATCGTCTCGCCGCCGCTGCCTCTGCCTCGATAGTCACCGACCCGCCGGACAGCGTCATGTCGGTCACCGTCACCGTGTTGTTGCCGGAAGCGAGGCCGACCGTGGCGAAGTTGCTGACCCCGCCGAGGTTGAAAGTCCCGTTCCTGGTGAGCATCAGGGTGTTCGTGCCAGTGCCGCCGGTTAGCGTATCGGCGACCAGCGCCGTTGCCGATGCTGCAACCGTGTCGTTCTCGAACCCGCCAGTGAAGCTGTCGATCCCCCCGCCGGCTATGTATATCGGCGCTTTGCCGGCGCTCGGTGTTGTGTCCCTAGCCGCGCTCACGGCGTTGTTGCCGATTGCTCCCTGTTCGATCGTCACCGACCCGCCGGATAGCGTCGCGCCACCGCCACTGACCGTGCCGGCATTGACGAGAGTGCCGTCAACGCTCATCCGCCAGCTGAGATCGAGGCTGCTTCCGGTGCCGACCGAGACCTCAGCGCCACTCTGCGGGACTGCCCAGAATTCTTGCGTGGTCATGTCCTGCACGCCAAGCCCGGCGCCGGCCAAGCGCACCGTACCCGCAACCATCGCCAACGCCGCCGTCCAGGCAGCGTCGTCCAGTACGCCGTCATAGATGAGTTGGATCAGCCGTTCGCGGTCGGGCATTTCTGTCCCGCGCCTCCCCAGGTTCCGACGGCCCTTGGAAGATGATAATACTAACTTAGAAGATTATGGCAAGGTACGTTTCGCAAATATTGCATACTGCCGATCCGGATCACCACGGAACGATGCCGCAACCACGGTGCCGCCTGACCAACGTCACGGACCGGCGCAATACAGTCCTGCTCGCGCAGGAACGGGTCCTTCACCTGCACACATTCAGCCGCCCGCCGGCACCCCTTCGGCCCTTGCAAAACCGCTCCGGCGCGGCGGGTCTTTGCCCCAAAGAACCCCTACGGCAAAACTCCGGCTCGGCCCTAGCGTCCCGACAACCTGAAGTTCTGGCATCAACCGCCCGAACCTTGTAACAAAGCCCCCTCGCGGAGCCAGCCGCTCTACCGGCGATTGTTAATCCTCAGAGATGTGCTATTGTGAGTTGAGCGCGCACAACTGTCCCAGAAGAGAGTGCCAACCCGGTGCTGACCAGAGGCGGATTCTTGTTGGATGACTTTGCCCGGCTGGCAGCCAATGTCGCCGGTACATCGGCGGCGGTCATCGGCATGCTCGGTCGCCGCAATGACCATGGGCCGACGCTGGCCGTATTCGGCATCTTACGAGACCAGGCTGCCGCAATCGTCGAGATCGATCGAATCCTGGCATCCGGCCCCAGACTGACGACCGTGCCCGACCTCGCCCAGGATGAAAGATTTGCCGCCAAGGCGGCCACCCTCGGGCATCCCTCTCCACGGTTCCTTGGTCACTTGAAGCTGCTGTCGTCCGGCGGCGAGCGGATCGGTTTCATTTGTGTCCTGGATCAAACCTCCCGGACCGGCCTGACCGAAGCTCAGTCGGCCTCGCTCGAGCATATCGCCACCATGATTATGGCAGACCGCCGCCGGGAGCAGCGTCACCTCCATCTCATGCATGTCGCCGATCGCGCGCTGCGGGTCGATCGGATGCTGCGGCTCGTATCGGAAGCAGCCTCCTGCGCCGATGCCTTGACCAGCTTGCTCGAAGAGCTCTGCCGTTTCCATGGCGCCGCGGTCGGCCGAATCTGGCAGTTCATCCGGGTCGATGAGCCCATGCACGAAGTCAGCCGCTACGATCAGGACGACGGCTCCGGCGATGCCGCGCGGTTGGCTGAACCGCTGCTCGCGCTCAGCGCAATGACCGTCGAGGCAATCCGACGCAACGAGCCGCACGCAAGCAACCTCTCCCGACGGGACTCGTCCGGCTGGCCACAGGCCGACGCTGCGTCCGGTTTTCCCAGCCAGGTCTGCGTTCCAATTTGGGTGCAACAGCAACGCTTCGGCATCTCGCTTGCGTTCACCGCGGAACACCGGGATCTCGATGCAGTAGTGGCGGATATTGCGTCGCTTGGGGACACCATCAGGCCGACGCTGTTCCGCAAGGTGACCGAGGAGCGGATTCGTTTCGCCGCCCACCACGATGACCTGACTCAGCTATCGAACCGTCTGATGTTTCAGGAACGTCTCCGCGCAACCCTGGCGACAGCGCGGGCTGGCGGCCATGGGTTCGCCCTGCTGTATCTGGATCTCGACGCATTCAAGGCGGTCAACGACACGCGTGGCCACGAGATCGGCGATAAGCTCCTGGTGGCAGTTGCGCAGCGATTGCGGGACAGCGTGCGGGAAGGCGATACTGTCGCCCGGATGGGCGGCGATGAGTTCGCGATCATTCAGCCGTTCGGGAGCGAGCCCACTGCGGCGACAGCCTTGGCCGAGCGGCTGTTGGAAACCATCGGCCAACCCTTTGAACTGGAGGGACAACGCGCGTCGATCGGCGTCTCGATCGGCATTGCCCTCTTTCCTCAGGATGGCGAGAGCGCGGACCTGCTGCTGCGGAATGCCGATATCGCTCTCTACCGTGCCAAGCAGGCAGGTCGTAACACCTTCTGTCTGTTCGATCCGACCATGCACGCCAACCAGAAGGAACACTTCCCGATCGAGCGGGACATCAAGGACGCGATTGAAGGAAAACGCTTCACGCTGGTCTATCAGCCGGTGTGCGACAGCACGTCGTTGCGCATCGTCGGGTTCGAGGCTCTGCTGCGATGGAATAACCCCCTGAGGGGCCCGATTCAGCCCGATCGCTTCATTCCGCTTGCCGAATCCAACGGATTGATTGTTCCACTGGGCCTGTGGGCGCTAGAGTCGGCATGCGCCGAGGCCGCGACGTGGGACCCGTCGGTCTGGCTCTCGGTCAATCTCTCGCCGCTGCAGTTTCGGCAACCTGACCTGCCGCAGCAGATTGCGGACGTGCTGAACCGCACAGGCCTGCCTGCCGACCGGCTCGACCTTGAGGTGACCGAGGGTTTGCTGCTTGAAGAATCCGACCGCGTCCGACGCACGATGCGAGGGCTTCAGGAGCAGGGTATCCACATCATACTGGATGATTTCGGCACCGCCTATGCTTCTCTGAGCTACCTCCGCCGCTTTCGGTTCGACGGTATCAAGATCGACAAGTCGTTCATCCGCGGTCTCTGCGACGATGACAACACGCTTGCCATCGTGCAGACGATTTTGTCGCTCGGCGAGCGGTTGAACCTTGCCGTCGTGGCAGAAGGGGTGGAGACCGAGCGTGAGCTTGAGGTCCTCCGCATGCTGGGCTGCCGCTTTGTTCAAGGCTATTTGTTCGGCAAGCCGCTGGAGAGTCGGCAGGCGCGAGCCTTGCTGCGGCGCGCCGGAGCGGAAACCGACGATTCCGGGACCTATCCTGCTGCTGCTAAATGATACCGGAAAGCGAACGATACGCTCCCTCGCACTCGAGGTCTCACCCGCCGTGGCCGGCCTTATGCCGGCCATCTCCCGCCAGTTCCGGCATGCCGGCGGAGTGTCATTCTTTCGAGCGCCTGGCATCGCGGCAAGGCTAGCTGTGTGGTGGATCGTGGTTCAGCTCCAGCCGTCGCTCGTGCGTGCCGCCGTCCTTGCGAAACCAGTCCGGGGCGCCGCTTTGGCCACGGCCGGACAGCACCCGCGCTTGCCGCCAATTGGAGCAATCTGACCGGCAAACGGGCCTCGCCGTGCCGCCAACCCGATTGCGGGGCCGTGCCCGAGGGCGAAACTTGGAATTGTCATGCCGTTCGCCGGCGATCAATAATGCCGGCTGCCCAGGTATTGACACGCGATGTTCCCAGAGAGCGGTGTGCCCCTGTCGTCAGCGGCTGAGCTTCCCAGGCATCAGCTTGGCTGGCGGATGGCAGTGCTGCCGTTCCGCAGCGTCGGCGCGCCGATCGGGTACGGCATCGCTCTCGGCATGGCGGAGGAGGTCTCCGCGGCGCTGTCCCGTTTTCGTGCCCCGCGTTTGGTCGCGACTGCCACGTTCTGGGACGGGTCCGGACCGGCCGCCGATGCGTTGGCGCGCTGTCGGACATACCAGCTCGACTACATCATCGACGGCACGATTCAGGTCATCGACGACCAGATCCGCGTGAACGTCGCCCTTTTGGACGTCGTTCTCGACTTCGAGGTGGTCTGGAGCGGCTATTTCGACGGACGCCTGGACGATCTGTTCTCGCTGCAACATCGGATCGCATCCGAGACGGTGGCTCAGGTCGACCCCGAGCTGTTCCAGCGTGGGCCGGCCTTCCGAGAGCCGGTCAGGACAGACATAGCCGAGGCCCACCACTCCGTGCTGACAGCGATCCAGGGCATCTTCCGCCTGGATCGGGCGAAATTCATGCGCGCGCGCGAGCTGCTGGCGAAGGCGATCGAGCTTGATCCCGACTATGCCGCCGCGCATGCCTGGATGGGGTATTGGAGTATTATGGCTGTCGGGCAGGGTTGGGTCGAAGACCCGCGCGATGTCACGACGTTGGCCGGTGCCTCGGCCGAGCGCGCGGTGCTGCTCGATCCTCTGGATGCGCGCGCCCTTGCCATTGCCGGGCATGTGAAGGGTTATCTCCTGCACGACGTTCCAAGCGCCCTCAATCTGCACGCGCGGGCGATCGAGCTGAACCCCAATCTGCCGATCGCCTGGACGTTGAGCAGTTGGTCCAAGATCTACAACGGAGAACACGCGACTGCGATCCGCCACGCCATCATGTCGCGGTCGTTATCGCCACGGGATCCACACATATTCTTTGTCGAGCACGCATTGATGACGGCCCACTTCTTTAGCCATCATCTGGAGGAAGCCGAGATGCTGGCGGAAGTGGTCCTGCAGCGAAATCCGGGGCACGCCTCGGCATTGAACGTCCGTTTGGCGATCCTCGGGCATATGGGGCGCAAGGAGGAAGCCAGCCAGTGCCTGGCGATGCTGCAGGAGATCGACCAAAACGTTTCGATCGAAAAGATCATATCCAGGCCGCCGCTGAGGCCGGAGGACCGGGCTTTCTACATCGACGGCCTGCAACGGGCGGGTGTGCCGCGGTAAGACATCTTGTCCGAGGCCGCATGCAGGCGCTGCCGACGGCAATGACAACGCCGCTACGCGCCGGCACCCATTTTTTGGATTTTTGCAATCCGTTGCGCCGCCTGCGAGCTTCAACCTTAGTGCCTCGCCGCCAAACTCGGTTGACGAAAATCTTCCTGGCATTGCGCCCATCAGTGGTCTTATGAAAGCCATCGCGGATCAGGGCGTCCGGGCACATTAATTGAATTGTCTACGTCCTCGCCGGAAGAGCGGTCTGCAACCTATGATTGTAAGCCTCGAACGTCTTTACCAGGAGTTCAGCAATTGCGGAAAGGCAACCTGAATAGGCATCGACACCGTTGCGAATAGCCCCGGAATCCTTCGCGTTTACATTCCTGTTGGGCCTGTTCGCTGCGCTGCCGGCCCTGTCAATCGACATCAGCGCGCCGACACTGGTGTTGTTGCCGAAGGCATTGGATACGTCGACGACCGTCGCCGGTCTCACTTTGTCGTTCTTCATGATCGGCTTCGCGTCGGGACAGCTCAGCGGTGGCCGCCTGTCCGATTGGAGTGGCCGTCGGCCAGTGCTGCTGGTCGGATTGTGTTGCTACACGCTTGCCAGCGTCGCCTGCGCGCTGTCCCTGTCGGGCCTGGCGCTGGTGATCTCTCGCTTCGTCCAGGGCATCGGCGCCGGGGCATGCTCGGTGCTGTCGTTCGCTATGGTGCAGGACTTGTTCGAGGGTGATGCCGCACGGGCCAAGCGGTCCTATGTCACGGTGGTCTTCGGTGCGGTTCCCATGCTCGCCCCCGCGCTTGGGTCGTTGCTGTCCAGCTTCGCCGGTTGGCGGTCGGTTCACGGGATCCTCGCCGTAGCCGGGGGATCGCTGGCGGTTGTCACTTGGCTGGGTGTCGCCGAGAGCAGATGTGCCGACCTGGAACTCTTTGCTCCCACCGCGGCGAGTGGTGTTGTCCGGCTGCGGGACGATCCTGGGTTTATCGGCTTAGCCTTGGCCAATGCCCTGAGTTACGGGGGGATCTTCGCGTATATCGCCGGATCACCGGTCGTGATCATCGGTCAGATGGGACTGTCCTCAGCGGTATTTTCGACAGTGTTCGCCTGTACGGCCGCAGCCCTGACTCTAGGCGCGTGGACCAGCGGCCGACTCAGCCGCCGCGGCTTCGGAGCAGCCGGCTTGCTTGGACTTGCGCTGGGCACTGCCGCGGCTGCGACGCTTGCCTTGGCGACGGCCGGCGTGGCCGGCATCACGTCGGGCGCGATCCTGCTCCCGCCACTGCTGGCTGCACTGTTTGCCCGAGGAATCTCCGCTCCGAACCTGCAACATCTCGCCATTGAACGGCGGCGAGAACAGGCGGGGATGGCTTCAGCCGCGCTTGGGGTCACGCAACTTCTGTCGGGTGCCCTGGCCAGCGCGGCGGTGGCAGTCCTTCTGCCGGGCTTGCGGCTAGGCGCGGTTGCCATTCCGATGGCGCTATTCGCTGCCGCCGCGCTGATTGTCTGGCGTTGGCTCGGTCGGCGATAATGAAAGGCCGGCTCGACGATCAGCCGCGGCCCGGCCATCTCCCGCCGGTTCCGGCACGACGGCACAAACGGGTTGTGCCGAGCAGCGCAGCGTCAGTCCGCGTGTCTGTCTGCCAGCATCGAATCGTCGATCGGACACATCCGGCGCTTGCGCACCATCACCGCGTAGCTGCCCTGACGGACATGCGGATCAGGGTGGGGGAGCAGCACTTCCCCGAGACGATCCCAATCGGAGCTCGTCAGGTCGGAAGCTTCCAAGCACGCAAAGTCGGAAAGGACCTCCTCCCGGTACGCCAGTTGCGGAACCGGCTGGACTTGCAGGAAGGGCGCATGGGATCGAATGTACACCGGCTCGCCGGTCCGGATGATTCGAAAGTTGTTGAAGAGCGGGCCGAACCAGATATCCGTCTCGACGATTCCTTCCCAGGCGGCCAACCCCGGGATCGGCGGAAGATTGACGGGAGCACGGACAGACAGACTCCAACCAGGTCGGGTCTTCGCCAGCAGCCCCGTCCAAATCTGCACGCCACCCAACTCAGGCAGCGCCGTAAGGAACGGAGGCGAGCAACCGCGCAGTGTCTCCGGAGCCAGCGTATCGAATCCTGCCGCGTAGCCGGGAAATTGAACGGCGCCGCTATCCGTTCCAGATAGAGGCAACCAAGTCTCGTCCTCTCCGTACGACCAAAAGACCTGCTCGCCGTCCCACAGCAACCGGATATCGATGGGCGGGAAAACCCAATAGCCGTACGCGGTCGCCGAGGTCAGGGCGTCGCAGTAGCGCATGGCGCGGCTCGGCAAGTACCCTGCCGCGGCACGCTCGGCTCGTTTTGGTGGTCTGGCCTCTTGAATTAGACGAAAGAACTCGACGGTGCGGTTCTCGTGCATGTTCTTCGCATTGAAACAGGTGGGGCATCCCGCAGCGCGCGAGGGATGCCCGGCACCACCTGAAGGATTTAAAAGCGCATCATCCCGCCGCCAATGCGAACGCGACCGGAATCCTTTGTGTCAAAGCGCATCATCCCGCCGCCGATGCGAACGCGGCCAGAATCTTTTGTGTCCCGCGCCGCGGAAGTAGTTACAATCGCAGCAGCAGCGGCCGGGGTGGTGGAATCCGCCTGAGTCGTGCTGATCTTCGGCTTGTTGACATCGTCAGATGGAAACATAGAGGAAACCTCCGAGTGCGTGATCGACAAACCGTAAATGCCACGGGAAGGGCTGCATGTAAATAGATAAAATCACTGTCCGGGTAGAAAATTTGGGTGTGAACTTCTGAATTTTATCTATTCAGATGACGGTTTTGCTCGTCCAGAGCAATCCCACGAAAGATCATAAGACCATTTTCGCTTGACTCTTTACCGCAATCGCAGTTTATTCAAACACAATTGCGGGATAACAGGACCTAACCTATCGCTGTAGTTTGCCGTGAACACAATTTGATGATCTGTTCTCGGTGCTCTAATTGCTCGAATGAATCGCCCGCAAATGCACGAGCCAGCGCACTCCTGGCGCGCGACAAGATCCCGATATTTATCGACTGGCCGATAGCCGCACCGGCGCTTCGTCCCGCCCTTCGGACATGTGTGACGCGGCGGAAGCATGAAAATCATCATACGGCCGCTGGCAATCAGGCTCCTTGGCTAAACAAGCGGGTGCCGACACCAATTGATAGAAGTCATCCCGCACGACGTCAGTTCGGGAGCCACGAATGGAATCAATCAGGCTTCACCGCGCGGATCACTTCGAGTCTGCACCAACCAGTCGTCAACCCTTCGCTTGCCGTCAACGTCGCTCAGCGAGAATCGATGACCGGCCACAACGCCGCGGCGGCGGTTCGTCCAATTGTCCTCGTCGGCGCGCGAGACTAGCATTCCCGGTATGATCGAGACGTCTCGGCCGCGAGGCCTGGCCCGCAACGCCGCCAATTACGGCGACCGCGACTTCGCGCTCTATCTGCGGCGCTCCTTCGCGAAATCCATGGGCTACTCCCAGGCCATGCTCGACCGTCCCGTAGTCGGCATCGTCGATACCCGCTCCGACTACAACAATTGCCACCGCACGGTTCCCGAGCTGGTCGAGGCGGTGAAGCGGGGCGTGCTGGCCGCCGGAGGACTGCCGCTTGCTTTCCCCACCGTCTCGCTCTGCGAACCGTCGCTGTTCCCGACCTCCATGCACTACCGCAACCTCGCTGCACTCGATACGGAAGCGATACTGACAGCGCAGCCGATGGACGCCGCCGTGCTGGTGGGCGGCTGCGACAAGACCGTCCCGGCGCAGCTCATGGCCGCGGCGTCGGCCGATATCCCCTGCGTGCAGCTCGTCACCGGCCCGATGCTGGCCACGTACTTTCAGGGCGAGCGTTTGTCGGCCTGCACCGATTGCCGCCGTTACTGGGCACAGTATCGAGCCGGCCGGGTCTCGCGCGAACGCATCGGCGAAATCGAAGACCGGCTTGCCACCACTGCCGGGACCTGCGGCGTGATGGGCACTGCCAGCACCATGGCCTGCATCACCGAAGCGCTGGGCATGATGCCGCCCGGCACCGCCAGCATCCCGGCAGTGCACGCCGACCGGCTGCGCGCCGCCGAAGCAGCAGGGACGCTGGCGATGCAACTGATCGCGGCGCCGATCCGGCCATCCGAGATCATCACCGCGCATTCGGTGGAGAACGCGTTGCGCGTGCTGCTCGCCCTTGGCGGCTCGACCAATGCGCTGATCCACCTGACCGCCGTTGCCGGTCGGCGTGGCATCCGCATCGGCTTGGGCCGGCTGAACGATCTCTCCGACGGCACCCCGGTGCTGGTCGATCTCAAGCCGACCGGCGAAGGCTACATGGAGGACTTCCACGCTGCCGGCGGCATGCCCGCGCTACTGTGGGAATTGCGCGACCTGCTGCACCACGATGCGCGCGACGTGACCGGGGTGACGCTTGGCGAACGCCTGACCCAGCCCGATTTCGTTGATCGCCGCTACATCCGCGCCCGCGCCGAGTCGGTGTCGCCCGTCGGCGGACTGGTGGCGCTGTTCGGCTCGCTCGCCCCGCGCGGCGCCATCCTCAAGCGCAGCGCCGCGACCCCGGCACTGTTCGAGACCGAAGCCCGGGCTGTGGTGTTCGACGAGCTCCAGGACCTGGCCGCCCGCATCGACGACCCGGCGCTGGACGTGACCGAGCGAGACGCCCTGGTGCTGAAGAACGCCGGTCCGCTGACCCCGGCCGGCATGCCCGAGGCCGGGTACCTGCCGATCCCGGCAAAGCTCGCCCGCGCCGGCGTGAAGGACATGATCCGCATCAGCGACTGCCGGATGTCCGGCACCGCGTTCGGGACGATTGTGCTGCACGTCACGCCGGAAGCCGCAGCCGGCGGGCCGCTCGGGTTGATCGAGACGGGTGACCGGATTCGCCTCTCCGTGCGGGACCGGCGGATCGACCTGCTGGTGGCCGAGGACGAACTGGCCCGCCGCCGTACTCGCTGGCACCCACCGTCACGGCCGGCACGCGGGTGGGACAGGATTGTTGCCGAGCAGGTGTTGCAGGCCGACGAAGGCTGTGACCTGGCGGTGCTCCGCGGCGGATGAGAGTACCGTCCGGTTCGGATCTCGATTGGCACGCCGAACCCGGCTCCGAGAACATCAGGCACAATGATGGTGCAGGCGGTGGCCATCTGCGTAAAACCTTCCTCCTTGTTGTCGTGCCGCCGAATCATTGGGATCCTCTCAGTCGAACAGGGCGCGACGGGTGATCCGATATGGCCATCTCGGAACGGCAGCACGGCGCCGGCCCTTCTCCCGACGCCGGATGAACTGCTCGAGAGCCTGCAGGCGTTGAAGTTGCCGATCGTCCGCTATCTGCCTCGCCCCCTGCGCACGGTCGAAGAGTCGCTGAGCGACGTCGAATTCGGCGCCGATTCCATCAACGAGCCCGCTGGACGCGTCGCAACGCGCCTGAGCGGAAAAATGGCCTGAGCGCGCAGAGGGCGAACCGTTGGGTACTAAGTTTCTGGCGTTGCTCGCCTTGCTTCACCACACCGGCCTCAGCGTTCAGCACGTCCGCATCCCAGTGCCGGGCGGGGTCGTGCTCGATGGCGCCCTGGTCCGCCCCGCCGGCCCAGTCAACGCCCCGGCCGTCGTCGCCCTGCACGGTTGCGGCGGCCCGGTGCCGAGCCGCGATGCGCAATGGGCCGAGACCCTGGCGGGCCAGGGCCACGTTGTCCTGCTCCCCGACAGCTTCGGTTCCCGCGGCCTCGGCTCGCAATGCCGGGTCCGACAGCGGTCAGTCAAACCCTCCGGCGCCCGGCGCCAGGACGCAATCGCGTCAGCACGCTGGCTCGCCGGTCAACCTGGAACGCCGATGGGCGGGATCGTCCTCCTGGGCTGGTCGAATGGCGGCGGCACGGTACTGTTCACCGCGGCCGAGGTCCCCGATCTGCCGCCGACCTTGTTCTCGCGCTTCGTCGCCTTCTACCCCGGATGCAAAACCGAGCTGGAGGACAAGAGCTGGAAGCCCGCCGCCCCTCTGATGATTCTGGTCGGCGCCAATGACGACTGGACGCCGGCGGCGCCGTGCGAGACGCTCGCCAAGAAGTTTCGCGACCAGATCACTCTCGTCATGTATCCCGATGCGTGGCACGACTTCGATCGTCCCGACCGTTCCGTGCGGGTGCTGTGTGGGCTCGCGACGCCACCCAGGGGGACAGGTGCGGCGCACGCCGGGACGAACGAGGCCGCTCGCCTCGACGCGTTGCGCCGGGTGCCGGCCTTCATCGCGGCAGCCAATCAGTAACGCCGCGCGGCGAACTGGGTGAGGGTTGCACACGCGGTGGCAGCCTCACCCATCGCGCTGCACGTGGCGGCCCTGGATCAGGTGCGGGGCCGGTTCTCTGTCGCAGAGCGGGAGAGGTGTAGAACCGCCGGCCGCATGCTAGACCCCTCGCCGCAACACGGACCCACGGCAACGATATCATGGACGAGTACGTGACGACCTCCGGCGGAAACCGCCTGTTCTCCGCTTCGCTGGCGGAGACCGACCCCGAGCTCGCCGACGCGATCGGCGCCGAACTGCGCCGCCAGCAGGACGGTATCGAGCTGATCGCCAGCGAGAACATCGTTTCCGCCGCGGTGCTCGAGGCGCAGGGCAGCGTGCTGACTAACAAATACGCCGAAGGATACCCAGGCCGCCGCTACTATGGCGGCTGCCAATACGTGGATGTGGCCGAGCAGCTCGCCATCGACCGGGCGAAACAGCTCTTCGGCTGCGCCTTCGCCAATGTCCAGCCGCATTCCGGCGCGCAGGCGAACCAGGCGGTGCTGCTCGCGTTGCTGCAGCCCGGTGACACCATTCTGGGAATGAGCCTCGCCGCTGGCGGACACCTCACGCACGGCGCGGCGCCCAATCTCTCCGGCAAATGGTTCCGCGCAGTCCAATATGGCGTGCGGCGAGAGGACGGCCTGCTCGACTACGACGAGCTCGAGCGCTTGGCGCGGGCCGAGAAACCGAAGCTGATCATTGCCGGCGGCTCGGCTTATCCGCGCACCATCGACTTTGCCCGTATCCGGCGGGTTGCCGACGAGATGGGCGCCTGGTTCATGGTCGATATGGCGCATTTTGCCGGGCTGGTTGCGGCAGGCCTGTTCCCCAGCCCATTGCCGCACGCCCATGTGGTGACCACGACCACGCACAAGACGCTGCGTGGCCCACGCGGCGGCATGGTGCTGAGCAACGACCAGGAGCTGGGTCGAAAAATCAACAGCGCCGTGTTCCCCGGCTTGCAGGGCGGGCCGCTGATGCACGTCATTGCAGGCAAAGCCGTCGCGTTCGCTGAGGCGCTGCGTCCCGAGTTCCGCACCTACCAGGCGGCGGTCGTCGCCAATGCACGCGTGCTGGCCAAGACACTGGCTGAGCAGGGACTGGCGATCGTCACGGGTGGCACCGACTGCCACCTGCTGTTGGTCGATCTGCGCCCGAAGCGCGTGACCGGGAAGGCGGCGGAGGCAAGCCTGGAACGGGCGCTGATCACCGCAAACAAGAACGCCGTCCCGTTCGACCCGGAGAAACCGGCGATCACCTCCGGTATCCGGCTCGGGTCGCCGGCGGCCACGACCCGAGGGTTCGGCATGCGGGAATTCCGCGAGATAGGGCTGATGATCGACCAGGTGATCGAGGGGCTGGCCAGGTCGAATAACGGGGCGAACGACAGCGCGGAGCGCGCGGTTGCCGCGCGGGTGCGCGCGCTGTGCGCTCGGTTCCCGATCTATGCGGGGAGATAGCCTGTTGACCCTCCCTCTCCTTGCTGGGGGGGGCAGGCGGGAGGGGACGGTCCGTCTGAGGCGCGGCTGTCGGGGCTCACTCGAGCCGTCCCCTCCCCCTAACCCCCTTCCGCAAGGGGAGGGGGAATAAGTGCGCTGTCCCTTCTGCGGTCATGAGGACACCCAGGTGAAGGACAGCCGTCCAACCGAGGACGCCTCGGCGATTCGCCGCCGACGGTTCTGCGGCAATTGCGGCCAGCGCTTCACCACCATCGAGCGGGTGCAGCTTCGCGAGTTGACCGTCATAAAATCAGATGGCAGGCGCGTCCCGTTCGATCGCGACAAGCTGGCACGCTCCATTCGCATTGCGCTCCGCAAGCGTCCGATCCACGAGGAACGGATCGAGCGCATCGTCAACGGCGTGGTGCGCCAGCTCGAAGCCTCCGGCGAAAGCGATATCCCCAGCAAGCAGATCGGCGAGCTGGTGATGGACACGCTGAAGGAGCTCGACCCTGTCGCCTATGTCCGTTTCGCCAGCGTCTACCGCAACTTTCGCGAGGCAAAGGATTTCGAGGAATTCGTCGGGACGCTCGCCGAACCCGCGCCCGACCAGGCCGGATAGCGGCGATGCCCGTGCCATCACCTGACGATGTCGCGCATATGCGGGCTGCGCTGGCGCTGGCGCGGAGGGGAATCGGCAATACCTGGCCCAATCCGGCAGTCGGCTGCGTGCTGGTGAAGGCGGGGCGGGTGATCGGCCGAGCCGTGACCGCCCCCGGCGGGCGGCCGCATGCCGAGACGCGCGCTCTGGAGCAGGCGGGCGAAGCGGCATGTGGCGCCACCGCCTACGTCACGCTGGAGCCGTGCTGCCATTGGGGCCGCACGCCACCCTGCACCGACGCGCTGATCGCCGCCGGAATCGCCCGCGTGGTGATCGGCACACGCGACCCCGATGCACGCGTTGATGGCGCCGGCACCGCCCGCTTGCAGGCCGCCGGCATCGAGGTGGTCGAGGGCGTGCTCGACCAGGATGCCCGCGACACCATCGCGGGGTTCGCGCTCCGGGTGCGACAGGGACGGCCGCTGGTCACTCTGAAGCTCGCCTCCACTTTGGACGGCAGGATCGCCACCGGCGGCGGCGAGAGTCGATGGATCACCGGGCCTTTGGCGCGCCGCGCGGCCCATGCGCTGCGGGGCCGACATGACGCAGTGATGGTTGGCGTCGGCACCGTCGCCGCCGACAACCCGGACCTGACCTGCCGGCTGCCCGGCCTCCGCCCGAACCCGCTTGTTCGGATCGTGGTGGACAGCCACCTGCGCACCACACTGACGGCACGCCTCATAGCCACTGCGGCCGAGACGCCGACCTGGATGCTGATCCGCGAAGATGCCGAGCCTGACCGCCGCCGCGCCTTCGCCGATGCCGGCGCCCTGCTGGTCGAGGTCCCGCCGGCGGCGATGGGGATCGACCTGCGTCAGGCGCTCGGGCATCTTGGTGCTGCCGGCATCAGCTACCTGCTGGTGGAAGGCGGTGCGCAGATCGCCGCTTCGTTGCTGCGGGAGGGGCTGGTCGATCGGTTGGCCTGGTTCCACGCACCGGCGATAATGGGCACCGATGGCTGGCCGGCCGTGCAGGGCTTCGGCGTGGACCGGTTGCAGAGCATGCCCCGCTTCCGGCGCCGCTCCTCAACCACCTTCGGCGATGACATGCTGAGCGAGTTCGAGAGGGTCGATTAGGTGTTCACCGGCATTGTCACGGCACTCGGCACGGTCCGCGCGATCGACCCGATCGGCGGGGGCAAGGACATGCGGCTGGTCATCGCCGCACCCTGGGAGGATACCACCTCGATCCTGATCGGCGCCTCGATCGCCTGCTCGGGCTGCTGCCTGACGGCGGTGGAGGTCGGGTCGGGCTGGTTCGCCGCGGACGCCTCGGCCGAGACCTTGTCGAAGACGACGCTCGGGCGCTGGCTGGTCGGCACGCGCGTGAACCTGGAACGATCGCTGCGGGTCGGCGACGAGCTGGGCGGGCATTTCGTTTCCGGCCACGTGGACGGCGTCGGCGTCGCCGTGTCGTCCGAGGCCGAGAACGGCTCCATGCGATGGCGCTTCGCCGCTCCTCGGCGGCTGCTGCGGTTCATCGCGGTGAAGGGCAGCGTGGCGGTCGATGGGGTGTCGCTGACGGTGAACGAAGTGGACGAGGCTGGTTTCGCGGTTAACATCATCCCCCATACGGCGGCGGTGACCGGCTTCGGATTGCTCACGCCGAACGATCCGGTAAATATCGAGATCGACATGCTGGCGCGTTATGTCGCGCGGTTGGCGGAGTTCCGATGATGGACGGCATCAGGACGGTGGGCCTGTCGCAATACCTGACCAGCGCCGAGGAGCTGGTGGAGGAGGCGCGAAACGGGCGGATGTTCATCCTGGTCGATGACGATGACCGGGAGAACGAGGGGGACCTTGTGATCCCGGCGCAGTTCGCGACGCCCGAAGCGGTGAATTTCATGGCCCGCCACGGCCGCGGCCTGATCTGTCTGGCGATGACCCGCCAGCGGCTGGAGCAGTTAGGGCTCAGCCTCATGAGCCCCAACAACAGCTCCCGCCACGAAACCGCCTTTACCATTTCGATTGAGGCGCGTGAGGGTGTCACGACAGGCATTTCAGCGCATGATCGCGCGCATACTATAGCCGTCGCGATCAACCCAGAATGTGGGCGCGACGACATCGTAACACCCGGACACATATTTCCGCTGATGGCACGCGAAGGCGGTACGCTGGTGCGCGCGGGACACACGGAAGCCTCGGTGGACATTGCGCGTAGGGCCGGCCTGTACCCGGCGGCCGTGGTCTGCGAGATCATGAATGACGACGGCACCATGGCGCGGTTGCCGGATCTCGTCGCTTTTGCGCAGCGTCACAACCTGAAGCTCGGCACCATCGCTGACCTGATCGCGCACCGGCGGCGCACGGAACGGTTGGTTCGTCGCGTGCAGGAAGGCACCTTCGATCATGTGGCGGGCGGGCAGTGGCATTTGATCGTCTATGCCAACACAGTCGAGTACCAGGAACACGTGGCGCTGGTGAAGGGCGACCTGTCGGGTCCCGAGCCGGTGCTGGTGCGTATGCACGCGGTCGATCTGCTGGACGACATGACCGGCGGGCCGCACTGGATCTCGGTGCACAATGCGATGCACATGATCAGCGGCGAGGGGCGTGGCGCCGTCGTGCTGATCCGCGATCATCGCAAGACCGCGCTGTCGGACCGGGTGCGGCAACTGGCGATGTCGCCGCGCCCGCAGCAGGAGCTGCGGGATTACGGGATTGGCGCGCAGATCCTGCTCGATCTCGGGGTCAAGGACATGGTGCTGCTGTCGAATCGCCGGCGCACCATCATCGGGCTCGACGGGTACGGGCTGAACGTGGTGGAGACACGACCGATTGCCGGGGAGACGCCCCAGCGGTGAGCACCGAGGATGCCGCTCTGCCGTCGGCGCCGCGGGTCGACGGCCCGCCGCCGCACCTGCTGGTGCTGCGCGCACCCTATTACCGCGACGTGGTCGAGGGGCTGACTCGCGGCGCTGAGCGTATCCTGCGTCAGGCGGGCGCCACCTTCGAGACTCTGGACGTGGCCGGGGCCTTCGAACTGCCCCAGGCACTACGGATGGCGCTGCGGGGCAGTCGGCGGTTCGACGGGTACGTGGCACTGGGCTGTGTGGTGCGGGGCGAGACCGATCATTACGACCACATTTGCCGCGAGACGATCAGCGGGCTGATGGCGGTGGCGCTGCAATTCGGCTTGGCTATGGGACAGGGCATACTGACGGTCCACCGCTTGGACCAGGCCATGGCCAGGTCCGGGCAGGACGGCCACAACAAGGGTGCCGAGGCCGCGGCCGCAGCGCTGGCCCAAATTGGCGCCGCCCGCCGCCTGGGCGCCGTATGAGTAATAGCGGGAGGTCCGGCCGGACTCCCCCTCTCCTCGCGGTACGGGGCTAGGGGGCGGCGCGAAGTGGCCAAACCCCCCCCCAGATCGCGCGCTCGCACTGCCTCGAGGGTCGCCGCGGTGCAGGCTTTGTTCCAGAGCGAACAGGCGCAAGAAAACCCAGAAACGGTGATCGACCAGTTCGTCCGCCACCGGCTGGGACAATGGCCGGGCACAGGCGGGTTCGAGGAAGGCCGGGCGCCGGAGGCCGACGCGCCGCTGTTCGCCCGCATCGTGCGCGCGGCTGTGGCGCAACAGGATGCGATCGACCGTATGCTGGTAGCGGCGTTGCCCGCCGATTGGCCGCTGGCGCGGATCGACCCCGTGCTGCGCGCCCTGATGCGCGCTGGTGGGGCCGAGCTTGGGATGGCGGACGGGCCCCCGGCAAAGGTCGTGATTAACGAATACCTCGACGTTGCCCATGGCTTCTTCGCCGGCGACGAGCCACGGATGGCCAACGGCGTGCTGGATCGGCTGGCACGCTTGTTGCGGCCGCGGGAGTTCGCGGATTAGGTGCTGATGCCCGGACGGGGGCCCAAGTACCTCTTAGGGACGGGTCTCCTTGGTCGGTCCGATCTGGCGCTTGGGCCGAGAAACTCCTATGTCCGAGACCGCATGGTCGGTTGCGGTGGGGAGCAAATATCGACGCATCGCCAAGGTCTCCGAAGCAGGGAAGCTGAGCCTGCCCGCCCGGGTGCGCCGACGGGTCGGGCTCGAGCAGGGCGGCCCTGTTCTGGTTCGGGTCGAGGATGGAGAAAATCCGGATCCGGACAGTGCGGGATTCGCTTCATCGGGTGCAACTACAGGCGCGCAAGCTGTTCGGAGAATCTGACAGCGTCGACCGGTTCATTGCTGATCGCAGGGCGGAGAGTAGGCGCGAGAGCGATGCCGGGTGACCGTTCTTGATGCGTCTGCCGTCCTCGCTCTGATTTTCGAGGAGCCCGGACAGGAACGCGTCCTTGATGCCGTTCTGGCCGGCGCCGAGATGACCACGGCGAACTTCGCCGAGGTTGCAACGCGTTATGTACTCAGGGGTGTCTCCGCCGCTGACCTGTCTGAGCTACGCAACGGCCTCGCGGTCACGTTGGTAGCGATCGATGAGGATCTGGCCGTCCGCGCCGCGCTGATGGCACGGACGGCGAAAAGCGCCGGGCTGTCGCTCGGGGATCGGTTATACCTGGCGCTGGCGCAACGCTCCGGGCAGGTGGTGCTGACGGCCGATCGGGCTTGGGAGGGGATCGCGGCGGCCGTTGGGGTTGCGGTGGAGGTCATCCGCTGAACCGGTGCCTGCTGAGGCGCCTACGGGGCCGCCTTGACATCACCTCTTCCACAGCGTCAGACTTTCCTGATGTAAGCGGTATCATTAATGGTCCCGCCAAGCCGGGGAGGGCGTCATGACGGGCTTGCGTTGGCTTGCCATATTTGGTTTGGCTGCCGCCACTATAACGCCGGCAGCCGCGCAGAAGGCGACGGTCGTAAACTTCTGGACAAGCGGCGGTGAGTCCCGGGCCCTGGCGATTCTCGCCAAAGCGTACGAAAAGGTCGGCGGACAGTGGATCGACGTCCCGGCAATTGGACCACAGGCGGAGCAGGCTCTCGTCCTCAGCCGAATCGCCGGGGGTGATCCGCCGACGGCGATGCAGTGGTCGGTCGGCGTCCCTCTCGGCCAGCTTGCCGATCAGGGGCTTCTTAATAATCTCGACGAAATAGCCAAATCCGGCAATTGGGACAAGAACCTTCCACCGATCATCGTGAAGACGATAACGTTCAACGGGCACGTTTATGGTGCACCTGTCGATATTGGCGGCGCCAACTACATGTACTATAGCACGCAGATATATCAGAAGCTTGGCCTCAAGCCCCCGACAACTTGGGACGAGTTTTTCGCTCAAGCACCGAAAATAAAAGCGGCGGGTTATATCCCGCTGGCATTTGGCGCAAACGCGCAGCAGGAGAACTGGTTGTTCATGGCTTTGCTGGCGGGGATTGGAGGCGCCGACGTCTATAGGCAGGTCGCTGTCGACCACAATGCCGAGGCAGCCGGCAGTGACGCCGTCAAGCGAGTGTTCGAAGCTCTCGGCAGGCTGCGGCAATTCGTGGACGCGGGCAGCCCAAACAGAAAGTGGAATGATACGTTGGCTCTTGTCGAGAGCAACAAGGCAGCCCTGATGATTGTCGGTGACTGGGCTTCGGGAGACTTCGCCGCCAACGGCTTGAAGTTAGGCAAGGATTATGGCTGTGAACTCGCCCCCGGGACCCGGGATCAGTATATCCTGGTCGCTGATGCATTCGCTTTCCCCAAATCCGGCAACAGCGAGCAGATCGCGGCACAAAAGAAGCTTGCCAACGTTTTGATGGAGCCGGACGTACAAACGGAGTTCAACGTTTATAAAGGTTCACTGCCGGCGCTTCTGAACTCGAAACTCGATGGTATTGACCCATGTGCCCAGATTGGCCACAAGGTCCTGAGCGAAGGTCCGGATCATCAGCTTCCGCACTTTTTCCTCACGTTTACACCAAATACGCTTGGAGAAATCTACGACCTGATAGCGGAGTACTGGACAGACCCGAGCACGACCCCTGCCGCAGCGACGAAGCGATTCTCACAAATCGTCGGGGGTACAGGCTGAACGGCGTCGGTTAAGCGCCGATCCGGTCGCAACTGTAATCGCTTACCGTAGGGCGGAAAAGCGAAGCGCATTCCGCCATCGGGCGGGCTGCCGGCGCCGGGTCAGTGAACCGCACCACCCCGACAGGGAGCGTGAAATGCCGGAGCCGAGTATCCAATCGCAACCGGCATCAGTAGCCGGCACGCCTCGCAAGGCGCGATACCTGCTTCGCCGTCGCCTTGCCGGTGGGATCGAACGAACCCGAGGCAGCACTGCGCCGCGGATTGCGCTTATTCCCACGGTCCTTGTCTTTGCTGTGTGTTATTACGGCAGTGTGGCCTGGACCATCTACATATCGATGACGCGCTCTTCATTGATGCCGGTGTACCACTACGTGGGGTTGCTTCAGTACCGGCGACTGTTTCAGTCTCTGCCTTGGCAAACGGCATTTGGCAACATGTTCATCTTCGGTGGTCTCGACGTTATCGGGACTCTCGGCTTCGGGGTTCTGCTGGCGGTCGCGATTGATCGGAATCTGCGGTTTGAGAGCATCGTCCGAACCATTCTGCTGTATCCTTTTGCGCTGTCCTTGATTGTCACCGGACTTGCCTGGCAGTGGATCCTCGATCCGACGATCGGCCTGCAGCACTTCGTAAGGGGGCTGGGGTTCCCAAACTTTATATTCGACTGGATTACCAGACCGGACCGTTCGATCTACACCCTTGTTTTCGCCGGCATCTGGCATCAGGCAGGTTTCATCATGATCATAGTGCTTGCCGGGCTGCGTGGAATCGACCCGGAGATCTGGCGCGCCGCGCGAGTGGAGGGAATTCCCACGTGGCGCGCATACGTCAGTGTCGTGTTGCCGATGCTGCGGCCGATCCTTGTGACCTGCCTGGTTCTTATTCTTATTGCGGTCGTCAGGAGCTACGATCTGGTTATCGCGATGACCGGAGGCGGTCCCGGCATCTCGTCGGATCTGCCTGCTAAATTCGTGGTGGACTACGAATTCCAACGCGCCAACATCGGGGAGGCCTCGGCTGCAGCGGTGATCATGTTGATCTCGGTCGTCGCCATCATGGGGCCGTACCTCTGGTTCGAGATGGGTCGAAAGAACTGATGCGTCGCCGCGGGACCCTTCAGGACCGGATCGGTCGGGCAGGTCTATATGCCTTTCTCCTCGTGACCTGCCTGTTCTTCTCGCTTCCCCTCCTCATAGTCCTGTCGACTTCGTTGAAATCGCTTGCCGAGATCCGCAGCCTCTCGATCTTCGAGCTCCCCTCGTCCCTCGATCTGTCCGCCTGGTGGAAGGCATGGTACACCGCGTGTACCGGGACAGAGTGCGGCGGCCTTCACACCGCGTTCTTTAATTCCGTTCGCATAGCGCTGCCAAGTGTGGTCATCTCTGTGCTGGCTGGTGCGCTCAACGGATACGCACTGTCGCATTGGCGCATAGCAGGCGCGAACGGGATCATGCTTGCTCTCCTGTTCGGGGCATTCATACCGTATCAGGTCATTTTGTATCCTCTGGTAAAGATCTTCAGCACGGTCGGCATCTATGGATCCCTGGTGTGCATCATCTGTGTCCATGTGCTCTTTGGGCTGCCGGTGATGACCCTTCTGTTCCGGAATTTCTACACTGCTGTCCCCAACGAGCTTATAAAGGCGGCCCGGGTCGATGGAGCAGGCTTCTGGCGAATCTTCGTCCATGTCGTGCTGCCGCTCTCCACCAACATGTTGATCGTCGCCGCGATCCTGCAGACGACAGGCATCTGGAACGATTATCTGTTGGGCCTGATTTTCGCCGGATATTCAAATACGCCGATGACAGTCAAACTCATGGAACTGGCTACCACATCGACGGGAGTCGTGGAATACAATGTCTCAACGGCCGGCGCGCTGCTGACCGCATTGCCAACCTTGCTGCTGTATTTCATGTCCGGCCGCTACTTTGTGCGAGGTATCACGGCCGGCGCGATAAAGGGCTGATGAAAGCTGCTGCCCTGGGGCACTACAGCCTGGCCCCGCTGGCCGGATCGAAAAGCGACACGTGGTCCGTCAGCAGCGAGAGCCGAACGCGACCGCTGGTGCGTCGCGCCGCCTGCGGCGCAAGCCGCGCCGATATTCGGTACTCCCCTAGCTGAAACCATCCAAGAGTATCGGCCCCCATGGGCTCCATGAACAGTGTATCGGCGGCCGCGCTATGATCCTGCAGCGACTCCCCCGCAAGTGTCACATGTTCCGGCCGAATCCCCAGCACGATCTCCTGCCCGGGGGTGGCTGATGCGCGGAAGGCATAGCCGCCAAGCGAAAGACAGGTCGATCCGACCTGAACAGCAGGCACGTCTCCGGCGACCAGTCGTCCGCGCAGAAAGTTCATGGCAGGCGATCCGACAAATCCGGCGACGAACAACGTCGCGGGACTTTCATAAAGGTCGTCAGGGTCGGCATATTGCTCGATCCGGCCGGCCCGCATGACGGCAATCCGGGTTGCGAGCGTCATCGCCTCGGTTTGGTCGTGCGTCACATACACGATGGTCGCGCCCAGTTCCTGGTGAAGCCGCTTGAGCTCCACGCGCATCTCCGTTCGAAGCTTCGCGTCCAGGTTCGACAGTGGCTCGTCGAACAAGTACACCTTGGCGTGTTGCACGAGTGCGCGCCCGATGGCGACCCGCTGACGCTGGCCACCGGAGAGTTGCGACGGTTTCCGGTCCAGCAAATCCTCGATCTGCAGAAGCCTGGCGGCCCAGCCGACCCGACGGACCACTTCGGCCCGCGGCACCGACCGGACCCTCAGGCCGAATGACAGATTCTTACGCACCGTCATGGTCGGATACAAGGCATAGGATTGAAAGACCATGGCGATACCGCGCTTGCTTGGCTCGCGGTATGTGACATCGACGCCATCTATTTTCACAATGCCCGTGTCGATCTCCTCGAGCCCGGCGATCGCATTCAGAAGCGTGGTCTTGCCACATCCGGAGGGGCCGAGCAGCACCGTGAAGTCGCCCGCATCAATCGGAAGATTGATATCCTCAAGCACCCGTAGCGGGCCGAACGACTTCGAAAGACCGGATATGGAGACCGCGGACATATCTCCCCTTCATCTCACCAGAGGCTCATCCTTGACGCGGGCGCGCCGTACTCCGCCGGATGATCATTTCCGCATCAAGGGGGGGAGGGGGCTCCGCCTTCCCTGTCTCCAGCAGACCGATGATGTATTTCGCCAGCTCCCGTCCCATCGCGCGGCTCGGCACACGGATCGTGGTGAGCGGGGGATCGAGATGGGCCGACATGTCGGTGTCGTCGAAACCTGCAATGCTGAGATCATCCGGAACAGCAAAACCGAGTTCCCTGGCCTCGATAATGGCCCCGGTGGCAATATAGTCGTTTGTGCAGACAACAGCAGTTGGGCGAAGCCCCTCGGCCTTCAGAAGCATGCGCATGCCCTCCCGACCGCTGGCGATGAACCGGCTGTTCGCGCGAACGAGATGCTGCGGACGGATAGCAATGCCGGAGCGTGCCAGAGTATCGCCGACCCCCTCGATGCGCTGCTGGATGCGGTCATTGGCCTCGGTCTCGTGCGCCACCATCCCGAAGTCACGATGGCCGAGCTCGAGCAGATGCTCGGCAAGCTTCGCTGCGGCCGCGTAGTTATCGAAGCCGATGCACGTGTGCCTGTTGTCCCGGCCGCTTGTATAGGTGATCACATAGGGAATGCCCTGTGACTCGAGAAGCTCGAACATCCCGCTCGGCTGTGCTTCGCCAACCATCACCAGACACTCGATCCCCTGCTCGATCAGCTTGCGTGCCTGCTTGAGCCGCAACTGCTCCGACACGTCGATGCAGCACAGGATCAGCGTGTAATTGGCGGCGCCAAGACCGTACTGCAGCGCCTCGATCAGCGTCGCAAAGTTCTGGTGACTGAGCGTCGGAATCATGACCCCGACGGTGCGCGTGCGCAGCGATGCCAGCGCCTTGGCGACACCGCTCGGCACCCATTTCAGCTCCTGCGCCGCCTGCGTGATGCGGTCACGCAGCGCGGGCGATACAAGAGCAGGCGTGTTCAAGGCCCTGGAGACCGAGGCCGTCGATACCCCTGCTTCCCGCGCCACGTCCTGGAGTCTGACGGATCTGCGCGGCCGACCTCGTCTCGTGCTCCCGAGCGACATGGACCTCAATTCGAAGGCCTACACCGTCAATACGACATAGTCGTGTTCCACCGTCACCGGCACGGTCTCGGCCTCGAACGGTCCCTTGGCCAGTACGGCGCCCGGCTCCACGTCAACAGCGTACGTCCGCGCGTGGACGCTGTCAGGATCGCACCAGGACTGCCCGGTGCGGATGTCGAATTCCCAACAGTGCCATGGACATCGCAGCATCTCGCCCTGCCGCGTCAACCTGTATTCGCCCGGCGCCGGTGACTCGAGCCGACTGAGAAGCTTGCCGCGACAGAGCGGCGCCCCCTGATGGGGGCACCGGTTGATGATCGCGAAGAACTCGTCATTGACGTGGAAAACGCCGATCTCCCGTCCCTTCACGTTGACGATCTTGCAGGAGCCTGGTGCGATTTCATCCACCTTGGCGACGACGTGCCGGCTCATGGATCAGTCAAGGCAATAGAGTGCCCGCGCGTTCTCATGGAAGATCTTCCGCTTCCATTCCTCGGGCAACGCGACCTTGAAGGCGAACCGGGGATCGTCCTGGTCCCAATGTGGATAATCGGTCGAGAACAGGACGCGATCCGGGCCGATCCACTCGAGCGTGCTGAGCATGTCGGCGGGACGCTCGGGCTCCTCGATCGGCTGAGTGGTGACCCAAATGTTCTGCCGGACGTAATCCGACGGCTTCTGCCGCAAGAATGGCACCTCCGCGTGCAGCCGCTTCCATGCCTTATCAAGCCGCCAGCAGAGCGCCGGCAGCCAGGCGAAGCCGCCTTCCACGAGCACAACCCGCAGATTCGGTATGTGCTCGAAAACGCCTTCGCAGACGAGGCTCACCACCAGCGTCTGCATCGACTGCACATACGACGGATGCTCCTCGTGATAGAACGACGGCCATCCTCCGCCGGTCGAGGGATGGCCGCCGTTTCCGCCCAGATGCAACGACACAGGGAAACCGTTCGCGGCACATGCTTCAAGAATCGGCGAGTAGCGACGACGGCCGAGCGGTTCCAGCCCGCGCGGTGGAATCTGCACCTGAACGAAGCGGCGGTCACCGGCGCGCCTTTCGATTTCGGCAATGGCCGCCGACTGATGTTCGATGTTGATCTGTACCGCGGCCTTCAGACGCGGATCAGGATCACTCCAGCGGGCAAGCTGCCACTCGTTCACCGCGGTCGCCATCGCCGCGCCGAACTCGATGTTCCGCTCACCCGCGGCGCCGCCGACCAGCGGCGCAAGCAGCCCGTAAGAGACATCGAACAGGTCGAGCAGTTGCTGCCGCATGAACGGCAGGTCCGAGCCCGGATGAGTCCCGTCGGGCGGCCACGCATCCATACGCTGGCCGTTGCCTGGAGACATCCTGGGGTAATTGGACGCTTTCGCCAAACCTTGCCGGACCCGCCCGCCGATGGTACGCCGATGCTCACGCCAGCACGCCGGCAGAAACTCATCGAACTCGGTAGGGGATTTATAGAAAGGATGGACATCGCAATCGATGAACCCAGTGTAGCTCCGGCTGATTGCTTCGGGTTTTCGATCTAAAACGGCCACGTTCATCTTTCTGCCTCCGTCGTCTCTGTTCAGTTCAGTCGTTCGTAGGTTGCCAGCGCGTTTCGCATAAGCACCTTTGGAAGCATATCCGCGGACAGGCCCGGCGGGATCGCGTCGGTCCCGTCGAAATGCCAGTGCGGGTAATCTGTCGAAAACAGCAACATCTCGTCCGAGCCGATTTCATCGATGATGGTCTGCACCTGGCTCTGCTCGGGCGGATCATCGAAGGGCTGGATCGTCAGCCGCACGTGGTCCCGGATGATGTCGGACGGCGGGCGGTTCAGCCATGGAGTCTCGGCGCGCACCCCTCGCCAGGTCTTGTTGATCCGCCAGAGATAGGCGGGCAGCCACGTCACCCCCGACTCGATCAAAACAACCTTGAGACGGGGAAACTTGAGGAACACACCCTCGGTTACCAGGCTGTTGAGCACCGCGGCGAAACCGGGCGCCTGCGAAACATAATCCTCGATATAGTACGATGGCCAGCCGAGCGCGCTCGGCGGGTGGCGGAAGCTGCTCCCGGCATGGATGCCGACCGGCAGCCCGTGCCGCTGCGCGGCCTCGTAGATCGGCCAGAGCTGCCGCCGTCCCAGCGGCAGCTCCGCCATCGCAAGCATCAGCACCTGCACGAAGCGGGTATCGGCAGCCCGGCGCTCGATCTCGGCTGCCGCCAGTTCCGGGCTGTGCACAGGAACCACAATGGAGGCGCGCAGCCGCGGATCCCGGTCCAGCCACTCGGCAGCGAGCCAGTTGTTGATCGCCTTGCACAGCGCGGCAGACAGATCCTCGCTGAACATGATCTGCGACCCATTCAGCGCGTTGCAGATGGCGAAGCGCGGCTGCAACGGCTCCAGCACATGCTCACGCAGATGCTCAAATTTCGAGGCAGGCGAGCCTTCCGCCGGCCGCCAGTCGGGCCGGCAGTTCAGCGGCGCGTTCGATGGATAGGCGCTGAGTTCCAGGTTATCGCCATCGATCCCGCGGCGGATGACGTGCTCGCGCCAGTAGTCATCCAGATACGGCACCAGCGTTCGCGTGCTCGGTACGTTCACATGAACGTCGCAATCGATGAACTGCCCCGGCAACTGCTGCGCTTCCGCCATATCTGCCTCGTTGATGCCTCGGCCGCGGCCGAAGAACCTTCAGTAAGCGATTACACGGCCGTCGTCCACCCCGTTGTCGGCCTAGGGGTAGAGCCGCGATGAACGCGGTTGCCGAACGATCGGCTGTCCAGCACTAGCGGCCTCGCCTGCATTGCGCGCCCCCCACCTCTCATTACCAGCCCCGCTGATCATGGCCGGCTCCCCTCGTTCACGGGTCGCCTTGTGCCGGCCATCTTCCGCCAGTTCCGGCACGCCAGCGGCGCGACCAGAATGTCGCCTAATCCGGCACCGGGCGGCCGTGTCACCGCTTACATCCCGAGCTTCGGCGCAGTTTCCCAGGAGCGTTGCTCCGCGCTCTACGAATCGCCGATGGAGGCAACCACGGGGCCTGCGCACTGGGGCCGATCCGACCATGTCGGCAGCGTACCCGACATGCCATGGAAAAGGGAAGGCAGCACGTCACCCAAACGGGAAGGCACACCAATGGCCGGCCTTGATGCCTGCCATCCCCGGGTGAGCGTGTCTGATCACAAAAGGGGCTGCCAACCCGGCGGCCCTTTGTCGCGCCCGCCCGGGCCGGTTGGCGCCGGCCGCGGCCGCGGCTTACCCTTTGGGCGCACTGACAAAAATCATCGGGAGAAGCGCCTACATGAGCTCCAGCCGCGTCACCTCCGGCCTCCTCGGCCCCGAGCCCCTGTCTCCGGCCGCGCGCCGGGCCGTACTCGCCGGTTTCATCGGCTTCGCAGTCGATTTCTTCGACATCTATCTGCCGGTGCTCGCCCTGGCTCCGGTGATCGCCTATTTCGAGCCGCCGGGACTCGGCGCCACGGCGAGCACAACGATCTACTTCTTCACCTTCGCTGCCACTCTGTTTGGCCGTCCGTGTGGGGCGGTCATCTTCGGCCACTGGGCCGACAAGATCGGCCGCCGACGCACCACCATGATCAGCATCGCCGGATTTGGCGGCTTCACGATCCTGATCGCCTGCCTGCCCGGCTACGCTGCGATCGGTGTCTTCTCACTCGTGTTGCTGATCGTTCTGCGCTTCATCGACGGCGTGTTCATGGGCGGCGAGTACACCTCCAACAATACCCTGGCGCTGGAAATGGTCCCCAGGCAGCGCCGCGGCTTCGTCGGCGGCGTCCTACAGGGCGCGTTCCCGATCGGCTTCGCCTTTGTCTCGGGCGCAACCACTCTCATGCTCAGCCTCACCACCCACGATCAGTATCTCGCCTGGGGCTGGCGCATCCCGTTCATTTTTGGCGGCGTACTGGCATTCGCCTTCCTGCTGTACTACCGCCTGGTTCCCGAATCAGCGATGTGGCTAGCCAGCGAGAAAAGCCGCGCCCCGCTGAAACAACTGCTATCGGGGCCCCACGTCGGCAATCTCGTCCAGGTGTTTCTGATGATGTCGGGATTCTGGTTGATCACCCAGGCGTCTGTCATTCTGCCGGGACTCATGATCCAGCACCTGCATGTGCCCAGCCGGATGACCTCCAACGGCTTCCTGTTCGGCAGCATCGTGCTGTTCTTCGGCTTCGTCGCCTGCGGCCTGATTAGCCAGATGATCGGCCGGCGAATCACCATAGCACTGTCAGGTGTGGTCGTGCTGATCGGCGGATGCATCCTCTATTATCTCGCAGTGGCCAATGCACTGCGCGGCGGCGCGCCGGTCCTCACCACCACGATCGCCGCTGCGTTCTACGTATTGGTGGTCTCGCCATGGGGCATCGTCACCACTTATATCTGCGAGCGCTTCCCCACCCATGTGCGAGCCAGCGGCTACGGAATTGGATACAGTGTCGCCGTGGTGATCCCGGCTTTTGCCGGCTTCTATCTGCTCGCCCTCTCGACCGTGATGCCCTACGTCTATACGCCGCTGGTGCTGCTGGCACTCGCCGGTGTGCTGATCCTCGTCGGTGCCCTGATGGGACCCGAGACGCGCGAGGTGGAGCTGCACCGCCTCCACCTCGCCAATCCGACGACGCGCCCATCACCCGCCGAGTGATGTCGCCGGCCAAACGGATATCGAACACCCGTCGTGGCCGGCATGGGCTCGCTCCGGCACTCCAGCTCAGGCGGCCTTTCGCGTCGCAGCCCGCTCGAACACCGCCAGCATCTCGCGATTGAAGGCTGGAATATCGTCCGGCTTGCGCGACGTCACCAGCGTTCGGTCCATTACCACCTCCTGGTCCACCCAATTGGCGCCCGCATTGCGGAGATCGGTTCTGAGTGATGGCCACGACGTGATCATGTGTCCCCGCACGCAGTCCGCCTCGACAAGCATCCAGGGACCATGACAGATCGCCGCGATCGGCTTGCCCGCCTGCGCGAAATGGCGGACAGACGAAACTGCCTGAGGGATCGTGCGCAACCGGTCCGGATTGGCCACCCCGCCCGGCAGCACCGCCTGGCCGCCCGGAACCGCGAGCCTCAGCTCCTGGAGCTACGCTGGTAGGGCAACAACCCCAGGCCCAAAGCACCCAAAAGCGCCAAGCCCCCGGCAACAAGCGCCTCCCGGTGCCTGATAACCGGCAGAGTCCAGGAACCGGCGCTCGCGCGATCATCGAAACTGCCATGCGCGCCCTGTGACCCACGCACAGGTTCGAAGAGATTGGCCGGGGCATCGGCGGGCTCGGCTTCGTCGCGCATCTGGCTCCCGTAACCGTCCCGCGCGAGCAGGCGATCCAACAGCCCCGGCGCGACCGCGTTGGCGACGATCGCTTTCCAGCTCGACCCGCCGAGCCAGATCTCCCGCCGCCGGCTGAACGCGGCAAACACGATGGCGCGAGCCGCGACCTCGGGCTGATAAATCGGCGGCACCGGCTGCGCCCGGCGCGGCATCCGCGACAGCGCCCAGTCGAACTGCGGTGTGTTGATCGCCGGAAGCTGCACCATGCAGATGTTGATCGGCAGCCCATCATGCAGCAGCTCGCAGCGCACGCTGTCGGTGAAGCCCCGGATGGCAAACTTCGCGCCGCAATAGGCCGACTGCAACGGGATCGCCCGATAGCTCAGCGCCGATCCCACCTGCACGATCGAGCCTCGCGCACGCGGCCGCATCCGTTTCAAAGCCGCCATCGTGCCATGGACCGTGCCCAGGTACGTCACCTCTGTCGCGCGGCGAAATTCGGCCGGCGAGGTCGCCTGCACGGGTGCGAAGATCGTAACCATCGCATCGTTCACCCACACATCGATCGGCCCTAGCTCGCGCTCGATCCGTTCGGCCGCCGCCTCGACGGCGTCAGGGTCCGATACGTCGGTCGGAACCGGACAGCTCCGTCTCCCCTGTGCCCTGATCTCCTCCGCCACCGTCTCCAACCGCCCCGCATCGCGCGCCAGCAGCCCGAGATCGCAGCCGCGCTCGGCGAAGGCGCGCGCCGCGGCCCGCCCCACGCCTGCTCCGGCACCTGTGACGACGACGGTCATGTTCATTGCTCCCTCCTGAGATCGCTTGCGCCAACCACCCGTGAACTGCTGCCCGCGGCGGGCGTTGCGGTCACACAGCTTGAAGGAATGGCGATGATGATCCCGGACCAGACCAGATCGCAGGACGACCGGTTGGACGAGACCAGTGCCGACAGCTTCCCGGCCAGCGACCCTCCCTCCCATTCGGGCATCACCGGCTCGGGACAGCCGGACCATCCGCCGCCCAGGCACCCCCCGCCATCGAGGCATCGCGGCGACCATGCCCGGCCGACCGGCCTCCCCAACTCCGACCGTCACGCGACCGAGACATCACATCAGTGGGAAGACGAGATGCACCCCGGCCACAAGCATCCGGCCCGCTAAGGCGTTGGGGGAGGCGCCATCGACCACTTGCCTCACCCCGCCCGGTATTGCTTCCCTTGACTCATGGCCGCGCTGCGGGTGCTGGCGGATGACCTGACGGGGGCGTTGGACAGCGCCGCGCGGTTTGTGTCGGTCGCCGGCCCCGCCGTGACGCCGTGCGTGCCGACCTTCTGGAAGCCGCCCCGCGCCCTCGACGGACCGGCCGCCATCGACACCGGCACCCGCGAACTCGCCGCCGCCGACGCCCGGACGATAGCCGACCGGCTCGCCTGTCTCCTGGATGACGCCGAACCCGCCTTCCGCAAGATCGACAGCCTGTTGCGCGGCCATGTGGCGGTCGAGATCGCCGCCACCCGGCACGGCTTCGATCACATCATCATCGCGCCCGCCTTCCCCTTCCAGGGCCGGGTCACCCGGTCGGGCCGCCAGTCGGTCCGCGAACCCACCGGCTGGCGTGACATCGGTCCCGATCTGCGCGCCGAACTCAAAGCCCAGAACGTCACGGTCGCCCTGTGCCGCCCAGAAGACGCAGCCCCCGCCGGCGCCAGCCTCTGGGACGCCGAGACCGACGCCGACCTCCAGGCCGTAGCGTCCGCAGGTCGGACCCTGCCCGGACGCGTCCTTTGGTGCGGCAGCGGCGGGCTTGCCGGCGCCCTTGCAGGCGGGCGCCCCGCACCGGCCCCGGCACTGCCACCCCCTACCCTGGCCCTGATCGGCTCCGACCATCCGGCCTCGATCGCCCAGCTCTCCGCTGCCTGGGCCTATGTGCATCGCATCGGCCGCGGCGACGCCGAGGAAGCCGCTCCGATCGCCCGCCGACTGGCCCGCGGCAGTGTCGCCGCGGCCGTGGTGGCACCCCCCGGCGCCGACCGGCTAACGGCCCGCCACCACATCGCCACCGTGTTCGCCGCCCTGCTGACATTCCTGGACCGTCCCGGCACTCTGTTCGTTGCTGGGGGCGAGACCCTCCGCGCTGTCTGCGATTGCCTCGGCGCCGAGCGCCTGGACGTGGACGGCGAGATGGCCGCGGGCGTGCCTGCCTCACTCCTGCGCGGCGGCCGATGGGATGGCCTCCGCGTCGTTTCCAAGTCCGGCGCCTTCGGCGACGCCGGCCAGTTGCTGCGTCTCCTGCGCCCGGCGCCGGAAGGAGGGCCACAATGAGCGTTCACGTCCCGCATCTGGCGATCACCATGGGCGACCCCGCCGGAATCGGCCCGGAGATTATCGTGAAAGCCTGCCGCCGCTTGGAACCACGCATCGCCGCCGGCGAGTTGCGCCTGCTGGTCGTCGGCCACCGGTCCGCCCTGAAAACCGCCGCCCGCCTGCTCGCCGAGCCGCACAACTTGCTCGAGACCCAGCCGGAGGCCGCCTGGCCACCTCTTGCGCTCCTGGCGGCTGGCGAGGAGCGGGCACCCATCCCTCTCGGCGCGGTCTCGGCTGAGGCCGGCCGCTTCGCCTACCTCGCCATAGAGCGCGCCGTTGCCCTCGCGCTGACAGGCCGGATCGACGCCATCGTCACCGCCCCGTTGAACAAGGAGGCACTGAACCTCGCCGGCTACCATTACGCCGGCCACACCGACATGCTGGCCGCCCTCACCGGCGCGAAAAGCTCGGTGATGTTGCTGGCGCACGGCGACATGCGCGTCGGCCACGTGACCACCCACGTGGCGCTCGCCGATGTGCCGCGCCTGCTGACGCCCGAACGCCTGCGCCGCACCATCGAGCTGACCTGGCAGGCGGTCCGCAGCCTGGGTGTCGCCAATCCGCGCCTGGCGGTGGCGGCCCTCAACCCGCATGCCGGCGAGGGCGGCCTGTTCGGCCGCCAGGACATCGAGATCACCGCCCCTGTAGTGGCTGCCTGTCAGGCCGAGGGCCTCGACATCACTGGCCCCGTACCCGGCGACACCGTGTTCGTGAAGCTGCGAGCGCGGCAGTTCGATGCGGTCGTGGCGATGTACCACGACCAGGGCCACATCCCGGTCAAGCTGCTTGGCTTCGACGTGGACCCGGAGACCGGGGCGTGGCGGGCGCTGTCCGGTGTCAACATCACCCTCGGGCTACCGGTGATCCGCACCTCGGTCGATCACGGCACCGCCTTCGATATCGCGGGAAAAGGCGTGGCCAGCGAAGAAAGCCTGATCGAAGCGATCGATTATGCGATCCGTTTGGCCGTCGGGCGCCGGGATCATTCCAAGCACTGAGCGCGCGGCGGACACAGTGCGCCACCCCAGTGGTGGTCGCAGCCGGAACCGATTACGCTCGTCTCGCTCCAGTTTGCTCATGAGCGACAGGCGCAGTCGCATGGACGCGACAGAACCCGTTGAAGAAAACGACACAACCACGCTTCGGAATGACCGGAGGAAAAATGTCGGAGCGAACCACACGATTATCATCGATGGGAACCGCACTGAGACCGTCCAACGGCAACGAGACGGTCACTGTGGGCGCGGACGAGGTGATAACCATCGGAAGCGACCGGACAACTTCGGCAAATGCCAATGAGTCAATCTCGGTGGCTGGAGCTCGGACCACGCGGATTGGGTCAAACGACTCGCTGGATGTTGGTAGTGCAATGATACTGACCGCCGGGCGATAACACTAAATAAAAATTGTGACATCGCGATCGAAGGTGCACAGATTACCATTAAGGCATCGGGCGATGTTGTTGTGAATGGCCGTAAGATCCTCGAAAGCTGATTGTCCAGAACCGACAGCGGTTCAGAATCGAGACGGCTATCGACGACGGACGGCGGCCCATTGCAGACCTTGCTGCCAATCTGCTGTGATCGCCAGGCTCGCGTGCCACAGAGGAGCCTCCCCTATGACGATTATCGATTCGCAGGTCCATGCCTACGAGGCGAACACGGCGAAGCGACCGTGGCACAATGTGCCGAACTGGCCCGATCACGTCACGGGCGACGAGATGCTGGCAGCGATGGACAAAGTCGGCGTCGATGGTGCGATCTTCATCTCCGCCTTTTCCCTGTACGGCTACGACGCCAGCTATGCGGTCGAAGTGCAGCGGGCCCATCCCGGCCGGTTCGCCATCGTGAAGCCGGTCGACCCGGACGATCCGGCCGTGGCTGATGTCATCGCTGAATGGAAGAACACGCCGGGCGCGGTCGGCATCCGCATCATGCTGCCGAAAGAGGCGAAGCGCGCGCCAAGCGACCCGGGTCTCGACCGGATCCTGCGTGCGGCCGCTCGTCACGATTTTCCGGTCAACATCCTGTGCTGGGATAACTTGGACACCGGCACTGCGCTGATCGATCGCCATCCCGCCACGCGATTCATTATTGATCACCTGGGCATCCTGCAGCCGCGTGTGCCGCCCGCCCCGGCTCACCCCTGGGCCGACCTCCCGAAGGTGCTGGAACTCGCCAAGCGTCCGAACGCGGTGATCAAGGTCAGCGGCGCCTGCACGTTGTCCCGCGAGCCGTATCCTTTCCCGGACATTTGGGACCCGCTAGCCCGCGTGTTCGATGCCTGGGGTATCGATCGCTGCTTGTGGGGCACGGACTGGACGCGGGCGTTCGCTGTCGTCAACTACGAGCAGGCCGTCGAGCCTTTTCGCAACACTGACCGCCTGAGCGACACCGAGCGGGCGATGCTCATGGGCGGCGCCTGCGCTAAGGCTTATGGCTGGTCGCCGCGGAAAGCTTAATATTCCCACGCAGGCACACAGGAGGACCTCCAATGAAGCAACCGAACCGGATCAAGGCCGCCATGCGCGCCGGCCGCAAGGCGTATGGCTACGGCCTTACCTTCCCCTCTCCGTGGGTGATCGACGTTCTGGGGAAGCTCGACTTTGACTACGTCTTCATCGACGGTGAGCACGGGCCGTTTGATCTGGAGCGGCTCGAGGATCTGTGCCGCACCGCCGAGCGCTATAACCTGACGACCTTCGCCCGCGTGCCCGACATCGGCTCATCGACTATTCTACGCTATCTCGACCGCGGAATCATGGGCATCCTGGGTCCCCACATCGCCACCGAGGCGGACGCCCGCCAACTGGTGCGGGCGTGCTATTTCGGCCCGCTGGGTGAGCGTTCATTCGGCGGCAACCGCGGCACCGACTACAATGCCGGCATCCCGGACAAGCCGGCGTACTACCGGGAGGCGAACGAACAGATGCTGGTTTGCGCCTTGCTGGAAGACGCGGCCGTAGTGGAGAACCTGGACGCTATTCTCGCGGTGCCGGGTATCGATCTCTACAGCATCGGGCCGAATGACTTCGCGCAGAGCATGGGTTACCCCGGCGAGTTGGATCATCCGCAAGTCGTGAGGGCGAAGCAGGAGATCACACGGCGCATCCATCAGGCGGGACGCATGATGCAAGCGGACGTGATGAAGTCGGCAGGCGTCACCGACATGCTGCTTGAGGGCGGCCGGCGTATTTTGGAAACGTAACCATGGTCGGCCGGTTGGGGATTGGCACCATGCAGTCTGAGACTGCACAAGCTCAAGCGTATTGCCGGGCTTTCGGCGCGCCGACTCCCTGGTGGTTTGTCGGGACTTCCGCGATAGGCTTTTCACACAAATAATCAGACGGTAACTCTGGATGGTCACCGACGCGAGCCCATCTCTCGCGTGAAAGGCGAGCCCTGCCATGCCGTTGCGCCACCATGCGATTCTGGTCGTTCTGCTGGCACTGGCGGCTTGCTCGCCACCGGTCGATACCGCGGTGATGCCGCCCGTCTCCGGGCTCGTCGATCCTGACAACGCCATCTATTACGCGAACTGGGCCTTTTCCTCGCCCGCCAGGACCCGCAATGACCCGGCGAGTGCCGCCCGGGCGGTCGCGGCGCTCGATTATGCGGCCGGAGCGATCAACACCAGTCCCAGGCTGGAATTCATGAGCCCGGTCATCAACGACGAAATGCTTCAGGCGCGCGTGGCAGTTCGCCGCGTGTTGGGTATTCCGCCGACCACCCCCTCCCAGGCCGTGGTCAACAGCATGGTGACAGTCTCGCTTGCGTTGGGCAGCGGCAACCGGTCGGAAGCTCTTGCCGCGCTGAACGCGCCGATCTTCACCCTGGGTCCGGAGCAAACACTGGCAGTGCTGGCCAATATGCCCCGCGTTCGCGAGGCCAATATCGCGACCAGCCACGCCGAGGGCGCGATCAACGGTACGTTCTGCGCGCTCGGCTGTCTCTCAGGAGGGTAGCCGCCGCGGCCGTCGCCGAACCTCGGCGCGGACGTGCCGGAAATTGAGCGTCGCCGGATCCGCGACGACCGGGCCGGGCGCGATGGCGACGATGACCCGCTCGGCGATCGGCGCGAAATCGGCGCGGAAATGCACGGACGATTTCAGCGCCAGGATCGGGCAGTCGGCCGGCTCGATCCCGACATGGCGGATGATTTCCTGATCCAGTGCCTGCATCTTCCGGCTGACCACGATCACCCGCACGCCGTCGATATCGATCAGCGCGGTCGGGCCGAGGTTGGCCGGGTTGCCGGCACCCATCGGGCCAGTCAAGGTGAAGCGCCCGTCGGTCAGCCGCAGGACGCGCGCGGTGCAGGGGAACGGCATCCCATCCGACTTGCCGCCGAGCGACAACGACAGAGAGGCGCCATCCCCGCCGGCATGACAGGCGGCAGCGCTTTCCGCGTCATTGATCAGGCAGACCACCGCGCCGGTCGCCCCCTGGCGCACCAATTCGGCTAGCAGTTCGGTAGTGTCGCCATGCCCGCCGCCGCCCGGATTGTCCTGGGTGTCCGCCAGCACGACCGGCCGGCGAGCGCCGGCGGCAATGCGGCGTGCCTCGGCAACTGCCTCGGCGGCCGGCAACGTATCCTGCACGAAATCGCTCTCGCGCGCTGCGACCAGGCTGGCGAATTCATCCGCCGCCGCGTCGGCCGCCTGCTGCGTCGCGCCAAAAGCGGCCAGCGCCGGGCCGCAGTCGGGGAAGTCGGCGTATGGAAACCCGAAGCACCAGGCCAGCTCGGCGACGTCCGTGCGTTCCGCGACCCGCTCCCGCTCGCTCATGATGTCCTGCATCGGCGCCATCAACGTGCATTGGCTGCCGATCGGGATCCAGAAGTCGAGCTGCCGAAAGGCCCGCGCCCATGGCCCGCCGCGTTCGACCCGCGCCAGCAGAAGCCGCATCGCCTGCGCACCGGCCGCCTTCATATCGACATGCGGATACGTCCGGAACGGCACCACCGCGTCGGCCAGCGTCACCATGGCGCGCGTGAGGTTGGCGTGCGGGTCCACGCTGATAGTGAGCGGCATCGCCGTCCCGACGATCGCCCGCACACGGCGCAGCAGCTCGCCCTCGGCGTCCGGAAAGCTTTCCGCCAGCGCCGCGCCATGCAGATCGAGATAGACGCCGTCGAGCGGACCACCCTCGAGCGCATCGGAGAGGCGGGCACAGATCAGCGCGGCGATCCGTTCGAAGGCCTCATTCTGGATCGGCCCGGCGGGTGCCGCGAACGTCCAGGCGAGCGGGACGAGCGTCGCGCCAACCCCCTGCGCCGCCGCAATGGCGCCGGCAATCGGGACCGAGGTGCCCCGCACCGCCTCGATCAGCCCCGGCCCATGCTGCAGAGCGGGGAAGCCGCCGGGCTGCAGGAAGTCGGCCCAGGTGGTCGGGCGCGGAGCGAAGGAGTGGGTCTCGTGCAGGAAGCCACCCACGGCGATGCGAAGAGGCATGTGATTCCTCGAAGCTGATGCGTCGGGAGGATCGCAACTGGCGCCGCTCGCGTCCACGGCAGATCATCGCTAGACGCAGCGTAGGCTTGGTGGTGAGATTCGACACAGAGAGCACCGAGCGTATCGAGGTCGCCGAGAAACATTATACAGGACCACGGGATAGCCTGACGGGACGGATCACCGGTTTGGGCATCAAGGTCCGCCGGCTGAGTGGCTGCGCTGTCTGGCCGCTGCTGAATTTCAACAGCGTTGTGCTGAGGGATTGCCTGACGTGGTTCATAGCAAATGAGCAATTAATCTCGATGACCTCTGTGTCACCTCGGCGCTCTCTGTGTCGATCGCAAACCGACACCTGAACCCTACCCGCACGGAAGTCCGGGCCGAATAGTGCTATTCCCCGCCGTCCTGGGCGACCCGGAACGGCGCCGCCGGATAGACGCCAAGCACCCGCACCTCCGACGAGAAAAACGACAGCTCCTCCAGTGCCCGGCGCAACGGCGGCTGATCGGGATGGCCATCGACGTCGCAGAGGAACTGGGTGGCGGCGAACTGTCCCCCCAGCATGTAGCTCTCAAGCTTCGTCATGTTGACGCCGTTGGTGGCGAACCCGCCCAGCGCCTTGTAGAGCGCGGCAGGCACGTTGCGGACACGGAACACGAACGTCGTCATCAGGTGCGGCAGGGCAGGCTCCGGCGTCCGCGGGCGCCGCGCCATCACATAAAACCGGGTCGTGTTGTGAGGTGCATCCTCGACATTCGTCCGCAGCACCTCCAGCCCGTAGATCTCCGCCGCCAACAACGAGGCGATCGCCGCATCCTCCAAGCGGTTCCATTCGGCAACCAGCCGCGCGGCCCCGGCGGTATCTGCCGCAACGACCGGCTGAACCCCGAGGCCGCGCAGGAAACGCCGGACCTGGCCGAGCGCGACGCTGTGCGAGTGTGCCCGCCGCAGCCCTTCCACCGTCGCCCCTTTGGGGGCGAGCAGGCAATGTTCAACGCGCAGGAACGCCTCGCCGACCACGAACAGTCCGGATTCCGGCAGCAGATGATGGATGTCGGGCACCCGGCCGGCCAAGGTGTTCTCGCACGGCAGCATGGCGAGCTCGGCGCGTTCTTCGCGCACTGCCTCGATCGCTGCTTCAAAAGTTTCGCATGGAAGCGTGCGCATCGTCGGATAAACGGTGCGACAGGCCAGGTCCGAATAGGCGCCCGGCAACCCCTGGAAGGCAATCATGCGGCCATCCGCTCCCCGGCGTAATGGCAGGCGACGTGGTGGGCGGGCGCTTTTGCCTCAATGGCCGGGGCGGATCGCCGGCACAACTCGGTCGCGATTGGGCAGCGACCGGCAAAGGCGCAGCCGATGATCGCGTCGCGCAGGCTCGGCACCAAGCCTGGGATCTCGGTGAGTCGCCCGCGCCCCTGTCCCGCCAGCGATGACCCGAGCCTGGGCACCGCGCCAAGCAAGCCCTGCGTGTAGGGATGCATCGGGTGAGCGAAGATCTCGCGCACCGGCGCCTCCTCGACTTTGCGGCCAGCATACATGACCATGACCCGTTCGGCCATCTCCGCCACCACGCCGAGGTCGTGGGTGATCATCATGATGGCCGAGCCCAGCCGGCGCTTGAGGTCGCGCATCAGGTCGAGGATCTGCGCCTGGATCGTCACGTCCAGTGCGGTCGTCGGCTCGTCCGCGATCAGCAGCTTCGGGTTGCAGGCCAGCGCCATCGCGATCATCACCCGCTGGCGCATCCCACCCGACATCTGGTGCGGGTACTCGCGCACGCGCCGGGCCGGTTCAGGGATGCCGACGAGGGTCAGGGCCTCGATCGCCTTGGCCTCGGCCTGCCGCCCCGACAGGCCCTGGTGCAGCCGCAGCGTTTCGCCGATCTGCCGGCCGACGGTCAGCACCGGGTTCAGGCTGGTCATCGGCTCCTGGAAAATCATCGAGATCTCGTTGCCGCGGATGTCCCGCATCTCCGCTTCGTCCAGCGCCAGCAGGTCGCGCTCCAGGAAGCGGATGGTACCGACGATCTTGCCGGGAGGCTCGGGGATCAGCCGCAGGATCGACATCGCGGTGACGGACTTGCCGCATCCCGATTCGCCGACGACGGCGATGGTTTCACCCGCATCGACACTGAACGTCATGCCCTCCACGGCGCGCACGATTCCATCCGGAGTGGCGAAGTGGGTTTGCAGGTTCCGGACTTCGATAAGCGGCATTACAGGCGCTTCGCCAGGCGCGGGTCGAGCGCGTCGCGCAGCCCGTCGCCGAGCAGGTTCACCGACAGCACGGTGACCGACAGGAAGATCGCCGGAAAGAACACGATGAAGGGCTTGATCTGCCAGAGCGCGCGGCCCTCGGCCATGATGTTGCCCCAGCTTGGGATGGTCGGCGGCGTGCCGGCGCCGATGAAGGACAGGATCGCCTCGTTGATCATCGCCGATGCACCGGTGAACGTCGCCTGCACCAGCAGCACGGCGAAGGCATTGGGCAGGATGTGGCGCAGGATGATGCGCGGCAGCCGCGTGCCGGCCGCGATCGCCCCTTCGACGAACGGCTGCCCGCGCAGCGACAGCACGATGCCGCGGATCAGCCGCGCGACGCGCGGGAACTCGGGCACTGCCAGCGCGATGATGACGTTCTGCACCGAGGCACGGGTCAGCGCCATCAGCGCAATCGCCAGCAGGATCGGCGGGATCGACATCAGGCCGTCCATCACCCGCATGATGACCGCATCCAGCACCCGGCTGAACCCGGCGATTGCCCCGATCGCAGTGCCGACCACCGAGGCTATCAGCGCCACCGCGAAGCCGACTCCAAGCGAGATGCGTGCCCCGTACAGCACCCGCGAATAGACATCGCGCCCCAGCATGTCGGTGCCGAACCAATACAGCGCCGAGGGATCGCGGAGACGCTTGGCCGGCGCGATCGCGGTCGGATCGGTGGTGCCAAGCCAGGGCGCGAAGATCGCGATGAACACCATCACTCCGAGCAGCGCCCCGCCGATGACGATCGTCGGGTGGCGACGGATGAAGGTGCGGACCCGGCCCTGCCTGCGGATCGGCGGCAACACCTCCGGCAGCGGCGCCGCGCCGGCAGGAAAGGTCGTGCTCAATAGCGGATCCTCGGGTCGAACAGAGTGTAAAGCAGATCGACGATCAGATTGACGATGACATAGACGAAGCTGAACATCAGAACGACGCCCTGAATGACCGGGTAATCCCGCTGCAGGATCGCATCGGTGGTCAGCCGCCCCAGGCCCGGGATGGCGAACACCGTCTCGGTCACCACCGCGCCACCGATCAGCAGAGCGACCCCCAGCCCGACCACCGTGACGATCGGCACTGCGGCATTCTTCAGCGCATGCACGAACAGGATGCCGCGCTGGCCAACACCCTTGGCCCGCGCCGTGCGCACATAGTCCTGGCTGAGCACTTCCAGCATGGTGGCCCGTGTGATGCGGGCGATCAGCGCGATATAGATCAGCCCCAGCGCCACCGCCGGCAGCAGCAGCGTGCGCAGGAACGGCCAGAACCCCTGGCTGATCGGCGTGAACCCCTGCACCGGCAGCCAGCCTAGCTTGAGCGCGAAGACATAGGCCAGCAGGTAGCCCACGACGAACACCGGCGTGGAGAAGCCGAACACCGCAAGCAGCATGACCAGCCGGTCGATCCAGGAGCCCTGCTTCCACGCCGCCAGCACGCCAATCGGGATGGCCACGATCAGCGACAACACGACGGTCAGCACCATCAGCGACAGCGTCGGCTCCAGCCGCTGGGCGATCATGTGACTGACCGGCAGGTTGGTGAAGATCGAGGTGCCCAGGTCGCCGTGCAGGATGTGCCAGAGCCAGTCGCCGAAGCGCACCAGGAACGGCCGGTCGAGCCCGAGCGAAGCACGGATGCGGTCGATATCGGCCGGCGTCGCCTGATCCCCGGCAATGATCGCCGCCGGGTCACCAGGCGCGAGATAGAGCAGGCTGAACACGAAGAAGGCAACGGTCAGCATCACCGGGATGGTGGCGAGGATGCGTCGGACAGCGTAGGCCAGCATGTTTCCTTGATTCCCTCGATCTCGCCCGCGGCTCATTGCGCCCGGGAGCGCATGGAAACGGCGGCCTCATCATCACCCGAGGTTGCTGCGCCAGGACTGATAGCCCTTGGAGAAGCCGGTCCGCATCGGCGGGAGTTAAGCGGCCGAGGCAGCATGACGCAATATCGAGGCCAGGTAGCGGTCGGAGCGATGCGTAGGGCGGACGCAGTCCGCCATCACCGAGGCTGACTGCGTCCGTCCGTTCCACGCCCGTGCTGTGACGGGCCGACAGGCGACCACCGCAGGGAACAAGTCTTCCGCAGGTGTCAGCCCTGACAGCCTGACGAACGCACGGCTTAAATTTGCACGCGCCGAACTGGAACGGTCAGAGCCCTGACGGGCGCGCGATCATGGAAGGTGAGCGCGCAGGTCGATGTCGAGCTGATCGTCTGCCCGGACCAAGACGCTGGCCTATCGGCCTCGCAATCAGCTTCCCTTCGACGGGTGGAATATCGGTGCTCCACAGCGCGTTCGCATGTGCGGAACTGGGCGGTCGGCGCGCGCCATCTTAATCCGGCGATCCCAGAACCGCTTCATATCGCGGTCCGCTTGTCGAGGTGCTGTCGCGCATGATGCCGACGCAGATCATGTCACGGAGCACCGCCGCTTGGACCGAGGAGAGTTCATACTCGTCCGCATGCAGGGGTATGCGCCGGTGCCGCTCTGCGACCGGCTCCCTTGACAGGTCGGCGCTATAACAGCTCGCTAACGACGCGTTCGAGGCGACGACTGCGGTTGAATGGTCATGTTCGCACGCGCTTCAGTCAGCGAAAGTCTTGTAATTCCTCTACCCATGGTAGGTAACACAACAATGGCCACCAGTAAAGATTATATCTGGCAGGGGAACAATTGAGTCGGCGTACCAGATTTTAATGAGCCTTGAACCCGCCCGTTAGCTGCCATTTGAGTTTCTTCAACGTTATTTGATTTCGCGGTCGTGCATCAGCAACCTTTTTCCTCGTATTGTTAATGCAGCGGAGGCAGCGCTGCCGGTCTGGCTTCACCGGTACGCGCCCCAAATGTCGCTAGGCGAGGGCAACATGCGCGACATATAGGTTTGTGATCCGGATCGAGGTCCCGATCGCCCGATCTGGACACTCCATTCAACAGTCGCTCGTAAACAATTCACGGACAGTATCGGCGATGTTGACGGGAGCGTGACGCCGAGCCGATCCGACCCTGGCTATGTCAGGAGGCCGTCGCGGTGTGCATGCCCCAGAGCCGCTCATCCCAACCCTTCCTTGCGAATCACCTCTTATCCGGCCTGCCTGGCGAAACTCGGAGCCGGCTCCTTCCGCTGCTGACCCCAATGACCTTCATAAGAGGGCAGATCCTTCTCGAGACCGGTATCGTCAATGACCACGCCTTCTTCATCACCAGAGGCTTGGTCTCGTATTTTGACGGAGCCGGAGCGTGCACGGGCGCAACGGTCGGAGCGGAAGGACTCGTCGGCTATAGCTGCCTGCTGAGCGAACGACACATGGCCTTCCATCAGGCGATCGCGCAGATTGGGGGATCCGCCCTCCGGGTTTCGGCGTCCGCCCTCCGTCAGCTCGTGGTGCAATTGCCGCCCCTGCGGGACAGGCTGATGCGCTACATCGAGGCGATGATGGCGCAGAATGCGCAGCTCGCGGCGTGCAACGCACAGCACGATCTTCTGGCGCGCTGCACGCGCTGGCTGCTGATGGCGCATGATCGGGCGGGTGGCGAAGACCTGCCATTCACCCATGAGTATCTCTCGACTATTCTGGCCGCCCACCGCCCGGCGGTCACTGCTACGCTGTGCGGACTCGAGCGCGAGGGATTGCTGGACCGGCGGCGCGGCCACATCGGCGTCCGCGACCAAGCCGGCTTGGAGCGCGCAAGCTGTGGTTGTTATCGTCGCATCGCGCACGAGTTTTCACGGTTGCTGGGCAATCCCTTCCAAGACTCAACCGCAGCGGCCGCCGATTAAGCGTCGCTTCCCGAAATGTCGGCAATCGATCTAAGATCTGTAAGATTCCGACAGGTACATGGTCTATTCTTAGCAAGGCTCACCGGATCATGATCGAAGTCGCGCAAATTCTCGGCCAGATTCTCTTTCCAAACTAAAACCAACGCTGGTACCCTTTCGTTCGTGCCGTGCGACGAGGCATAACTAGACGAAAGACTCAGTCGCAGTTGTATTGTTCCACTTTGAACGAGGAGATCCGTCATGGAAGAGCTGCGCGAACTGACACTGGTTGAGCTCGACCAGGTTGCCGGCGGTTGCGGACAGAGCTGTGAGCCGAAGCCGCAGCCCTGCCAGCCCCAGCCGTGCGGCTGCGGCGGCGGCGGTATCGTGATTGGCGTCGGCGTGGCCGTCGGCGTGGTCGTCGACCTCTGATGGCGCTGGCCCCTCCCGGTCGGCCGGCCGGGAGGGGCCAAGCTCGCCGCCCGGTCCGCATCGCGGATTGCGGTCTTGCTGGCTCTCCTCGCTGGGCCGTTGCATGAGTGCGATTCAGCAACCCTTGTTTCGTCCACAATCTCTACGGGCACGTCAGAGTGCGTGGCTGGGCCGGCCCACAGTGGCCTCCGGTGTACCGGTGACCTTCGCAACTATCGCCTCGGTAGTACTCGTCATGGCCCTGGCGGCTCTGGTGTGTTTCGGCAGCTATGCCCGGCGCGTGGATCTGCGTGGTATGATTCTGCCGAATACCGGCCTGATCAGGATCTCGTCGCCGGCCCCTGGATGGATCCAGTCGATCGCTGTGCACGATGGCCAGACCGTGCATCAGGGCGCGCTGCTCTATCGCGTGAACGTCGATACCTCGACCGCCGGAGGAGGCACCCAGGAGCAGATCATCAACACTCTGGTCGCGCTGCGCCCCGTGCTAAGCCGGGAGATCGACCGCGACCAGACCCTGGAGACCTATCAGGGAAGCCAGCTTCTGCAAACAGTTGGGAATCTTCAGCAGCAGCTCGCGCAGCTCGATGAGCAGATCGGAGTCCAGCAGGGTTTTGTGCAGCAACTCAATTCCGAGTACACCGAATTCGCCGGCCTGTTGAAGAAAGGCATGGCTGCGATCGACGACGTGAGCGCACGCGAGCAGGCTTGGATGCATGCGTTGTCCTCGCTCGAGGAGCTCAAGACCAGCCGGACCCGCTTGCAGGCTGAGCTGATCCAAGCGAAATACCAGCTCGATACGCACGGTCTGCAGACCGGCAACGAGATTGACGCTCTCAAAACCAAGCTTGCAGAGATCAAACAACAGATCGCGACCAGCGAGGCGCATCGCTCGATCGACATCCGCGCGCCCGGCAATGGCATTGTGACGGCTGTGATCGCTCATCCAGGTCAGGTCGTCGGCGTCGGATCGGCGCTGCTGACCATTGTTCCGGCTGACGCCACCATGCAGGCGGAACTGCTGGCTCCCAGCAGCGCCATCGGCTTCGTCCGCCCCGGCGATCAGGTGCTGCTCCGCTACGCGGCGTTCCCCTACCAGAAATTCGGCCAGCACGCCGGTGAGGTGACGGAAGTGTCGCATGCGGCGCTGCGAGCCGACGAGGTGAGCGAGCTGCAAGCACCAGAGAGCCATCCCGGTGCAGGACCATACTTTCGGGTGACCGTTCGCCCCGACCGTCAGCAGATAGACGTTTACGGGCGCGCCCAGCCATTGCTCTCCAGCATGCAGGTTCAGGCTTTTGTCCTGCTCGACAGGCGGCCTCTGTATCAATGGATCCTGGACCCGCTGTACGGCCTGCGCCGCGCTGCGCACAACTCATGAGCACGGATCGCGCCGCATGACCGCGCCACCCAACCCGCCGCGTTTCGGGACCATGGGCTGGCGATCGACACCGATCCTGCTGCAGACCGAAGCTGCCGAATGCGGACTGGCCTGCATCGCGATGATTGCCGGCCGTCATGGGCACCGCCTCGACCTCGCCGCCCTGCGGCGCCGGTTCGACGTTTCGCTCAAAGGCATGACCCTGGTTGATGTCGTCCGCCTTGCCGGCAGCGTCGGCCTTGGGACCCGTGCCGTGCGGGTCGAATTGCCGCAGTTGCGGCAGCTTCGTCTCCCGGCCGTCCTGCACTGGGACCACAACCATTTCGTCGTGCTCACGCGGGCCGGTAAGCGCTCGCTCGTAGTCCATGACCCGGCGGTGGGACGGCGCACGATCCCACTGGCGGAAGCCGACAGGCGCTTCACCGGCGTCGCCCTGGAGGCATGGCCGGTCGAAAGCTTCGAGCGCCGGACGGAGCGGGCACGTATCCGCATCTGGCATATGGTCAGCCGCACCGCCGGATTCTCCCGGATCGCGACGCAGGTGCTGCTGATGTCGCTGTTCCTGGAAGCCATCACGATTGCGATCCCAATCGGCTTCCAGCTCGTGCTTGACGACGTTATTGTTGCTAATGACTACGACCTGCTGACACTGGTAGTGGTCGGCCTCGGCCTGCTTCTGGGCTTCCGCGTGCTGATCGACTTCATTCGCTCCTGGTCGATCATGGAGGCCGGCGCATCGCTCACTGTGCAATGGAAGATGAGCCTGTTCAGCCATTTGCTGCGGCTGCCACTGGGCTTCTTCGAGCGCCGCCATGTCGGCGATCTCGCCTCCCGCTTCGGTTCAATCGACGTGATCCAGCGGACAATGAGTACGGTCTCGATCTCTGGCCTGCTGGACGGCGTGATGGCGATCGCGTTGGTCGGCATGATGTGGCTGTACGATCCCTGGTTGGCGCTGATCGCAGTTGGCGTCACCGCCGTCTATGCCCTGCTGCGGAGCATCGGATACCGGCTGTACCGCCGTGCCAACGAAGAGGCGATCGTCTATGCCGCCCAGGAGAATTCGCATTTCGTCGAATCGCTGCGCGGCATGCCCAGCATCAAGGCGCTGGTGATCGGCGAACGGCGGCAGGGACGGTGGAACAACTACCTGGTGGACCGGGTCAGTGCCGAACTGCGCGTACAGAAGATCGATCTCGTCTTCCGCACCGCCAACACCTTGCTGTTCGGCCTCGACCGCATCCTCATCATCTATCTCGGTGCCCGAGCCATCATGGGAGGCACGCTTTCAGTCGGCATGCTGGTCGCCTTCCTTGCCTACAAGGATCAGTTCTCCCAGCGGGTCGGCCAGTTCATGGATACCTTAGTCAAGCTCGGCCTGCTTTCGGTGCATGGCGAGCGGATTGCCGACATTGCACTTGCTGACCAGGAGCCGCCGAGCCGCATCGGTTCGATGGGGCCAGGCATCCGCAACGACCGGCCGGCGCTCAGCGCCCGAGAGATCAGCTTCCGTTATGGTGACAACGAACGGGTCGTACTCGCCGGTTTCACGTTGGAAGTCGCGCAGGGCGAGTGCGTCGCGATCGCCGGCCCATCCGGGGCCGGCAAGACGACTCTGCTGAAGATCCTGGCCGGCCTGCTGCCACCTTCGTCCGGAGAAGTGTGCCTGGACGATGTACCATTACAGGCAATCGGGCTGGACACCTATCGCGCGCAGATCGGCTGCGTGTTGCAGGACGACCGACTGTTCGCTGGATCCATTGCCGAGAATATAGCCGGATTCAGCGCGGTGCCGGATCCCGCCCGCATCGAGGAGGCGGCCCGTATGGCGGCTATCCACGAAGAAATTCTGCGTATGCCCATGGGCTACGAGACGCTGGTGGGCGACATGGGAAGCTCGTTGTCGGGTGGGCAGATGCAGCGCGTGGTGCTCGCCCGCGCGTTATATCGCCAGCCTCGTATCCTGTTGCTTGACGAAGCGACCAGTCACCTGGACGAGGACAACGAGCGGGCGATCAACTCGGCTATCCGCTCGCTGACCATCGCTCGGGTCATTGTCGCACACCGACGCTCGACGCTGGACATGGCCGATCGCGTAGTGCCCATCTGGCCGGGTATAGTCGATACAGGTGAAGCGCGGGCCACGCGGTCTCTGATGCCAGGAGCGCGGTCATGCGGGCCTGATCTGCATGGCGCGTTCCGAGGGAGCCAGTGACCGCGGTTGAGCAGTTTCGTCAGCCGGTGTCGACAGGACCGCGAGCTGGATTTCACACCCGAGACCTTGCCGCTAGCGCCGATCAGGGCCGGGGTTCTTAGTCCGTTCGTAAAGCGCAGAGTCTCAAGCCGAGGGTCCAGGGTGTGTCGCTTCGAGCTGAGCGCCGCTGATTGCTCGTTGCCCCATTGCAGGCCCCGCACTCTTGTCCTACATTATCAGTCTAGTTGTGAGACATTGAGGTGCAGCGTGGCGGCAATTCCTCCCGGGAAGGAGGCGCGGACGATAGCAAGACAGGGCAGACACCGTCCTGGGCCGCCTGCGGGCGATCCCAGCGCCGACGCCCTGACACGCACACGTCTCGAGTTTGCGATTGCAGAACTGCAGCGAGCCGGCGCTTTGGCCGGCGTCCGGTCACACAAGCTCAGCACGCGGGTCGATCCCGGGCTGATCGATGCGGCGCGGCGCCGAACAGGACTCTCCCGCGATTCCGATCTGATCAACGCCGCACTCGCCGTCATCGCCGTCGGCGATGATTTCGGCCTTTGGTTGGTCCGACAAGCTGGACGGCTGCCGGAGGATTTCGAGCTTGCCCTCTAATCCGGGCGAGTTGCTCGCCCGGCACGATCCCTCTGCCTGGGTCAGCACCCTGGCTTATCGCACGCGCCATGAACTCCCATTCGATCCGGAAGCGGTCGATCGGGCAACGCCTGTCATGCTCGACACGACAGTTTATCTCGACGCTCTCAAAGCGCCGGGTTTGCCGAATTCGATCGCCGAATTGCTTGCCCGGAACATCGTACTCCACTGCGCCATAGCTTGCGCTGAACTGGCCGTCAGCGTGGGCCATCTCGATCCCGCACACCCCGGCACCGCAGCGCACCGCATTCCGCTGGTCGAGACGCTGTCGCGGATGGCGCCGACGCGAATCGTATCGCCTAGCGCCGATGCCTGGACCGAGGCAGCGCTTATCGCCGGTATCCTGGCGCGCATCCAGGGTTACGCGCGGGAAAGTCGAAGAGTCGTTCTGAACGATGCCTTGCTGCTGCTGACCGCGTTGGAGGCGAAAGCGATATTGATCAGTCGCAACGTGCGACATCTGGATCTGCTTCTCCGGTTTCGACCTGATGCACAGGTGCTGTTCTACGACCGCCCGCCACCGATCCAGGGGCCAGCACGCCGCGTCCACCCTTCACCCCCAACGAGTCCGGATAGATAGCCACGCACTGACGCCGCCGGGGTCAGTGACTGCGGTGAGCAGTGCAGACTCCGCTTGTTTCAGTCCGGGAACGATACGATTATGCCGCCCAAAAGAATGAACCACGGCTGGCGGGCGCCCACATCCACGTCATGGGATTGCGTTCGCCCGACAGTCAATCTTTTCACCGGTTGCTATTACGTCCCGAGCTCGATGCGGTGTAATATAGCTCGAAGCGTCTTAAGGACCATCGATGCGGAAGCTACTCTATATTCTTGGCGCAGTGTTTCTCGCGCTAATTATCGCTGTCGTGGGTACTGTGGGACATCTGGCTTATATTGGTAACCAACTCGACCAAGAGTCCAAGGCTTACGTCGACAAGGCAGTTCCCGCGATTGTTGCTGATTGGTCAGTGGAGGAATTGACACGGCGAGCAAGCCCGGAGCTTCTCCAAAGCACCAAACCCGACGATCTTCGGTCTTTGTTCGCACTATTTGCAAAGCTTGGTCCTCTCGTTCAATATGGGGGATCAAAAGGTGACGCGAAGATCTTCGCCTCGACTGGTGGTGGTCAGTCCATCACCGCCGAGTACGTGGCTCTGGCGACGTTCAAGAATGGCCGGGCGTCCATCGAGATCGGATTGTTAAAAGTAGATGGAATTTGGAAGGTCCAAAACTTTCGAGTGAACTCGTCCGCCATGATAGAAAAAGCAGTCGGCCGCGCGACCTAACATTCATTCGACACGAGAGTTTTCAGCGGCTCGGCCCGGTCTCAGCCGACCAGCCTCGGCCGATCACCCCGCCCCTTCGGTCGCCTCGATCATCGCCCGCGCCGACTGGATGCGGTCCAGCGCCGCATCCTCCACTATCGGATCGCTGGTATCCGCCGCCTGATACGCGGCCTCGGCCTCGGCCAGCCGCCGCTCGCCTTCGGTGCGCGACAGCTCAGCCACGGGCACCGCCTCGTTGGCCAGCACGGTGCACCGCTCCGGCGTCACCTCGGCGAACCCGCCGGCTACGAACAGCCGATCGGTGACCTGCTCGTCCGCATAAAGCGAAATCGTGCCGCCGCGCAGCATGACGATCATCGGCGTGTGGCCCTCCAGCACGCCCATGTCGCCTTCCGAGGCCGGGATCACCACCATCTCCACTGGCCGTGACAGCAGCAGCCTCTCCGGGCTGACGATCTCCAGCGCGACCGACATCAGGCGGTGGCCTTCAGGCTCTCGCCTTTCTTCACCGCGTCCTCGATCGTGCCCACCATGTAGAACGCCTGCTCCGGCAGGTGGTCGTACTCGCCGGCACAGATCGCCTTGAAGCTGCGGATCGTGTCGGCGACCGGTACGAACACGCCGGGGAATCCGGTGAACACCTCGGCCACGTGGAATGGTTGCGACAAGAACCGCTGGATCTTGCGCGCTCGCGCCACCACCAGCTTGTCCTCCTCCGACAGCTCGTCCATGCCCAGGATCGCGATGATGTCCTGCAAGCTTTTATACGTCTGCAGGATGCGCTGGGTCTCCCGCGCGACCTGGTAGTGCTCGTCGCCAACGATCCGGGGATCGAGCGAGCGCGACGTGGAATCCAGCGGATCGACGGCCGGATAGATGCCCAGCTCGGCGATCTGCCGCGACAGCACCGTGGTGGCATCCAGATGCGCGAAGGACGTGGCCGGCGCTGGATCGGTCAGGTCGTCGGCCGGCACATAGATCGCCTGCACCGAAGTAATGGACCCCTTGTTCGTCGAAGTGATTCTCTCCTGCAGCGCGCCCATATCGGTCGCCAGCGTCGGCTGATAACCCACCGCCGACGGAATACGGCCCAGCAACGCCGATACCTCCGCGCCCGCCTGGGTGAAGCGGAAGATGTTATCGACGAAGAACAGCACATCCTGGCCCTCCTCGTCGCGGAAATACTCGGCGACCGTCAGGCCGGACAGCCCGACGCGGGCGCGCGCTCCCGGCGGCTCGTTCATCTGGCCGTAGATCAGCGCCACCTTGGAGCCCTCGGTGCTGCCGTTCTCGCCCAACTTGATGACGCCCGCGCCGATCATCTCGTGATAGAGGTCATTGCCCTCGCGCGTCCGTTCACCCACCCCGGCGAACACCGACACACCGCCATGCGCCCTGGCGATGTTATTGATCAGCTCCTGGATCAACACCGTCTTGCCCACGCCGGCACCGCCAAACAGGCCGACCTTGCCGCCCTTCAGGTAAGGGGCGAGCAGATCCACGACTTTGATGCCGGTGATCAGGATTTCCGACGTGGTCGCCTGGTCCTCGAAGCTCGGCGCATCGCGATGGATCGGGTAGCGCTTGGCGGTGTGGATCGGCCCGCGCTCATCGATCGGATCGCCGATCACATTCAGGATGCGCCCCAATGTTTCCGGGCCGACCGGCATGGTGATCGGGCCGCCGGTGTCCTCCACCTCCTGTCCGCGCACGAGACCGTCGGTGCTGTCCATGGCGATGGCGCGGACGGTGCGCTCGCCCAGTTCCTGCGCGACTTCCAACACCAGCAGGCGCTCCTGGATCTTGGTATGCAGCGCGTTCTGGATGAACGGCAGGTCGCCGTCGAACTGCACATCGACCACGGCGCCCATCACCTGGGTCACGCGTCCGACGATATTGCTTGCCATAAGCTTTGGTCCCTCGTTCGTTGCGTGCGCAGCCGCCGTTCAGACGGCCTCCGCGCCCGAGATGATCTCGATCAGTTCCTTGGTGATGTTGGCCTGCCGCGCGCGGTTGTAGTTGAGAGTCAGCCGCTTGATCATGTCGCCAGCGTTGCGGGTGGCGCTGTCCATCGCTGTCATCTGCGAGGCATAGAACCCGGCGCTGCTCTCCAGCAGCGCGCGATACACCTGGATCGCCAGGTTCTGCGGCAACAGGCGGGACAGGATGGTCTCCTCGTCCGGCTCGAAATCGTACACCGCACCACCGAGCGCGTCGGCGTCCGCCGCGCCCTCGGGGATCGGCGCGGGAACGAGCTGCTGCTCGGTGACGACCTGTGACATTATCGAGCGGAACCGGTTGTATATGATCGTGACGACATCGACCTCGCCGGCGCTGATCATGGTGGCGATGCGCTGGCCGATTTCATCGGCGTCGGCGAATTCGAGCCGACGCTTGCCGGCATAGCTGATGTCGCCGATCATCCGGCTGGCCAGCTCGCGTCGCAGATAGTCGCGCCCCTTGCGCCCGACCGCCAGGATCTTGACGGTCTTGCCCTCGGATTCGAGCCGACGCGCCAAGGTGCGCGCGGCGCGCCCGACATTGGCATTGAATGCACCGGCCAGACCGCGGTCCGCGGTGATCGGCAGCAGCAGATGCATCTGGTCCT
>Ga0335075_10000822_pt1 | contig 52353 bp, 48 predicted proteins | sample Lox_Sample_24_FD_206723 | JGI IMG/M metagenome (GOLD analysis project Ga0335075, IMG submission 206723) | Soil microbial communities from Loxahatchee National Wildlife Refuge, Florida, United States - Lox_Sample_2.4 | ecosystem: Environmental > Terrestrial > Soil > Wetlands | place: USA... | reverse complement strand
CGGTTTGGGCCGGGCCGCGGCCCCCGCTGCCCCCCCCGCCGCGCCCCGCGGCCCGGCGGCGGCTCACCGGCTGTTGCGGGGGGAGAGAAGCCCCTGAGTACTGGCGGAGGAGGAGGCCGCCGCCAGTGCTGCCGGTTTACCGTGTCCCCGCGGGAGGCGGGCGCGGGGGTAATTATTCCTGGATTGCGACCGGAAGGCTAAGCAGATGGGCAAGGTGCCGTGGAAGTTCCACGATCACCACACTTTCCTGCTCCTGCGGGTCGGTCCTGGCCACAACCGAGACCGACATGACGTCGCCCCGGTTAACTGGTAGATGCGGGGTGCCCGGTGGTACGTACATGAAATCCCCGGCCCGTACGATCGTGCGCTGAAGAAGGCCGTTACCGTGCCAGACCTCGGTCTCGCCACTCACCGTGTAGATCGCCGACTCGTGCTCGGCATGGTAGTGCGGCATGCCGCGGGTGCCGGGCGGGATGATGACCAGGTGCAGGCAGAGGGCCTTGGCGCCGGCCGACCGGCCGCTGATGCCGGCCGCAAGGCTCACGCCCTGCTTGCCGTCGTGTTGCTCCCCGGACCGGATGATCACGCAATTACTATGCGTAGCCATATCGGGCCGGGTCGGTGCGCGATGCAGCCACTCCTCGACCTTGCTAACTCTTAGCATCTGATCGTGTCCCATCCGTGATTCCTACATGGCCAAGGTTATGGCTCTGTGTATTAATTTGGATACTCTCGGTAGGGTCATAGTGGCATAGCTTTTAGTAACAAAAAACTATCCATTGAGCTAGGGAGAACAGGGTTACATCAGGTCAGCGCCAAGATTCGCAGCGTGTAATCGGCCTAGGCGAAAGCAATTTCCGTGAAAATTGCGCCACGTTTCCGGTCCGTTAGGCTACTTTCCGTGATTATTACAGAGAGTGTGCAGACCGGCCGCCCCGGATTTCGCTACCCCGCGAAATGGCCGCGAGGCTTCCCGGCAGCGGGCGGCCGGCGCCCTGGATACGTAAGATTGGCGGGTGGGCAGGGTGCGGCACGCCGAGCACGTGATGGGCACCGTCGTGTCGTTTGACGTCCCGTCGGCCGCCCAGGACGACGGCGCGCTCGCCGCGGCGGTCCGCTGGCTGCACTGGGTGGACGCGACCTTCTCCACCTACCAGGCTGACAGTGAGGTGTCCCGGCTGGGCCGCGGCGAGGTCACGGTGGCCGAGTGCGCCCCGGAGGTCGCCGGGGTCCTCGCGGCCTGCGACGCGCTGCACCAGCAGTCCGGCGGCTACTTCACCGCCTATCCCGCGGGTGCCCTTGACCCTTCCGGCTACGTCAAGGGCTGGGCGGTCGAGCGGGCGGCGCAGATCATCACCGAGGCGGGGTCGACCGCTCACACCGTCAACGGCGGGGGCGACGTCCAGTGCGTCGGCGCCCGGCCCGACGCGGCGTCCTGGCGCATCGGAATCTCCTCGCCCGTTCACCCTGGCACCCTGGCGCTCGTGGTGACCGGGCAGGACTTCGCCGTCGCGACCTCGGGCGTCGCCGAGCGCGGCGCGCACATCGTCGACCCGGTAGCGGGCCGTGCCGCCGTCGGCCTGGCCAGCGTCACCATCGTCGGCCCGTCGCTGACCCTCGCCGACGCCTACGCCACCGCCGCCTTCGCGATGGGCCCGTCTCGTGCCCGCCAGTGGACGCGCGAGGCCCTCGACGGCTACGAGGCCTGCGCGATCCTCCCCGACGGCACGACCTGGCGGACACCGGGCTTCGCCGCCTACCTGCCGGCGAACTGACCCGCGGCGGCATGCTCGGGCTCGGGCAGCAGCAGCGACAGCCCCACCGCGGGCACCGGCAGCAGGCACAGCAGGGTGAACACGGCCGGGGTGCCGTGCGCGGCGGCGATGGCGCCGAATACCGGGGCGAAAAGCCCGCCCGCGCTGACCGCAAGGCCGAGCGTGACGCCCGCGGCCGTGCCGGGGCGGCCGGGAAGGTAATCCTGGCCCAGCTTGACCAGCACGGAGAACGGGACGCGTATCGTGACGCCCGCCGCCAGGGCGGCGACGAGGGCGGCGCCCGCGCTCGGGCACGCGCGCAGCGCGATCAGGGCCGGGATCGCGGCGGCGTTGCCTGCGAGCACGGTCCTGGTGAGCCCGAACCGGTCGGCGATCCGGCCGCCGAGGAGGGTCCCGCCGACCCCGCCGGCCAGGAAGCACGTCAGCGCCGCCCCTGCCATCGGGCGGCTCGCGTGCAGGTGGGTAATCCAGTACAGCTCGATGAACGTGCTCGTGGCGAAGAAGTTGACCGACCGGGTGATCTCCACGGCGGTCAGCAGCAGGAACGGCCGCCACCTGTCGGGCCCGGCGGCCGCCACGCCGCGCCGGGCCGGCTTGGCGCGGCGCTGGTGGCGCAGCAGCACGAACCCGGTCAGCACCGCCGGCGGTATGAACAGCGCGGTGGCACTCAGGCCCAGCGCGTCGAGCGCGGGCGTCGCCAGCACCGGCGCCAGGAAGAACCCGGCGTTACCTCCGGCGGCGAAGATGCTCATGGCTGACGCGCTGCCTGCCTGCCCTGCCCCCTGCATGGCCGCCTGCCGTGCCGCCTTCCCCGCGGGGGGATGGAACATCGCCACGCCGAGACCGGAGGCCAGCACCAGCAGCCACACCAGCCCGTACCCCGGCGTGACGCCCGACAGCCCGGCGCCAGTGCCTGCCAGTGCCACGCCCGCTCCCGCCATCCAGGTCACGGAGTACCGGTCAACCACGAAGCCCGCGACGAGCTGTGGCAGCGCCGAGCCCAGCGTGGCCGCCAGGCTCAGCCCAGCGGCCGCGACGTACCCGTAGTGCCGGTCCAGGACGAAGTAGGGCACGCACGCCGGGACAAGCCCCTGGTAGACATCGTCGACCGCGTGCGCCAGGGCCCACAGCCGCATCCGCCGCCAGGCGGTAGCCGGCGCCTCGATCCGCTGGACAACGCTCACCCCGCCAGCATCGTCGGCGACCGGCCTGGCTGCCTACCAGTAAACTGACAGGTGATGCTGGTAAACCGCCATCCTCTTCCCGGGCCGACCGAGCGACGGCTAGCGCACCGTGAGGTCATCGACTGGCATGACCACGCGGAGCACCAGCTCGTCTACCCCCGCTCCGGCGTCCTGCACGTGCGGACCGACCGCGGCGCCTGGGTGGTTCCGCAGCGCCGCGCGGCCTGGCTTCCTGCCGGGGTGCCGCACAGCCACCGCGCCCACGGCCGTACCCAGATGCTGACGCTCGCGTTCCCCCCGGGCGTCAGCCCGCTCCCCACGACCGGGCCGACGATCGTCCCCGTCGGCCCGCTGCTGCGCGAGGTCATAACCACGCTGGCCGAGGACCGCTCCCTGGGCCCAGGCGACCGCGCTGACCTGTACCGCGTCGCCCTGCGCCGCCTCGAGCCCGCGCCAGCCCTGCGCCATCACCTGCCGGCGCCGGGCGATCCCCGGCTCAGGGACGTCGCCGCCATCCTGGCCGACGACCCGGCGGACCCGCGCACCCTGGCCGAGCTCGGGCGGGCGACCGGCGCCAGCGAGCGCACCCTCAGCCGCCTGTTCCGCCGCGACACCGGGATGACCTTCCCGCAGTGGCGGGCCCAGTTGCGGCTGCAGCACTCCATGCTGCTGCTCGCGGCGGAGAGCACCGTCACCGAGGCCGCCGTCGCCAGCGGCTACGGCAGCGTCAGCGCGTTCATCGCCGCCTTCAGGGACGCCTTCGGCGTCACGCCCGCCGCCTACCGCCAGCAGGCGACCACGTGACGCCCCCGCCCGCCTGCGGCCGCGCCGGCGCCGGACCTCGATCGTGTCCGGCAGGTCCCAGGTCGACCCAGTGGCACTGGCCATTGTCGACGCGCTCGAAGCGGGATGGGGCCCGCTAGCCGCGTGCGCGTGAGGTGCTCGCCGGGCCGGGAGGCTCGCGTAACGGAGCCGCTCCGGACCCGTCGGGCAGCTGGTCAGGCGCGGGGCGGCGGTCGCGGCGCAAGACGGCGAGTAGCTCGTCGTAGGGCCCGATGAGGTAAGCCTCGTCCGCAGGCTGGAACTGGGTGGCGCGGCGCGGCGGGTGCTCGAGGATCGACCGGTCGGCGGCCCGGCGGATCGCGAGCACCCGGGTCCTGGCGGCCAGGTCACGCATCTCGAGTCCCTGCAGCCCGCCGCCCGGCGTGACGGTCAGGCGGGCCACGAGCAGCGGCTCGTGGCCGGCGTAGAACGTGGACAGCACGTCCAGGCCAAGCGCCGCGCCGACGAACCATGGCGCGGCGAGGGCCGCCGTCGACCGGACGTTACGGAAGTCGAAGGTCTCCCTCACCGAGGCGGCGAACTGGGTGTCGAAAATCCGCAAGACGACGGGGACGTCCCGCCAGCGCGCCCCAAGCTGGTCGCGCACGGCCAGCCCCGTTTCCAGGTTGGCCATGTCGTCGCTGGTCAAGACGGCCACGGCCGATGCCGCACCCAGCCGCACCGACGCGAGCACCCGCGGCTGGGTGGCGTCGGCGATCACCACGGGGACGCCGAGGGCGCGCGCCTGGCCAAGGTGGCGGTTGTGCTCGTCCTTCTCGACCACGATGACGTGGCTGCCCGCCGCCACCAGCCGCTCGAGGACCTGCAGCCCGACCCGGCCAAGGCCGATCACCAGGACGTGGTCGCGCAGCCCGGTGATCCGGACGCGACCGAGCGACTCCTCGAGCCGGCGGCTGACGATCATGTTGGTCAGCAGGGCGAAGAACACCGCGACGAACAGCGCGCCGGAGACCATGAGGACGACCGCGAACCCCATCAGCACCGGGTTCTCGTGGATGAAGGTGAAGTCGCCGTAGCCGACCGTGGTGATGGTCTCCACCGTGAAGTAGAGCGCCTCCAGCGAGCTGATGTGCTGGCCGGACAGCTCATAGCCGGCCCGCAGCACGCCAGTCGACGCGATCACCACGAACAGGAGCGCGCCCAGGGCGAGGGCAACCCGGCGGTCGATGGCGCGCACCAGGGACAGGGCCGCCCGCACCGTGCGCCACGACAGCGCCGGCTGCTCGACCAGCACTTCCTGCGACGAGAGTGCCGCGAGCGGCGACAGAGCCAGCGGCCGCGCGCCAGCCGCCGGGTAGCCGCGCTCGGGGAAGGCCGCCCGCAGCTCGGCGGGTGTCGCGATCAGCGTGACCTCATCGCCCGCGCTGACCAGCTCATCGCGGCCGGGGGCGATGGTGACCGCGCCGCCTTCCGCGGTGACCACGGCGACGGGGGCGAGCGCTCCGTACAGTGCCCGCAGCGAGGCCACCCGCGGTGCCGTGACGCGCACCGCGTGGAACCGCTCGCCGGACAAGATCATCTCCTGGACGCCGGACTGGCGGCAGGCCTCGACGATGGACGGCGCCGACAGCCCGGCCACGTCAAGCACGGCGACCCCGGCTCCCTTCAGCGCTCGTCCCACGGCCGGATTGGCCAGCTGGGCGATCACCCGCACGTCGGCGTTGAGCCGGCGGGCGAGCAGGGCCGCCTCCAGGGTGCGCAGGTCGCTGTCGTAGGCGCAGATGACCGCCGCCGCCCCGGCCAGGCCCGCGGCGGCAAAGGTCTCAGGGATCCGGGCGCTTGCCCGCAGGTGCGGCACCCCCCAGCGGTCAAGCAGCGGAGCCAGCCGCCGGTCCGGGTCGTCCTCGATGACGAGCGTGGGAACGCCCGACTGGGTGAGCTCTTCCACGATGCGGAACGCCACGTCGTGCAGCCCGCACACGACGACATGCCCGGCCCATTCGGCGTGCCCGCTCCCCATGACGCCATTATCCAGGTGGCGGGCTGCTAGGCCTCTCCCGGTGAGGTCGCATGCGGCCGGCCGGCCGGCCCTCCCCGCCGGGCGGGGCCGGCGCGACGCGGCCCGCCTGAGGGCCATCGCCCCTTGGCCTGGTGCATGCCGGTGATGGTGATCGCGATCAGCGCCGCGATGATGGCCGCGAGCCAGGGCCCGCTGCGGATGAGGGACGCGGCATAGGTCTCAGAGACGAACAGCCGCGCGCCGGCCAGGGGGTCAAGCACCGAGACTCGGTAGACGCCCGCGCGGGCGACGGTGAAGCGTGCCTCCTGGGCGAACGTCCCCAGCCCGAGCAGCGGGCCGCCGAAGTCCGTGGGGGACAGGTCATAGGCCGTCACCCAGGCGCGGACCGAGCCGTCCGGGCCGGTGATGACGATCGCGCTGCCGGCCTCGGGGAACCCGGTCGCGTCCGGGTCCTGGTCGAGGGAGTAGCCGCCGGCTGCCAGGGCCAGGCTGGCCGGGCGCCGCGGGTAGATCACGTGCACCGTGCGCAGCCCCGCCAGCTCCGATGCGACGAACGCCGGGACGGAGACGGCCAGCACGACCACGGCGGCCAGGAGCCGGATCGCCACTGGGTGCCGCTGGCTCCACCGCCACGGCGCCATGCCCCTTGTCCGTCCCACCGGTACCCTCCGCCCTTTGCACCCCGTGGGAAACTCTACAGCAGAACTTGTGAGTACAAAGTTACTGTCCGTGTTGGTAACTCGCGCCGGACCGGCGTGGCCGTAGGTCAGCATCTCAGGCGGACGGGGAGCGCGGCCAGGCCGTGGAAGAGGCTGGACGAGCGCCACCGCAGCTCGCCGGGAGGGACCGCGAGCGACAGGGCGGGGAACCGGGGCAGCAGCAGGCCGAAGGCGACCTCGCCCTCGAGCCGGGCGAGGGGGGCGCCGAGGCAGTAGTGGATGCCGTGGCCGAACGCGACATGCCCCGCCGCGTCCCGGCTGAGGTCGAGGCGGCCGGGGTCGGCGAACCGTGCCGGGTCCCAGTTGGCCGAGCTGGTCACGAGGGTGACCCACTCGCCCGCCGGGATGACCACGTCACCAAGGGGAAGGTCGGCCACGGTGAACCGCTCGGTGGCGTGGTTGAGCGGGTTGGCGTACCGCAGCAGCTCCTCGACGGCGGCGGGCAGCAGCGAGGGGTCGGCGCGAAGCCGCGCCATCTCGCCGGGGAAGGTGAGCAGGGCCAGGGTGCCGCTGGCGATCAGGTTGACCGTGGTCTCGAATCCCGCGACCAGGAGCAGGAACACCATGGCGTACAGCTCGCCCTCGGTGAGGGCGTCCCCGGATCCGGCGCCATCGCCGGCGCCGTTGCCGGCACTGTCTCGCACGCTGACCAGGGCCGACAGCAGGTCCTCGCCCGGGGCCTCGCGCTTGGCCTCGATCAGCCGCGCGAAGTAGTCGAACATCGCGTGCGCCGCGTCGCGGGACCTGTCCTGCTGCCGCTCCTCGTCTTCCCGCGGGCCGGGGTCGCTGGTCAGCAGCGCCGACGTCCACTCCCTGAAGTCGTCCTGGTCGCTGACCGGGACGCCGAGCAGCTCACAGATCACCGTGATCGGCAGCCGGAACGCGAACTGGTCGAGCAGGTCGACGACCCCGTCGCCGGACGTCGCCGCGACCGCCTCGGTGGCGTCAAGGAGGGCCGTGGCGATCTCCTCGACCCGTGGCCGTAGCGCCGACACGCGGCCCGGGGTGAAGGCCTTCTGCACCAGGCGGCGCAGCCGGGTGTGGTCCGGCGGGTCCAGGTTGAGCATGTGCAGGTTGAACATGGCCTGCAGCGGCCCGGGCTCCCAGCCCGGGTACAGCTTGCGCGGGTCCTTGGCCAGCCGGGCGTCAGCCAGCGCCACCCGGACGTCCTCATACCGGGTGACGAGCCATTCCCGCCTGCCGCCTGGCAGGTCCACCGGCGTCACCGGCCGCTTGTCCCGCAGCCGCGCGAAGTACCGCTGCGGGTCCTGGAAGTACTCATCCCTGGAGAACTGGCGCTCGGAGTCCGTCACGGCAGCCATCTTAAGTAATGACGTGATTTGTCGGCAAAATGCGAGCCAGCGTGCGGAGCGAGACGACCGAGGCGGGGGTCCGTTCGGCAGCCGGGAAAGGGGAATCGCGGGTGCGACCGGGCCTACGGGAGGCTGCCTACCGCATAGAGTGAAGACCGTGGCAGACCCCAACGCGTACCGGCCGGCACCTGGTGAGATCCCCGAGTCGCCGGGGGTCTACCGGTTCCGTGACGACCACGGCCGGGTCATCTACGTGGGGAAGGCCAAGTCGCTGCGGCAGCGGCTGAACCAGTACTTCGCCGACTTCGCCAGCCTGCACCCGCGAACGCAGGCGATGGTCACCACCGCCGCTCGCGTCGACTGGACGGTGGTGGGCACCGAGGTCGAGGCGCTGCAGCTTGAGTACTCCTGGATCAAGGAGTTCGACCCGCGCTTCAACGTCAAGTACCGGGACGACAAGAGCTATCCCTACCTCGCGGTCACGATGGACGAGGAGTACCCGCGGGTGATGGTGATGCGGGGGGCCAAGCGGAAGGGCACCAGGTACTTCGGCCCGTACTCGCACGCGTGGGCGATCCGCGAGACGGTTGACACGCTGCTGCGCGTCTTCCCGGTGCGGACCTGCTCGGCCGGGGTGTTCAAGCGGGCGGGCCAGATCGGCCGGCCGTGCCTGCTCGGCTACATCGGCAAGTGCTCGGCGCCCTGCGTCAAGAAGGTCACCGCCGAGGAGCACCGGGTCCTGGCCGAGGACTTCTGCGACTTCGTCGGCGGGCAGACGGCCAAGTTCATCCGCAAGCTCACCGCGGAGATGAAGGCCGCCTCCGACGAGGAGGAGTACGAGCGCGCGGCCCGGCTGCGCGACGACATCAAGGCGCTCGAGCGGGCGCTTGAGAAGCAGGCGGTCGTGCTCGGCGACGGCACCGACTGCGACGTGATCGCGCTGGCCGAGGACCAGCTCGAGGCGGCCGTCCAGGTCTTCTACGTCCGTGGCGGCCGGATCCGCGGGCAGCGCGGCTGGGTGCTCGAGAAGGTGGAGGACGTGACGACCGCGGGACTGGTCGAGCACTTCCTCGGGCAGTTCTACGGGGAGTCGGCCGGTCCCGAGGGATCGGTCGCCGGCATTCCCCGTGAGGTCCTGGTGCCGTCCCTCCCGCCGGACGCGCAGACCATGACGCAGTGGCTGACCCAGCGGCGCGGCGGCCCGGTGCAGCTGCGCGTGCCACAGCGCGGCGACAAGAAGGCCCTCGCCGAGACCGTCACCCGCAACGCCAAGGAGGCGCTCGCGCTGCACAAGACGCGGCGCGCCTCGGACCTGACGACCCGGTCGCGGGCGATGAACGAGATCCAGCAGGCGCTGGGACTTGCGGACGCGCCGCTTCGGGTCGAGTGCTACGACGTGTCCAACCTGCAGGGCACGCACGTGGTGGCGTCCATGGTGGTCTTCGAGGACGGGCTGGCCCGCAAGAGCGAGTACCGGCGGTTCTCGGTCCGGGGGCACGAGGGCTCGGACGACATCTCCGCGATCCGCGAGGTGATCACCCGGCGCTTTCGCCGCTACCTGGCCGAGCGCGAGGAGACCGGCGAGCTCGACCTGCTTGGCGACCCCGTGGCGCGGGGTGCCTGGGATCAGGGCGACGATCCCGATCCCGCGGCAGAACGGGCCGTGGCCGGTCAGCGCAAGTTCGCCTACCCGCCCAACCTGGTCGTCGTCGACGGGGCCAAGGCGCAAGCGGAGGCGGCGTTCTCGGCCCTGGCCGAGCTGGGCATCGACGACATCGCGGTCTGCGGCCTGGCCAAGCGGCTGGAGGAGGTCTGGCTGCCAGGCGAGGAGTACCCGCTGATCTTGTCGCGGACCAGCGAGGGCCTGTACCTGCTGCAGCGGGTGCGGGATGAGGCCCACCGGTTCGCGATCACCTACCATCGGCAAAAGCGGGGCAAGGCGGCGACTGTCTCGGCCCTTGACTCGGTCCCCGGGCTCGGGCCGGCCCGGCGGGCGGCGCTGCTGAAGCACTTCGGGTCGGTGCGCGCGGTATCGCAGGCCACGGCGCAGGAGATCGCTGAGGTCTCCGGCATCGGGCCGCGGCTCGCGCAGACGATAATGACGACGTTGCGCGGGGACGCGCCCGCCGCCGCCACGGCGGCCTCAGCGGGGGGAAGCGATGCTGGACATGAACGAGGGGGCGGCGATGGCTGATCCGCGCGCGGAGCTCGACCCGATTCACGGCGTGATTGAGCCGGTTCACGCCGGCCCCGACCTGGTGATCGTCACCGGCATGTCCGGGGCCGGGCGGTCGACCGCCGCCAAGTCCCTGGAGGACATCGGCTGGTACGTCGTGGACAACCTGCCGCCCGCCCTGCTGCCCACGATGATCGACCTGGCCGACCGGGCGTCGCTGCCCGGCGTCGCCGCCATCGTCGACGTGCGCAGCCGGGCGTTCACCACCGACCTCAAGAGCGCCATCTCTGAGCTGGGCGCCAAGGGCGTCATGCCGCAGGTGGTCTTCCTCGAGGCGTCCGACGACGCGCTGGTCCGCCGGTTCGAGAACGTCAGGCGCCCGCATCCCATGCAGGGCACGGGCCGCATCGTGGACGGCATCGCGGCCGAGCGCGAGCTGCTGCGCAGCGTGCGCGGCGACTCCGACATCGTGCTCGACACCTCGTCGCTGAACGTGCACGAGCTGCGGGCGCGGATGAACGGCTACTTCGGTGGCGGGGCGGGCAGCGGCACCACCCGGCTGACCATCATGTCGTTCGGCTACAAGTACGGGCTGCCCGTGGACGCGGACCTCGTCGCCGACCTGCGCTTCCTGCCCAACCCGCACTGGATTCCCGAGCTGCGCGGGCTGACCGGGCAGGACGCCCCGGTGCGGGACTACGTCCTGGCGCAGCCCGGGGCGACGGCCTTCCTCGACGCCTACATGGGCGTGCTTAACGTGTCGCTCGCCGGCTTCGAGCGGGAGGGCAAGCGGTTCGTGGTGCTGGCCGTCGGCTGCACCGGCGGCAAGCACCGCAGCGTGGCAATGGCCGAGCAGCTCGCGGCCCGGGTGCCCGCCCGGGCCGATGGCGGCGGCTGGGACGTGCGGGTCACGCACCGGGACCTGGGTCGTGAGTGAACCGGGCGGGACTGCGTCCGGCGTGAAGGTGGTGGCGCTCGGCGGCGGGCACGGCCTGTTCGCCTCGCTGTCCGCGCTGCGCCGGGTCACGGCCGCCGTGACCGCGATCGTCACGGTCGCCGACGACGGGGGCTCGTCGGGACGGCTGCGCCGTGAGCTGGGCATGCTCCCACCAGGCGACCTGCGGATGGCGCTCGCCGCGCTGTGCGGCGATGACGAGTGGGGGATGACCTGGGCGCGGGTCGTGCAGCACCGGTTCGGCGGCGACGGTGAGCTCGCCGGGCACTCGGCGGGCAACCTGCTCATCGCGGCGCTGTGGGACCTGCTCGGCGACACCGTGGCGGGCCTGGACTGGGTGGGCCGCCTGCTGCGGGTCAGCGGCCGGGTGCTGCCGATGGCCGCGGTGCCGCTTGACCTCGTCGCGCTGGTGGACGGGCTTGACCCGGCGCGACCCGAGCAGGTGTCGGTTGTCCGGGGCCAGGCCGCCTGCGCGGCGACGCGGGGCAAGGTCCGGTCGATCTCGCTCGAGCCGGCCGACCCGCCGGCCGTCCCAGAGGCCGTATCCGCGGTGGCGGACGCGGACTGGGTGGTCTTCGGGCCGGGTTCATGGTTCACTAGCGTCCTACCGCACCTTCTCGTTCCTGGGCTGGCCCAGGCGCTGCACGCCACCGCCGCGCGGCGGCTGGTGGCGCTCAACCTGGTGCCGCAGCCGGGGGAGACCGAGGGATTCTCTCCGCACCGGCACCTGGAGGTCCTGGCCGAGCACGCGCCGTCGCTCACGGTGGACGTCGTGCTCGCGGACCGCCGGGCCGCCCGGGGCTGCGAGGAGGAGCTGGAGAAAGCCGCGCGGCTGCTCGGCGCGAGCCTGGTGCTGGCGGACGTCGCCGCGGAAGATGGTGCAAGGCATGACCCGGAACGGCTGGCGGCCGCGTTCCGCACGCTGTTCGGGTTCCACGGGGAGACTAGCTTAGGGGTGCGCTGATGGCGATGACCGGCGTCGTGAAGGACGAGCTCAGCCGGATCTCGGTGACCAGGCCGTGCTGCAGGAAGGCCGAGGTGTCAACGCTGCTGCGGTTCGCCGGCGGCCTGACCCTGACCGCCGGGCACATCGTGATCGAGGCCGAGCTTGATACGGCCGCGGTCGCCCGCCGGCTGCGCGCGGGAATCTCCGAGCTGTTCGGGCACACGTCTGAGCTGCTCGTGCTCGCTCCAGGCGGCCTGCGCAAGGGCAGCCGCTACGTCGTGCGCGTGAGCAAGGGCGGTGACAGCCTGGCCCGGCAGGCCGGGCTGATCGACAGCTTCGGCCGCCCGGTGCGCGGGCTGCCCCGGCAGGTGGTGGCCGGCGGCAGCTGCGACTGCGAGGCGGCCTGGCGAGGCGCCTTCCTGGTGCACGGGTCGCTGACCGAGCCGGGCCGCTCGATGGCCCTGGAGGTCACCTGCCCCGGGTCTGAGGCCGCGCTCGGCCTCGTCGGCTGTGCCCGGCGGCTGAAGATCGGCTCCAAGGCGCGGGACGTGCGCGGGGTCGACCGGGTGGTGATCAGGGACGGTGACGCGATCAGCGCCATGCTCACCCGGCTGGGCGCGCACGACTCGGTGCTGGCGTGGGAGGAGCGGCGGATGCGCCGCGAGGTCCGGGCCACCGCCAACCGGCTGGCCAACTTCGACGACGCGAACCTGCGCCGCTCGGCCCGGGCCGCGGTCGCCGCTGGCGCCCGGGTGGAGCGCGCGCTGGAGATCCTCGGCGAGGAAGCGCCCGATCACCTGGTCATGGCCGGCCGGCTGCGGGTCGCCAACCGGCAGGCCTCGCTTGAGGAGCTTGGCCAGCTCGCCGACCCGCCGCTGACCAAGGACGCGATCGCCGGGCGGATCCGCCGCCTGCTGGCGATGGCCGACCGCCGGGCCGGCGACCTCGGGCTGCCCAACACCGAGGCCTGCCTCACGATCGACATGATGGCGTTATCTCCGTCTTCCCGGGGGGACGACCCCCCGTACCCCCCGATGCGCGCCCAATCGAAGACCGCGATTGTATTGGGCGCGCTTGGCGGGCTGGGCCTTTCGAGGCCGCTGGACCTGCTTGGCGGGCTGGGCGCGCTTGGCGGGCTGGGCCTTTCGAGGCCGCTGGTGCTACGGGGCGTTCTTCTCGTAGATGTGGCTGTCGACGTACTGGTGCAGCACCCGGACCTCGTGGAAGTGCGCCTGGAACCAGGCGGCCAGCTGGGGCGTCCACGGGATCCTGGCCTGGTAGCCGCCGGTGAGCCACACGTACTGGGCCTGGCTGAAGATGGACTCCCAGGCCGACACCACGGCCTGCTGCTGGCCTGCTCCGCCCGCGGGGGACACGCCATGGCTCAGGACGAGGGTCTGCGCCAGCGCGTCAACCACGTCGGGGCAGCCGGGGGCGGTGGTGAACCGGTCCGCGGCGACCGTTACAGAAACCTGGTCGCTCACCACGCACGAGCCCGCCGGTATGACGCTCGACACCCCGGGGTTAGCCGCGACGCGCACCGCGCTGACCTGGACAAGCTCGATGGCCGCGACGGCCGCGACGACGACGGCCACGACCGCGGTGCCCAGGCGCCGGGCCCGCCTGCCCGGGGCTGGCGCCGCCGCCCGGGCGGCGGCAGCGTCCTCGCCCGCCCGCGCTTCCCGCTGGCCGCGGCCGGCCCGGCTGGCCAGCGCCCCGGCCGTCGCGCCCGCGGCGATGGCCAGCCACGGTGCCGGGAACGCCGGGTAGTGATAGAAGAACGCCGAGTAGCTGAGGATGGCGGTGCAGGCGAGCGTGGCCGTGCCGAGCGCGAACCACTCCAGGTGCGTCCGCTCGCGCCGCCAGCGCGCGTAGGGGAAGACGAGCAGCGCCGCCAGCACCAGCGCGACGATCACGGGAACGGCCATCGAGACGACTGTGGTCTCCATGGTCGCCGTGCTCTCGGCCTGGAAGAGCGTGTAGGAGCCTGGGCTGATCCCGAAGCCCCGGTTGGCCAGCACGAGCACCAGCCCGGTCAGGTGGTCAAGGCGCAGCGCCATCGCCGTGGCCGAGCCCTGGCGCGTCGCCTGGTAGACGAGCGTGTAGCGCAAGAACCGCAGCGGCGTGGTCCCCGCGACCGCCACCAGCGGCACGCCGAACCCGGCCACGATGCCCGGGATGTACCAGCGGGCGCGCTGCCAGCGCTGCTGGGGGACCAGCGCGATGATGAGGAGCAGGATCGCGGCCGGGGCGGCCGCCCAGAACTTGATCGACCCGGCGAAGCCGAGCGCGATGCCCGCGAGCCCGAGCCGCCGTGGGCCCGCGAGCCGGCCGGACCGGAAGGCCGCGGCCGCCGCGAGCAGGCAGCACAGGTTCATCCAGGGCTCGAGCAGCAAGGTGCGCCCGGACATGATGTCGGCCGGGAAGACCGCGAGCAGGCCGCAGGTCACGAGCGTGACTCCCGCGCCGCGGTGCCGGACGAGGTGGCCGGCCAGGGCGACGCAGGCGGCGCTGGCGCACGCCGTCGCGACCCGGGCGAGGGCCAGCCCGTAGGTCGCGCTCGACAGCTTCGCGATCAGCGCGATCGGCAGTGACACGACCATGATGCCCGGCGGCTGGATGTAGGCGTAGTCCTTGTAGGGCAGGGATCCCTGCAGCAGCCGGATGGCCGCGCCCAGGTAGACCCCGTCGTCATACTCGACCGCGCCCGACGTCAGGAAGGAGGGCCGGGTGAAGATGAAGCACCGCAAGACCAGCGCCAGCACGGTCGCGCCGAGGATGACCAGCCCGGCCGGCGACAGCCAGTAGCCCAGGAACCGCTCCCTGCGCGTGCCGCCCGTTCCCGGTGCATCTCCCGCCGCCGGCTCATTCTTCCGGCTGTTGCTGGCGGCGAGGTCGGTCATGAGGCGGGCTTCCTGGATATAGAGGGCACCTGGGCTGACGGTCAGCACGTGTGTTCATAGCGCAATGCGCGAGATGACGCACAAAGTACCATGGCATCCCTGGGCCGAGCTGGATGCTTGGTTGCAGTTCGGTCGTAATCTTCCTGACTCGTCTACGTCGGCAGTCGCCGGGCGAGCAGGGCGAGGACGGCGGCGGCCAGTGCCAGCACGGACATGATAGCCAGCCCGTCCCGCAGGCCGATGGCGGTTGCCAGCAGGCCGATCGTCGGCGGGCCGATCAGGAAGCCCGCGTAGCCGAAGGTCGAGGCGGCCGCGACGCCGCGCGGCCCGGCGGCCCGCCCGGCCTGGGACATGGCGGCCGGGAACATGTTCGCCACGCCGAGGCCGGTCAGGGCGAAGCCCGCGAGGGCCACTCCCAGGTCAGGCGCCAGCGCGGAGGCCAGCATGCCGGCGAACGCCGCGATGCCGCCGCCCGCAAGCACGCGGGCCTGGCCGAGGCGGCCAAGCAGTCGCGTGCCGGCCAGCCGGCCGCAGGCCTCGGCGACCGCGAACGCCGCGTAGCCGGCCGCGGCGAGGCCAGCGCTCGCGCGCAGGTCCTGCCGCAGGTGCAGCGCGCCCCAGTCCGCGATGGAGCCCTCGCCGAAGGACGAGCACAGCGCGATCAGCCCGAACGTCACGATGACCAGCCAGGCACGCGAGGAGAGCCGGCCCGGCCCGGCTCCCGCGGCGGGCGCCGGCCCGCCGCCGGGCGCCGCCAGGGCCCGCCCGGCGGCCGGGGACAGCAGTGGCGGGCCCGCCACGGCCGTTACCAGCAGCCCGGCGGCCGCCATCACCGCCAGTCCCGGGCGGGGGGAAAGGTGCGGCGCGACCAGTCCGCCGACGCTCGCCCCGGCCAGCCCGCCAAAGCTCCACGCCGCGTGGAAGGACGGCATGATGGGGCGGCGCACGGCCGCCACGATGTCCACGGCGACGCTGTTCATCGAGACGTTCAGCGCGCCGTAGGCCATGCCGAACACCGCCAGCGCCAGTCCCAGCGCCAGCGCGGTCGGGGCGAAGGCCGGCAGCACGAGCACGCCCGACAGCAGCACGCAGGACGCGACCACGACGTTGCGGCTGCCGGCCCGCCGGCACAGCGACCCGGACAGCATCATGATCGCGATCGACCCAGCCGACAGGCCAAGCAGGGCGAGGCCAAGCGCGGCGGGAGAGGCGCCGACCTGGGCCTTGACCGCGGGCACCCGGACGGCCCAGCTGGCGAAGAGGAATCCGTCCAGGGCGAAGAAGGTGGTGAGGCAGCCGCGGGCCCGGCGCAGCGACGCGGTCTGGCGGGCGGGCGAGTCGCTGGCCGGCGGCCGCGCCGCCGGGTTGCGGCTCGTGCGCAAAGGACGCAAGCCTGCTAGTTTGTTTAGCGACTGCACAAAATGAGGATATGACAACGTGCTCGGGCATGCATTGATGCTCATTCATACGGGGCGGGCGCCGACCCGGTCCGTTCTCACCGCCGCGCTCGGCGTCAGCAGGGGCACGGCCGGCACGCTGGTGAGCGAGCTGCAGGCGATGGGCCTGATCCAGGTGCAGGACGCCGGACCTGAGGCCGATGGCCCCCACCAGCTGGGGCGCCCGTCGCACCGGCTGTCGGTCGACCCGGCCGGCCCGGTCGCGCTCGCGGCCGAGGTGCACGCGGACGGCTACCAGGTGGCGCTGGTCGGACTGGGCGCGATGATCGTCGCGGCCGAGTCCCGCACCGGCGGCATCGCGGGTGACCCGGCGCTCGCGCTGCGCGAGGTCGCGCAAGCTGGGGCGCGGCTGCTGGCCCAGGCGGGACGTCCCTGTGTCGGAGCGGGGCTGGCGGTCCCGTCCGCCGTCGCGACCCCGGACGGCGTGATGGTCGGCCAGCTCGGCATCGACTGGCCCGAGGGGACCGCGGTCAGGGACGTGTTCACCGAGCAACTGCTGCTGGCCGGCGGCGACGTTCCGGCCGGGTGGCCAGTGAGCTGCTCGGCCGCCAATGACGTCAACCTCGCCGCGCTGGCCGAGCACCGGCACGGGGCCGGACGTGACGCCTCGCACCTGCTGATGGTCGCCACCGGCAACCGGGGTGTCGGCGGCGCGCTCGTCCTGGACGGGGCGCTGTACGCCGGGAGCGGCGGCCTGGGAATGGAGGCCGGGCACATCAGCGTCGACCCCGGCGGGCGGCCCTGCCCGTGCGGCAGCCGGGGCTGCCTGAACGTCGAGACCGACCCGGCGAGCTTCCTCGCGGCCGCGGGCCACCAGCCCGCCGACGCGGGCGGCGGCGGCACCGACCTGGCGCGGGCCATCGGCCTGCTGCGCCACCGGCGGCGGGACCCGGCCGTCCGCGCGGCGGCCGCGGTGCTGATCGAGCGGCTCGCCGCAGGGCTGGCCGGGCTGGTCAACGTGCTCAACCCGGACCGGATCCTGCTCGGCGGCCTGCACAGGTACCTGCTCGACGCCGACCCGGCGGGACTGCGGGCGGCGGTCGCCAGCCGCAGCCCGTGGGGGCGCGCGGCCGGCGTACCGCTGGTGCCCGCCGCCCTGGAGCACTCGGTCCTGATCGGCGCGGCCGAGATCGCCTGGCAGCCGGTGCTGGACAATCCGTCCCTCGCGCAGAGCCCGGTGCGGGCGGGAGGAGGGCCTGATCCGATAATCTCCGGGGGGATGTTGCCCCCTTGTTACATGCCGTATTGAGTGACGAAGGACCCTGGCGATGCCGGGCAACCAGAATGGAGACTGGTGTCATGACAGTTCGAGTTGGAATCAACGGGTTCGGGCGCATCGGGCGCAATTTCTGGCGCGCGGTCAACGCCGGCGGGGCTGACCGGGGCATTGAGATCGTCGCCGCCAACGACCTGGGCGACGTCAAGACCATGGCGCACCTGCTCAAGTACGACACGATCAACGGCGTCCTGCCGGAGGAAGTGTCGGTGGAGGGCGACGCCATCGTCGTCGGGGGCAAGTCGATCAAGATCCTGGCCGAGCGTGAGCCGGGCAAGCTCCCGTGGGGAGACCTGGGCGTCGACATCGTCATCGAGTCCACCGGCCGGTTCACCACCGGCCCCACGGCGAAGGCGCACCTGGATGGCGGGGCCAAGAAGGTGATCATCTCCGCCCCGGCGAAGGAGGAGGACATCACCATCGTCATGGGCGTCAACGATGACAAGTACGACCCGGCCGCCCACACGGTCATCTCCAACGCCTCCTGCACCACCAACTGCGTGGCGCCGATGGCCAAGGTGCTGCTGGAGAACTTCGGCATCGTCAAGGGCCTGATGACCACGGTGCACGCCTACACCCAGGACCAGAACCTGCAAGACGGCCCGCACAAGGACCTGCGCCGCGCCCGTGCCGCCGCCCTCAACATCGTGCCGACCTCGACCGGTGCCGCCAAGGCGACGGCGCTGGTGCTGCCCGAGCTCAAGGGCAAGCTGGACGGCTACTCGCTGCGCGTGCCCGTGCCCACCGGGTCGATCACCGACCTCGTGGTCGAGCTCGCCCGCGAGGTGACCAAGGACGAGGTCAACGCGGCGTACAAGGCGGCCGCCGAGGGCGCGCTCAAGGGCGTCCTGTACTACACCGAGGACCCGATCGTGTCCTCTGACATCGTCGGCTCGGTGGCCTCGTGCACCCTGGACGCGTCGATCACGATGGCCTACGGCAACCAGGTGAAGGTCTTCGGCTGGTATGACAACGAGTACGGCTACTCCTGCCGCCTGGCCGACCTGACCGCCCTCGTCGCGTCCCGGCTGGGCTAGCCGGATGCAGTCAATCGACGACCTTGACCTGGCGGGCAAGCGCGTCCTGCTCAGGTCGGACCTGAACGTGCCGCTCGACAAGGGCGGCTCGGGGACGATCACGGACGACGGCCGGATCCGGGCCAGCCTGCCCGTCATCGAGAAGCTGTCCAAGCGCGGCGCCCGGGTGGTCATCATGGCCCACCTCGGGCGCCCCAAGGGCGCCAGCTTCGCCGAGTGCGCCGCCGGCGGCCCCTCCCTGCGGGTAGTGGCCGAGCGCCTGTCGGAACTGCTCGGCCGGCCGGTCGCTTTCGCGGAGGACCTCATCGGCCCCTCGGCCCGCAAGACCGTGGCCGGCCTGGCCGATGGCGACGTCGCCCTCCTGGAGAACGTCCGGTTCGAGCCCGCGGAGACCTCCAAGGACGACTCGGCGCGGGCCGGCCTGGCCGCCTCCCTGGCCGAGCTAGGCGACCTGTACGTCGGTGACGGCTTCGGCGCGGTGCACCGCAAGCACGCGTCGGTCTACGACCTGCCCAGGCTGCTGCCGCACGCGGCGGGCGACCTGGTCACCACCGAGGTGGCGGTCCTGGAGCGGCTGACCAAGTCCCCCGAGCGCCCGTACGTGGTGGTGCTGGGCGGGTCCAAGGTGTCGGACAAGCTCGGCGTGATCAGCAACCTGCTCAAGCTGGCCGACCGGCTGCTGATCGGCGGCGGCATGGCCTACACGTTCCTGGCCGCGCAGGGCCACGAGGTCGGCACCTCGCTGCTGGAGAAAGACCAGATCGACACGGTCAAGGGCATCCTCGCCGACGCCGCCGAGCGGGGCGTCGAGATCGTCCTGCCGCTCGACATCGTGGCCGCGACGGGCTTCGCCGCCGACGCGGAGCATGAGGTCTACGCGGCCGACGCCCTCCCGGCGGACCGGATGGGGCTGGACATCGGCCCGCAGAGCGGCAAGCTCTTCGCGTCCAAGCTGGCCGACGCCAAGACGGTGTTCTGGAACGGGCCGATGGGCGTGTTCGAGTTCCGCCCGTTCTCGCACGGCACCCGCGCGGTGGCCGAGGCCCTGACCCGGCTGGACGGGCTGACCGTGGTCGGCGGCGGTGACTCGGCGGCGGCGGTCCGGGCACTGGGCATGGCCGATGACGAGTTCGGCCACGTCTCCACCGGCGGCGGCGCCTCGCTTGAGTACCTGGAGGGCAAGACCCTGCCCGGCCTGGTGGCGCTGGGATGAGCGGGCGGCCCGTGGCGACCAGGCGAGAGGAGTAGCACCAGCGCATGGCTGCCGACAAGAAGCCACCGGAGAAGCTGCCGCTGATCGCGGGCAACTGGAAGATGAACTGCAACCACTTCGAGGCCATCGCCCTCGTCCAGAAGCTGGCGTTCACGCTGCGGTCGGCGGACTACCAGCACGCCGAGGTCGTCGTCCTGCCGCCGTTCACCGACCTGCGCAGCGTGCAGACGCTGGTGCTCGGGGACAAGCTGAAGATCGGCTACGGCGCCCAGGACATCTCCCGGCACGAGAAGGGCGCCTACACCGGGGAGATCTCCGGGCCGATGCTGGCCAAGCTCGGGTGCTCCTACGCGCTGTGCGGGCACTCCGAGCGGCGGCAGTACCACGGCGAGGACGACGCGCTCGTCGCGGCGAAGGTCCGCGCGGCCGTCGCGGCGTCCATCACCCCGATCTTGTGCGTCGGGGAGCCGCTGGAGGTCCGCACGGCGGGACAGCAGGTCAGGCACGTGCTGTCCCAGCTGGCCGGGTCGCTGGCCAAGGTTCCCCAGGACGCGGTCGCGTCGATGGCGGTCGCCTACGAGCCGGTCTGGGCGATCGGCACCGGCGAGGTCGCCTCGCCCGACGACGCCCAGGAGATGTGCCACGCGATCCGCGAGAAGATCGGCTCCTCATACGGGGCCGAAGCCGCCACCAGCGTCCGTATCCTTTATGGAGGGTCGGTCAAGGGTGATAACATCGCGCCGATCATGGCGGAGCAAGACATCGATGGCGTCCTTGTCGGCGGGGCAAGTCTCGATGCCGGGCAGTTCGCCCAGATCTGCCGGTACCGTGAGCTTGCCAGCCCGGTTAGTCTGACTAAGACGCAGAGCTAGCAACTAGAGGAGAGAAGAGTTCCCCGATGGTCATCGCCCTCTCGGTCATCTTGATCATCACCAGTTGCGTGATGGTCCTGCTTGTCCTCCTGCACAAGGGCAAGGGCGGCGGCCTGTCCGACCTGTTCGGCGGAGGAGTTTCGTCAACCCTCGGATCCTCGTCGGTCGTAGAGCGTAACCTGGACCGGATCACTATCTTCTTCGGCGTACTCTGGTTCGTCTGCATCGTCGGCCTGGGCTGGCTGCTGAACCATTAGCGCCGGGTCGATCGTGTGGCCGCCGCCGGTGGCGGCGAGGATGTGCTGGTACTGACAAGGGGTGGTTCGTGAGCAGTGGCAACGCGATTCGCGGCAGCAGGGTAGGCGCTGGCCCGATGGGCGAGGCGGAGCGCGGTGAGGCGGCTCCTCGCGTGTGGGTCGCCTTCTGGTGCTCTAACGGTCACGAGACCAAGCCAAGCTTCGCGTCCGACGCCGCCATCCCCGACCAGTGGGAGTGCCCGCGCTGCGGGTTCCCGGCCGGCCGCGACGAGGAAAACCCCCCGGCCCCGCCCCGCGTCGAGCCGTACAAGACGCACCTGGCCTACGTGAAGGAGCGTCGCAGCGACGCCGACGGCGAGGCCATCTTGGCCGAGGCCCTGCAGCGGCTGCGAGGCTAGCGCCACGACGTGCGGGCGCCCGGGAAGCGAGGCTTCCCGGGCGCTTCCGCTTGCCGCACTGAATAAGATCCGGATACCGGACCGGTTCGCCCGGAGTGCCAGCAGCGGACCGGGTCATGGTCCGCGGCTCCCGCGCGGAAGGAGCGAGGCTCGTCATGCGCCACCAGCACGGCCACGACCACATGACGCCCGGCGATCCGGCGCACGACCTGTCCGCCGGCGGTGACGTCCTTGACCGCGTGACGGCGTGCGCCCGCCAGGCCCTGGCGGCTCATGACGTCGGCCCCGGCGCCAGCATCACGCTGCTCAACGTGTCGGAGAACGCGACGTTCCTCGTGACCGGCCCCGACGGGGACCGGTCAGTGCTCCGGGTCCACCGGCTCGGCTATCACGGGAGGACGGCGATCGAGTCCGAGCACGCGTGGATGGGCGCACTGCGGGCCGAGGCCGGGATCCGGACGCCACGGGTGCTGGCAGCCGTCGACGGCCGGCCGGTGGTCGAGGCCGCCGGGCGGCACTGCGTGCGGTTCGAGTTCCTGCCCGGCACCGAGCCCGCCGGGGCGGCGGACGCGCCGGCGGCGATGGCGCACTTCGCCGAGCTCGGCGCGATCACCGCCCGGATGCACGCCCACGCCCGGCGCTGGCAGCGGCCCGGCTGGTTCACCCGGTTCAGCTGGGGTGACGATGACGCCTTCGGTGCCGGGATGACCGGCGCGCCCGGACGCTGGGGCAGCTGGCGCGACGCACTCGGCGTCGGTGCGGCCGAGACTCCGATCTTGCGCCGCCTGGAAAACGGGCTTCGCCGGCGGCTGGCGGCCTTTGGCGCGTCGCCTGAGCGGTTCGGCCTCATCCACGCCGACACCCGGCTGGCCAACCTGCTCGTCCACGATGGCGCCACCGCGGTGATCGACTTCGATGACTCCGGGTTCGGCTGGTATCTCTACGACCTGGGCACCGCGGTCAGCTTCTTCGAGGACGACCCCGCGGTCCCCGGCCTGGTAGCCGCCTGGCTCGATGGCTACCAGCGGACTGCCGTTATGCCGCTGATGGCCAGTGACATCGCCGAGGCCTGGACGTTCGTGCTGTTCAGACGGCTGCTGCTGACCGCGTGGATCGGCTCCCACCCGGCAGCGGCGGATGCAGCGGCGCTGGGCGCGGACTACACCCGCGGCACCTGTGACCTGGCGGAGCGGTACCTGAGCGGGCAGCTGAGCACTAAGGGATTCTAGGTACGGTGCTCATCTCGGGCGCGCCACGTGTCCCCCTGATGCCATTGCGTCCGGTTCTCGCCTCCGAGCCGGAAATGTGGCCACGTGAGCGCATGGGAAGTTTTGAGCATTTTGAGCCTTTAGTTGATGAACTGTAGCCATTTATGCAAGCATGAGCCTCAGCTACAGCGCGGGGGGCGCTGCACCGGGTTCAGGAACTTCCGCAAGCCGGGCGCTTCCACGGGCTGAACATTCGCCGAAGTGCTTGCCGACAGGCGCTGGTCAGCAGCGCCGGTCAGCCGTGCTTGTCAGCATGGGGGGGACCCGTGGTCACTGTTCATAACTTTTCTTCTGGGCTGCTCAATCCAGCCCTGGGGTACGCGGTGTCGTGCCTGGGCGCGTTCCTGGGCCTGCGCTGCGTCATGCAGGCCCGGGTCAACGACGGCAGGCGGCGCAAGGGATGGCTGTGCCTGGCGGCGGTGGCCCTCGGCGCCACCGGCATCTGGGCGATGCACTTCATCGCGATGCTCGGCTTCACCATTCCCGGCCAGACGATCCAGTACAGCGTCCCGCTCACCCTCGCCTCGATGCTGCTGGCGATCGTGGTGGTCGGCGCCGGGCTGTTCATCGTGGCCTACGGCGGCGGCGGGTGGAAGCGGCTGCTGGCCGGCGGCGTCATCGTGGGGCTCGGGGTCGCCTCCATGCACTACATCGGCATGGAGGCAATGGTCATGCCGGACAGCATGAGCTACAGCCCGCTGCTGGTGGCGGCGTCGGTCGTGATCGCGGTCGTCGCGGGAACCGCGGCGCTGTGGATCGGCACCTGGGTGCGCGGCTGGCTGCCGACCCTGGGGGCCTCGATGGTGATGGGCGCCGCGGTCAGCGGCATGCACTACACCGGCATGGCCGCGATGCGCGTGTCCCCGGGGGCGCCGATGGCCATGGACGGGGTAACCGGCGAGGCGTTGCTGCTCCCGATGATCGTCGGCATCGGCCTGGTCTCGCTGATCCTCACGATCGTGATCAGCCTGTCGCCATCGGAGGAGGAGATGGCGATGGATGAAAGGGTACGGCAGAACCTGGCCGAGCTCGAGCACAAGCAGCGAGAGCAGGCCCGCCACGCCCGGGACTACGTGGGGACGCAGGCGGCCCGCTATCCGCGCGGCCCGCGATACCGTTAGCCGCGAGCGGCGATCGCCAGCCACAGCCGCAGGCCTGATCCGGCGTCCTGGTGCTCATGCCAGTTGCGCCCGCAGTCCTGGCCACCGGCAGGCAGCCCGCTGGCGGCGGTGGCCGGCTCGAACTCAACCGCCAGCACCTCGGCGGCGATCTGCGGCCCGTGCTCGACGAGCGCGGCGGCGAGGCCGGGGTCGTCGGCGGCCCAGCGCACCACGATGCGGTCGGTGACGTCAAGCCCGTCGCCCTTGCGCACGTCCTGGATGAACCTGATCACCTCGCGGGACCAGCCCGCCGAGCGCAGCGCGGGCGACAGCGACAGGTCCAGGGCCACGGTCTCGCCCGCCGACGCCGCCACGCCCCAGCCCTCAAGCGGCGTCTGGGTCACGATGACATCGCCGGGGGTGATATCCACCGTCCCGAGCGACGGGACATCGAGACGGACCGGCCCCGCGCCAGATTCGACCGCGCGGGCGAGCGCGGCCGGGTCAGCCGCGCTGATCGCCGCGGCGACCGCCTGCGTGGACGGCCCGAACCGGCGGCCGAGCGACCGGAACTGCGGCTTCACGGTGTAGGTGACCAGCGATCCCAGGTTAGCGGTGGCCAGCGGCAAGACCTTGCCCACGTTCAGCTCATCGGCCATGAGGGCCAGCAGCTCGCCCGGCAGTGAGGCGAGGCCGGGCGAGCTGACCAGGGCGCGTGACAGCGGCTGGCGCGTGCGGACGCCCGCCGCTGACCTGGCCGACCGGCCCAGGTCAACCAGCCGCCGCGCCAGGGCCATCTGAGCCGACAGCCGCTCGTCAATGAGCGATGCCTCGGGGGCGGGCCACGACGCCAGGTGCACCGACTCGGGCTCGCCCACGGGGCGCAGCACGCCCCAGACGTGATCGGCAAGGAACGGGGTGATCGGCGCCATCATCTGGGTGATCGCCACGAGAACCGAGTGCAGCGTGGCGAACGCCGCGGCGCCATCGGCCGAGCACGGCCCCTCCCAGAACCGTCGCCGCGACCGCCGCACGTACCAGTTCGACAGGTCATCGATGAGGCTGCCAAGCCGCCGTCCCGCCACCGTCGTGTCGAACGCCTCAAGGGCGGTGGTCACGTCACGCAGGCAGGCGTGCGCCTCCGACAGCAGCCACCGGTCCAGCAGCGGGCGCTGGGCTGGCGGTGGCGCCGACCCGGCGGACGCGGGCGTCCAGGCCGCACCGGTGTCCGGGCCGGCGCTGGCCGCGTTGGCGTACAGCGACAGGAACGCCACCGTGTTCCAGTAGGTCAGCAGCACCTTGCGGACGATCTCGTCGAGTACCGCCGGGCCGATCCGGCGCGCCGCCCACGGTGAGCCGTAGGCGGCGAAGAACCAGCGCACCGCGTCGGCGCCATGGGTGTTCATCACCGGGATCGGCTCCAGGACGTTGCCGAGGTGCTTGCTCATCTTGCGGCCCTGGGAGTCCACGACATGCCCGAGGCAGACCACGTTCTGGTAGGCCGACCGGCCGAACAGCAGCGTCCCCACCGCCATCAGCGAGTAAAACCAGCCACGGGTCTGGTCGATCGCCTCGCAGATGAACTGGGCCGGGTAGGCCCGCTCGAAGGCCTGCTGGTTGCGCAGCGGCGCGCCATGCTGGGCGAACGGCATCGATCCGGAGTCGAACCAGGCGTCGATGACCTCGGGCACCCGCCGGGCCTCGGCGGCGCATGCCGGGCACGGCAGCGTCACGTCGTCCACGTAGGGCCGGTGCGGGTCCAGGCTGGCCAGGTCACGCCCGGCCAGCTCGCCCAGCTCCGCCAGCGACCCGACGCACGTCACGTGGCCGTCCTGGCACTCCCACAGCGGCAGCGGCGTGCCCCAGTACCGCGTCCGGGACAGCGCCCAGTCCACGTTGTTGCGCAGCCACTCGCCGTACCGGCCGTCCTTGATCGTGGCCGGCTGCCAGCTGGTCTTCTCGTTCTCCGCGAGCAGCTGGTCCTTGATCGCGGTGGTCCGGATGTACCAGGACGGCAGGGCGTAGTACAGCAGCACCGTGTCGCACCGCCAGCAGTGCGGGTAGCTGTGCTCGTGGGCCTGTGACCGGAACAGCAGGCCACGCCGCGCCAGGTCGGCGGTCAGCGGCTTGTCCGCGTCCTTGAAGAACATCCCGCCCACGACGGGCAGCTGCTCCTCGAACCGGCCGTCCGGCCGCACCGGGTTGACCACCGGCAGGCCGTTGAGCCGCGAGACCTCCATGTCGTCGGCGCCGAAAGCCGGGGCGATGTGGACCAGGCCGGTTCCGTCCTCGGTCGTCACGAAGTCGCCGGCCACGACACGGTGCGCGTCAGGGATGTCCACCAGCGCGAACGGGCGGTCGTAGGTCGCCCCGATCAGCTCCTGGCCATGGACGGTGGCGAGCACCGCCCAGTCCTCGCCGAGCACCTGGTCCTTGAGGGACCCGGCGACCACGACGCGCTCCCCGCTGGCGGGATCGCGGGCGATCACGTAGTCGACCTCGGGATGAACCGCCACGGCGGTGTTGGACACCAGCGTCCACGGCGTCGTCGTCCAGACCAGCAGGCTGGCCCCGTCCAGCTGCGCGCTGGCTCCCCGCGGGACCCGGGCCAGCGGGAACCGGACGGTCACCGAGGGGTCCGTGACCTCGCGGTAGACGTCCGGCTGCCCCATCTCGTGATCCGACAGCGGCGTGCCGCACCGGGGGCAGTAAGGGCTGATGCGAAAGTCGCGGACCAGCAGCCCTTTTTCGTAGATGCTCTTCAGCGCCCACCAGACAGACTCCACGTAGCCTGGGTCCATCGTCCGGTAGGCGTCCGACAGGTCGATCCAGTAGCCCATCCGCATGGTGAGCTCGGTGAACGCGTCAACGTGCCGCAGCACCGACGCCCGGCACCGCTCGTTGAACTGCGCGACGCCGTAGGCCTCGATGTCCTTCTTGCCCGACAGGCCGAGCTCTCTTTCCACGGCGACCTCGACTGGCAGCCCGTGGCAGTCCCAGCCGGCCTTGCGCTCGACGCGGTACCCCTGCATGGTCTTGAAGCGCGGGAACAGGTCCTTGAAGACCCGGGCCTCGACGTGGTGGATGCCGGGCATCCCGTTCGCCGTCGGCGGGCCCTCGTAGAAGGTCCACCGCGGGCCGTCCGCGGTCTGGCTGAGCGACTGGCCGAACGTGCGCTCCCGGTTCCAGCGGGCCAGCATCTCCCGCTCGATGGCGGGCAGGTCAACGTGCGCCGAGACCTCGGGCATGCGGCCATCACGCCAGCGTGCGGTTTCCCCCGGCATGAGGGCCTCCTCCAGCGTCATCACAGTGCGTGAACGGGAAGGACGGGGAAACGTGCTCACGTGGCCCCGCGGTACCACCTTCCCCGGCCGAGCGTACCGGCTCGCCTAGCAGCGCAGTCCGCCGCAGGGTCGCGCCATCGGTGTCGGAATTACACGGCGTTATCACCCCGACTCGCCCCAAACCCTCATCGTCATGACAGGGGGAGCGCGCAACAGCGCGTCAATCACGCGGGTGGCGGGAAGCCTGTATGGGAGGCGGCCGGAAGTCCGGATGGCGCACTGAGGTCGGGGGCACCGTGGAAGGCAGGCCCAGCCCTTACGATGACGAGCCGGCCTCGCGCCGCAGGCGCGGGCCGCATGAGAGGCGGTCATGCCATGCGTTCCGACATCATCTTCGGCGGCGTCTTCCCCGATTACGCACTGCCGGACCACACGGCCACCGTACGCACGCTCAGCCAGCTCCAGGGCCGCGACCCGATGATCCTCACGCTCGCGCGCGGCAACTTCTGCCCCAAGGAGCATCAGCAGCACCTGGAACTGGCGGCCAATTACCCGAAGATCGCGGTGTCCTACACCCAGGTCGTCACGATCTCCACCGACGACCACCACACGCTGCAGGAGTTCCGCGCGTCGGTCGGCGCCCAGTGGACCTTCATGTCCGACCCCGGGCGGACGATCCAGAAGGACCTCGACATCGCCGAGTACACCGACCCAGAGCACGACCCGATGATCCCGTACACGCTCGTGCTCAAGCCGGGCCTGGTCATCCACAGCATCTACAACGGCTACTGGTTCTGGGGCCGCCCCTCGTTCTACGACCTGTGGCGCGACCTGCGCGCGGCGACGAGCGAGATCCGCCCGGACTGGGATCTGGCCGCGCCCGGCCTCCGCGAGGCCTGGACCGCGGGCGACCACTCGAAATTCCACGGCTGGGACCAGCGAACCGGCAAGTTATCGAGCCGCCAGGCCGGATCACGTTATCGCCCCGCCGCGGTCAGGCCTGCTGGAACTCGAGTCGGTTGCCGAAGCAGTCGTGGGTGTGGAAGCGGCGCACGCCCGGCACCTCGCCGTCGGCGCGGACGCAGTCATGGCCGGCCTGCATGAGCAGGACCCGGAGTGCCTCGAGGTCATCGACCAGGAAGCCGGGGTGAGCCTTGCGCGCGGGGGAGAACGGGTCCTGCACGCCAAGATGCAGCACCGCCGTCCCCGAGGTGAACCAGCACCCGCCCCGGCGGGCCAGGGCCGGCGGCTTGGGAAGCTCGGTCATGCCCAGCAGGCCAGCGTAGAACTGGCGCGCTGCCTCCTGCGCGCCGCGGGGCATCGCGACCAGAACGTGATCGAGTCCGGTGATCATCAGGCCCTCCTGGCTACTCGATACCAAGATACTTGATATCGAGGATAGTAACAGGAGGGGCGGTTACCGCGACGCGCTCGGGAGACGTACCCAATCGAGCCTCGCTGTCGCGGGGTCCCCATCCCCTTAACGGGAGTTTCCTGTGTGACGGTTGGGAGGCTCGTGTCGTGGGTCCGCGACAACGGTGCGTCACCGCTGTGGCGGGCTGAGGTACGCGATGCGTCATTGGGTACGCCCAGGCAGCAGCTCTGTGACAGCGCGGGCAGGATCCTGCGACAGCGGTGCGTCACCGCTACGGTGGGCTCAGGTACGTGGTGCGTCATCGTTGCGGCCGGCCCGGTGACGGTGCTGGAGGCGCGCCTTGAGCCACGACAGCCCGGCGCGGCATGCGGGTGACCAGTAAATCGCTGGGCGGGGGCCGGGTGATGGCCAATAATGGCGCCGTGGCCGTGGTGAAGGTGGCGACTTGCCAGTTCCCTGTGAGCGCGGACGTGGACGTCAACCGGCGCCACATCCTGGGGCAGCTGGATGAGGCCGCGCAGCGGGGCGCACGGGTGGCGCACTTCCCTGAGGCGGCGCTGTCCGGCTATGCCGGCGTGGACCACGGGGGGTTCGCCGGCTGGGGTACCCCGCAGTGGGCGCGGCTGCGCGAGGCGACCCGGGAGATCGTGGCCCGCTGCGCACGGCAGGGGATCTGGACGGTGCTCGGGTCGGCGCACCAGCTGAGCGACGGCCGTAAGCCGCATAACTGCCTGTACGTGATCAGCGACCACGGGGAGGTCGTTGACCGGTACGACAAGCGATTCTGCGCCGGGGACGCCGCCGGGACCACGGGGGACCTGGCGCACTACAGCCCGGGTGACCACCCCGTCACCTGGGAAATCGACTCAGTGCGCTGCGGCGCGCTGATCTGCTACGACTACCGGTTCCCTGAGCTGTACCGCCAGTACGTCGACTTGGGCGTGCAGCTGGTGTTTCACTCGTTCCACGCTGGCGGGGTTCCGGCCGAGCAGGTCGCCCTGATCGGGGCGGCCATCGGAGCCGGCCTTGACGGCGTCAACCCGGCGGCCACGCTGACCTACCCGGGCATCACGATGCCCGCGGGAATGACGGCCGCCGCCGCGAGCAACTTCATCTGGATCAGCTGCCCCAATACCTCCGCTCCCGAGAGCCTGTGGCCCGCCTTCATGGTTCGCGCCGACGGTGTCACCACCGGCCGGCTGACGCGGAACGAGCCGGGGCTGCTGCTCACCACCGTGGACACCGCCGCGCCGCTCTATGACTCGACGGCGGCGTGGCGGCAGCGGGCCATCAGCGGCGTGCTGCACAGCGGCACGGCCGTCACAGGGGACCCTCGTTCCGCTGACCGGACCGCGCTGTAGCCGGGCGGCCAGGCACCGCGATACGGGCCGCGACTAGCCGCAGACCAGGCGGCCGAGGCCGCGGGGCGCCACGGCGTTGTCCAGGGTGATGGCCATCATGCCGGGCTTGTAGCGGTCGTCGGACGACACGTACGGCCTGCCGTCGGCGGTCGAGACGATGTAGCGGTGGCGCAGCATGGGGGTGCCGCGCCGGATGCCGAGCAGGGACGCCTCGTCGGTGCCCGCGGCGACCGCGTCGATGGTGTGCTGGCCGCGGGCGTAGGCCACGCCGGTGGCCTCGGTCAGCGCCTCGGTGAGGGAGGCGGTGTCACGGGGCAGGGCCGCGACGGCGTCGGCGATCCACGGCGGGTAGACGATCCGCTCGACCAGGATCGGGTCGCCGTCGAGGGTGCGCAGCCGCAGGATGTGCAGCATCCGGTCGCCCGGCGCGACCGCCAGCGCCGTGGCCTCCTCCGCGCTGGCCGGCTTGCGCTTCACCCGCAGGATCAGGCCCCCGGCGGCGCGGCCCTCGCGCGCGGCCCACTGGGCGAAGCTTTGCAGCTCGCTCATGCTCTGGGCGGGGGCGGCGCGCAGCACGGTGCGCCGGGCACCCTGCCGCGTGTCAAGCAGCCCCTCAAGCTGCAGCGTGACGACGGCCTGGCGGACCGTCCCCCGGGACACGCCGTAGTTGGCGGCCAGTTCCGCCTCCGGCGGCAGGCACGCCCCCGGGGGATAGACCGCATCCGCGATCAGCCGCCGCAGGTCGTCGGCGATCTGACGGTGCTGCACGACCATGTATGTCCGCTCCGTTGCTCAAGTTGCCTAGGCAAGTTGAGCACATGCTAGCCGTCGCGGCAAGCCGGCCAGGGTGTGAAATCGTGTGCGCGCACTTTCGTTCGCACCATGGTCATCTGGAGACACTAATTGTCCATGTAGAGGTCATCTTGCGCCAGTAGGCTCCCCTCGTCCTTTACTAGTCAAGTTAGTTAAATCTCCTCGACCCGGCTAGGCAACCTGCTGTCGCAGCCTGCTACCGCGGCGCCCCTGACGCCGCGGACCGCACCGCCCAGGGCCGGCCAGAGGGAGAAGGGCCAGAGAAGGTGAACGACGAATCACCCGCAGGCGGCGATCGCCGCCGCGGAACGCCGGGGCGCCCAGGGCCGCTGCGCTGGACGGCGCTACGGCAGGCCATGAGGCAGCGGGCCTCGGTCCGGCGGGGCGTGGTGGCCGGGACGGTGGCGGTTGGCATCATCATCGCCGGGTCTGGTGCCGCCGCGGCGGCTCACCTGACCGCCGCGCACGCACCGCTCGCGGCGGCCAGTTCCCCGGCCACGTCCTCGGCATCATCGCAATCAACGTCGGCGTCATCAGTGTCGGCCGCGGTGCCGTCCGGCACCCTGGCCATCGACGCGAGCACCCCCGCCACGACGGCGAACGGGGTGACCACGATCCCCGCCGGGACGAACATGACGTTCGACTACACCGCGTCGGCCGCCGTCTCCACCAACTGGGTCGGCGTCTACGCCCAGGGCCAGACGCCTGGCTCGGTCAGCTCCTCCGCGTGGGCCTACGCGCCCGACAGCAGCGGGCAGGTCACCGTCACCACCGCTAGCCTCGGCCCCGGTAGCTACGAGGCCTGGCTGCTGTACGACGACGGGTACGGCGAGATGTCGACCGCCATCACCTTCACCGTGACCGGCAGCGGAACCATCACCGTCAGCGGCGCCACCAGCGTGGTCCAGGGCCTGAACGTCACCTTCGCCTTCACCGCCGACCCGGCCAACACCGAGAACTGGATCGCGATCTACAACGCGGGCGACAGTGACCTGCACGACTACCTGACCTGGGCCTACACTCCGGGCGGCAGTGGGACGAGCAGCTTCAGCACCGCGGGCCTTAACCCGGGCACTTACCAGGCCTACCTGCTGTACGACAACGGCTACAGCACGCTGGCCGGGCCGGTGACCTTCACCGTGACGCCCGCGCCGGTAGTGCCCCAGCCCATCTACAAGCGGACGCTGCAGAGCCTGGGCAGCCCGGAACTGGACAGCCCGTCCGGCATCGCGGTCGACGCCGCGGGCAACGCCTGGGTGGTCGACGCGGACAAGGACCAGGTTGTCGAGCTGAGTGCCAGCGGTCGCGAGATCACCCACTTCGGCACGAGCGGAAGCGGCCAGGGCCAGCTCAGCGGCCCAGAGGCGATCGCCGTCCACGGCGGTGACGTCTACGTCGCCGACACCGGCAACAGCCGGGTCGAGGAGTTCACCACCGCAGGCAAGCTCGTCGCCACCATCGGCGGCCCGGGCACCGGCAACGGCCAGTTCACCCAGCCCGAAGGCGTCGTGGTCGACTCTGCCGGCACGCTGTACGTCTCGGACACCGTGGGCAACCGGGTCCAGGAATTCAGCTCGGCCGGCACCTTCACCAAGGCGCTCACCGCGGGCATGAGCGACCCGCAGGGCCTGGCCATCGACGCCAGCGGCGACCTGTGGGTAGCCGAGAACGGCATCACCGACGCGGGCGGGGACGCGGTCCACGAGTACAGCCCGGCCGGGACGCAGCTCACCAGCCTGGGCCTGTCCGCGAGCAGCGTTCACGCTGGCATGTCCAACCCGTCGGACGTCGCCCTCGACGGCCAGGGCAACGTCTACGTGACCGAGCCCGACTACGACCTCGTCCAGCAGTTCAACGTGGACAGCCTGTACCAGGGCGAGTTCGGCACGCCCGCCAAGGACGCGCCCAAGGGCACCCTGTACCTGCCGTCGGCGGTCGCCACCGGCAGCAACGGCCAGGTGTACGTGGCCGACACTGGCAACCACCGGATCGCCGAGTTCGTGCCGCAGACCCCGCCCAAGGTAGCGGTGCAGCCGGTCTCCACCAAGGTGTTCGCCGGGTTCCCCGCGCTCTTCCACGCCGAGGCCGCCGGAACGCCGGCCCCGACCGTGCAGTGGGAGTCGCAGGCCCCTGGCGCGAGCAGCTTCACGCCGATCCAGGGCGCGACCAGCGACACCCTGATCGTCAGCCGCACGGCGGCCACGCAGTCGGGCACTCGCTACGAGGCGGTGTTCACCAACGCCAGCGGGACGGTGACCACCGAGGTGGTCACGCTGACCGTCAGCAAGCTGTCGGCTCCGGGCAAGGCCCCGAACAAGCCAGGCTGTGGCGCGCCGGGCTGGACCGCCTGGCCTTCGTCCCCGTCGTGGGGCGACATCTTCTCCTGGCCCGGCATCCCGGGCTGGCCGGCCAACGCCAGTGGCCGCCCCGCGGTGCCCGCGCCGGCGAACTCGTAAGAGGAAGTGACATCATGCCATTTAACGGAACGAATCAGCCACTGTCGCGCCGCAACCTGCTCAAGGGGGCGGCCGGACTCGGTGCCGCGGCCGCGGCCGCGTCGGTCTTCCTGCCGCCCAACGTCCGCAAGGCGCTCGCCTCCACCAGCATGCCGCGGCCCGGCGAGGGCAGCATCAACGACATCGAGCACGTGGTCTTCCTGATGCAGGAGAACCGCAGCTTCGACGAGTACTTCGGCACGTTCCCTGGGGTGCGCGGCTTCGGCGACCCGGACGCGCTCAAGCTGCCGAACGGCAACAGCGTGTTCAAGCAGCCCGATCCCAGCCACGCCGACGGCTACCTGCTGCCCTTCCACATGGACACCAGCAAGACCTCGGCGCAGGCCACGCCGGGCCTGGCGCACGGCTGGAGCGACCAGCACGCGGCCTGGAACAACGGCGCGATGGACAGCTGGGTCTCGGCCAAGGGCGCCCAGACCATGGGCTACTACACCCAGGCCGACATCCCGTTCCACTGGGCGCTCGCGCAGGCCTTCACCCTGTGCGACGACTACCACTGCTCGATGCTCGGCCCGACCAACCCTAACCGCCTGTACATGTGGACCGGAATGGTCGACACCGAGGGCACGGGTGGCGGCCCGATCATCGACAACTCGCCGGCCTACAACAACCCGATCGTGAAGTGGACGACCTACCCCGAGCGGCTGACCAAGGCCGGGATCACCTGGCGGGTCTACCAGGAGGACGACAACTACGACGACAACGCCCTCGAGTGGTGCTACCAGTACGCCAACGCCGACCATGACTCGGTGCTCTGGCAAAGCGGCATGATCTTCAAGCCCGCTGGGTGGTTCGAGGACGACGCGCGCAACGACCGGCTGCCCCAGGTGTCCTGGCTGGTCGCGCCGTCGGCTCAGTCCGAGCACCCGAACTGGATGCCGGCCGCCGGAGCCCAGTACATCGCCTCGAAGATCGATGCCATCGCGTCCAACCCCAAGGTCTGGGCGAAGACGGCGTTCATCCTCATGTACGACGAGAACGACGGCTACTTCGACCACGTGCCGCCGCCGACCGCCCCGGCCGGGACGGCGGACGAGTGGGTGGACGGGGCGCCGATCGGCCTGGGGTTCCGGGTCCCGTGCACCATCGTCTCGCCGTGGACGGTCGGCGGGTACGTGGCGACGGAGACGTTCGACCACACCTCGCTGATCCGGTTCCTCGAGCAGCGGTTCGGCGTCATGGAGCCGAACATCAGCGCCTGGCGGCGGCAGACCGTGGGCGACCTGACGTCGGCCTTCCAGTTCAGCCAGCCGCGGCCGTTCCCGGCCGGCAACCCGGCGCTGACCGTGCCGTCCACCACGGTGACGCTGGTGACCGCCCAGCAGGAGGTCGCGACCAACCCGGCGCCGACGGTGCCGGCCGTCAACACCCCGCCGGTCCAGGACAGCACGTCGCGGACGGGCTACCTGCGGCCGGCGCCCGCGGCCACCCCGTCCGCGACGCCTTCGGCCACCCCGACGGCCGGGTCCTAGGACGGCGGCCGGCCCCTGCCCTCCGGGGTGGGCAGGGGCCGGCCCGCCACGGGTTCCTCAGGCCGCCTCGACCAGGTCGGCGTCCCGGCTGACCAGGGCGGCGTACTGCCTGCCCGCGGCGAGCAGCTCCGCGTGGCGGCCACGCTCGGCGACCTGGCCGCGGTCAAGCACGATGATCTCGTCCGCGTCGCGGATGGCTGCCAGCGGCCTTGCTCGTCCCTGCCTACTTCCTTCTTGGTCGCCACGGTTGATCCCTGCATGGTCGGACGGTCGGGACTGACGGGGCGAAGCGCGTCGCCCCGTCCTTCGCAGCCCGTCACGCGGGCGCGTAATTCGAGGCTGCCTGACCCATGGTTGGCGAGGGAAGTAACTTGCGGGAACTTGCCGACAAGTTAGAGAGCGCCGATGGCATCCGCGATCCGCGCCCGTGCCTCGTCGCCATAAACGGCAAGCCCGGCGAGCTTGTCGAAGGCCCGCGCGTACAGGACAATCTCGCTCGGCGCGGTAATGGTGACCTGGGCGGACAGCAACTCGACGTGGACCCGCTCGTCATCGAAGACGGTGAACGCCTCCAGCGGCCAGACCGGTCGCCCGATAACCCTGGAGGGGACGACGCCGAGGGACACCGTGGGGAACGTCGTTGCATCCAAGAGGTAGCTGAGTTGCCCGGCCATGATCTCCGTGTCACCGATGACCTGGCGCAAGACGGCCTCTTCCAGAACTGCGACGTACCGGCGGTTGCCCGACCGCACGAGGCGATTGCGCTGCATCCGGGCGGCGACGGCATCGGCCACGTCGTCCTCGGGCATGCCGCGAAAGACACTGATGGCCTCCAGGAGCGCTGTCGCGTACTCGGCTGTCTGCAGGAAGCCCGGAAAGACGGTGCCGACGTACGCCTTGAGCACCTTCGTCCGCTCGTACAGCGGAACGCGGTTCTCCTGGTCCCGTCGCATTCCAGCAGGCTGGAGCCGCCGCCATTCCGCGTACATCGAGTCAGCCGCCCTGGACGCCGCGATCAGGTCCTGGCCGGCCGGCACACCTGGCAGACCTTCGGCGCGTCCGTGCCCAAGCCGCTGCCCGTCGCCGACCCCGACATCATCCGCCGCCTCGACATCGGCCAGGCCGCCTACATCTACCAGGGCGGCGTCACCTACCTGCACATCAAGCCACCCGCCTACGCCCCCGTCGCCGAGCCAGCCCCGGCCGGCGTCCCGGCCCTGCCCAGCACGGAACCACCCACCTGGCCCAACGTGTCCTGGCGCGGGCCGGCACCAGCCCTGCCACCCGCAGACACCCAGCCCCCGCCGATCGCCGCCGCCACCGAGCCACTGCCCGCAATCCCGGCGGCTCCCGAACAGCCGCCCCGGCCGGTGACCAGCACCCAAGCCAGTGGCGAGCCGGACCCGCTGGCCATCTTCACCCACTCCTTCGACCAGCCGCGAAGGCAGCCACACGAGTAACGATCAGGCCGCCCACCAGCCAGGCGGGGAACCCGGGCTAGCCGCCTGATTCCCCGCCTTCCGCGTGCGCCCGGCGGGGACCAGCCCTTGACAGCGCCGCCCGCCCGAGGCTATACATAACTAAATGGTTTTAGAAAGGGTTGGTTATATGGCAGCGGACCGGCTGAGCCTGGTCTTCGGGGCGCTCGCCGACCCGACCCGGCGGGCGATACTGACCCAGCTGGCCGAGGGCGAGGCGACCGTCGCCGAGCTCGCCGCGCCGTTCGCCATGTCCCAGCCGGCCGTCTCCAAGCACCTGAAGGTGCTTGAGCAGGCGGGCCTCGTGTCCCGGGCCCGGCGGGCGACCGCCCGGCTCAGCCGGCTGGAGGCCGAGCCGCTGCGCGAGGTGACCACCTGGCTGGCCCGCTACCAGCGGTTCTGGGACGAAAGCCACGAGCGGCTCGATGACCTCCTGACCGCACTGCAGGCCAGGCCGGACAGCGAAAGGAACGACGATGAATAAGACCCAGATCACCGCGGAGCCCGGCATACCGCTGATCACCATCACCCGCGAGTTCGACGCGCCGCGCGAGCTGGTGTTCCGCGCCTACACCGACCCGGAGCTGCTGGTGCAGTGGCTCGGCCCGCGTGACCTTGCCCTGACCGTCGAGCGCTACGACGCCCGTGATGGCGGCAAGTGGCGTTACGTGAACACCGACGCCCAGGGCGGCAGCTACGGCTTCCACGGCGTCTTCCACGGCGACCCGTCGCCGGACGCCATCGTGCAGACGTTTGAGTACGAGGGCACGCCCGGCCACGTCAAGCTGGACACGATCACGCTGGAGCAGCGCGACGGCAAGACGCTGGTCCGCACGGTCTCGGCCTTTCCGTCGGTGCAGGACCGCGACGCGATGATCGCCTCCGGCATGGAGCGAGGCGTCCGCGATTCCGCTGAGCGCCTGGAAGAACTGCTGGCCAAGCTCCAGGCCGGCTGACGCACTCCGGCCTACCGTAAGGCGACGGTCGCAGCCGGCTAGGGCGCGGACCTGAGGGCCAGCCAGTCCTGCCAGGACGCCTGGTCGTCGGGGCGGGTCTGCGCGTGCGGGCCGGGCCGGGCGATCAGCTGCTTGTCGGTGGAGGCCAGTGCGCCGAATAGCTCGAACTGGCCGTCGCGGGGGAAGATCTCGTCGTCCCACGGCACGTGATAGAGCACGGGCGCCGAGACGGCATGCGCGGCCGCGGTCGTGAGGCCGCGGGCGTGCAGCCCGGGGTGGAGCGCCGCGGCCTGGCGCAGGCCGAACTTGCCCAGGACGGCGCACTGCAGGCGAGATCGCAGCGCGGCCGCGACCGGGAGCCCGAAGCGGGCCCCCATCGACATGCCGAAGACGCTGACGTGCGCCTCGTCGGCCAACCCCAGGTCCGCCAGCACGCAGACGGCTTCCAGCCAGTCCGCGGTCATCCGGGCGGTGACGCGCTCGATGCCCTCGTCCGCGATGAGCTGCTGGTAAGCGGACGGCGCCAGCGGCGCCCGCAGGCGGTCGCCGTGGTAGGGGCCGTCGATCGCGATGACCGCGAGGCCTGCCGTCGAGGCGAGCCAGCGTCCCATCTGCCGCTGGCGCTCGTCGCGCTTGTGGCCGCTGCCGCCATGGAACAGCAGTACGGTCGCCCGTGGCATCGCTGCCCGCGGTGACCACGCCACCCCGGGCACGGGCACCGGGCGAGGCAGGGTGAACGACCGCTCGGTGCAGCCTGCGTCGGCCTCTTCCCCCAGCCACTCGATGGGGCCGGCCTGGCCTGGCACCCTGGCCTCCTCGCCGATCGTATTTCCATCCGGACCGGAACAGCTTACGCGAGCTATATCGAACTTACTAGCGATCGACGCCGCACAGCTGCCTGGTGACGTCGTCCGGTACGTGCAGGCCGTCACGGCGAAGGTAGCCGATCAGCATCTCGGCGAGCGGGTCGCGCGGGGCCGCGGTCGTGGCGATCAGGCGCCGTGTCCACCGGGGATCCAGCGGCCGGACCACACCGGAGAAGCCGGCGCTTACGGCGCTGACCGGCACGACGGTCACGCCCAGTCCCGCCGCTGCCAGCTGGGGCGCGTGGGTCGTGATGGCGGTGCGGAACACGACCGTGTCCCGCAGGTCGAGGTCCGCGAGGTGGCTCTCGATCCAGCTGCCGAGCCGGTTCTCCGGGGTGAAGTGCACGAACGGCTGGCCCTGGAGATCGGCGGGCGCGATGGCGGGCCGGGAGGCGAGCGGGTGCCCGGCGGGCAGCACGACGACGACTTCTTCCTCGGTGATGTCGGTGGTCTCGAACCCCATGTCGCCCAGGTCGGGGAAGATCAGCAGGTCGGTCTCGCCCGACTCCAGCATGGCGAAGCTGGCCTCTGGGTCGGTGGTCTCGCGCAGCGAGATCGTCACGCCGGGACGCTCGGCGCTCCAGCGGGTCATCACCGGCGCCAGCAGTCCCACCGTGAGGCTCTGCGCGCAGATCACCCGCAGGGTGCCCGCGGTGCCGCGCCCGGCGGCGCGGGCTAGCCGGATGGCGTCGTCGGCCGCGGCCACGGCCCGGCGCGCCTCGGGCAATGCCATGCGCCCGGCGGCGGTGAGCCGCACGCCCCGGCGCTCGCGGGTCAGCAGCGCGGTCCCGGCCTCCCGTTCCAGCATGGCCAGCTGATGGGAGATGGCCGGCTGCGACAGGTGCAGGTGGGCCGCCGCCCGGGTCACCGACCTCAGGTCGGCCACGGCGAGCAGGCACTCAAGCGCCCTCAGACTTGGCATAAGAATAATCTATCGCAACCGACAACTTTATCGATTTTCAGACGGGAAGGATGGCTTGCCGGCCGAAGTTGCAGTAGCCGACACGCACGGAAGGCAACAGACATGAGCAGCATCACCATCATCGGCCTCGGCTCCATGGCCCGCGCCCTGGCGGACCGCGCGCTTGACGGCGGCAACACGGTCGAGGTCGTCGGCCGCGACGCCCGCCGCGCGGACACCCTCGCCCGCGAGCTTGGCCGCGGCGCCACCGCGGCCACGGCCAGCGACCCCCTGGCCGGGGACATCGTCATCCTCGCCACTCCCTACGCCAGCGCCGTCCAGGTCGTCCGCCAGTACGGGGACGCGCTGGCCGGCAAGGTCATCATCGACATCAGCAACACGTTCGACCTGAGCACCTGGAACGGCCTCGTCGTCCCCGACGGCACCTCGGGCGCGCAGGAGATCGCCGCGGCCGCCACCGCGGGGGCCCACGTCGTCAAGGCGTTCAACACGATCTTCGGCTCCGTGCTGGCCCAGGGCCGCTCGCTCGACGTGCTGATCGCCGGCGACGACGCGGCGGCCAAGGCGAGCGTGTCGGCGTTCGTTGAAAGCCTCGGGATGCGCCCGCTCGATGCCGGGCCGCTGACGATGGCCCGCCGCCTGGAGGAAGCAGGCCTGCTGGTCATGGGCCTGGGCCGCTATGGCATGGGGAGCTTCAACTTCTCCCTCGCCGTCCGCGCCGCCGCCTGAGGAGGAGTCCCCCGATGACCACGTTGTTCGAGCCCTACCAGCTGCGCTCGCTGACCGTGCCCAACCGCGTGTGGATGGCACCGATGGATCAGTACAGCGCCGCGCCGCAAGGCCCGGCCGCTGGCGCCCCCACCGACTGGCACGTCGCGCACCAGGGCGCCCGCGCGGCCGGCGGCGTCGGCCTGATCCTGACCGAGGGGACGGGGGTCAGCCCGGACGGCCGGACCAGCCCCTACGACCTGGGCCTCTGGACCGACGCGCAGGTACCCGCGTTCCAGCGGATCACCGGCTTGCTCACCGCGCTCGGCGCGGTGCCCGGCATTCAGCTGTCGCATTCCGGCCGCAAGGGGTCGACCGACCGCCAGTGGCTCGGCGGCAAGCCGCTCGGGCCGCAGGCGGGTGGCTGGCAGACCGTCGGTCCCAGCGCGATAGCGTTCGGCGACGGGTATCAGGTACCGGCCGAGCTGACCCCGGCCGGCATCGACCAGATCGTCGCCGAGTTCGCCGCGGCCGCGCGGCGGGCGGCCGCGGCTGGGTTCCGGGTGGTGGAGTTGCTCGGCGGCCACGGGTACCTGATCCACCAGTTCCTGTCGCCGGCCAGCAACCACCGCACGGACTCTTATGGCGGCTCGTTCGGCAACCGTGCCCGGTTCGCGCTGCGCGTCGTCGACGCCGTGCGCGCCGCCTGGCCCGACGAGCTCCCGCTCTTCGTCCGCGTCTCCGCGACGGACTGGCTGACAGAGAACCCCGCTGACCGCCGCGACGGCTGGACGGTGGACGACACCCTGCGGCTGGCACGAATGCTGAAGGGCCACGGGGTGGACCTGCTCAACGTGTCCAGCGGCGGGCTGGTCCCCGACGCGAAGATCAAGGCCGGCCCCGGTTACCAGGTTCCGTTCGCCGCGCGGGTGAAGGCTGAGGCTGGCCTGCCGGTCGCCGCCGTCGGCATGATTACCGAGCCCGACCAGGCCGCGAAGATCCTCGCCAACTGCGAAGCCGACGCGATCTTGCTGGGCCGCGAGCTGCTGCGCCACCCGTCCTGGCCCCTCGACGCCGCCCGGGCGCTTGGCGGCGACGTGCGGGTCCCGCCCCAGTATCACCGCGCCTACTGACCTCAAGGCCGCGCTGCCCCCTGGCCAGCACGCCAGCGCAGGACGGATTCACTGGTGCTTGGCGGGCGCGGCCCGTTAGCCTTGTCCCAGTTTGTTCCATGAGCAGCTTGCGTGACCAGTGGGGGCGGGGATGGCGAAGGCGGCGACCCACGTGGTGGACCAGTACGGGAAGGGCGGCTTCACCACGCTGAACGCGGCGATCAGGGCGGCCAGTTCCGGTGACCGCATCCTGGTCCGGCCGGGGGAGTACAACGAGACGCTGTACGTGGACAAGCAGCTGGAGATCATCGGCGACGGCCCGCTGGCCAACGTCGAGATCTGGGGGGCCGGCGACAACGTGCTCACCTGGGCCGCCGTCGCCGGCCGGGTGGCCGGCCTGACGCTGCGCCAGCGCCCTGAGCATGTCCGCCACGCGGTTCGCATCCAGCACGGGCGGCTGCTGCTCGAGGATTGCGACATCAGCAACGACAACGCCTCTGGCGTCTTCATCATCCGCGGCGCCGACCCGGTGCTGCGCAGGAACACGATCCACGACACCGTGCAGCACGGCGTGTTCTGCTACGAGGGCGGCCGCGGGACCCTGGAGGACAACCAGATCATCGGCTGCGGCTACGCGTCGGTGAACGTGCAGGAAGGCAGCACTCCGGTCCTGCGGCGCAACACGATCAGGGACGGCCAGGCCGTCGGCATCCGGGTGCTCAACACCGGGCAGGGCCTGTTCGAGGAGAACGTCATCACCGGCAACGCAAGCTCGGGCGTGCTGATCGAGGACTACGGCTACCCGACGCTGCGCGGCAACCAGATCACCCGCAACGGCGAGTACGGCGTGAAGGTGGCCGAGCACGGCGCCGGCATCGTCGAGGGCAACGACCTGACCGGTAACCGGCACGGCCCCTGGCACGTCGACAAGCATGCCGCGGCCAACGTCGTCCAGGCGCGGAACACCGGGTCCTGAGGGTCCCGCGCCCGGCGGCGGCGTTGCCAGGCAGTCGCGCTGCCTTACAGGTAGTTCTCCAGGTCGGCCTTGATGTCGTCGGGGGAGACCGGCGGCTCGTAGCGCTTGATCACCGCGCCGTCACGGCCGATGAGGAACTTGGTGAAGTTCCACTTGACGTCGTCCGGGCCGGCGTCCGGCATGATCTTGGAGATGGCCTCGTAGAACGGGCCGTACTGCGGGCCGAAGTCGCCGGGGGCCGCGGTCCGCAGGTGCTGGTACAGCGGGTCGGCCGCCGGGCCGTTCACGTCGACCTTCGAGAAGACAGGGAACGTGACGTCGTAGGTGGCCTTGCAGAAGTCCTGGATCTCCGCGTCCGTGCCCGGCTCCTGCTCCTTGAACTGGTTGCAGGGGAAGCCGAGGACCTGGAGGCCCCGGCTCGCGGCCGCACGGTACAGCGCCTCCAGGCCCTCGTACTGGGGCGTCAGCCCGCACTTGCTCGCCACGTTCACGATGAGCAGCACCTTGCCCGCGTAGTCGCCGAGGGACACCTCCTCACCGGCGGCCGTCTTCGCGGTGAAGTCATGCGTACTGGTCATTAAGTTCTCCTTCAGGCGGATGCCAGGGACGACAGGAACGCGCGCAGCGTCCCAGCATCCGTAAACACGTGACCCGTTATGCCCAATTCCTGCGCGCCTGTGACGTTATCCTCACGGTTGTCGATGAAGACCGCGTCCGCCGGGGAAATGCCCAGGTCAGCCAGCACATGCTGGTAGATCGCGGCCGACGGCTTGAGCAGCTTGAGCTCGCCGCTGAGGTAGCACGCGTCGAAATAGTCGCCCAGCACCCCGTGCCGGAAGAAGCTGCCGTAGTCCGGGGCGGCGTTGGACAGCAGCGCCAGCCGGGTGCCGCCCGCCTTCAGGTCGGCCAGCACGTCCACCGTGGCCGGGTTGACCGACATCCAGCTGCGCAGGTCGGCCGACCATAGCTCGACGATCCGGCCGTCATCCCAGCTCGCGCCGGTGTCCGCCGAGATCGCGTCCCAGTACGGGCGCACGCCATCGCGGGCCAGGTCAAGCTCGGCCCGGTGCCCCCAGTAGGACGCCCAGAACTTCTCCGGGTCCACCCCGGCCAGCTGCTCGATGGCCGTGCGGTCAGCCTGCGACGGGCGCAGCGATATGACCTCGCCGTAGTCGAAGATGACGGTCTTGGGGGACAGGCGCAGCGCAGCTCGGGTCACTGTCGCCATTATTCCGCAGCGGCCGCCGCGCCCGTCCAGCGCCTCCGGGTGTCCGCGCCGAGCGCGGGAGCGGGCCGCACGTCCGGCAGCCCCGGCTGGCGCAGCGGCATCCCGGCCGCGGTGACCGGGCCGACGCCGGGCTGGTCGATCCGCCGCATCAGCGCGCTCGCGGCCGTCGCCGGGTCCGCCGCGACCTCAGCGAACGTCCGGTACCGCTGCCACAGGACGGACGTGGGCGCCAGGGCCGCCTCCACCTCGGCGGTGGTCCTGGCGGCGAACCAGGGCGCAAGCAGCCCGCAGATGACCTCCCGGTGCTCATACCGTCCGGCGTCGGTGGCGAAGTCCGCGCCGACGGCGCGCTCCACCGCGGCCAGCGTGCCGGCCAGGCCGGTGCACTGGCCCAGGTCGGCGAAGTGCCTGCTGGTCAGGGCGACAACCAGGATGCGGTCACCGGAGGCGGTGCGAAAGTCCCTGGCCAGCGACCCGTACAGGTCATTGCCGATGCGTGGCCGGCCGGTGCCCGTGAGCTCGGCCTCGGCCAGGAAGCCCAGGTGGCTGGTGATCGCGAGGGCCACGTCCTGCAGCGCCAGGGTGATCGCGCGGCCGTGGCCGCTGCGGCGGCGGTGCCGCTCGGCCGCCAGGATGCCGGTCGCGGCGTACAGGCCGCAGGCGACATCCCAGGCGGGCAGCACGTGGTTGACCGGGCTGGCCAGGTCCTGCGGGCCGGTGGCGAGCGGGAACCCGATCCCGGCGTTGACCGTGTAGTCGACCCCGGTGCCGCCGCCGTGCCTGCCGGTGACCTGCAGGTGGATGACGTCCGCCCGCGCCGCCCGCAGCGCCTCATACGACAGCCACGGGTAGCCGGCGTTGGTCAGCAGGATGCCGCCGTCCGGCCCGGAGCCGGTGACGAGGTCCGCGATGGCCTGCTGGTCGGCCGGGTCGCGCAGGTTCAGCGCGACCGACCGCTTGTTCTTGTTCAGCCCGGTCCAGTACAGGCTGGCCCCCGACGGGGCCAGCGGCCACCGGGTGTAGTCAGGCCCGCCGCCCGCCGGGTCCACCCGGATCACCTCGGCCCCCAGCTGGGCCAGCGTCAGGCCGCCTAGCGGGGCGGCCACGAAGCTGGAGACCTCGACGACCCGCATCCCCGCGAGCGGCGCCTCGCCCCGTTGCGTGCTGTTGATCACGCCAGAGAGGCTAGCGGCCGATGGCGTCGCCTTCCATCGCCGTGGCGGCCAGCTCAACCGAGCGCAGGCGGCCCTCGACCGAGGAGGCCTGGTGGACGGTGATGAGCTCGTCGGCGCCCGTCTTGCCGGCGAACGTGTCCAGGTAGTCACGGACCTCGGCTTGCGTGCCGACCGCCGTGTACTTGAGCATCTGGTCCACGTGCATCCCCACGGCGCTGGCCAGCAGCTCATCGGCCTGCTCGTCGGACATGTCCTGCGGCAGGCCAAGGCGGCGGCCGAACAGGCTGATCGCGCGGATCCGCCGCACCGCCGCAAGCTCGTCGCGGGCCGCCTCGGCCGTGTCGGCCGCCGCGACGTTGACCCCGGCGATCACGTAGGGCGCCGCCAGCTGCGCCGACGGCTTGAACTCGGCCTTGTAGTTGGCTATCGCCTCAAACAGCGAGTCCGGCGCGAAGTGCGACGCGAACGCATAGGGCAGGCCGAGCATCCCGGCCAGCTGGGCACCGAACAGCGACGAGCCGAGGATGTACAGCGGGACGTTCGAGCCCTTGCCCGGCGTCGCCTCGACGCCCTGGACCCGGGACTCGCTGCCCAGGAACGCCTGCAGCTCGACCACGTCCCGCGGGAAGCCCTCCGAGGCCCTGGGGTCGCGCCGCAGCGCGTAGGTGGTCTGCTGGTCCGATCCTGGCGCCCGGCCAAGGCCCAGGTCGATCCGGCCCGGGTACATCGCCGCGAGCGTGCCGAACTGCTCGGCGATGACGAGGGGGGAGTGGTTGGGCAGCATGATGCCGCCCGAGCCCAGCCTGATCCGCCGCGTCTGCGCGCCGACGTGCGCGATGAGCACGCTGGTCGCCGACGACGCGATCGACGACATGTTGTGATGCTCGGCATACCACACGCGGTGATACCCCAGTTCCTCTGCCTTCTGGGCCAGCGCCACGCTCGCCTTGAAGCTGTCGCTCGGGGTCTGGCCCTTCGCGATCGGAGCGAGGTCCAGGATCGACAACCGGACGGACATTAGTTGATCACCTCTTCCGGGCAACCGTAACCAGGCGGCCCCGCCATCCATTCCGGCGCCGCCCGCTTCCCGCCCACGGGCGGCCGCTGGCGGGCCTGAAGGTAGCCTGACAGGATGACCGGAGACGCCACGCTTGATGCTTCCGCCGGGCCGGCCAGCAGGGTGAAGACGAGCCTGCCCGAGCTGGTCCGGCACGTGGCCGCGGACTACCGGCTCGGGGATGTCGCCGACTGGTCGGTGCTTGACACCGGGTACGAGGACTGCAACCTCGACGTGCGCGCCCGGCGCGGCCGGGTGGTCGTCAAGGTCTTCGCCGCCGGCCGGCCTGCCACGATCCCGGCCAGGACCGCCGGCATCATCGTCCGCGCCCAGGCCTGCGGCGTCCGCCACCCGGCGCTGCACCGCGACGGCGAGGGCGGGTACGTGCACTCCCGCGACGGGCACTGGCTGCTGGTCATGGACCACGCCCCGGGCCAGACGTTCTACGACCTGGGCCGCCCGCCGACCGGAGACGAGCTCTCGCTGGTCATCGAGCAGGCCGCCCGCATCCACCGGATCGACGCGGCACCCGAGCCGGTATTCGACCCGTGGGCGATCGCCAACCTGATCCCGCTGGCCGGGCAGGTCGCCCACCTGCTCGACGACGAGCAGCGGGCCCTGGTGGACGGGGCCGTCGCCGCGCTCGACGACGTCAGCTGGGACGAGCTGCCGCACGCGCTCATCCACGCCGACCTCACCGCGGGCAACGTCCTGCTCGGGCCGGACGGCGAGATCACCGTGCTCGACTTCGCGCTGGCCAACCGCTGGCCCCGGCTCCAGGAGCTCGCCGTCGTCGCCGCCAGCCTGATGCATGGCGCGCCCGGCACGCTGCCCGAGCGGATGGAAGACGTCGCGGCCAGGTACTCGGTGGTGGCGTCCTTCCCGCTGACGGCCCAGGAGGAGGCCGCGCTTGGCTCCTTCGGCCGCTGGGCGGCCGCGATGGAGCTGCTCGGCGGCCTCAACATGTGGCTGCACGGGGCGCGCGGCCCGGAGACCGACCTGCTGGTCACGATCGGGACCGCGGGCCTGCGCGACTACGCCTGAGCGCGCCGCCGGGGGCACCGCCATACCGTGATGCGCGCCACGCTACCGTGACATATGTGAATACAGAGCGGCCACGAGGGCTGGCCGGCCATGCCTGACGAGGCACCAGGGGGCACGCGCACGGACGCCGGGCAGGGTGGCGGCCCGGAGCGGAGGTTCGGCATCGCGCAGGCCGTCGCCGACGACGGCGAGGTCGTCGCCACCATGCCGTCGGGACCGCACCTGGCCGGCCCGGCCGGGCTGCCGCCCGGGGGCGCGCTCGGCGTGCTGATCGACAACAGCCTGGGCCTGGCGATGATACTCAGCCGCCCGGCGAGCCTCTGGTCGGTGAGCGCGCAGATCTCCCTTGACCTTTGCCGAACGCTCCCGTCCGACGGTTCGCCCATCATCGCGCGTGCCCGCAACGTCCACGCCAGCCCCCATGCCGGGTTCGCCATGGGGACGGTCACGGACCAGGCCGGCCGCCTGCTCGCCACCTGCCGCCAGCATGGCCGCTGGGTGACGACCATGCCCCCCGGCGGCCCGGTGCTTGCCGGGCAGCCGCAGGGGACGTGGCCCGGCCCGGAGCCCGCGCAGCCGCAGGCGGGCGGGCCCGCGGGCGGATCGCGGGCGCCCGCCGCTGACCTCGCCGCGCTCCTGGGTGCGCGGGTGCAGCTCACCGAGGGCGGCGCGCGCCTTGAGCTCGACGTCACCGGCGACGTGACCAACCCGCTGGGCAACCTGCACGGCGGCGTCACGTTCGCCGCCTGCGACGTCGTCGCCCAGGCGGCGATCGCCGCGGCCGGCGGCCCGGTCGCGACGGCGTCCATCCACGTCGCCTACCCTCGGCCGGTCGCCGCGGGCACCACCCCCCGCTTCGACGCGCGGGTCATCCACCGCGGCCGGGTGCTTGGCGTGGTCGAGGTGCGGGTGACCGTTGACGGGGACAGGCCCTGCGTGATCGCGACGGTCACCACGGGCGTGCCCGAGCCGGGCGCTACGGCACCAGGGACGTGATCTGGCGGGCGGTCGCGGTGAGGGTCGCGCCGAGCTGGCCGACCAGGTCGGCCATCGGGCTTGGCGACCACGGGATCGACACGTTGATCGCCGCGACCACCTCGCCCGAGCGGGACCTGACGGGAACGGCGATCGACCGCAGCGAGCTCTCGAGCTCCTCGTCGTTGACCGCGATGCCGGTCCGCCGCACCTGGGCGAGGTCGGTCAGGATCGCGGCCTTGCTGGTCAGCGTGCGCGGGCCATGCGACGTGAGGTCCATGCGGTCAAGCAGCCGGTCCAGCTCGGCGGCGGGCAGGAACGCCAGCAGCGCCTTGCCGGTCGCGCTGCAGTAGGCGGGCAGCCGCGAGCCGGCGTGCAGGCTGAACTCCAGGTGGTGGTAGCGGCCCGGCTTGCCCCGCACCCGGTCGATCAAGATGACGTCGGTCTCGTCGCGGATCGCGAGATTCGAGGTGTGCCCGGTGGCGTCGGTCAGCCGCCGCAGGTGCGGCGCCGCGATCTCCCGCAGCTCCAGCGAGCCCAGCACCGCGAACCCCAGGTCGAGCACCCGGGCGCCGAGGCGGTACTTGCGCGTCGCCGGGTCCTGCTCCAGGTACCCGAGGCCGGCCAGGGTCGCTACGTAGCGGTGGGTGGTGCTGCGGGTGAGGCCAAGGTCGCGGGCGATCTCGGTGATGCCGAGCGCCGGCCGGTGCGGGGTGAACGCGTGCAGGATCGCCAGCCCGCGCTCAAGTGACTGCGAGAACCCGGTGCCGCTGCCATGCTGCATGTCCCAGATACTAGAACCGCATCCCGGCCATTGAAATGGCTAGCACGAGGCCGTCCCCATCGCGTTCCCGCGGGCGGGCCAGCGCTCAGCGGCCGGCCGCGCGGTCGAACCCGGGGCACCCGGCCACCGGCAGCCTCGGGTACCGGGGCAGCCGGTCATCCCAGGCGGCGCGGGTGCAGCGCAGGTAGGCCGTGCCCCGGTTCGTCTCGTTGAGCCTGGCGTGCTCGCAGGCCTCGCACAGCCCGGCCGGAGCGCCGAGCTTGCGCCACGCGTCACGGCCGGGGAGCTCCTCAGGCATCCGCGCACCCTCGCCGTCGTCGGGTTGGCGTCCTGGCCCGGCGCCACCGGGCCAGGACGCGCACGATTAAAGCGTGTTGGCGTACAGCGTGGTCAGCGCCTCGTAGTGCCGCTGGGCCGCGTCCGCGTCGTAGGCCGCGGAGTGGTCGTGCACCGAGAACCCGTGCTTGGCCGGGTAGGTCTCGACCGTGTGCGCGACGCCGGCCTCGGCCAGCGCCTTGCGCAGCAGCTCGGCCTGCTCGGGGGTGAAGGAGCCATCCTCGACCGCGCCGGCCACGTACACGGTGGCGGTGATCTGGTCGGCCTTCAGGTGCGGGGAGTTCGGGTCGTCCTCGACGGCGATCCGCCCGCCGTGGAACGACGCGGCCGCGGTGATCTTCGGCCCGAGCGCCCCCGCGGCGACCAGCGACATCCGCCCGCCCATGCAGTACCCGGTGGTGCCGACGCCCGTGCCGCGCACCTCCGGCCGGGCCAGCAGGAAGTCGATGTAGGCGGCGGCGTCGGCGACGATCCGCTCGTTGGTCAGCGCGCTCATGTACCCGAACAGCCTGCCGCGCTCCTTGGGGTCGCCGAAGGCGGTGTTCAAGTCGATCGGCGCCCAGTCGCCTTCCCGGTAGAAGACGTCAGGGACCAGCACGGCGTAGCCGGGTGCGGCGACCTTCTCGGCCATCTCCACCATCGTCTCGCGCCAGCCGCCCGCGTCGGCGAACAGCACGACGCCCGGCCACGGGCCGTCGCCCTCGGGCAGTACCAGGGTGCCCCGGGCGGTGCCGTCCGGGGCGGGGATCTCAACGTCGATGCGCGGCATGCCGGCCATCTCCTGTGAGTCGAAGTCATCGGGGTTTCGCTGACCGTTCTATCACGGCACTTTCGCGGTCCCGCGGGCCGCACTACCACGGTTTCCCCGCCGACGCCAGCGGGCTCCCGCAGATAGATCGGACCTATCTCCCTCATCCGGAAATTTCGTGTAACCACAGTCTTGAAATCCCCGGACTCGGGTGCAAACATCCGATCAATAGGTCCGATGTTTTTCTTGCGAGAAGGGGTGCGCAGGTGACGCACGCGCAGCCGGCGAAGCCGGCAACGACCACGGTGGCCCCGCCTGCCCCGGACCTGGCGGGCGCCAGGATCGTGGCCCTGGACTGCTACGACGTGCGCTTTCCCACCTCGCTTGACTTCGACGGCTCAGACGCCATGAACCCGGACCCGGACTACTCGGCGGCCTACGCCGTGTTGCGCACCAACGCGGGCACGGCCGACGGGGCGCAGCCGCTTGAGGGGCACGCCCTGTGCTTCACCATCGGCCGCGGCAACGAGGTGATGGTCGCCGCGGTGCACGCGCTGCGCCGCCACGTCGTCGGCCGCCAGGTCGCGGACATCGTCGCTGACCTGGGCGGCTTCAGCGCCACCATGACCGGTGACAGCCAGCTGCGGTGGCTCGGCCCGGAGAAGGGCGTCATGCACATGGCCATCGGGGCGGTCGTCAACGCCGCCTGGGACCTGGCGGCCAAGGTGGCGGGCAAGCCGGCCTGGCGGCTGCTGGCCGACATGACGCCCGAGCAGATCGTCGGCCTGGTCGACTTCCGCTACCTCGAGGACGCGCTGTCGCCCGCCGAGGCGCTCGGCATCCTCCAGGCAGCCCTGCCCACCCGGGCGGAACGGGCCCGCCACCTGGAGCAGCACGGCTTCCCGGCCTACACCTCGACTCCGGGCTGGATCGGGTACTCAGACGACAAGCTCCTCGGGCTGTCCCGGCAGGCCGTCCGCGACGGGTTCACCCAGATCAAGCTGAAGGTCGGCGCCGATACCCGCGCCGACGCGCGGCGGATGGCCCTGGCCAGGGAGGCGGTCGGGCCTGGCGTGCGGATCGCCGTGGACGCCAACCAGCGCTGGGGGGTTGAGCAGGCGAGCGCCGCGATCAGGGCGATCATGCCCTGGGACCCGTACTGGGTCGAGGAGCCGACCAGCCCCGACGAGATCCTGGGCCTGGCCCGCATCAGGCAGTCGATCGCCCCGGTCAAGGTCGCGGTGGGCGAGCACGTCGCCAACCGGGTGATCTTCAAGCAGATCCTGCAGGCCGGCGCGGCCGACGTGCTGAACATCGACGCCTCCCGGGTCGCCGGGGTCAGCGAGAACGTGGCGATCTTGCTGCTGGCCGCCAAGTTCGGCGTCGCCGTCTGCCCGCACGCGGGCGGCGTGGGCCTGTGCGAGATGGTCCAGCACCTGGCGATGTTCGACTACGTCGCGGTGTCGGCCGCGACCGAGGGCCGGGTCATCGAGTACGTCGACCACCTGCACGAGCACTTCACCGACCCGGTCCGCGTCACCGGCGGCAGGTACCTGGCGCCGGTGACGCCCGGCTTGTCCGCCACCCTGAGGCCCCAGTCACTGCGCGACTACGAGTTCCCGATCGGCGCCGTCTGGCGGCAGCTGGGCGGCGACCCGTCGTCCCAGTCCACTCCACCTGGCACCACATCAGAAAGCACCTCCTTCCCTTCCCCCGAGGAGACACGATGAGTGCAAGAAGGCACCGCAAGTCGATAAGACGCCGCCTGGCCCTCGCCACGACGCTGGCCGCCGCCGGCCTGCTCGCGGCCGCGTGCAGCTCAGGCAGCTCAGGCACCGCCGCAAGCGGCGGCTCGTCATCGCCCGGCCAGGTCACGATCGGCGTCGACCTGACCTACAACAACACGGCCTTCTGGGCCGCCTACATCAACTACGAGCAGCAGTACGCCGCCTCGATGCACATCAAGGTGCTCGGCCCGCTGCTTTCTGCCGCCTCGGCCAGCCTGCAGAACCAGCAGATCGAGCAGCTGGTCAACGAGGGCGCCAAGGCCATCATCGTCAACCCGGAGACGGCCACCAGCCTGGGCCCGGCGATCAGCTACGCCATCGCCCACCACGTCCAGCTCGTCTCGGTCGACACGATCGTCGGCGTCGGCCACGTCTACATGGTCGTCCGCGCGTCCAACACCCTGTACGGCCAGGACGCCTGCGCCTACATCTCCTCGCAGGTCAAGTCCGGCTACGTCCTGGACCTGGAGGGCGACCTCACCTCCTCCAACGGCGCCGACCGCACCAACGCGTTCGACTCCTGCATGGCGGCCAACGACCCCGGCGTCAAGCTGCTCAAGGACCCCACGGTCTGGACCGACGCGACCGCCGTCACCGACGCGCAGAACGCGATCAACGCCTACGGCTCGCAGCTCAAGGCGATCTACTCCCAGTGGTCAAGCCCGGACACCGGCATCATCCCGCTGCTGAAGGGCAAGGGCCTCGGTCCCGGCTCGCCCCATCCGGTCCTCCTGGTCAGCGATGACGGCGTCCCGTTCGAGATGTGCGACATCGGCAACGGGTCGGTCTCCGCCTCCCAGTCCCAGCCGGCCAACCTGTACGCGCAGTACGCGCTGACCTACGCGGCGGACGCGGCCAAGGGAGTCAAGCTGGCGGCCGGCCAGCCCGGCGGCGGCGCGCCCGCCCTGCAGACCGTGTCCTACCAGGGCGACTCGAACCTGGCCGACCCGATCGTCGCGCCGTTCGTGACGAAGACCACGACCAAGCTCACGCTGTCAAGCCCGGTGGACGGCCTGCCCTCATCGGTGACGAGCACCCCGGTCAGCGACACCACGCTGTGGGGCAACGTCTACGGGAGCGCGCACGGCGGCGTCTGCGCGTCCTCATGACCGTTAGTGACTCCGCGGCCACCATGCCGCCGCTGGTCGAGGTGTCGGGCGTCGACAAGCGCTTCGGCAGCACCCGGGCGCTGCGCGGCGTTGACCTGACGCTGCACGCCGGGCAGTGCCTCGGCCTGGTCGGCCGCAACGGCGCCGGGAAGTCGACGCTGGTGTCGATCCTTTCCGGCCTGGCCGAGCCGGACGCGGGGCTGGTGCGCTTCGGCGGCCAGCCCGCGCCGCGGGCCGGCGACATCGGGCAGTGGCGCGAGTGGATCGCCACGGTCTTCCAGCACTCCATGATCGTCCCCGACCTGTCGGTCGCCGAGAACGTCTTCCTGGGCGCCGCCCCCCGCCTGGTCAACTGGCGGGAGGCGCGGCGCAAGACGCGCGACATCATGGGCGAGTGGGGGTACGACATCGCCCCGGACACGCTGTGCCGTGACCTGGCCGTCGAGCAGCTGCAGATCGTGGAGATCGCCCGGGCGCTGGCTCGCGGCGCCCGCTGCGTGCTGCTCGACGAGCCCACCGCGGCGCTGGAGCGCCAGGCGGCCCAGCGGCTGTTCCAGCGGGTGCGGGCGCTGGCCGCCAGCGGCGTGGCCGTCCTCTACATTTCCCATCACCTGGAGGA
>Ga0335075_10000821_pt1 | contig 52368 bp, 45 predicted proteins | sample Lox_Sample_24_FD_206723 | JGI IMG/M metagenome (GOLD analysis project Ga0335075, IMG submission 206723) | Soil microbial communities from Loxahatchee National Wildlife Refuge, Florida, United States - Lox_Sample_2.4 | ecosystem: Environmental > Terrestrial > Soil > Wetlands | place: USA... | reverse complement strand
CCGATCACGCTCATGCATGGGGCCTGTTCGGCCTGCTGATGCCGGCCTACTGGAGCCCGATCGTGCATGCAGGGGGGAATCAGTGGTACGCGTTCATCCACGTCACCAACGGGACCACCGCGCTGCTGAGCGTGCCGCTCGGCATCGCGTTCCTCGGGCTCGGCGTGTGGAGCACGCCGCTGTTCCTCCGCTGGTACGGTCAGGCAGCCCGGTCGATGCTGGCGCCCACTAAACAAGCCGCCCTGGAGCAGCAGGTGGCGCACCTGGCGGAAAGCCGTGCCGAGGTGGTGGACACCGGCGCCGCGGAGATCCGCCGGATCGAGCGGGACCTGCACGACGGCGCCCAGGCCCGGCTGGTGGCGATGGGGATGACACTGAGCGCAGCCGAGCAGGTGCTCGACCAGAACCCCGCAGCGGCACGGGCGCTGCTGCTCGAGGCCCGCGACGCGTCGGCCAAGGCCCTCATCGAGCTGCGAGACCTGGTGCGCGGGATCCACCCGCCGGTGCTCGCTGACCGTGGCATCGGCGAGGCGGTGCGAGCCCTGGCCATGGACAGCCCGCTGAAGATCCGGGTCACCAACGAGCTGCCCGGCCGGCCGCCAGCGCCAGTGAAGTCAGCGGCCTACTTCGCGGTTAGCGAGCTGCTGGCCAACGTGTCCAAGCACGCCGACGCACGTCAGGTGTGGATCGACAGACGGTACGAGCGCGGCCTGCTGCGGATTGACGTCGGCGATGACGGCCGGGGAGGCGCGGACCCCGGGCACGGCACGGGCCTGCGCGGCATCGAGCGACGGCTGTCCGCATTCGACGGCATACTCGCCCTGAGCAGCCCGCCGGGCGGGCCGACCGTGGCGACCGTGGAGGTGCCATGCGAGTTGTCATCGCCGAAGACCTCTTCCTTCTGAGGGACGGCTTGATCCGCATGCTCGATGCGCACGGCTTTGAGGTCGTGTCGGCGGTGGACACCGGGGCCGGGCTGCTCGCAGCAGTGGATGAGCACCACCCCGACGTCGCGGTCGTAGATGTCTGCCACCGACCTTCACCGACGAGGGGCTGCGGGCCGCCCTGGAGGCCCGCCGCCGCGTGCCCAGTCTGCCGGTCCTGGTGCTCTCGCAGTATGTCGAGCCGATCTACGCGCGCGAACTGCTGGCCGACGGGACCGGCGCGGTCGGCTACCTGCTCAAGGACCGTGTTTTCGACAGCGCTCAGTTCGCCGAAGCCCTGCGGCGGGTTGCCAGCGGAGGCACCGCGATGGATCCCGAAGTCATCTCTCGGCTGCTGGCTCACAACGCCGACGACAGCGAGCTGGGCGGGCTCAGCCCGCGCGAGCGGGAGGTACTGGAACTAATGGCCGAGGGCCGGTCCAACGCTGCGACTGCGCAGCGGATGGTGATAACCGAGCGGGCTGTTGCGAAACACACCTCGTCCATCTTCACCAAACTGCGCCTGCATCCGTCCGACGACGACAACCGCCGGGTCCTGGCAGTCCTCGCATACCTCGGCCGCTGAAGTTGACCCACGATGACGCACTGCCGCACTGGCGACCTTGCGGGCACAATTCCCCCCAATCCGGCAGCATGGACTCCGCCAACCTGGTAAGCACGCAGCATGGGTGTGACGTCCGGCATTGGCGGCAGCACAGGCGGGCTGTGGTACCGGGTCCAGGCCGTCGATGTGAGCTGCCCAGGCGGCTCGGCCGTGACGGACTACGCCTCGGTCCTTCCGGCCGCGCTGAACGCCGTCAGGCACCGGCGGCCGTTCATCGCCGGCTGGCTGTCCCGCGGCGGCGGCGCACCCCTCGAGCTGATCACTACGGCCGGTCCGCTGCCCCAGCCCGGCCGCTCCGCTGGCGGCCCGGAGTCCGGCAGCGCTGACCTCAGCAGCGCTGGAGCGACCGAATCTCGGCCCGAGGCAGCTCCCCAAGCGGAGGCAGCTTCTGACGCCGAGGGAGGGCTCCAGCCTGAGCCTGCGCCCACGACGGCGCCAGCAACCCGCCCTCCGCCGGTGGAGCTGCTCTTTCCATGGGGGGCCCGCGGCGTCGCGATAGACAGCAACATGCTGGCGGACCTGGATCAGCTGGTCTGGGCGCCGTGCCCTGGCCGGCAAGTCCCGCTGATCACCGAGGGCTTTGCGCGGCCCGCGTCGCCGGAAATGCCAGGGCCGCCGACACTCTTCGAGTCAGCACTGCAGACTCTGATGGGCAGGCCATTTGGCTGGCTGATCGTTGCCGACCCGACAGACCTCCTCGATGCCGAGGCTGCCGAGTTGCGGAATCAGCTGACTGTGCTGCGCCGGTACGACGACGAGAACGCGCGGTTCGAGGCTCAGCGGGCTGAGCGCAGGCTGGCCGAGCTGGAGGCATTCCGTGAGGCCGGGTTGTGGAATGTCCGGGTGCTGGCTGGCGCGGCCACCGAGCAGGACTTGCAGCTCATCGCTCCGGTCCTGGTCGGCGCAATGGATCTGAGCGCCCATCCGTACCGGTTGCGGTGCCCGGATGGGGCGCAGGAGTTCGCTGACGTCCTCGCTACCAAGCTGGCCGACCCGGCCGATGGCTCGATGGTGCCGTTCGCTGCTACGGCGGGGACGCTCGCCGCGCTGACCGGGCTGCCCCGTCGTGAAGTGCCGGGCGTGCGCGTCATGCGGCCTGGCTACTTCGATGTCACCAGCGAGGTGGGCGATGAGCGGTCGATCGGCCTTGGCCAGATTCTCGACGGGCAAGATCGCACGGTTGGCACGCTGCGGGTGCCGCTCGCGACGCTGAACAGGCACGCGCTGGTAACCGGCGCGACCGGCGCGGGCAAATCTCAGACCGTCAGGCACATGCTGGAGCAGCTGACTGGCGCCGGAATCGGCTGGCTGGCCATCGAACCGGTGAAGTCCGAGTACGGGGCTATGGCCGCGCGCCTGCGGAACCTCGGCCCGGACGCTGCGGGCGGCGAGCGCGGCGAAGTCGCCCTGATCAACCCCGCTGATCCCGAGTCGGTTCCGCTGTCGGTTAACCCGCTGGCACCCGAGCCCGGTTACCCGGTCCAGGCCCACATTGACATGGTCCGCGCGCTGTTCCTTGCTGCGTTCGACGCCAGGGAGCCGTTCCCGCAGATCATGTCGCAAGCCCTGCAGCGGGCATATGAGGAATGCGGCTGGGACCCGCTGACCGGTGCCGGGCGGGCGGACCTGGAGGTGCCGCCTGCGGTACCGACGCTGGCCAGACTCCAGGCTGCTGCGCTGGCGGTCATCGAGGACGTCGGCTATGGCAGGGAACTGCAGGCCGACATGCGCGGCTTCGTTGATGTCCGCCTCCGATCACTGCGCACTGGCTCGGCCGGGCGCTTCTTTGAGGGCGGCCATCCAGCTGACATCGGTGCGCTACTGAACCGCAACGTGGTGCTCGCACTCGAGGACGTGGCCAACGACGAGGACAAGGCATTCGTCATCGGGACTCTGATCATCCGGATTGTTGAGCACCTCCGGCTGCGCTCGAAAACCGAGCAGCCCGACGGCTTGCGGCATGTGATCGTGCTTGAGGAGGCGCACCGGCTGCTGCGGGCGGGCCGTGACGGCGCCAGCGCGCACGCTGTCGAGCTGTTCGCCGGCCTGCTTGCCGAAATCCGCGCGTACGGCGAAGGTGTCGTCATCGCCGAGCAGATCCCCGCGAAGCTGGTTCCCGACGCTGTCAAGAACACCGCGCTCAAGGTGCTTCACCGGCTGCCGGCCGCTGACGATCGGCAGCTGGTCGGCGCGACGATGAACCTGGACGAAGACCAGTCGCGGCAGGTGGTGTCGCTGCCGCCGGGCGAGGCCGCGGTCTTTACCGACGGGATGGACCGGCCGATGCGCGTCCGGGTGCCCTTCCGGGCCGACACGGCCCGGGCCGACACGATCGGGGCTGACCTGGCCACAGCTGCAACGCCGCCGCTCACCGGGCGCAGATCGGCGGCCTGCGGAAGTGCGTGCACCGGAGAGCGTCCGTGCACGCTGGTAGAGATCCGGGCCGCCGACCTGGTCGCGCGGTCGCCGCAGGACGCCTGGCTCCGAGTCTGGTCTGAGGTCTACGTGCTCGCCCACCTGGTCAACCGGCCGCGCCCTAGAGTGCCGCTCGCGTTGCGGCAGCGGTGGTCTGGCCTGGACCGGCGGCTGCGCGAGTGCGCCCTCGCGACCGCCATCGACCAGGCCGTCCTTGGCCGCGGCCCGGCCCTCCGGGAGTGCTATGACCCGGCTGAGCTCGCCGCAGCTTGCGCGGCCTCAGCCGCCGCGATGCTGGATGGCGGCAAGGGCGCGGGGACCGCGCCCGGCACGACATGGGTGATCCCGCAGCTGCGCTGGCTGCATGAGATCGAGCGGGTATGCCCGTTCGGCGGGCCGGAGCCGGACCCGTTCGCCACCGCCCCGCCGCTCGACTATGCGCTGCCCGATCTCGCCGACCGGTCAGACGTGAAGGTCGGTCAGCGCGTCAGCGGACTGCGCCGGCATCCGCTGTCGATGGAGGTCGCCCGTAACCGCCTTATCGCCTGGTCGGCGCTGCTCGGCGAAGACGATCAGGCCGCCTTCATCGACGACCTCGCGGCCGTGGCGATCGGCGTAAGCCACCGGGGCCAGCTGCGCAAGGCGGCCGGCGAGATGGGTGTGACCGGCTGGCTGGAGGCGGTGCTGTCGTGGCCCCGGCGGTTTATCGTCGGCGCGGATGACCAGGCGAGCAGTTTGCCGGCTCGTGAACCAGACCCGGTTGCCGGATAGCATCAGCCGACATGAGCAAGCTCCCGCTGCGAGCGCGTCTCGCCACGTCTATCAGCGGCGCCGCAGGCCGTGTGTCACGGGTCACAGGCCGCGGCGACGGCTCGGTGATCGGGGGAGTGCTCGGGCTCCGGGTAGAGCCTGATCTTTTGCGGCTGCTCGCGGCTGGCCGGCAGGTTGTGCTCGTCACCGGAACCAACGGCAAGACCACCACGACGCGGCTGATCACTGCGGGGATCGGCGCGCTCGGCCAGGAAGTCGCTAGCAACGCCTTCGGCGCCAACATGGAGGCGGGCCTAGCCTCGGCGCTCGGGCGCGCGCCAGATGCTCCCTACGCAGTACTCGAGACCGACGAGCGGTACTTGCCCGCCGTGATCAAGGCGACCAGCCCCAAGGTGGTCGTGCTGCTTAACCTCAGCCGTGACCAGATGGACCGGGCAGCCGAGATCTGGCTGACCGCGCGGCGTTGGCGGCAGGCGCTGGCTGACGCCAGCGGCTGCATGGTGATCGCGAATGCTGATGACCCGCTGATCGCGTGGGCCGCGTCGGCGGCACCGCAGGTTACCTGGGTAGCGGCCGGGCAGCGCTGGCACGAGGACTCTTGGTGCTGCCCCGAGTGTGGCTCGCACCTGCAGCGCGACGAGCTGGGCTGGCGCTGCGGCGAATGCGGATTCGCCCGCCCGGCAAGCCGCTGGGTGCTGAGCGGGGATTCCGTCATCGACGAGTCCGGCCAGGTGCGGGAACTGCGGCTGGCACTGCCGGGGCAGGCAAACCGATCGAATGCAGTAGTCGCGCTCGCCGTTGCGGCTCATTTTGGAGCGCCGGTAGACCAGGCCCTGCCGCGGCTGCGCGAAGTCAAGTCGGTCGCGGGCCGCTACACCCAAGTCCAGCGCCATGGCCGGCTTGTCCGGCTGCTGCTGGCGAAGAACCCGGCGGGCTGGCTTGAGGCGTTCGACGTACTGGCACCGAGTCCGGTGCCCGTGCTGCTGGCCGTGAACGCACAGACGCCAGACGGCAAGGACACCTCGTGGCTCTGGGACGTCGACTACCGGGTACTGAGCGGCCGGCCCGTGTACGTGGCAGGGGAACGCCGCCTTGACCTCGCAGTCCGGCTGGAAGCTGACCAGGTTCCGTTCGAGCTTGTCGACGGGATAGACGCGGCCGTCAGCCGGGTCTCGGGCGAGGAACTGGACGTGATCGGGAACTACACGGCCTTTCAGCAGATCCGGGCGGCGCTGGGGCGGGCTGACTGAATGGCGATGGTTGGGCGGGCCGGCTGATGGCGACCCCAGGGCAGGCTCACTGATGACGAGGCGGACTGAGTGACTCAGAGGATGGGGCGATGACCGACAGCGTCGGACGGCATGCGGCCGCGCGCGAGTCTGCCGAGACGCTTATCATTCCGGCCCAGCAGGGCTGGCCTGATGGCGACGGGACCGGTGGGGCCCAGCCCGGCGAACCTGGCCCGCGCCCTCGTGCCACCGGGCGGCATGCCTCCAGGGAGCCACTGGAGCCCGCTCTGGCGGAGAACGGGCAAGCTGGGCCCGGCTCCTACGGCACACCCAATGGCTACGGCGCATCCAGCGGCTACGGCCCACCGAATGGCTACGGCGCACCGAATGGCCACGGCGCCCCAGATGGCAACGGCACCGGCATCCGAGGCGGCGACAGCGCAGCCGACGTCGGCGGCCTAGCGGCCCGGCCTGAGGCTCACAGGCCGGGCACGACACGCAGCGATAGCCAGCTTCGGCTCATCTGGGTGTATCCGGATCTGCTAAGCACCTACGGTGACCGGGGCAACCTGCTGGTACTGAGCCGCCGGGCCCAACTGCGCGGCATCGGGGTCGAGGCGATCGAAGTCAACTCCGACCAGCCGGTGCCGACGCAGGGCGACATCTACCTGCTCGGCGGCGGCGAGGACTTGCCGCAGATCCTGGCGGCGAACCGGCTACGCGCCGATGGCGGCCTGGCGCGGGCGGCTGGCAGCGGTGCCGTCGTGTTCGCGGTCTGCGCGGGCTACCAGGTCATCGGCGACAGGTTCGGCGGTGTCGAGGGCGAAGCCGTCGCTGGACTCGGCATCCTCGACATCAGCAGCGGCCGCGGTGACCGCCGTGGGGTAGGCGAACTCGTGGCGGACGCCGACCCAACGCTGAGCGTGCCGCGGCTGACGGGCTTCGAGAATCACCAGGGCGTCACCAGGATCGGCTCTGGCGCGCGCCCGCTTGCCCAGATCTCGCTGGGTGTCGGCAACGGTGACGGCACGGAGGGGGCGTACAGCGGCACGGTGCTCGGCACCTACATGCACGGGCCCGCTCTGGTCCGCAACCCGGGTCTTGCCGACTTGCTGCTGAGATGGGCTACCGGAACGCTGAAGCCACTCAATCCCGCTGACGAGGACTGGGCTGCACAGCTGCGCGCTGAGCGGCTCGCAGCGGTCGAACGGTGAAGCCTGACTTGCGGCCAGTTGGGGTGCGCACCCCAGCGAGCTGGGCGGATGCCGGCTGCGGTGGCGGCCGCGATAGCCAGGCACCGGTTCTTGATGAAGCTGACTTCGTCAGCCGTTAGCGGCTGCTCTGGCGCCCTGTAGAAGCCGCCGGGTTGCCGCTGGGACGACGTCTGCTGGCGCCAGCCGGACAGCGCGTCAGTAAACGAGCGCCTGCGTCCCGTCCGCCAGGATCTCGGCCACGAACGTGGTGGCTCCGGCAATCCGCACGCCGTCGACCACGTCATCCTCCGTAATCTCCCGGCGAGCGGCGCACTGCGTGCACAGCGTTACTGTCCCGGCGCCCAGCACGGCTGCGAACAGGTCAGGGAGCGGGGTGGCGTGCGGCAGGGAAAGGTCCGGGCAGCCATCGGGCAGCGCGAACCACGACGCCTCACCGGTAAGCCATAGCGATACTTGCACGCCGCTTGCGGCCGCCGCGGCGGCGACCGTCAGTGCCTGGTTACAGCGCTCAGGGTCGTCCTTGCCAGCCGTTACCTTCACTACCAGAGATCGCGTGGCCATGACTTGCACCATAGCGCTCTCGGCCAGGCCAAACCTCACCAGACTGGGCCGCCCGCTCGCGCGGCGGTGCGAACCGGACGAGGCGCGGCGTGGCAGCGAGTTATCCGCAGCGCCGCTGCCTACACTCCCGAGCATGTCCGCAACGCTGAGCGGCGTTATCGTGGTGGCTGCCTTCGGGCTGGTCGCGGTACTCGGGCTGGGCCTCGTGGTCGCCCTGTTCCGAGTAACGCGCGGGCCTGCCGCCGACTCATCGCGCGGGAGCATGGATGGAGACTGAGTTTGAGTTGCATCCGAGCCTGGTACCGCTGCGGTTCCTGATCGGCCGATGGGAAGGCGCCGGCGTTGTCGGCTACCCGACCATTGAGAGTGCCAACTTCGGCCAGGAGATTAGCTTCAGCCATAACGGCAAGCCGTTCCTGATCTACAGCAGCCGCACCTGGCTGCTGGAGCCCGACGGCACGATCGGCCGTCCGCTTGCCATGGAGACCGGTTACTGGCGACCGCAGCCGGATGGCGGGCTAGAGGTGCTGCTCGCGCATCCGACCGGGATCACTGAGATCTACCTTGGCCAGATAAGCGGCACCAAGATCGAGATGGCTACCGACGCCGTTGTCAGGACCGCAACGGCCAAGGAAGTGACAGCGGGCCAGCGCCTCTACGGCCTGATCGGGGCCGATCTTGGCTGGGCTTACGACATGGCGGCCGTCGGCCAGCCGCTGCAGTCCCACGTGTCAGCCCAGCTCAAGCGCGTGGATTAACGGCTGGGGCTGGTCAGACTCGCCCGGCGGCGCATCGGGAAAGTAAAAACCCCCGGGCCTCTCCCGCGCTTGCCTGCCGCAGTGCATGCGCACCACCAAACAGGCCCGTCGCGGGGACCGGCTGGACAGGCCGATCAGCCCGGGGGTCCGGTGTCTGCCGTGAATTCGCCGACCGCCGCTGCTACCAGCCCCTCAGGGCAGCAAGCAACGCCTACGTCCGAAGAGAGGGTGAGGAGCGACCGGTGATGCGCGTACCACGGGCAATCCGCGATCAGCGCTTCACGCAGGCGGCGGCTAGCGGACAGCCACCTCGCAAGTCCGACATCTATGCATACTGTTGGACCACCTCCTTTCCTGCGTTAGCACGAACGCTACGTCACGCCTGCCACCGCAGGCAAGCGCCTTTATCGTGCGCGCGTCGCGAGACCCGCGTGTCACTAAACTTGTCCGTATGGTGCCGACGTGGGATGACGCGCTGAGGGCCCGCGGTTACCGCGTCACCCCGCAGCGCCAGCTCGTTCTGGAGGCAGTCGGCCGCCTGGAGCACGCCACGCCGGAGGAGATCTACGGCGAGGTACGTCAGACGGCGCGCGGCGTCAATGTCTCCACCGTTTACCGGACCCTGGAGCTGCTCGAGGAACTCGGTCTGGTCAAGCACAGCCATATCCACCACGGAGCGCCTACCTATCACCTGGCCGAGCACGCTGAGCACGTGCACCTGGTGTGCCGTGAGTGCGAGCGCGTCACCGAGGTGGACCAGGCCACGGTCCTGCCACTGGTAGCCGCGCTCGAGGAGCATCAGGGATTCCTCACCGATGTGGGGCATCTCACCGTGTTCGGCCTGTGTGCCGACTGCCGGCCATAACGGCCGCGCCGCGGCCAGCGCATAGCCTGCAAGCAGAGCACCTGGAATTCAGCCGAGGAGGGAAGGGAACGTGGCCGCCATCGAGAACTGCTTCCCGCTGGGCCGATGAGTACTGGGCCGATCAGTAGCCCGCTACTAGGCGAGCCCGGTGCCGTGGCCGCCGACGGGCCGGACGCGGGCGTCGCGGCACATTACGGTGACCCGTACGCCGAGCAGCGCGCGCTGGCCGGTCGCTGGGGCGTGGTCGACCGATCAAACCGCGGCGTCCTGCGCATCACTGGCGCAGACCGGCTGAGCTGGCTGCACAACCTGACGACTCAGCATCTGGAGCAGCTCGCACCTAGCGCGAGCGCCGAGGCCCTGGTGCTGAGCCCGCAGGGCCATGTCGAGCACCACCTGACCCTGACCGACGACGGCTCGGCCACCTGGGTGCATGTCGAGTCGGGCACGGCTGCCGCGCTGCTGGATTTCTTGACGTCGATGCGGTTCATGCTCAGGGTCGAGCCAGAGGACGTCTCGGCCGACTATGCGGTCGTGACGCTGCTAGGTCCGGACGTGCCCGCGCCGGCACGGGAGCAGGCGTCGGGGGAGCAGGCGTCAGGGGAGCAGGCGTCGGGGGAGCAGGCGCTGCCTGGTATCCGGGTTGACGCCGGCCTCGGGACTGACCTGATCGTGCCGCGCTCCGAGCTGCGGGCTAGCATCGCTGACCTCCGATCGGCTGGCGCCACGCTCGCCGGCACCTGGGCGTATGAGGCGCTGCGAATCGCGGCCGGGCGGCCGCGGTTCGGACTGGACACCGATCACCGCACGATTCCGAACGAGGTTGGCTGGATCGAGACCGCCGTCCACCTCAGCAAGGGCTGCTACCGCGGTCAGGAGACCGTGGCCAGGGTGCACAACCTCGGCCATCCGCCCCGGCGGCTGGTGCTGCTGCACCTGGATGGCAGCGAGGACAGGCTCCCCTCGCATGGCGACCAGGTACTGCTTGACGGGGCCGGTGTCGGGTTCGCTGGCTCTGCCGCCCGGCATTATGAGCTTGGTCCCATCGCGCTCGCCCTGGTCAAGCGGACGACACCGGTCACCGCAACGCTGCAGGTCGACCGGATAGCCGCAGCGCAGGAAGTGCTGGTGTCGCCCGACGCCGGGGCCAATGTCCAGATTCAGGTCAAACGCCTGCGCGGTGGCCTGACGGGCCGCGTTCGCTAGTAGCCTGAGCCCGCAGCGGACAACGTCGTTCCCTGGAGGTCCCCCGAAGTGCTGCGCCGAGCGCTCCTGGCCATGTCGGCCAGCAACCAGGTCCGTGATCTGATCATGGCAACGCCGCAGGCCCGAGACGTCGTGGCCAGGTTCGTCGCCGGGGAGACCGTCGCCGACGCGCTGACGGTTACTGAGCGGCTGATTTCCAGCGGCAGGCTCGTCACCATCGACTTCCTCGGTGAGGACACGACCGACCCGGAGCAGGCCGCCAGGGTCGCTGACGAGTACATCCGGTTGCTCAGTCAGCTGTCGGCCGCCGGGTTGGCTGCACACGGCCGGGCCGAGGTATCGGTCAAGCCGACGGCGGTTGGTCTCGGCCTCGCCGATCACGGCGAGAAAACCGCGCTGGAGAACATCTCCAGGATCGCGGCAGCCGCGCGCAATGCCGGAACGACCGTCACCGTGGACATGGAAGATCACGCTCGGGTCGAGGCGACGCTTCGGATAGCCGGCCAACTGCGGGCCGATTACCCGGACATCGGCTGCGTGATTCAGTCGTACTTGCGCCGGAGCGCGGACGACTGCGCGGCACTGGCGACCCCAGGGTCGCGAGTTCGGCTATGCAAGGGTGCCTACCAGGCGGCGCCAGGGGTTGGGCTGGCCAGCCGAGCCGAGGTGGACCGGAGCTATGCGCGCTGCATGCGCATTCTCCTGGAGGGCGCGGGCTATCCGATGCTGGCGACGCACGATCCGAGGCTGATCAGGATCGCAGGGACCAAGGCAGGCATACTCAATCGCGAGGCCGGCAGCTTCGAGTACCAGATGCTGTATGGCATCCGCCCGGCAGAGCAGGTGCGGCTGGCGGCGGCAGGCGCCCAGGTCCGCGTGTATTTGCCTTATGGCAGCGACTGGTACGGCTATCTGGTCCGCCGGCTGGCCGAGCGCCCCGCGAATCTCGCGTTCTTCCTGCGCGCGCTGAGCTCCAAGCGCTAGCGCTCGGGCGCAATTCATGATCACGTAAATTCTGACATCGCCGGCGATGCGGAATTTACATCGCGACGAGACCTGTCCGTTTTGTCGGCGGTGCGCCGCGCAGCAGGGTAAGGCTGTGGCGGCCGCGGCCGGGTGACAGGCCGCGTCGGTAAGATTCGGCCATGATCGCCATACTGGGCGCCGGGCAAATGGGTGAGGCTCTGGCTTCGGGCCTGCTGCGCGCGGGTGTCGTTGCCCCGGCCGAGATCCTGGCGGCGGCGCGGCGCCCGGAGCGAGCCGAGCAGTTGCGCGAGACTTACGGCATCGAGGTGCTGTCGGCGGCGAAGGCTGCCGACCAGGCACAGACCCTGGTAATTGCAGTCAAGCCGCAGGACATGGGCTCGCTGCTGGACGAGATCAGCCCGGTCGTCTCGCCGGACAAGCTCGTCATCTCAGTGGCTGCTGGCATTACTACCGAATTCATCGGCCGTCGGCTGGTCGGCGACGTCCCGGTAGTCAGGGTGATGTCCAACACGCCGGTGCTGGTGGACGAGGCGATGAGCGTGATCTCGCCTGGCGCGTATGCGACCGAGGTACATCTGCGCCGGGCCGAGGAGTTGCTGCGTCCCGTCGGCAAGGTGCTGCGCATACCCGAGTCACAGCAGGATGCCGCGACGGCATTGTCGGGCAGCGGACCAGCCTACGTATATTTCCTGGTCGAGGCCATGGTCGATGCGGGCATCCTGCTCGGCATGCCGCGCAGTAGCGCGCTGGAGATGGTGAAGCAGGCGGTCTACGGTGCGGCCACGATGTTGCGCGACTCGGGCGAGCACCCGGTTCTGCTGCGCGAGGCGGTCACCTCGCCCGGCGGCACCACCATCAATGCCATCAGGGAACTTGAGCGACATGGTGTCCGCGCTGCGATCCTTGCCGCGATCGAGGCTGCGCGGGACCGCGGCCGCGAACTTGGTGCTGGCTAACGCCATTTTCCCGGCCATTTTGCACCGGGAACTGCGGCCCGGACCATAGCTGCTGCCGAAATGGCAGGGGTCGCACGGGGTTGCCCTTTTCCTTATAGGACTTACGCTGGATACGGGCGTGACTGATGCGCCAGATCACGTTAGGCGTAGCAGTTCGGTCAGGAGAGGGCTACCAATGGCAGCAGACGCAACTCCGCTCAGTGACGTCAGGTTCCTGACCGTGGCCGAAGTGGCCGCGATCATGCGCGTTTCGAAGATGACTGTCTACCGCCTCGTTCACTCCGGTGAGCTTGAGGCCATCCGGGTCGGCCGGTCGTTCCGGGTACCGGAGCAAGCGGTGACCGGATATCTCAGGGAGGCCTTCGTGGGGACGGAGTGAGCCCGGGCGCACGGCAAGGACGGCCCTGCTAAGGTAATCGCCACGCTGACGACATGAACTAAAGGCGCTCGCCGTCAGTTAGCCGGCCCCGCCGGCTGGCCCGGGATCGCGGGCCAGCCGGGCCAGCGAGCTATGAGTGCAGGCTTGCTGATACTTACTCACCGGCGACGGTACGCTGTGGCGTTGGCATGTGTCATGTTTTTGCCCGGCTGCCTGATGTGGCGAGCATGTGCGTGGGCATGCCCGTCAGCCAGGGAAGAAACTGAGGGTGGTCTCGTGGGTTCTGTCATCAAGAAGCGCCGCAAGCGGATGGCGAAGAAGAAGCACCGCAAGCTGCTGCGTAAGACGCGCGTTCAGCGCAGGAACAAGAAGTAGCCTGCCCGCCTTCAAGTCGGCCCGCGAGCCACGGCCGGCCAGTGACGGCCGCGCAGCCGTGGCTAATCTGCCATGACCGATCAGTCAGGATGGCGCCGGCAGCTAGCCGGCGCGGCCGACTTCGCCAGGCGGCGGCTGGCCAGGGAGTACCAGGTTGACCAGTTCGGCTTCGACCCGGATCTGAATTCAGCGGTCCTGATGCCGGCCGCGCTTGCCCTGTACCGCAACTGGTTCCGGGTGCAAGCACGCGGATTGCAGCACATCCCCGATTCAGGTCCGGCGCTGATCGTTGCCAACCACTCGGGCGTGCTCCCGCTGGATGCCGTCATGCTCCAGGCAGGGGTGTTCGCCGAGCACCCGGCCAGGCGGAATCTTCGCCTGCTGGGCGCTGACATGGTCTACCGGCTGCCGGGTCTGGGCTCGCTGGCCCGGCGCAGCGGCCATACCAGGGCAGATCCGGCCAACGCCCTCAAGCTACTGGCCGAGGGTGAGCTCGTCGGGGTGTTTCCCGAGGGATTCAAGGGCATCGGAAAGCCATTCAGCGAACGGTACCGGCTGCAGCGTTTCGGCCGCGGTGGGTTCGCCCGCACCGCGCTGCAGGCTGGTGTTCCTGTGATCCCGTGCGCCATTGTCGGTGCCGAGGAGATCTACCCGATGCTCGGGAACTCCGAGGCGCTGGCCAGGGCGCTGCGATTGCCGTACTTCCCGCTGACACCGTTGTTTCCCTGGCTCGGTCCCGTCGGCGCCGTGCCGCTGCCGTCGAACTGGCTGATCGAGTTCTGCGAGCCGGTGACGGTCTGCGGGCCATCAGGACAAGGACCGACGGACGATCCCGACGAGAAGGCTGTCGCCGAACTGGCCGACCAGGTACGGGACATCATTCAGGCGAAGCTTGACGCCCTGGTGGTCGAGCGCGGTCCCGCTTTCGGCTAGCTACCGGTACGCCGCTTCTTGATAGCCAGGCCGGCGGCCATGCCGCCCGCGACCGCGCCGGCGCCAGCCGCGACCGGAAGCGCGATGAGGGTTGCCTTCCTGCCGGACCGGAACTCATAGACGGGCCAGTTCCTGATCCGCGCCTCCCTAAGCAGGCACGTATCGGGATTGACAACGCTCGGATGCCCGACCATCTCGAGCATCGGCAGGTCGTTCGCCGAATCGCTGTAGGCGCTTGAGCGTGACAGGTCGAGTCCCTCCCGCTCGGCCAGCGCCCTGATTGCGGCCGCCTTTGCCTGCCCGTGCAGCAGGCCGCCGACCAGCCGCCCGGTGTACACGCCATCGGCGGTCTCTGCGACGGTGCCGAGTGCGCCGGTCAGGCCCAGCCTGCGGGCCAGGATCGTGGCGAGCTCGACGGGAGTCGCTGTGACCAGCCAGACGCGCTGCCCAGCTTCCAGATGCTGCTGGGTGAGCTCCCTCGTTCCCTCCCAGATCCGGGAGGCCATGGTGTCGTCGTAGATCTCCTCGCCGAGCGCGACAATGTCGTCCACCCGGTGCCCTGCCACGAACGCCAGCGCGGCTTCCCTGGCAGCGTCGATGTGGTCGGCGTTCTCGGTGCCGCGCAGCCTGAACGCCAGCTGGCTGAGGAACAGCCTGCTCAGGTCCCGCGGGCCGAACATCTTGCGAGTGGCCAGACCGCGGGCGAAGTGATAGATCGATGCACCGCGCATCAGCGTGTTGTCCACGTCGAAGAAGGCGGCCGCGCCGGGGTCGGGTAGCGGGGGCACCAATTCGACGTCGGCAACGGCGGCAGCCGCCTCGCCTGCCACGACGTCAGGGCTCTTCCGAGCCCTGACCAGCCTGGTAATGGTGCCCGACCTGCTGGCACCGGGACTAAAGTTGCGGTCCCACACACCGCTCATACTGCTGAGCCTACCGGCGCTTAACCCGGTAGCGGCCAGCCTGGCGTGTCGTCATCGGACAGTCATCAAGCTGCCGTTTAGCCGCCGCTCAGGTCGCCCTTCGGCGTTACTGTCCCGTTGCCAGAGCGTAACTAAGTCGCTCGCGGTGGCGCCGCATGTCCGATCAAGCCGATCCGGGCCTGGGCAAGTCGGTCTTTGGTCACATCATCGGCGTGCGTCGTGCACCATAGGCAACAAATGATTTCACTCGTCGTCTCCGCCGTCGGCGCCGTCGTCGCAGCGGTCGGCAGCGGCGTGCTGCTGGCGCGCTGCTTCCGCGAACCGCGCGGCGATGTTATCGCGTGGTCCATTGCCCTGCTCGGACTGCTTGTCAGCCTGGGCTCACAGGCGCTCGGCCACCTGACCGGGTTCGATTCGGCCATGTTCCGCGGCATGGAGGTCGGCGGGCAGGTGGTCGCTCCGCTTGCCCTGATCCTGGGAATGTCCGAGGTCGCCGCGAAGAAGACCCCCATGCGCTTCTGCGCGCGCCTCTATATCCCGGCTCTGGCGCTCGTGGCCGTGGTGATTCTCGGCACAGACCAGCTGGCCCAGGCGACGTTCTCCAAGGCCTGGCCGGATCCGTCGGTGTTCTACCAGCTGCCACCCGATTACGTGCTGATGTTTGCGATTGGGCCGATCACCGCGCTGATCGCGATCATCGCTGCTTCGACGGTGATCGCCCGCTCCAGCGAGCCTGGCTGGGACGCGGTGCGGACTCCGGAGCTGATGGCCGGTGTCGCGGCGCTGGCGCTGGCCTATCCGTCGCTGGCACAGCTCGTTAAGTATCTGACCGGCACGCACCTGCCAGTGGCCTCGGAGTTCGCCGTGGTCTGCACCCTGGCGGCTGGCCTTACCTGGGCAGCCGGGGTCCGGACTGGAGAGGTACGGCTTGCTGCCCTGCGCAGCAGGAGCTCCGGCGCAGCCACTGGCCGCGATCGCACTGGCCGCGATGGCATCGGCCGCGATGGCGCTGAGCGCGGACGGTACGGCGACGACGAAGATTACTGGCAGGACCGGGCGGGCCAGAGCACGGCCAGGAGCGATCGGGACGACCGAGACCGCGGCGCCTGGGACCGCGGCGCGAGAGACAATGCGGGCTACGGCTGGCAGGATGACCGGAACGGCGAGCTGGACGGTCGCGGCAGGCCTGCGCGCGACGAGGTCGACGGCCGGTACGGGGCCAGTTACGAGGAGCCTGATTTCGCCACCGGCGACTTCGCCACCGGCGACTTCGCCACTGGCGATTTCGCCACCGGCGACCTAATCGCAGGCGAGTTCGCTGCTGGGGACCATGATCTCGGTTACCAGCGCAGTTATGATCATGCCGACGCTCACTACCGTGATGCGGGCTACCGTGATGCGGGCGCCGAGCCCGGCCACGTCGATGGCCAGCACGGCGAGCGGGATAGGCTCTCCGCCGCCCGGGCGCAGGCTGCGACCGAGACACGCCAGGCGGAGACACACCAGGCGGATCTGTTCGGCCAGATCGCTATCTACACCGTCCTGGAGGACCGCGTCGATGAGTTTGACCAGCTAACGGGGCGAGTCGTGGAGCAGGTCAGAAGCCGCGAGCCGGACACTCTTGTCTTCATCGTGCACGCTGTCCCGTCGGCACCGATGCAGCGGATCCTGTACGAGGTCTATCGCGACCGAGCGGCCTATCAGTGGCATGGCCAGCAGCCGTACGTGCGGCAGTTCGAGGCCGACCGCCGGCCGTACGTGCTGGCCACTAACGTCATCGAACTCGGCCTGCAGCAGGCCAAGGTATCGGCGTTCCCGTCGGTGACGGACCTGTTCGGCGAGCCTGGTCATGACACGTCTGGCTTTGAGCGCCCCGATTTCCTCCGTGATTACGGGCGAACCTCGGGACAGCGTGATAGCCCCAGCCGGGGCGACTTCAGGTGAGCGCGCCCGCGCCCAGGATCACGCTGCTGTCCCGGCCGGGCTGCCACCTGTGCGACGACGCCAGGTCGGTCATCGAGCGAGTTGCCGCCGACCTGGGCGTCGGCTTCTCCGAGCGCGACATCACCCTGTCGGCAGATGATCTCGCCCAGTACTCGGAGATGGTTCCGGTCACGTTCGTCGACGGGGTTCAGCACGACTTCTGGCGCGTCAGCGAAGAGCGGCTCAGGGCTGCCCTGCGCCCCTGACTGGCCAGCGGGCGGATATCGCCGACTTTGTGCAAACGTTCACAAGGGCGTACGGTGGACAGCGAAGATGGCGCGCCGGCTCCCCCGGCCCCCGCGTTTCACTAGATCGAGTCTCAGGAGTACCGGCGCATGTCTCGCCGTCCCTCGTCGGCCAGCCGCACAGGCTCAGCCAGGTCCGCGCCCGCAAGCGGGCCGGCCGCTGCCGGGCCGGGGATCCCGGACGCGACCGTTGCGCGGCTGCCGGTCTACCTCCGAGCCCTCTACGCCCTGGCTGACCACGGCGTGGCCACCGTTTCCAGCGAGGAACTGGCGGCAGCCGCCGGCGTCAACTCGGCGAAGCTCCGCAAGGACCTGTCGCACCTGGGCTCATATGGCACCCGCGGCGTCGGCTACGACGTGGACTACCTCGTCTATCAGGTATCCCGGGAACTCGGACTCACGCAGGACTGGCCGGTCCTGATCGTCGGGGCCGGAAACCTGGGCCGTGCGCTGGCCAATTACGGCGGGTTCGCCTCGCGCGGCTTCAGGATCGCTGCGCTCGTCGACGCCGATCCCGCCATGGTCGGCACCGTAATCGCGCGCCATACGGTGCGCAGTGCCGCCGACATGGAGGATGTGATCGAGCGCTTCGGCGTCTCGATCGGCGTCATCGCGACGCCTGCCGTGGTAGCCCAGAATGTCTGTGATCGGCTAGTAGCAGCGGGTGTCACGAGCATACTTAACTTCGCCCCGGTGGTTCTCAACGTGCCAACCGGCGTCGATGTGCGTAAGGTCGATCTGTCGATCGAGTTGCAGATCCTTGCCTTCCATGCCCAGCGGCGCGGAGCGGCAGTTCGTGAGGAGACGCACGGCGAGTCTGGAGCGCTCAATGGCCGGCGGCTGGAGAGCGTGCCTGGGGTTGACCTTGGCCTCGACGTCGCCGCGGGACTCGGCGGGAACGCGAGGCTGGACGTCGCTGCAGGGCTGACGGCCGCCCGATCTCGCGTAGCAAGAGACCCAGGTCCGACAGCGGATGCAGATTTCAGCAAAGAGCAGGACTATTCAGCCGAACCAGGTTTCGCGGCTCAGCCAGATCCAGAACCCGACTACAGGACAGGGGCCCAGGCGGTAGGAACATGAGCGTTCTGGTCGTCGGACTCAACCACAAGGGCGCGCCGCTGGCCACGCTCGAGAGCGTCGCGCTGACCGGCGACGCGCTGGCCAAGCTGCTGCACGACCTGGCCAGGGCGGATGACGTCGCCGGCACGCTGGTGCTGAGCACTTGCAACCGGGTCGAGATCTACGCCGAAGTCAGGAAGTTCCATGGCGCCATGGCCGCGATCTGTGAGCTGCTCTCGCGGCACTCGCAGGTGCCGCAGGCCGACCTGACGCCGCACCTGTACGTGCATTACGAGGACCGGGCCGTGCAGCATCTGCTGGCTGTGGCCTGCGGTCTTGACTCGATGGTCGTGGGTGAGAGCCAGATTCTCGGCCAGCTGCGGCAGTCCTTGCGTCTCGCCCGAGAGCAGGGGACTCTAGGCAGCACGCTTTCGGCCCTCGGCTCACTGGCCCTGCGGGCGGGCAAGCGCGCGCAGTCCGAGACCAGCGTCGGGCAGGCCGGTGCCAACCTGGTCAGCTTCGGGCTGGCGGCAGCAGCACGGCACCTCGGTACCGAACTCGCTGACCCGGGCGCGCGTGCCGGGACCGAGCTGACAGTGGGCGCGGACTCCGATGCGCCGCCGGCGCTGGCCGGCCGGCAGGTGCTGGTTGTCGGCGCGGGCGCGATGAGCGGGCTTGCCGTTGCCAGCGTCGCCAGGGCCGGGGCAGCCGACATCGTGGTGGCGAACCGAACTCGCCAGCGAGCCGAGCGGCTGGCTGCGTCCGTGGGCGGCCGTGCAGCCGATATATCGGACCTGATCGATCTGATCTCCGACGCTGACCTAGTGGTGACGTGCACTGGCGCGGCCGGCCACGTGATCACCGTGGCGATGATGGGGGCTGCACTGGGCCTCCGCACGAGGCGGCCAGGCTCCCCGGTAGCACTCCTGGACCTGGCGATGCCACGCGACGTGGAGCCGGAGGTCGTCGGCCTGCCGGGGGTGGCAGTCACCGATCTGGAGACGCTGGCCGCGGACAGCCAGGCTGGCATCGGTCCTGCCGACGCTCAGGTCAGTGAGGTCCGCCGCATCATCGCGGAGGAACTTGCTGCTTACGGCTCGGCCAGCCGTGCCGCCTCCGTGTCGCCAACAATCGTCGCGCTGCGGGCCAAGGCGGCCAGCGTCGTCGAGGCTGAGCTTGGCAGGCTGGCGGGCCGGCTCGGACACCTGGATGCCGCCGCGATGGACGAGGTGGCCAAGTCGTTGCGCCGCCTCACCGACAAGCTGCTGCACGAACCGACTGTGCGGGTCAAGGAGCTGGCCGGCGCTCCCGGCGCGGCGACGTATGAAGACGCGCTGCGCGTGCTATTTGATCTCGATCCGGCAACGGTGCAGGCTGTGGCGCAGGCCGATGCCGAGCTGGCGGGGTGGCCGCCGGCTGGCGCCGGTGAGGGGGATGCGCGATGAACGGAACGCTGCGGCTTGGCACGCGCCGAAGTCCGATGGCGATTGCTCAGTCGACACAGGTTGGCCAGGCGATCACTCGGGCGACCGGCCGCGAGGTCGAGATTGTTGGCGTCGATTCCGTCGGCGATGCCAGCCGTGAGCAGATGACGCAGATCGGTGGTACCGGCGTCTTCGTGAGCTCGCTGCGGTCAAGCCTGCTGGCGAGCGAGGTGGACTTGGCTGTGCACTCGCTGAAGGACCTTCCGGTCGGGCCAGCCGCCGGCATCGCGCTGGCCGCGGTGCCGGGCCGAGACGATCCGCGCGATGCGCTCGCTGCCCGTGATGGGGCGAAGCTGGCCGACCTGCCGTCGGGGGCGAAGATCGGCACCGGCTCGCCTCGGCGCGCGGCCCAGCTGCTGGTAATGCGGCCCGACATCCGGCCGGTTCCGTTGCGCGGCAACGCTGGCACGCGACTGGCCAAGGTGCAGACGGGCGAGCTCGACGCTGTCGTCCTGGCGCACGCTGGCCTGGCGCGGATCGGCAGGCTCGACGCTGTCTCCCAGGTGTTCGACCCAGACGAGATGATGCCCGCGCCGGGCCAGGGCGCGCTCGCGGTTGAGTGTCTGGAGGGCAGGGAAGATCTCGTTGCGCTGCTTGGCTCGATCGACGATCCACTGAGCCGGGCCGCTACGACGGCAGAACGCAGTCTGCTCGCAGGGCTTCAGGCGGGCTGCTCGGCGCCGGTCGGCGCGTACGCCGCGGGCACGGATGTGCTCCGGCTGCGCGGCCTGGTCGTGGCAGCCGACGGGGGAAGGGCGCTTCGCGGCAGCGCGAGCGGCACCCTAGCGGAGGCTGACCAGATCGGCCGCCAGGTTGCCGCGGACCTGCTCAGCCGGGGCGCGGCAAGTTATATGGCAGTGTCCGGTGGACACCTCAGCAGCGGGGACGATGATAAGTGAACCCCACATCCACGACCGGGAAGGTCGGCAAGCAGGCGAAGGCGGGCAGCATGAAGGGGGGCACAACCAAGGCGGCGAGCGAGAAGGCCGGGAGCCGGGCGGTACTCCGCGCAGCGGACCCGCAGGTACCAGGCTGGGTCGCGTTCGTTGGTGCCGGCCCAGGAGATGAGAACCTGCTCACGGTCAGGGCAGCGGCGCTGATCGGGCGCGCGGACCTGGTGGTCGCGGCGCAGTGGGTCGGGGAGCGGTTCGCTCACCTCCTGAAGCCGGGCGCGACGCTGGCCGATTCCGACGCCCAGCTCGCTGACCCCAAGCTGCTGATCAAGGCGGCCAAGGCAGGCCAGCTCGCCGTGCGGCTATTCGCCGGTGACCCGTTCATGTTCTGCAACGCGGCCGCTGACGCGGCAGCATGCGCGAAGGCCAGGGTGCCGTTCGAGGTGGTGCCCGGCGTGTCCGCGGCGACCGCCGTGCCGGCCTACGCCGGAATCCCGCTGACCACCGATGCGACCGGTGACGTGCGGATCATCCATGCCGGCGAAGTGAGCCGGGTATCTGTCGGCGATGGGTCGCTGGTCATACTCGGCGCCGAGACCGGCCCGGTCGATCTCGGCAAGATGCTGATTGCGGCTGGCTGGGCGGAGACGTCGCCATTCGCAATCACCTGGAACGGCACGACCACCGACCAGCACACCGTGGTCGGCACGCTCGGGACGATCGCTGCTGACCTCAAGGCGGCCGGGGTGAGCCTGCTGACCGCGCACGGCCCGGCTGTCGCGGTGGTCGGCGAGGGCGCGGCGGTCCAGCCGGCCCTGTCCTGGTTCGAGACGAAGCCGCTATTCGGCTGGCGGGTGCTCGTGCCCAGGACGAAGGAACAAGCGGATGAGGTGTGCGACCTGCTCCGAGCGCGCGGCGCCGTGCCCGAGCAGGTGCCGACAATCGCGGTCGAGCCGCCTCGCACACCGCAGCAGATGGAGCGTGCCGTCAAGGGCCTGGTTACCGGGCGCTACCAGTGGATCGGCTTCACCTCGATCAACGCCGTACGGGCGATCAGGGAGAAGTTCGAGGAGTACGGCCTCGATGCCAGGGCGTTCGCGGGCGTGAAGGTCGCCGCCGTTGGCGAGCAGACCGCCAGGGCGCTCCGGGAGTTCGGCATCATGCCGGACCTGGTGCCCGAGGGCGAGCAGTCGGCAGAGGGTCTGGCCGACGCCTGGCCCGCTTACGACGACATCCTCGACCCGATCAACCGGGTGCTGCTGCCGCGTGCGGACATCGCTACCGAGGGCCTGCTGTCCCGGCTGACCGAGCTGGGCTGGGAGGCCGAGGACGTGACCGCCTATCGGACCGTGCGGGCGGCGCCGCCGCCGGCCCCGGTTCGGGAGGCGATCAAGGGCGGTGGCTTCGACGCGGTGCTGTTTACCTCCTCATCGACCGTGCGCAACCTGATCGGCATCGCGGGCAAGCCGCATGCGGTCACGGTGATCGCTGTCATCGGTCCGCAGACCGCTAAGACAGCCGCCGAGTTCGGGCTGCGAGTGGACGTGGTAGCGGAGAAGCCGTCGATCCCGGCGCTAGTCGATGCGCTGGCCGCCCATGGTGCACGGCTGCGCGAGGCCGCTGTCGAGGCCGGCGAGCCCGTCCGCAAGCCAAGCGAGCGCCGGCGCGGGGCCCGCCGCCGGATCAGGTAGTCCCGGCCTGCCAGCACGGACTGCTAGCACAGACGGGCGCGAACGACAGGAGCAAGATTGACCGCCAACTACCCCGTTTCCCGGCCCCGAAGGCTCCGCCGGACCATGCCGCTGCGCAGGCTCGTCGCACAGGTCGCCATCCGGCCGTCGGGACTGGTGCTGCCGCTGTTCGTCAAGGAAGGCATCCGCGAGCCGCAACCGGTGTCCTCGATGCCGGGCGTGGTCCAGCACACCAGGGAGAGCCTGCGCAAGGCGGCGTCGGAAGCCGTCGCGGCCGGCGTAGGCGGGCTGATCTTGTTCGGGGTGCCCGCGGTCAAGGACGCTCGGGGCGCGGCGGCCGACGATCCGGAGGGCATCGTGCAGGTAGCCCTGCGCGACCTGGCGGCTGAGGTCGGCCATGACACGGTCCTGATGGCCGACCTGTGCCTGGACGAGTACACCGACCACGGTCACTGCGGACTGCTGACGCCGGCCGGCGAGGTGGACAACGACGCGACGCTAGAGCGCTACGCCTCCATCGCGGTGGCCCAGGCCGATGCCGGCGCGCACGTGGTCGCCCCGAGCGGGATGATGGACGGCCAGGTCGGCGCCATCCGGACGGCACTGGACGCGGCCGGCTATCCCGACGTTGCGATCTGCGCCTATTCGGCCAAATACGCCTCGGCCTTCTACGGCCCGTTCCGGGAGGCGGCCGAGTGCGCGCCGCAGTTCGGCGACCGGGCCGCCTACCAGCAGGACCCGGCCGCTGCCAGGGATGGGCTGCGGGAGGTGCAGCTCGACGTCGACGAGGGCGCTGACATCGTGATGATCAAGCCCGCCCTGGCGTACCTGGACGTCATCAGCCAGGTTGCCGCCGCGGTTCCGCTGCCGGTGGCCGCGTATCAGGTCAGCGGTGAGTACGCGATGGTCGAGGCGGCGGCCGCGAACGGCTGGCTAGACCGGGACCGGACCATCATGGAGACGCTGACGGCGATCTCCCGCGCGGGCGCCGACATCATCCTCACCTACTGGGCCGCCGAGGTCGCCCGCAAGCTGAGCTAGCAGCTCGCGCCGCGCAACTAGCAGGCAGTGGTAGAAGTCTGCCAGTGGTTCTATACTTCTGCTATGGCGTTGAGCATTAAGAGCGACGAGGCGGACCGCCTTGCTCGGGAGTTGGCGGCTGAGACGGGTGAGACGCTAACTGAGGCTGTCGAGACGGCGCTTCGGGAGCGGCTTGATCGTAAGCATGCCATGCACGCTGCCAGCATGAGAGTCCGGCTAGCCCGACTGGCGGCCGACGTAGCGGCCCTGCGGGTAGCTGACGACCGAACGCCTGACGAGATCATCGGCTACGACGACGCTGGCCTGCCGCGTTGACAGGACTGTCACGCGCGAGCCTTGTCGTCGATACGTCGGCGGCGGTGGCGGTCATCACCAGCGAGCCGGGCAGCGAGGAGCTTGCGCTCCATCTGGAGAACGCTGTCGTCCGGCTAATGTCCGCTGCCATTCGGGTTGAGCTGGGCATTGTGATCGAAGCCCGGCTATGGCCTGCAGGTCAAGACGTGGTGGACCGGTTCATGCGGGATGCGAAGATCGAAGTCGTGCCTGTCGACGCGGACTTGGCGGCGCGTGCGATGAGCGGCTGGCGTCGATACGGGAAGGGACGCCACGCTGCCGCTCTCAATTTCGGAGATTGCTTCACCTATGCGCTCGCGGAGCGGACCGGGCACCCTGTGCTGTGCACTGGCGACGACTTCGCTGCCACCGACATCGCCGTGATCCGCCCTGCCGGCGTCTGAGACGCGCTGCTGAGCTAGCTGCTGGTCAGTCGAGGCCGGTCGGTGCGTGGGGGCCAAACGGCCAGTACTCAAACAGCCCGGCGCCGGTGACAGTCGTCCCGTTCTCGGTGCACTCGAACACCGCCACACTGTCGATCATGCCCCACATCCTGGCCTTGTCCTCGGCCTTGGTTAGGTCGTAGCGGAGCCCCTGCACGACAAGGTCGGGTCCCTGATACATGCCGTGCTTCCAGTCTGGCTCGAGCCCGTACCCAGTCCCGACCATGATGGAAACGGGGAGCACCGGGCGGACTGCTATCCCAAGCGGCGCGGCGCCCGGCGGGCTGAAAGCGATGGTGGCGGTCTGCACCTCGCGGGTGCCCGGTGCGTACTGCGGGCGGTACTCGGGCCTGCCAAGCTGCTGGACAGGCCGCCCGGACGCTTCCGGCCAGACCCGCACTCCCTCCTCGAGCACCCTGTTTCCAGCCGCGTCCTCCTGCACGATCGCAAGGATGGAGAACTCGTCGAACTGCATCGGCGCGTACATCCAGTAGAACTGCGCCGGATTGCGGGCCTGGACGCCCGGCGGCTCGCTCTCGCCGACCGGCCGCACTCCCCAGGACCGGTCTCTGGAGCCTTGCCACCGGTCGGGCGTGACCGTGAACTCCTGGTCGCCGCTCCGTACCCGGCCGGTCCACCGGCCAGTCTGAGCGAGCCGCATCGAGTCGAAGATGACCCGCTCCTGCTGGCGGATGTAGTGCCGCGGCTCGGCCTGGGCCGGAATGACGCCCTCCCACGTCAGGTCGAATTCCAGGTCATGGTCATTCGGGCCGAGAACCACCCGGAGCCGCCGCAGGCCCTCGATCACCTCGACCTTGAACGGACCGACTGTGGTGTCCATCCGGTCCGCGCCGAGCTCGCGGGATGCACGCACGACCCGGTGGATGTCGCCGTGCCGGGCAAGGGCGAAGGCGTCGGTCACGCCCAGGTTCGGATACTGGCCGACCCCGACGATCAGCATCAGCTCGTCGGTTCCTGCGTGGCAATTGAAGTAGTACCGGTCGTAGAAGTTGCGGTCCGAAGTCGCGGGGTACCTGATCGGCTGCGCGATCTGGTGAACGGGATAGTCGTCGAGCGGCGACAGCGTCATTCAGCTCTCCGTACCTCGGCAGTTGTTCATCGTGACGGTGTTCATCGACATCGGCAATCACGCCAGCGGGTTGGTCATGTCGCCGCCGGGCGGCGGCAGGTCGAGAATCCTCGCGAGCAGCTGGGTGGCGGTGTTGTTGTAAGGAAAGTCATTGTCTGGCGGCACCAGCTCGTAATAGATGAACAGTTGCCCGATCCTGGCCATCACTACGGCGAACTTCATCGCGGACAGCACCTCGTAGTACGCCATGTCGGTCAGGGTGCGGCCAGTGAGCTGCTGGTACCGGGCGATCGTCTGGAGTGCGTCAGGGAAGCCGGGCAGGCGCGGTACGCCGATCCCGTCACTGTGGTGGCGGTCCAGGAACAGGAACCAGGCCAGGTCCTCCTCGGGCTGGCCAAGCGTCGCCATCTCCCAGTCCAGAACCGCCGCGGCCTGACCGCTCGTGAAGATGATGTTGCCGATCCGGGAGTCTCCCCACAGCAGGACCGGCTCGGCGGTCTCTGCAGGGCGGTGCTCGCGCAGCCACTTCAGCGCGGCCTGGGCTACCGGAACCGGCCCTTCGTACGCCCAGTCCAGGTAATGCTCGTAGTACGCCAGCCGCTGCCGCAGTCCGGTCGGCCCGTAGCTGGTCTGGTCAACGAAGCCGAGGTTCAGGTCTTCGACGTCGAGCGCGTGCACCTGGGTCAGCACTGTCAGGCCGGACCACCAGATGCTTTCCCGTTCTGCCGGGCTCACATCGGTCAGCCAGCCGCCGCTGTGGTACGGCGGCATGTCTGTGGGGACGTCGCCTTCGATTCTGCTCATCACGTAGAACGGCGCGCCGAGCACCTCGGCGCCGGTCTCTTGCCAATGCACCGTCGGCACCGGGATCTGGGTCCCGGCGAGGATCTGCAGCAGCCGGAACTGCTCGGCGAATCTGGGCTCGGGAAAGATCTGGAACCCTGTCGGAGCCACCTTGGCGACCAGTCGCTCGCTGCGGTCACCGCCGGGCTCGTGCCAGGCTGCGTCGAACATGAGTGTCTCGGCCGAGAACCCGTTGTTGACCGGTGTCTTGACGGCGCTCACCTGGACGTCACGTGCGTCCGGCAGGCGTCCGCGCAGCCAGGCCTCGAGGCTTGCCCTGGTCACCGCCGGGTCGCGCTGGTCGGGTACTGGCACCCGCGGTCACCTCCCGGCTGGGCCCACGTCGGCGTGCAGAGCCGAAGTGAAACACGTTCTACCTGCTATCAGCGGGCTCGTCAATGGAAGGCGTAGTCTCGGCCACGATGGGTACGGCGTTACGATCTGTGGGTAACGCGGCAAAGGTCACTTTGCAATCTCCGTTGTGCATCGGGCAGGTCTCGCCCCGTGAGCCGGACGGTCGGCCTGACGCCGCGCAATGGATCATCGAACCTGTAGGTTTCTGAGTCGGGCAGGGGTGAATCCAGTTGGTCGAGGCTGTGCTGCGGGGCCGGAGCCGCAGGACGGCTGGACGGATGGCTGATGTGGCGATCCGGTATGCGGCCATGGGCTGGCCGGTCTGCGCCGGCGCGTTCGTCCCCGGGCGACCTCAGCGCTCGGCCGAAGTGCGGTCCTGCTCCTGCGACCGGATCGGCTGCCCGTCGCCGGGCGCGCATCCGCTGTCCCCGGCCTGGCAGCTCCTGGCCAGCACAGACCCCGAGCTGGTGGCGCGATGGTGGCTGGCGACTCCCGAGGCCAACGTCCTTTTGGTCACTGGGCGGGTCTTTGACGTTCTTGACGTGCCGGCGGAAGTCGGGATGACGGTCCTGTCCAGGCTGGAGCCGTCGGACCCGCGGTCTGGCCCGGTAGCGATCGGCGCAGGGAACCGGGCCCACTTCTTCGTGCGCACGAGGGGCGCTCCGGACGACGAGAACGAATGGTGGTCGTGTCACCTGGACTGCGAGCCAGAGGAAGTGGCGGAAGTCACCGGGCTACGCTGGCACTGCCGGGATAGCTATGTGCTGGCGCCGCCGTCCCGCCATCACAGCAGCGGGGTGTCCCGCTGGCTCCGGGATCCAGCGGGCTACCCGCTTCCGGATGGCGTGCGAGTCCTGGAGATGCTGGCTGACGTGTGCGAGGAGAACGGCTGATGAGCTCAGGCAGCGGACGGAAGCAGTCCGCCGAACTGTTTGCGCGCGCAAGCGAGCTGATGCCGGGTGGCGTCAATTCGCCGGTGCGTGCGTTCGGATCGGTGGGCGGCACGCCTGTCTTCATGGCGTCGGGCCAGGGTCCCTACCTCACTGACGTCGACGGCAACCGCTACGTCGACCTTGTCTGCTCCTGGGGGCCGATGATCCTCGGTCACGCCCATCCGGCCGTGGTGTCGGCCGTCCAGACTGCGACGGCGCTCGGCACCTCCTTCGGTACCGCGACCGCGGCGGAGGGCGAGCTGGCCGCGGAGATCGCCGCCAGGGCCCCGGTCGAACTCGTTCGGCTGGTCAATTCCGGCACCGAGGCGACGATGACGGCGTTGCGCCTCGCCAGGGGCTATACCGGGCGGCGCCTGGTAGTGAAGTTCGCCGGGTGCTACCACGGGCACGTCGACGCGCTGCTGGTAGCGGCAGGATCGGGCGTGGCCACCTTCGGGCTGCCCGACTCGCCGGGCGTGACGGGCGCCTCGGCCGCTGACACCGTCGTGCTGCCCTACAACGACACCGAGGCCGTCCGGCAGGCGTTCGCTGAGCGGGGGAGCGAGATCGCCTGCGTCATAACCGAAGCATGCCCGGCCAACATGGGTGTCGTTCCCCCCGCCTCGGGTTTCAACGAACTGGTTGCCGCCCTCTGCAGGGAGCACGGCGCACTGCTGATCATGGACGAGGTGCTCACCGGCTTCCGGGTGACCCGGTCCGGATGGTACGGCCGGGAGGGCGTGGCAGGCGACCTCATGACGTTCGGCAAGGTCATGGGCGGCGGGTTGCCCGCGGCCGCCTTCGGCGGACGGGCCGAGATCATGAACCTGCTAGCTCCGTCCGGGCCGGTGTATCAGGCCGGCACGCTGTCCGGGAACCCGCTGGCCACGGCAGCGGGCCTGGCCACGCTGCGCGAGTGCACGCCGGAGGTGTACGCCCGGGTAGATCAGGCTGCTGCGACAGTCGCCAAGCTCGCCGCCGAGGCGCTGACTGCGGCTGGGGTCCCGTTCCGGCTGCAGGAGGCGGGCAGCCTGTTCTCCGTGTTCCTAGGTGTCACCGAGCCGATCCGTGATTTCGGGGCGGCTCGCGGCCAGTCGGCCGCAGCGTACGCGGCCTTCTTCCACGCCATGCTGGACGGTGGCGTGTACCTGCCGCCGTCGCCTTTTGAGGCCTGGTTCCTCTCGGCCGCCCACGATGATGCCGCGCTGGGCCAGATTGAGGCGGCGCTGCCCGGCGCCGCTGCCGCCGCGGCTGCGGCTCTTGGCTAGCGGCCGCCGCTTGGCAGCGGCTCCGCCCTATACGTTGAACCACGAGAAGATAATTACTCGCTTTGCCGGAAACTGTCGCCCGTAAACCCAGATACCCGTGCATAGGGTCGCTTTATAGCGTTCAAATAGCTCGCCCGCTATGCCTGTCCTCACCAGCGGGCAGTCCCAAGGGCGGGTGTGCGCGAATTCAAGTCCGGGCCGATATGCGCGCTGTAGTCTACCAGCAGTCACATAAACGGGTTGGGCATGCCGGTCTTGTATATCGGTGACCGTGACTCGAGCGAAGTTCATGAGTTAGTAAACGTTTAGCAACTGAAACCAGCTCGTAGCAAAGTCTGACGTAGTACCATAAGCTGGCCGAACTGGCTTGTCGCGAGCGCGGGGAGTCGCCCCCTTGCTACAGGGCGGGCTGCTTCGGGCTGACGTAGCGCCCCCCCGTTGACCCGACCTCGAAGGTTGCAGGCTTGAGATCAGCAGAAGGACCTGGCTTCGTACGGACGCCTGGCCCCAGGCCACCATTGCCTGGGCGCCAGCAGGCGGGACTCGAGGTCCTGGTTGGCCTGTCTGCTCCTCTTGAGGTCTTGCCCGCACCGGCAGGACAGTCTCTTGACAGAGCGGCGAACCCTGCACTCCTCGAGCTCCCGGCTGTTCGCAGCCCCACGCAACCTGGCAGGCGCGCCCGAGGGACAGCGCCGGCCCCCAGAAGCAAGCTCTGGCGAGCTATCTCCAAGTCGCCGCGGCCGTTGCTCATCATCCTCGGGGTGCAAGCCCTTCTTTCACTCCGTTTGGTATGGGCGAACACAACCTTCCAAGACGAGGCACTTTACCTATGGGCAGGCCACGTTGTGTGGTCGCATTGGCTAACTGGCGCGCAAATACCGGATTTCGCGAGCTACTTCTCCGGCGCTCCTGTGCTATATCCCCCGCTGGCAGCTATCGCTGATGCGTACGGCGGTCTAGCCGGCGCACGTCTTCTCTCCCTCGCTTTCATGCTAGGCTCAACTGTCTTTCTTTATGGAACTGCCAGGCGCATCTTCGGAACACGGGTAGCGTTGTTTGCCGCTGGGCTGTTCGTCGCGCTGGCCTCCGTCCAGTTTCTCGGCGCATTCGCGACCTACGATGCGATGGCGCTCTTCTTGCTCGCACTCGCTGCATGGCTAGGAGTGCGGGCTGTTCAAACGAGTTTGGCAGGCCAAATCTTTGTTTTCACGCTAGCGGGCCTGACTCTCGCGCTGGCAGATGCGACAAAGTATGCATCAACCCTATTCGACCCCGTTGTGATCGCAATAGTAGTCTTGGCGCAACGGAGCGGCCGGAAAGTCTTTCTCGCGGCTAGTGTGATTATCACTTCCACCGTGCTTGGCGTTGCTACTGGCCTCTTGATCGGCGGCCCAGCGTACTGGCACGGAATTACGTGGACCACACTTGCGCGATCTACTGGAACGACCTCACCCGCAGGCGTCCTCTTTGCAAGCGGCAAGTGGATTGGAGCCGTGATAGCCCTGGCATTCATCGGCGCTACTGCGGCAAGCTTTTCCGAAGGACGGCGCATAAAGCTACTCGCCTGGTCCTTGGCTATCGCCACCATACTAGCCCCGATTGAGCAGGCTCGGATTCACACTATTACGAGCCTCTTCAAACATGTGGGATACGGAGCGTGGTTCGGCTGCATCATCGCGGGCTATGCACTCAGCGCCCTGGCGAACGTAGTCGCGCCTATGAAGATTCGAACAGCCTTGCGCGTGAGTGCCGCAACAGTACTGCTGACATTCGTTCCCGGAATCATACTGGTATCTGAGAATTTCACGGCGTGGCCGCAATCGGGCGCGTATGTCAGCGCGATCGCCAGCGCGTTGCGGCAGACAGGTGACAATGATGAACCCGTGCTTGTCGACCAGGACAGCATCCCGAACTACTACCTGCACAATGGTCTTGGCACTGATAATGCGTATCAGACATGGTACTTCGCATTCACCGATCCAAAGACTGGGCAACGCATAACTGCGCCGGCTGAAGCATATGCCGATGCCATAAGAAGTCAATACTTCGAGATAGTGGCCCTAGTGTACGGTAGCGGGGGATCCACCTATGATGTCCAGATTCGAAAAGACATAATGAAGTATAAGGACTATCGACTTATCGCGAGCATTCCATACAAGACGAGCGCCAACAGCGGGCGGTTCTTGGTTTGGGTGCGGAGTAGTGACTCCGTTCTGGGCGACGGCGGACAGAAGTGACGTCGACGGCGGAAGCGCTCCGGGGCCGACATCGCCGCTCGGCGCTGGTGCTGCCCAGCTCGCCAAGCGACTTTGAGAAGGAGTCGTACACGTGGCGGTCTCTACCGTTTCTGACCGGATCTCTCGTAGTCAGCTGCTTCTTTATCGTCGTGGCGCAGGCTTGGTTCGAAATTCGGAATCCGATTGTGCTTCCGCTGGCCTTTTACACTTTCTCGTACCTTTGCTATCAGGTGATCAGCCTTCCAACGAACTTCACCGGCCAGAGCTTCGACCTCGCTGATCACCAACAGCGGGTGCGGCGATGGCGCCCGCGGCGTTATCCAACCGTGGATATCTTTCTCCCAATCTGCGGTGAGCCGATTGAGGTGTTGCGGAACACCTGGGAGGGGGTCTTTGAGCTGGTTCAGTCGTATCCAGGCGAGGCGGGTGTCTACGTTCTGGATGACGGGCCTAGCGATAGGGCGATGAGCATCGCGCCCTCCTTCGGTTATCGCTACGTGCGAAGGCCGGAGCTGCGGTACCGGAAGAAGGCTGGCAACCTCAATTATGCGTTTCGTCACACGGCTGGCGAGTTCGTCGTAATTTTCGATGCCGACTTTCGACCGCGCGCAGACTTCCTGCATGAGCTTCTGCCTTATATGGACGATCCCGACGTCGGGCTCGTGCAGAGTCCGCAATATTTTCGGGTTGAACAGGGTCAGACCTGGGTCGAACGAGCGGCCAGTGCTTCCCTTGAGGTTTTCTACCGCGCTGTGCAGGTCTCTAGGGATAGGGTCGGTTCGGCGTTGTGCGTCGGGTCTAACGCGGTTTACCGTCGGTCGGCACTTGCGGGCGGCGGCGGCTTTACCCTCATTCCGTATGCCGAGGACTCACATACTGGCTTGGACATGAGGTACCGGGGATATGAACTCAAGTATGTTCCGATAGTCCTCGCCGCAGGCATCTGCCCCTCAACGATTGACTCTTATATGAGCCAGCAATATCGCTGGTGCTGTGGCGCGACGTCGCTCGTCTGGACGCGGCACATGTGGCGGGTTCCGATGCCGTTGCGCGCGCGCATGCCCTACGTCGCGGGCTGGCTATGGAACTTTCTTACGGCGCTTCGCACACTTGTAATTCCTTTGTTCCCGATCACGCTGCTCGTGTTTTTGCCGGGCGAGATAAAGTGGAGCAACGCCGTGCTGCTCGCGCCAGCGCTGATCGTCGCGGGTGTGCTTTATCCGCTGTGGCACAATGCGCGGTGGTCAGCGGGCATGTGGCCGTTGGCTATCGGGACGGGATGGGCGCAAGTCTTGGCGTTGTGGGATTTCAGTCGCGGCAAGGTGATGTCGTGGCAGCCGACTCGCGGGCCGAAAGACACGTCGCGACGTTTTAGAAAGGCCGTCCTGATATGGAACGGCAGCCTGGCTGTGGTGTGGCTGGCGATGGCAGCGTGGCGGACTGAGCAGACTGCCTCGATTCGCTTCGCAGTAGTGGCTGCGTTCGGCGTCGTGAATGCCGTAGTCATATGGCGGGTTGTCTTCCCTGGCAAGGAAGCGCGATGAAGTCGCGTTGGCTGCTCTTGGTGCTCGTGGCAGCGGCGTGCGCCTGCGGCGGATGCGGCAAGTCGCTGGGCTATCCAGCCCAAGCGTTCCACTCTGCGTCCGACCCCGCGTCCGCCGGGAAGCCGGTACACGCGAAGCTTCCAGCACGAACAGGTAAATACCTGGGAGTATACGAGCCGGATGTTCCGTATTCTTATAGGCTCATTAATCGCTTCTCGGCCGGAGCTGGTCGTCAACCCAATGTCGTCCTGTATTACAACGGCTGGGGCGAGGACTTCCAGACTTCCTTTGCTGACGCAGCCAGGAAACGTCATGCGACAGCGCTAATCGACCTAGACCCGACGAGCACGTCGTTGTCCTCGATAGTAGACGGAAGCCAGGATTTCTATATTCAAGCTTATGCGCAGGAGGTTCGTAGCTTTGGCCGTCCTGTAATTATAAGTTTTGGCCACGAAATGAACGGCAACTGGTATACATGGGGCTGGACGCACGCCGCGCCGAGTGAGTTTGTGCGTGCTTGGCGACACGTCGTCACTGTGTTTCAGAAGGCCGGGGCTGACAATGTCACATGGCTATGGACCGTGAATGGCCTAGCTTCCGACGAAGGGCCGATCAAGGACTACTGGCCCGGCGATAAGTACGTGACGTGGGTGGGCATAGATTCCTATTTCGACTTCGCGTATCAGAACTTTGGAAGTGTGTTCGGCTCGACGATCAGAGCGGTCCGGAAGTTGACGAAAGAGCCAATAATCATCGGAGAGACGGCGGTCGGCCCTGTCGCGGGGCAAACAGCTAAGATTCCGGAGCTCTTCTCGGGAGTAAAGAAGGACCACCTGTTGGGTTTCGTGTGGTTTGACGAACCTCAGAGCGGAAGTCCTTACAAGCAGGACTGGAGTTTGGAGGCGGATCCTGCTGGCATGTCGGTATTCCGTACTGAAGTTCGGCGGTATATGAAGTGAGAGTTCCTGGCTTTCTTTGCCCTGCCCAGTCCAACGGAATAGTCGTGAGTGAGGGATAACTGTGAACGGCCAACTGGTTGCGCGTGTAATTCCATTTGGGCGCAGTAGGCGGTGGTTGACGCAGATTGCCGTGCTAGCGGGAGTAGCAGCCGCCTTGACTTTCCCGGCGGTTGGCCATGCTGGACAGGCATGGGCAGCGCGGAGCAGCGTGGTGAAGGCATCGTTGTCAACCAAGCCGATGTCATATCTGGGCGTCTCCGAGACTGGGAGCCCGAAGTCGTACAAGCCCGTCGAGGCCTTCGGCAGCGCGGCAGGGAGGCAGCCGAATCTTGTCGAGGATTTCCTGGGCTGGGGTTCCTTCAGCGTCAGCCAGGCGCAGACTGCGTGGAAGCATCATGCCTCGCTGCTTCTGGACGTCGACCCAGTAAACATTTCGGTTCGGTCAATCGCGAACGGTGGCCAGGACGCTCACCTCGTGGCCCTGGCGAAGGCCGTGCGAAGTTTCGCGCATCCGGTAGTCATCAGCTTCGGGCATGAGATGAACGGTAGCTGGTATTCGTGGGGCTGGAAGCACACGAGCCCGGCCGTGTTCGTCCGGGCATGGCGCCGTATCGTGCGGACCTTCCAGCGCGAAGGCGCCGACAACGTCACATGGCTGTGGACGATCAATGCGGTGGGCTCTAACGAAGGGCCGATACGGGATTGGTGGCCAGGCAGTAAATATGTGACCTGGGTCGGTATCGATAGTTACTTCTACACCAAGGGCAGCAGTTTTGCGAGCGTGTTCGATCCGACCATAAAGGCCGTGCGAGCAGTAACCAGCAAGCCGATATTCGTGGCCGAGACGGCTGTAGGTCAGGTTGCAGGGCAGGCTGCCAAGATCCCTGGCCTATTCGCGGGTGCTAGCCGCGCTCACCTACTAGGGTTCCTCTGGTTTGATCTCGATCAGCACGGGAGTCTCTACAAGCAGGATTGGCGACTAGAAGGTCACCGGTCAGCTATCGCAGCGTTTAAGAAGGCCGCGAAGCGATACCTCCGGCTCGTAAAGGCTTGAATCCGCGCCAGGTGCACCCATCGCCTTGTGACAGGGCGGCCGGCATGCGCAGGCGCACAGTGGCTGCTCAGGCGGACGTCCGGTCGGCATGAGGTGCCAGGTTCCTGAACCTGAGAATGAGGTGGCTGGCTGGGTGCTCGGCTGGGGGCGCTCGGCCAGCCGCTGCTGGTGCTGCCGTGACCGGATCACGGCCAGCACCGCGGCTCACGAACGTGTGCGGCTACAACTCGAATGCCATGTGCAGCCAGAACCTGTGCCTGTCAGGGGCTCGGCAATGTCAGACAGCGCATTACCTTCAGCGTTAAGCAGCGAGCTTGGCGAAGCAGTCCTTGATGGCGGTCTGGGCAGGCCGCCCCAGGAAGGTCAGGCGGTCAGTGTTGTCCCACTCGGCCGGCTTAGCGGGATCGGCATCGAAGCTGACCTCCCACCAGAAGACGCCGCCGCCGATGTGCTCGTTCTGAATCGCCTTGCAGACCGCGCGGTACCAGTAGGCCTGGACGTGCGTGTCAACGGCCGAATGCTCTGTGGTGGTCCAGTCACCAGGATCGGAGTAGGCGCCAGGTACGGCGGCGGCACCAACCTCGCTCAGCGTCAGCTCCCGCCGGACTTTGAGCGGATGGGCCCCGAGCCATCCGTCCCACGCCTTCGTTAGCCGGCGGAGCGACGCGCTGTCGGGCAGGTTGAAGCGAGGATAGGCGTCGATGTCGAACGTGTGTAGCGGTAGGCGTTCATCGTCCGCCGCGAACTCGTCGAAATTCTGGTCGTAAACCAGCCGCCCCTTGTACACGGACGTGATCGCCCTGATGACGCCCGACCAGTCATGCGAGGTCTCGAGCGAGTCGAGCTCAGTGCCGACGACGAAGGATGCGGCATGACCGGCCTGCGCCGCTTTAGCGAAGGGCAAAAGCAGCTTGCGGTAGCTGCGGAACCAGCTAGCGACGCTCGAGGGTTCGATACTTCCGCGCCAGGCGAGCGGATTCTGCGCGATCAGCGAATTCTCGTTGAGGATCGGCCGCAACGTAACCGCGATGTGACTCTCAGCGGCCTCTTGCAAGAAGATCTCGATGTGATGCGCGGTTGGCGTCGAGCTGCCGGCGTACACCCTGCTGGAGGTCACCCCACGCGTGTAGAACGGGAACGTGACCATGATCGAGTTCGCGTTAAGGCCGACCGCGTAGTTGATGATCCGCCGGGCTTTGATTGCGACCATCGAGTCGGACCGGTCGTTGTCGTTAGCCGTCCAGTACACCTGGATGCCCAGTTGCCGGGTTCCGCTACGCCACGGATGCTGCACCACGGCTACCCCGGAATGTGCCGCAGCCTCCTGGTTCGCCCCGGAGGCCGGATCGGTTGCTGAGCCCGACTTGGGCCACCACGCGGGCCGAGACGGGATCGAGCATGCGGAAGTCCCTACCAGCAGGGCAAGGGCGACAAGCAGCAGCGAGAAACCGCGGTTCCGCCGGATCATGACGGCTTCGCGATCACAATGAACTTGTTTTCAGCCCGCCGAGCGAACTTCAGGAACCCGCGAAGCCCGCCGAAGCCTTCCATCAGGCCGAAGAAGGGGATGAGCAGCAGCACGGCGAATGGCTCCCACCACTTACGTCGTCCCCCGGCCGACACTCCCGCATTGAGACGGAGTCCCTCCCAGTACATCCAGAGCATATAGGCCAGGTTGAGTGCCCAGATGGGCACAATGAAAAGGCTGACGGGCGAGTTGTTGGTATCGGCGATGAGCCAGCCGATCAAGAAGACGGTGAAGACGTTCTGGAACGGGCCGATGATCCAGGCAGCCAGCGAATAGCCGAGCAGAAGGCGGTTCCGCCGCGGGACAGAACGGTTGAAGGCTAGGCCTACCAGGCCCCAGGACCAGCGCTCCCGTTGGCGCACGAAGTCGCGGATCGTGGCCGGCGATGCGCCATAACAGCGCCCGCCGAACCAGGCACTCCGGCCCTTGTACAGCTGGCAGAAGATGAACGCGAACTGTGCGTCCTCCACGATGCTCTGCGGCCCGAAGTCCCAGCCGATAGTGGCTTCCACCGACGCGCGGACGAGCAGCAGTTCGCCGTGTAGCCCGGCGCGCGGGGTACCGCTGCCGGTGAACGCGGAGAAGCGGGCGATGTCGTCAGCGGGGCGGATAGAGTCCGCCAGCCACGTGAACCTGTTCACCGCATACTGGCGCGGGTAGGTCAGGATGCCCTGCGCCATGTGCTTCGCGTCCCGCCCGGCCCGGAACTGCTCCTCGATGAACCGGGCCATCGCGACTGCCGTGTCCGGACCGACGCCGGTGTCGTCATCCATATGCAGGACCCAGATGTCATTTCGGTCCTCGCGCTGGTGCATCCGCAACTCGTGAGCGAAGTGATTGGCGCGAGCCTTGAACCGGGTGCCGTTGGGAGTGTGGTATCTCGCCGGAACGGTGACGATGCGGACCAGATCACTCCGCGCCGCAAGCTTGGCGATCCTGCCCGCGGCCTCGCAGCCCTCCTCGATGACAATGTCGATGCGCAGCCATGGGAAGCAACTCGGCAAGTAGGCGATAAAGGAGAGTACGGACCTCTCCAGGGCCGGGTAGGTATCGTGCCGGCCAATGGTGGGGATGACCAAGATCAGGAAGTCTTCACAGATCACCGGACCGGTGCCCGCCCAGCGGGCCCTGGTATCGCGCAGCACCTTTCGGGTCCGGTGTATACCGCGAATGCCGATGAGGGTGCTGATGATTGGCCAAGTCCAGACGATGGTCAGCGGCCAGCCGAGCGGCCCCGCGATCGGTTCGGTGACCCAGCCGATGATCACCACAATTATCAGGAAGGCTGTTATCAGGGGCCAGTAACGGGGCTTCCACCGGGACAGCCTCCGGTGCAGTTTGCGGGCCTTGCGCGCGCCGAAGGAGCTCAGCCCCGCGCGGAACTGAGATGTGCTCTCCGACCAGTCCTCGCCTAGCTCATCGTCCAGATCATCGCCACGCCGGTCCAGGTAGGGCGGGACAGTCCCACCTGCCTGGGGCGGAGCCCATTGGCCACCTGCCTGGGGCATGGGCCGATGGCCGTTTGCCTGCGGCATGGGCCCGTGGCCATTTGCCGGCGCGACGGCCCACTGGCCATCTGCCGACGGCACAGGCCGACGACCATTTGCCGCGGGCACCGACCGATGCCCGTTTCCCGACGGTGACGGCTGACCGGAGCGGGGTCGGCCAGCCTGGCCCGCGATCTGGGCCAGCGTGCGCAGCCCAGCCGCCTGGGGGTCCCTGTCCGCTGGCCCAGCCAGTGTTTCTCCCCTAACCACCCCTGTACCAAGGATCAGCTAGACGGGCACAGGAACTATCAGCACTAATTAGGACATAGAACCGAACGATAGTAGCGCATGTGATTGCAGCACATCGTTGGCTGAAGGCAAGTTTAGGTAATTCAGAGGCAGACGTGCTGCAACTTGCGAAGCACAGCTGCCACGTGACCTCGGGACAGCGCCCAGGGACGGGCCTGGCGGCCATCTAGCGCCGGGGGGACGTTCCAGCCAGAATGAGGTCGGGCCAGGCACTGCCGCCGGGCCAATACGGGAGGAACGGCCATGGCAATGCGCAACGTCATCAGCACGCTCAACACAACCGACGGGACCGAGGTCATGGGTCCCGGCATCCTGATGTGGCATTACCCGAGCGCTGACATCGTCAACGGCAGCCTGCTGACGGTGGAGAGCAACCACTTCTGCGTGCTGAAGTCGCGCGGAGCGATCCTCAGCGTTTACGAGACCGGCCAGTATCCGGTGGAAACTCCGCAGCGACCGCTGCTCGGCAGCTTCCAGCAGGCGTTCTACAGCGGGCAATCCCCCTGGCAATACGAGGCTCTGTTCGTCTCGCGGGCCAAGAGCGTGGTCAAGGCGCAGGGTGTGGCGCTGTCCCGCGAGCTGGCTGAGATGGTCTACGACGTCGACTACTACGTGCACATCGACACCAAAGAAGACGCCGTCAAGCTGGTCACGCACATGCCCTACCAGGGGCACGCGCTGACCACGGAGGCCCTGAATACCTACGCCGGTCCAGTGGTCGAGCAAGCGATCAACCAGCTGGTTCAGGTGACGCCGCTGGAGCAGGTGAACGAGAAGATCCACGAGATCACTGAACTTGTCCGCGGGCACCTGCAGGACTTCCTCGGCATCTACGGCGTCACTCTGAACGACGTCAAGGTGCTGATGCGACCACGCGACGAGCGGATGCGCGAGCTGATCTCGCTGCGGGCCTTCGGCCTGTCCGAGATCGAGGCCGTCCGGTATTACGTGGCGCTAAAGATGGCTGAGCGTGGGCTGGTGTCGGCGCCGAACATGGCCGTCGGCGAGTCGTTCAACATCGGCATCACGACGGTGCAGCCTGGCGTGGCGGCCGGCGTTGCTGGCCTTGCTGATCTTGCCGGGAACGGCGGCGCCGTCACTCCCGGTACCTCGCAGGTCGCGGCGTCTCGTGCGCCCGTGACGCGCTCCGGAGGCTGACCGGCGTGGCCGACAGCGCGTCGGCACGGCTGCGTGCCTTCCTGGCCACCGACGCTTACTCCGAGAAGGGCAGGCTCCGGTCGGATGACCTGCTTGTTCGGGAACGAGTAGGGGGCGAGCTTGGCGCGGCCGCAGCGACCATCAGGGACCTGATCAGTCGCTGGCGCGCGGACCGGGTGCCACCATCGACACGGGATCAGCCGTTCCCGCCCGTAGCGGTGATGGAGCCAATCCGGCGCGCCGAGCGACTGGTGAAGTCAATCGAGGACGTAGCGTCGTCGGTCCGCGGCCTGCCATTGCTGAACTCGGACAAGGTCTGGGACCGGGTCCGCCACGTGGGCCTTGACGAGCTCATGCAGTTCGACTGGTCGCTGGTGGTCGAAGCCACCGCGCTGGCCTCCGGAGTGCGGGCCGCGACGGCGCTGGATCAGGTCGATGTCAGCGCGCAGGAGGCCAGGCTCGCCACGATCCGCGAGGTGATGGCTGACCGCCAGCGGTATTGCGAGATCAGCTGACCGGCAGGTCCGGGTAGTCTGTGCCCGCTATGAGTACCAGGCAGAACGGGCTGCCTCCGGGCGGCCGCGCAGTCGTCCACCTCGTCAGGCACGGCGAGGTGGACAACCCGAACGGCGTGCTCTACGGCCGAATCCCCGGCTATCACCTGTCCGAGGCGGGTCGGCTGATGGCGAAGTCGGCTGCGGACTTCCTGGCTGGCCGGGACGTGACCGTGATCCGGTCATCGCCGCTGGAGCGAGCGCTTGAGACGGCGGAGCCGATCGCGGCGGAGTTCCGCCTGCCCATCGAGGTGGATGACCGGCTGATCGAGCCCTGGAATCACTTCGAGGGCATGCGTTTCGGCGTGGGTGACGGGGCGTTGCGACAGCCCCGGCACTGGGTTCACCTGCGCAACCCGTTCCGGCCGTCGTGGGGGGAGCCCTACCGCGAGGTGGTCAGCCGGGTCATGGCCGCGGTCAAGGATGCGGCGCGGGCTGCGGAGGGTCATGAGGCCGTCTGCGTGAGCCACCAGCTGCCGATCTGGGTTACCCGCCGGGCAGTGGAAGGCCATCGGCTCTGGCATGATCCGAGGCGCCGCGAGTGTGCGCTCGGCAGCGTGACTAGCCTCACCTTCAGCGGCGAGAAGGTGACCAGCGTACGTTATGCGGCGCCGTCTGGTGATGGTCGGCATCAGGTGGCGGGCGCCTGACCGCTGTGTGGTCGCCTGATAACAACCTGATGGTCCGCTGCTGAGCAGCTGAAAACCAGGTTAAACGCCGGCCCGGCCGTACGTGGCTCCCCACAGTCCGGCAGAATGGGCCCGGTACTACTGCCTGTAGGAGATCGTTTTTCGTGTCGCGCCTGCCTGTCCGTGCCCGGCCTGCGATCGCTGCTGCCATCGCTGTCCTCGGGCTGTCGGCGGTAGCCGGCTGCGACGGCGGCGCGATCGGGGCAAACGTGCCGCAGAGTTCGGGCGCGAACTTCGTCGGGCACGCCTATGAGTCGGCGTTCTACAAGGTCGGTCGGCGGCCGGAGGCCCCGGCCGTGTCCGGGACTACGGTGACGGGCGCCCACCTGAGCCTGTCGTCCTATCGGGGCGAGACGGTCGTGCTTAACTTCTGGGGTTCCTGGTGCGCGCCGTGCAGGGCCGAGGCGCCGGCGCTCGCCTCGCTCGCTCGTCAGCTGCAGCACAATCGCGTCCAGTTCGTGGGCGTCGACATCCGCGACGAGCCGGACAGTGCGCAGGCGTTCATGCAGACTTTTAACGTCGGCTATCCGAGCCTGAGCGATCCGAACGACCAGATCGCCCTTGCTTTCCACGCCACGGTGCCGCCCGCGGCTATCCCGACGACGCTTGTCATCGACCGGGACGGCCGGATAGCGGCCCGGATCTTCGGGTCGGCCAGCTATGAGGAGCTCAAAACCGTGGTTGACGAGGTTGCCGGCCTCCGGTCATGACGGCCGCTAAAGGGGATCGGATGACGGAAGCGCCTGCAGCGGGCGGCTCCGGGGTTAGAGCCGCCGAGGTCAGTGACCTTCAAGTCACTGGCGCCCAGGTCGGTGGCGCCCAGGTCGGTGGCGCCCAGGTCGGTGGCGGCAGGCGCCCCCACAACGCGAGGCTCGGGCTCGCCGGCTGGCTGCGCTGGAGCTGGCGCCAGCTCACCTCGATGCGGACGGCGCTGATCCTGCTGTTCCTGCTGGCCCTGGCGAGCGTGCCGGGATCGGTGCTGCCCCAGCAGGGCATCGATCCGGCCGCGGTCACTCAGTACTACCAGTCGCACCCCGCACTGGCGCCGATCCTCAACGAGCTCTCTCTGTTCAATGTCTTTTCGGCGCCCTGGTTCGCGGCTATCTACCTGCTGCTGTTCGCCTCGCTAGCCGGCTGTGTGCTTCCCCGGACGTTCCGTCTGGTCGGGTCGGCCCGGCAGCGGCCGCCGCGGGCACCGACGAACCTGGGCAGGTTGCCAGCCAGCGCCAGCTACGTCACTGACCTGGCACCGGAAGCTGCGCTGCAGAAGGCGGCCGGGTTGTTTCGGCGCCGCCGTTTCCGACTGCAGGAGGGCGATGGCTGGGTCTCGGCCGAGAAGGGGTACCTGCGCGAGGTCGGCAACCTGCTGTTCCACATCGCGCTGCTGGCGCTCCTGTTCTCCGTTGGCCTGGGTGGCATCTTCGGTTACAAGGCAAACCGGCTGCTCATCGCGGGTCAGGGCTTCGCGAACACCCCCACGGACCTTGACGTGTTCCATCCGGGCCGCCTGGTCAGCCCGAGCGACCTGCAGGCGTTCTCGATCAACCTGCTGAACTTCCGTGCCTCGTATGTGACGTCCGGCCCGCAGCTCGACCAGCCGATCACCTACGACGCCGGGCTTAGCTACCAGACACAACCGGGTGCGCCGACGAAGCACTACGTGCTGCAGGTGAACCACCCGCTGGTCGTCGATAGCGTCAGCGTCTACCTGATCGGGCACGGGTACGCGCCGGTCTTCAAGGTCACGGACGGAAGCGGCACGGTGCGCTGGGATGGACCGGTGCCGTTCATTCCGGTTGACCAGACCACGCTGACGTCGGAGGGTGTCGTGAAGGTACCCGACGCGAAGCCTTACCAGCTCGGCTTCGCTGGCGTCTTCTTGCCCAGCGCGGTAGACGTGGGCGGGCAGCTTCAGTCCGCCTTCCCCGCTGCGTTGAACCCAAGGGTCAGCCTCATCGCGTACAAGGGCAACCTGGGTATGAACTCGGGCGAGCCACAGTCGGTGTACACGCTCGACACCAAGGGGCTGAAGCGGCTGCCGATCGCGCCGCGCCCGCTTGCGGCAGGCCAGTCAATGAAGCTGCCCGATGGAGCCGGCACCCTTACCTACCTGGGCTACCAGCCGTGGGTGAGCCTGGCGATCACCTATGACCCTGGCCAGCTGCCCGCGTTGATCTCGGGCATCGCGGCGCTGGCCGGCCTGATTTTGTCGTTCCTGGTGCGTCGGCGCCGAGTTTTCGTGCGCGCGGTGGCTAGCCCGGACGGCAGTACTAGCGTCACGGTGGGCGGGCTGGCCCGCTCCGATGCGGCGGGCGGCTTCGATACCGAGTTCGCTGAACTGGCGAAGCTGCTGCGGGCTGAGCACGGCGGGCGGTCGATGCAGACCATCCAACGCGGCCATGGCGAGGCCGACGAGTCCGAGGACTTCGATGAACAGGGCCGGGGCAGGATCGCCGTTCCGGCCGGATCGTCAGTGTCAGCCGCCGGCGCAAGCGCCGAGACAGCGGCTGCTGTGACCCCAGAGGCGCTTACCGGCCGAGAGGGAGAGTGAGGCTCCGATGCCCGTCAACATCACCCTGGCTGACCTCAGTAACGGCTTGCTGCTGAGCACGCTGATTCTCTATGCGCTCGCGATGCTGAGCTACGCATGCGACTTCGCCTTCGCCCGGCAGCGGGTTGTGGCCGATGTTACGGGGGCTGAAGCTGCGCGGACGCAGGTGCCCGCGCTGGTCGGCGCTGGCGCTGGCGTCGCTGCCGGTGCTGCGGGTGCCGGTGGTCCGGCGACGCCGGTGGGGCCTACGGGTCCGGTGAAGGCGGACCTAGCGGCCGCCGACGCTGCCGACGAGGTGCCGCAGCCTAGCCACTGGCCATCTGGCTTCTGGTTGCGGCTGGCCTTCGGGTTGACCTGCACTGGGTGGGTCCTCCATGTAGTAGCGATCCTGACGCGCGGCCTGGCTGAGCACCGGGTGCCGTGGGGCAACATGTACGAGTTCATCGGGGCGTTCACCTGCATGGCCGTCCTGGTGCTGCTGGCGGCGTCGATCTGGTACCGGGCCTACTACATGGGGCTGTTCGTCCTGCTGCCCGTGGTGCTCGCCCTGGGCATCGACCTGACCTGGATCTACACGCCGGCCGGCTCGCTAGTGCCTGCCCTCCAGTCGTACTGGATCGCGATTCACGTCACCGCGATGATCGTCGCGATCGGGCTGTTTATCTTCGGTGCGGTCGTCACGACGCTCTACCTGCTGACCGAGCGCAGTCAGCGGCGCCTCGCGGCTGGTCAGTCCTCTTGGTCCGCCGGAATCTGGGAGCACCTGCCGGTGCCCGCCATCCTGGACCGGCTGTCTTACCGGGCCGTGCTGTTCGGCTTCCCGGTCTGGACGTTCGGCGTTATGGCCGGAGCGATCTGGGCTGATCACGCCTGGGGCCGGTACTGGGGTTGGGACCCGAAGGAGACCTGGTCGTTCATCACCTGGGTCGTCTACGCCATGTTCCTGCATGCACGGGCGACTGCCGGCTGGCGCGGACGTCGCGCCGGCTGGATCCAGCTAGCGGCGTTCACATGCCTGATGTTCAACGTCATCGGCGTGAACCTCTGGATCACTGGCCTGCACTCCTATGCCGGAATGAGCTAACCCGAGTCGGCTCACCGGTGCGGTCATGGCGGTGCCCGCTAGGGATTCCCGCAAGCTCGTGTACGTCTCTGGGGCGCCAGGGTCGGGCAAGACCTCCTTGGCAGGTCCGCTGGCTGTCGAACTCGGCTATGCGCTCCTGTGTAAGGACCGGATCAAGGAGACGCTGCACGACGCACTCGGTGCACTCTCCCCAGACCTCGCGTGTTCGCGCAGGCTCGGCGGCGCCGCGATGGAACTGCTGTGGGTACTGGCGGCGGACGCTCCGGCCGTGGTGATCGAGGCGAACTTCCGGCCCTACAGCGAGTATCAGCGGGCAAAGCTGTCCGGCCTCGCCGAGCAGCCAGTGGAGGTGCACTGCGCCTGCCCGCCTGAACTTGCCCTTCGGCGCTACAACGCACGTGTCACCCATCCGGTGCACGTCGTGACCACGCTGGGGCTGGAGGCAATGGCAGAGTACGACCGCCCAGTCGGAATCGGCGCCCTGGTCACCGTTGACACTGCGGTGGCGGTCGACGTGCGGGCCGTCGGGGCGGCCGTCCGAAGCTGCCTCGATCCCTTACTCGAACTGCCGTCTGTGGACTGATTCGGTCGGCGGAGTTGCGAGGTGCTGGGGGGTTACTCGCGCTCGATCGTTCGCAGCCCGTGCGCGGGCGTCCACCACTCGATGACCAGCATCGTGGCTTCCTCATTGAGGTGGGTGTGCACGACCTCGCGAATGTCGGCGCGGAAGCGGTCGCCGTCGGGTCCTTCAGTGATCGGTCCGGCAGCGACTGCCCGACCAGCGATCTTCGCCTCGCCTGGCCACTGCGCCTCGGCGCCCGCGACCGGGTCCACCGTGGCGCTGTGCAGCGCGAACCGAGGATCCCGACGGAGATCGGCGCCCTTGCGCGCGTTCGGCATCGAGCCAAAGACCAGCTCGCCGTCCTCGAAGACCGCCTCGATCCCGGAGATTCGCGGGGATCCGTCGGCTCGCAAGGTCGCAATGGTCTTGTGCCTGTGAGCGTCGAACAGTGAGCGCACGCGCTTCGCGAATTCGGGCTCTGCCTGTTCGACATCCTGCCACGCCGTCACCCGCCCATGATCGCACCGATGGGTCGGCAGGACGAACGGTCTTGATCTCGGTCGGCCTCGTTCCAGGGCCTCCGGATCTGTCCGCAGCGACGCCGGTCGCAGCGACGCCGGTCGCAGCGACACCGGTCGCGGCTGACCAGGCCGTGCGGATGCGCTTTGTCGAGGTGCTCGTGGCCGGAGGTCGGCCCGATTGTGCTGTTAGACGGGATAGGGGTCGGGCTGGACGTTGTAGGTGCGTCCGGAAGGTGTGGTCCAGCGGAAGGTGCCGGGCTGGGGTTGGTGGAGGTGCCAGCCGGGGAGTTGCTTGATCTGATGGTGGGTGCGGCAGCAGCCGCCGAGGTTGCAGGTGCAGGTGGGTCCGCCTTGGTGCCAGGGCACCGTGTGGTCCAGGTCGGTGCGCCAGGCGGGCTGACCGCAGGGGCCGAACCGGCAGGTGCGGTCCCTGGCGGCGATGTGCTCGCGGAGGCGGGGTGGGGGTCGGTAACTCTCGGTGGCCAGGTGGTGCCCGCAGCCCGCGGCGTCCGCCGCCGCGCTGGTGTTGGCGCCGTGCTCTGCCCGGGCGCGGTCGGCTGCCCGCTGGGCGGCGCCGAGAATTGCTGGGGCGAGGTGCTGGATGGTGAGCGGGGTGTCGGGGCAGGGCGCAGCGGCGGGCGTGCCGAGAGTGCTGGCCCGTATGGTGATGGTGACCCGGCCGACGGTCCCGGTCGTGTCCGGCCCAGCTGGGCCGGTCCGGAAATGGGTGGGCTGGGGCGGGCGGGCGTTCTGCACGGCTAGGGCGCGGCCGTCGTCGCTGGTGAGGATGACCCGCCACTGGGTGGCCAGGTTGCGGGTGGCCAGCGCGAGCAATTCGCGGGCTTGCCAGCTGCTGACCGGTCCGATCCGGCCCACGATGGCGGGCTCGCGGCTGTGGCCGGTCAGGGTGGTCCAGGGGATGAGGACGTCGAGCAGCCCGGTGCGGGCCAGCCGGCTGGCCGGGGACGGCCCGCCGTTATCGCCGTCGCCGGCCGCGCCGGGTGGTGCGTCGGGTTGTGCGGGCAGGTGGGCGGGCAGTGGCGGCCAGTCCGGCGGGGGCAGTTGCGGCCAGTCATCGTCGGCGTCATCGGGCGCGCTCGCCAGTGCCAGGACCGGATCGGGTGGGTCGCCGGGTGGTATGCCGTCGCCGGGTGGTATGCCGTCGCCGGGCGGTGCGTCAGCGTCACCAGGGGGAGGGATATCGGGCCACCAGCCCGGCAGGTCCTGCAAGTCTGCCGGGTCCTCCTGAACGGGCGGGCTCACATCGCCGTTACCCGGCTCGCTCCGATCGGGTGCGGGGCTGCCGCCCCCGGCGGCCGGGCCGGGCCGGCTGGTGGGACTGCCCGTATTGTCGGCCGCGCGGCTGCTGGCTGGCCTGCAGGGCCGGGGATGGGGCGTGTTGCTCCCGTCCGCGGTGCCGTGGTCTGGGTCGGGGCTGGCGCCGTCTGGCGCACCGCTGCCGTCGGGCCCTTCGGGTCCGCCCTCACCCGGCGCGTCGGGGCTGCCGGGGTGGCCGGGGTCTGGCGGGTTGTCGGGCGGGCCATCCGCGGGCGGGGGGATGAGGGGCAGGGTGCCCAGCAGCAGGCCGAGGTAGACGTGGGCGCGCAGCAGGTCAAGGCCGCCGTGGGCACCCGATGACTTCAGGGCGCGGGCCATGGCGGTGATCCGGGCCATCGCCGCGGCAGACTCGATGCCGGGCAGGCATGACCCGGTCAGCGTCGCGGTGCCTTCCTCGCCTGGGTACAGGGAGATCCTGGCGGACCGTTCGGTGTCGCGGCGGCGCTGCTCGGCCCCCTCAGGATCAATCGCCAGGACGGCGCGGCGGACGGAGGCGCGCAGCTGGCTGGTGGTCTGCCCGCCAGCGGCCGGCAGCACCCGAGCCTCAACGGCGGCGGCGTGCTCGGGGGCGAGCCAGGTGGTGGCCTCGGCGATGATCCGGGCGCGGGGCAGGTCGATGGCCCCTGCGGCGAAGGCGGTGCCGGTGCCGGGCAGGTCCCAGCGCAGCCGGCAGCCCAGCGCGGTCCACGCTGACGCGCCGGGCTGGGTCATGACCAGCTCCAGGGCGACCTCGGCGGCGGCCTCGGGCGGCAGGCTGGCGGGCCGGCCCTGCTCGCCGGTGCCGATCTTCGGGTTGCCGGCAGCGCGGCGGGCGGCAATCTCGGCGGCCGCGTCCAGTTCGCGGGCCTGCGCCCACGCCGCGAGCCGCCGGTACCCGGCAGCCAGGCCGGCCAGATCCCAGTCGGTCGCCTGTCCGGCCGGGTCCAGCGACAGCAAGGCCGCTAATCCCGGCCCGGCCGGCAGCCGCTCGCCGATCAGCACGGGGCTGACCGCCCGGCCCTCGCCGTCTTCGTCGGCACCCAGGTCGGCTGCCTGGCGGGCTGCCCACTCCGCGTCGGCGATGGCTTCCTGGTCATCTTCCGGGTCGTGGGTACCCGGCACGCCCAGGCCGTCCAGCACCGCCAGCAGGTCATCCTCCGACAGGCACGGCCGAACCTCGCCCTGCAAGCCCGGCCAGGCTGGGTCCGCCGGCCGGCCCGCACCGCCCGCCGCCTGGTACGGCGCGCGCGGGTCGGGGGCGGCCGGGTCCGGGGTGCTGGCCACGTCGGTCATCCCGGCCACCTCCTCACCGCTCAGCCGCTGCCTGACCTATTGCTTGTGCCTATCGAACATAGTATCGATAGGCACTGACAAAACGGTGGCCCCAGAACGAGCTCGCTCCGGCGTGCGCACGGGATGACTGGTTCGGCCGAGCGATCGCGATAAGGCTTGAGCGTTTCCGCTGTCGCGGTCGCGGCGCAGTCGCGTTGAGTCTGCAGCTGATACGTGCATGTCGGCTTGGATGGTCCGCCTGCAGAGCCGCGAGGTCCTGCAGAGCCATAGAGTCCTGCACGGCCGCGGAGTCCGGCAGAGCCGTGGAGCTTTGCAGAGCCGTGGAGTCATGCGCGGCCGCAGAGTCCAGCAGAGCCGTGGAATTCCGCAGAGCCGCGGAATGGAACATCAACCAGATCGACGCGGTCGCCCAGAGGCGGACTGCGAGCAGGCTATCGGCGCACGAGCCGAACGTCAGGCAGCCGACGGGGCTGGCTGCCCGTCAAGCCTGGGCTCAGTCGGCCAGGTACGCCCGAGTAGCCGTAACGAGCCCTCGCGCTCCTCGCGAATCCTGCGGTCGAGCTCGAGCAGGAAGTCCTCGTCGTCGTCCGGGCCGAGCGGCCGTGGCGCCGCGAGGTAGCCAACCGCGAGCGATGAGTCGTTGTAGCCAATTGCGGACTGCGCAGCGGGGTGCCGGCGAAGCGCTTCGGCCTGACCAAATCCGTCAGCCGGGTAGGGACTGGACCAGTGGTGCATGAGCCCCAGCCTTCGCGGCCGGCCCACCAGCAGCCAGGCGCCGGCCCCGAACACCCAGAAGGCGCCCGCAATGAGCAGCCACGTGCCCTTACCGAACGTGGTGAACTCGGAGTCGGGCGTCATCGTGATGTCGAGCATGCACGGAAGCACAAATCCGACCGTAAAGAGGATAATCAGTGCACAAGCCAGCCACATGGACGCAGCCTAGCCCGTATGGCCAGGTGCTCGGTCATGAAATGCAACATCTGTCCAGCTCGCTCAGTTGTCTCACAGCCCCGCCTATCGGTGACGTTCCGTCACATCTACCTGACTTTTCGGCGAACGGGGCTTAGCCTGGCGGAATCGCGCCAGTGCGCTGCGGCGCTCGTGAGATTCCGCACACCGGGAGTTGACACTATGCGGCTTCGGTTATTTCCGGGTCGCTCCTGGTGGCCGTTGCGCAAGCGCGGTCGACGGGCAGCTGGCCGGGCCACCCGTCTCTCCGACGCCCGAGCGCCCGGCCAGCCTGGCACTCACCGCAAGAGCTCGGCCAGAGGGATTGGCTGGCCGTCTAACAACAACAGTCCCAACCAGGGGTCCGCTGATCACGGGCGGCCCGGGTCACGAACGCGAACGGCGACCACGGCCGCAGGTGACCAGCAGGGTACGAGCCGGAACCGCATGAGGGGGAACGGCGGGAGCCGCACCGGCGCCAGCCCAGACGGCCGCGGCCGCGACGGCGCTAACGGCAACGGTCCTAACGGCAACGGTGCCAGCAGCAGCCGCGCGACCCGCACGGAAGACGCCCACGGTGCCACCCGTACCGCCGCGAGCCGTGACGGCGCCAGCCGTGCCGCAGCTCGCGCCGCAATCAAGGCCGCCCCGGGCGCGCCCGGGTCTGCTGCGGTGTCCGGCCTTCCGAGCGCGACGAGGTCGGCGGCCATAGCGCGGCGGGCAGCGTCGATGCGGCCCCGGGCTACTTCAGCCGCCGCAGAGCCCTGGTACGCGATCGCGCGGCCGAACCAGCCGGACGCCGGATTCCGGCATTGTGGCCGTCTTGAGGAGGTACTGGTCCGGGAGTGGGAGGCCGAGACCGGGCCGGCCGCGGAGTGCATCACGGCGGTCAACCGCCTGGCAGATCTCCCGGTACTGATCAAGGAAAAGCTCGCCGCCGGTCTCGACGCTATTCACGTCGGCGCAGGGGGTGTGCCTGACCTTGACGACATGGGCGGCCTGAGCGGCGTGCCGTTGCCGTCCGGCCGGGCCACCTGGGATGCCTGCGCGGGCGCGTACGGCGATCGGAAGATCATCGTGGGTACTCGCCCGTCGCCAACGCCCGACGTGACATGCCATGAGGTCGGCCATGCCCTCGACGACATCGACGGCCAGGACGACGGCTGGCAGTCAGACGCAGCCGATTTCCGGGCGCTGTACGGGCGGTGCCTGCCGCACCTGGCCAGCGACTTCCACCGGCACGGCGGGACACTCGGCCGCCGCGAGTTCTTCGCTGACGCGTTCGCGGCGATTGCCTCCGGCCAGCGACCCGCGCTGGTTGAGATGCTGCGCGGCGATACCCGAACGGCGCTCGACGTCATGCTTTACTTCAACGTGCGATACGGCATGTAACGAGGTTCATTCGGCAATGTTCGTAATCCGACTAGCCAGCGGCAACTTGCTGGTACCCGAGCATGCAGTCAGTAACGATGGCCGACTGCTCGGCGATGCCTACGTAGAGATCGGCCCCGAGCATGCCGACTATGCACGGCTCGCGGAGCATGCGCTTACGCAGGACGAAGAGGACGCACGCCGACAGCGCTGGCGCGACGGCGATGAGGCGCTCCGGCGAGAATTTCTCGACTACCTAGCCCGCCACGGCGCCGAGGGCGGCTGGCGCGACGGACAGTAGCCGACGGCGGCCGTCAGACCGCCTCCGATGATTCAGGGTGCCCGTCAAGCAGGTCACGCACTTCAGTCTCCCGGAATCGCCGGTGTCCACCGGGGGTACGAATGCTGCTGATCCGCCCCGAAGCGGCCCACCGCGTGACAGTCTTTGGGTCGACTCTGAAGAGTGCGGCTACTTCCCCCGGTGTGAGCAAGCGCTCACTGGTGCCGTCCATCGTGATCTACTCCCTGGTCCCGGATGGTCTGTGCACAAGTGTCGCAGAAACTCGCGAACTTAGCCACAAACAGCAGCTTTATCCCTCGATTCGGATTATTCCATCTGAACGGTCAGTCAGGGAAGAAGCCGGACTCTGCACGCACCGAGCGGGACTCTGGTGCAGTCAACCGGATGTCGCCTGCCCCGCTGCGGGAGTGTCCTGGCCCGCTGCGGCACTGTCCTGGCTCGCTGCGGCACTGTCCTGGCCTGCTGCGCACTGTCCCGGCCTGCTGCGCACTGTCCCGGCCTGCTGCGCACTGTCCCGGCCTGCTGCCACAGCGCAAGGCGGAGTGCACTACGCTCGTTAGTGCTATGCGCGCGACACTGTATTACACGCTGCTGCGGCTGCTGATCTTCTTCGCGGCCGCGATCATTCTCGCGCTGGTCGGAGTACACGGCATCACGCTGATCGTGGTGGCCCTGATCATCAGCGCGATCGTCAGCCTGCCGCTGCTGTCTAAGCTCCGGGACCGGATGTCGACCTCGCTGACCGGTCGCGTGCAGGCGTTCAACTCGAAGCTGGACGCAGGCACCAAGGCCGAGGACACCGACTAGCGGCCGGGCGACACGAACTAGCGGCCGGGCGACACGAACTAGCGGCCGGGCGACACGAACTAGCGGCCGGGCGACACGAACTAGCGGCCGGGCGTCGGCTGGCCAGCCAGCCACCCGCCAGCGGTCAGCATCTTCAGTACGGCCCGGACGGCCTCTGGTCGGCTCACCGTGGCCGTGTCGATGACAAGCTCGGCATCTGTGGGCTCTTCATACGGATCGGATACCCCGGTGAACTGCCCGATCAGCCCGGCCCGCGCCTTCGCATACAGGCCTTTGCGGTCGCGCGCCTCACACACCTCGACCGGCGTGGCAACGTGAATCAGGAAGAAGTCGCCGACCTCGCTGACCATCTGCCGGACCTGCGCGCGGGCAGCGGCAAACGGCGCGATCGGGGCGCAGATGGCGATGCCACCATGTCGGGCGATCTCCGCCGCCACGAATCCGATCCGGGCGATATTGAGGTCGCGGTCTGCGCGGGAGAAAGTCAGGCCAGCCGACAGCAGCTGCCGGACCAGGTCGCCGTCGAGCAGGGAAACCTGGCGATCACTTCGCTCAGCCAGCACGTCCGCCAGGTCTCTGGCAATGGTTGACTTGCCCGATCCCGACAGCCCGGTCAGGAAAAGCACAAGCCCGCGCTTCGACCGAGGGCGCCGCACCCGCCGCAGCTCGCGCGCGACCGCGGGCGGCATGACCCAGGCCGGGATCTCACTGCCGGCATCGAGCAGGTCGCCGAGCTGGTCGGCAGACAGGTCCTCCCGCTCAGTGCCCGCCTCGATGAGCGCATGCGGCCGCCACACCTCAGCCAGCGGGTCATAAGCCCAGTCGCCAGACGCCAGCACCGGGATCGTCGCGCTCGCCGCCACCTCGGCGTCGGCTGCCAGCGGAGCCAGGTCGCCCTGGGTGGCATCGGCCATCAGGTGAGTTGCCCCGTAGGCCGCCGCGACATGGGCACAGACAGCCAGTTCTCGCACCTGGCCAGCCGGTCCGGGCCGCGCATCCGGACGAGGTGGCAGCGGCACCGAAACGATCTGCGTATCCGCGGGCAGGCTCGGCATCGCTGCCAGCACGGCCCGGATCAGCGCCTGGGGCGTGCTCACCACGTCCACCCGTCCGCTGACCAGGGGCAGGATCAGCACCTGCGCCTTCAGCTGGCCGGCAAGATGCCTGATCTGGCCGATCTGGCGTGCACCCAGCGGCGCCCGGCTAGCGAAAGCGAGGACCGGGCCGTCGCTGAGCTGCCCGCGACTCGCTGCCGGGGTCAGCATCAGCCGACGGAACGGCCCGTGCTCAGGCGGCCGGTTCGCCAGCACCGGGC
>Ga0335075_10000820_pt1 | contig 52373 bp, 45 predicted proteins | sample Lox_Sample_24_FD_206723 | JGI IMG/M metagenome (GOLD analysis project Ga0335075, IMG submission 206723) | Soil microbial communities from Loxahatchee National Wildlife Refuge, Florida, United States - Lox_Sample_2.4 | ecosystem: Environmental > Terrestrial > Soil > Wetlands | place: USA... | reverse complement strand
CGTTCAACTCCGGGGGGGTTACGGGGGGTGGGGTGCTGTGCCCGCGACTGGCTGTGCGGGCAGATCACCGGGAGGGTTCCTGTCACGGTCCCCCCGGCTGCGTGACCGATGGGCCTATCGCCTCGACGTACCAGCTGCCGCTGCGCCGCACGACGGTCATCTCATAAGTCATTTCAAGGTTCGGTGAGGCGTCGCTGACCGACGAAGCCTTATCCGATTTCCTGCCCCGCTCCCTGGACGTGGTTTGACCGCTGAACTGCCAGATCACGCTGACCTCGATCCTGCGCGTTGCTCCCCCAGACGGAACCTCCATTCCGGAAATGGAGCCGAAGTTCACAGCGCCGTCAAGCCCGGTAACAACAGCGCCCGGGGCCAGGAACCGCCCGAGTGACTCCTGATCGCCACTGGCATAGGCACGGAAGAATCCGGGCAACTGGTCAGTGAGAGCGGTCACCGCGGCTGGGTCACTCGCCGAACTGGACGACGATGGCGGGGTGGCGCGCTCGGGTCCGGGGAGCAGCGCTGGTTCGGCGGAGACGACCAGCCCGCCCTGGGCCGAATAGACCGGCACGCCGAGCTCGATCAGCCCGGAACTGACCTGGGCGAGGAGGGTGACGACCGCGTGGTGCGCGTTCTGCACCGAGATAGAGGCAACCTGCTCGGACTGGAGCTGCTGCGTCCCTGCGCCATTCCAGCCGAATTGCGGGTCAGATCCCACCGGAATGAACGGGGTGAGATCGTTGGCTCGCTGCGTGGCCGTGGCCGGGCTGAAGTTGAGATATACATTCCCGAACTGCAGCGCGAAGGCCTCAGCCAGTCCGGTGGGGAAGCCGCTGTCCGCCGCGGGCCGGGTGCTGCCGCCACTGGCCCCGCCGCTGGCGGACGGCCGAGGGCTGGCCACTATTGACGCCACACCCCGGAAACCGATGATGAGCAGGACCGCCCAGATCAGTATTCGGAACGCCCACACCAGCCAGCGGCCGCCCGCGCCGCGCCACTGCTGCGGGCGTCGCTCGGTTGGCTCAGGGGGTTCCACGAGATCCGGCGACGCCTCGTCAGCCATGGCAAGGTCATCCGGCCGCATGCTGCGATCGAGGGTCGCCTTGCGAACCATGGCACCTCCGCCCGCTCTCCTGCGCCTGCGCAGCAAGGAGTTGCGGCGCACCCTTACCCCTTTCGGGGCCCATTCTCCAGCGGAGGGCGCAAATGCCGTTGCCGACGCGCCGGCGATCTGTGAATCGGACGGGCAATTGGCACTCTGCGGGCGAAAGATCCCAGCTTGGTCGTTCCGGGTGTTCCGCGGCGCCTGATCGCCGCGATACCAAGCAGCCGCACCCGAATCAGCCGGCCCCTGATGGGGATGCCGCTCGCCGTTCTCTGACCGCTCCCCCGAGGCCGGCCATTGCCCGTTCTGTGACCGCTCCCCCGAGGCCGGCCATTGCCCGTTCTGTGACCGCTCCCCGGCCTGCGGCCATCGCCCATTCCCGGACCACTCCCCTGCCTCCGGGCGCTTCCCCATCACTGGCCATGGCCCGTTTCCTGGCCGCTCCCCTCCTGGCTCCGGCCATCTCCCGTTCCCTGGCCGCTGCTCCCCCGCCTCCGGCCGTGGCCCGCTCTCTCGCCCTCCCCGAGGCTGCCCTGACCCCGGCCACTCTGCCCCAGGCCACTGCTCAGTCCTTGGCCACTGCTCAGTCCCCGGCCGATGTTCCATCCTCGGCTGGTGGGCTGGCCCCCGACGCTTCTCCAACTCCGGCCCCCGCCCTGGATCCGGCCCCCGCCCCGGCTCCAGCCACCGCTCTGCCTCCGGCCACAACTCTGACTCTGGCCACAGTTCTGACTCTGGCCACAGCTCCGGCTGCCCGGCCTTCTGCCACCGCCGCAACTCGGTGTCCGGTGGCATCTCCATCTCCGGCGACATCCGTGGCCCAGGCCATCTCCCCGCCGGGCGCTCCGCTGCCCCGGCCGGCCGCGGCTGGCCCGCGGGCATCGCCGGGAGGCCAGGCATGGGTGAGTCCGGTATCGCCTCGACCGCGAACGCGGCCGGGCGAACTCGGTTCTTCTTCCCACGCATGGCCTGCCTTGCCTTCCTCGTGCCGCTGCCGCACCAGGTGCAGGCGAGGACGGGAGCATTCGACCGCCGTGGGTGTGACAGTCTCTGTGACAGGGGGCTGACCTGGTGCGATTCGCGACATCAGCCGCCGAGGGTCGCGCGATGTGGCACGGCGACGGCTCAGTCCAGCATCAGGCGCAAGACCCACGCCAGGTGGTCGGCCAGTGCCGGCGCGCACTGGCGAGAATGCGGGTATGGAGAATGCGCCGACCGACCGCGCCCGCTGGGATCCGTACGCCGCCGAGTTTGCCGAGCACGCCGAGCACGGCGCCTTCAATGCGCTCTATGACCGGCCCGCGGTCCTCGGCCTGCTCGGGGACGTGACCGGCCGGCGGGTGCTAGACGCGGGCTGCGGCCCTGGCCTGTACGCCGAGGAACTCGTCAGGCGGGGCGCATCCGTGGTGGGTTTCGACGAGAGCCCGGAGATGGTGCGGCTGGCCCGGCACCGGCTGGGTGATGCGGCCGAGTTCCGCGTTCAGGACCTGGGCCAGCCCATCGACTGGGCCGGCGACGGCTCCTTCGACCTGGCGGTCATGGCGCTGGTCATCCACCACCTGGATGACCGGGCCGGCGCGCTGCGCGAGATCCACCGGGTCCTGCGCCCGCTCGGGCGCCTGGTCATCTCCACCCACCACCCGGTGGCCGACTGGCGCCGCCACGGCGGCAGTTACTTCGACACCGAAGTCATCGAAGAGACCTGGCAGCGTGGCTGGCAGGTCCGCTACTGGCGGCTGCCACTGACCCAGAGCTGCGCCGAATTCGCCGCGGCGGGTTTCTGGATCGAGCGACTGGTTGAGCCGCTGCCCGCTCCCGAGATGGCGCTGGCCTACCCGCAAGATCACGCGAAGCTGCTCCACGAGCCCGGATTCGTAACGTTCAGGCTGGTCAAAGCGCTGGACTGAGGCCTATGCCGCGCCTGCCGTGGTGACGATCCAGGCCAGGATGAGGGCTTCCTCATGCCACTTGTCGTACCTGCCGCTCCGGCCGCCGTGCCCGGCCACCATCTCGGTCCGCAGCAGGAACGGCCCGCCCTTGGCGTCCGCCTGCAGCCTGGCGATCCACTTCGCGGGCTCGCTGTACAGCACGCGGGTGTCGTTCAGGCTGGTCACGGCGAGAATCGGCGGATAAGTCTGCCCGGTCACGTTCTCGTAGGGCGAGTAGGACTTCATGTACGCGTAGACCTTCGGGTCGTGCAGCGGGTCCCCCCACTCCTCCCACTCGGTCACGGTCAGCGGCAGCGACGGGTCGAGGATCGAGGTCAGCGCGTCGACGAACGGCACCTGCGCGACCATCCCGCCGAAGTCCTGTGGTGCGAGGTTCGCGACCGCCCCCATCAGCAGGCCGCCGGCCGAGCCACCGCGGGCGATCATGCGCGACGGTGCCGTCCAGCCCTGGTCAATCAGGTGCTCGGCGCACGCGACGAAGTCGGTGAAGGTGTTGATCTTGTGGAGCAGCTTGCCGTCCTCATACCAGCGGCGCCCCATCTCTCCGCCGCCCCGGATGTGCGCGATCGCGTAGCCGAAGCCACGGTCGAGCAGCGACAGCCGGGAGATGGAGAACTGCGGGTCCATGGAGATTTCGTAGCTGCCGTAGCCGTAGAGCAGGAACGGCGAGCTGCCGTCGCGGGGAGTCCCCTTCCGGCACACCAGCGAGATGGGGATCTTGGTACCGTCGCTCGCGGTGGCCCACTCCCGGTACTGGGTGTAGTCCTCGGCGCGGTACTCCTGCCCGCCGGGAAGCGCGAGCACCGGCTGCCGCTTGAGCAGCGTGAGATCGCCGGTGGCCATGTCGCAGTCGTAGACCGAATCCGGCGTCACCAGCGAGACGTAGCCCAGGCGCAGCAGCCGGGCGGAGTACTCGGGGTTGGCTCCGGGGGCGACGGTGTAGACCGGCTCCGGGAACGCGACCTCGTACTCGGTGTCGTCGCCGCGGATGATGCGCAGGCCGGTGAGCCCGTCCCGGCGGAAGTAGATGGCCAGGTACTCGGCGAAGGCGTCCACGTCGAGCAGGCGCGTGTCCTCGCGATGCGCGATGAGCGGCGTCCAGTTCGCCGGGTCGGCCAGCGGCGCGGTCGCTAGCTCGAAGTTCTCGGCGTGGTCGTTGTGCAGGATCAGCAGGCGTTCGGTTCCGTCGGCGCTGGCCTGATGCTCTACCTCATATTCCACGCCCTGCCGGCGCGGTGTCACCACGGTGAACTCGCCTTCCGGCTGCGCCGCGTCAAGCAGCCACACCTCGCTGGTCACCGAGCTGGCCACGGATATGCACAGGTAGCGCTCGCTGCGGGTCAGGCCGACACCGACCCGGAATTTCTCGTCCGGCTCCTCGTAGACGATCACGTCATCGGCGGCCGGCGTGCCGACCATGTGCCGCCACACCCGGTACGGCCGCCACGCCTCATCGACCGTGGTGTAGAACAGCGCCGAGCCGCCCAGCGACCAGGCCGGCCCGTAGAAGGTGTTCGGTATCTCGTCGGCGGCGGTCTCCCCGGTGACCAGGTCCTTGACCCGCAGCGTGAAGCGTTCGTCGCCGGCGAAATCGGTGGAGTACGCGAGCAGCCTGCCGTCCGGGCTCACCGTGTAGGCGCCCATGGCGAAGAACTGCCCGTCGCCGGCTAGCTCGTTGCCGTCGAGCAAGACCTCCTCGCCCTCGAGCGGGGAGCCGTCGGCGCTCATCGGCGGGCCGGAGTCCTCCGGCCGGACGGCCCGGCGGCAGAAAACGGCGTACTGCTTCCCCTCGACCGTCCGCACGTAGTACCACCAGCCGCCCTTGCGGGTCGGCACGGAGAGGTCGGTCTCCTGGGTCCGGGCCTTGATCTCGCCGAAGATGGCGTCGCGCAGTTCCGCCTGGCCGGCCGTCATGGCCTCGGTGTAGGCATTCTCGGCCTCGAGGTAGCCGATCGTCTCCGCGGCATCCTTGTCGGCCAGCCACGCGTACTCGTCGACGAACGTGTCGCCGTGGAACGTGCGCTCGTAGGGGATCCGCCGGGCGGACGGCGGCTCGGGGCCGTCGGCCCGAGTGCGTGCTGGCTCGGTGTTCATGAACCTGGAGTCTATGAACAGGGAGCGGACCGGGGCGCCGGGCACCACGGCAAGCACATCGGGCGCCACGCTGACGCTCTTCATAGTTCCTGAACGGGACGCCATCTCGCTGGCCTGGATCGGCCCGTCGGCGCTCTGGTTTCAGTGACCGGCTGGCTCCGCGGGGACGTCAGGGCAGCTGACGCCGCCGCTCACCACTGTGGACGGGGCATCGACGGAATCGTCCGCACCGCGGTCCGGTTCATCCTGGCGGCGATCGCGGGAAGCCCGCGGCAGCCGCGTCGTCCAGCCACGGCAGCTGCCCGTGTGCGGCTCCACCGGCTCCAGCCAACAGACCAGGCCCCAGCAGCGCCGACGCCGCAGCGAGATCACTTTCCAGCGGCCGGTCGACCGTGGACAGGTCGAGGACCGACGCCGCGCGGGCGAATACCTGGCGCAACGGGTCGGTGCCGGGATCGCGGCCAAGCAGCCGCGGCGCACGGACTGACACGACCAGTTCGCAGGCGAGCACCACCCGGTAGGCGCCGATCGCCTCGGTCAGGGCCCACCCGCCCTGGGTCGCGAAGCTCGCGTGCTCCTCCATGCCGCGGGACAGCACGGCGCTGCCCGCCGTCGCAGGCGCGGCGAGCCTGCGCAGGTCCGCGAGCGCGGAGTGGGCGATGTATTCGAGGATCAGCACCCCCGAGCTTGCGGGTGAGCCATCCGCGAGAAAGGGCCGCAGGCCGGTGAAGGCCGGCTCGGTCAAGGCGCTCAGCCGGGCGGCGGACAGCGCGCGGTCGGGTGCAACGCGGCGCGGGTGCCGTCCAGCGCGAGGGCCAGCGTTGCGCAGTGGAAGTTCCCGTGGCGCGACGCCGGACCCACCCGCCGCGAGCTGGTCCGCCCGCACCACCAGCATCGCCCGGCCCAGCGCCTCGCCGACCGGCGGGCCAGCCCGCACGCGTGGCTGCGCAGCAGGCGCAGGCAGTGCTCGGCGTCGTCGCCGACCGCGACGTCCCGGTTGGCGCCCACACCGGTGCTCCGCCCGTAAACCGGCTGCGCGGCGGCGACCTGGGCAGCGGCTTGGTGCGCGACGCGGACCCGCTCGCCGGCCGACGCGGCCAGGGTGACCTTGACCCGGTCCCGCGCCACGGCCGCGACCATCCGGCAAGACAGCGAGGTTCCGTCGAGCGTGATTCGCCGTTCGCTCACAGCATTGCCTCCTTCCGCCACCGTGATTGGCAGCGCCACTGAGCACAACGGTATGTGAGGGGCGCATCAAAGCACGGATACCAAATATCGGGGGAGGTGTGTCCGTTCCTCAGGGACGCGGGGTTCCGGGGCTGCGGCGAAGTAGACCGGGGAGCTGGCGGCAACGAGGTGCAGCCGGTGATGGTGGCGAGCGCCATCGGACGTAACTCATGCCGACAGCCGACGGTCCCGGCGAGGCGGAACACCCGGCCGGTCAGGCTCGGCCTGCTTGCTCCAACCGCCTGAACAGCTTCAGCGACCGCATCTCTTCATCGCGCGCAGTAGGGCGTCTGTGCCAGAACGAGAACCTGTCGCCGGTTCGCTCCAGTGGTATTCAAGAGCGTTTCAAGGCTGCCTCCTCATGCTCGAACCAGTCTTGAACGCGAATCAACAGCGCCATTTCAAATCATGAACCGAGAGCTGGAATGATTGCCGCTCCCATCTCCCATGGTCGGCACGGAGGCTGTTGGCTTTGCAGGTCCGGACTTCCGCGTGCGAGGCTGCCGGATCGCGCTGGCTGTCGGCATCCGCGGAGACCTGGAAAGGCGAGGGAACCCTATGAGCGAGTTGCGTGACGCCTCAAACGCCGTACAGGCCCAGCTGGTCCAGATCGTGGCCGCGTGCCTGGAAGCCCCGGCCGAGGAAATAGACCCGGCCATTAGCTTCATGCAGCAAGGTGTCGACTCCTTGTGTCGATGGGAAATCCGCGAGGAGATAGAACTGCAATTCGGCGTCAGGCTGGAGCCGAAGCTTGTCACTAGCGAGTCCGAGATTCGTGACGTCGCCAGGCTCATTGAGGAGCGCCTGGCCGGGGTCGAGAGTCGGCCATCGGTACAGCCATGACCAGCATGACGCCATTGCCGGATGCCCCGATCGCGATCGTGGGTCTCGCCTGCCGGTTCCCCCAGGCGGATGACCCGGATGAATACTGGGAGCTATTGCGTGACGGCACCGACGCGGTCACGGTTATCCCGTCCAGCAGGCCCGATCTCATCCCGCCGACTGGCCGGGCCGACAGCTTCCGCGGCGGGTTCCTGAGCCAGGTCGACCAGTTCGACGCCGACCTGTTCGGCGTGTCGCCGCGAGAGGCGACAACGATGGATCCACAGCAGCGGCTGGTTCTGGAACTCGGCTGGGAAAGCCTGGAATCAGCCCGGATCGCCGCGACGACGCTGCGAGGTACCGCGGCGGGCGTGTTCATCGGGGTCGCCGGAGACGACTACGCGAAGCTCGGCCAGCGTTACGGCCCGGCATCGATCACACCGCACTCGATGACAGGCATGCACCGCAGCATCGTTGCCAACCGCGTTTCTTACCTGCTCGGGCTGCGCGGGCCCAGCCTGACCGTGGATACGGGCCAATCCTCCTCGCTCGTAGCAGTGCATCTCGCCGCGGCCAGCCTTCGCCGCGGCGAGTGCGCTCTGGCGTTGGCGGGAGGCGTTAGCCTGATGCTCACCCCGGAGGCATTCGCCCTCGCGGCGGCGCTCGGTGTGCTGTCGCCGGACGGCCGGTGCCACACGTTCGACTCCCGCGCTAACGGGTTCGTGCGCGGGGAAGGCGGTGGGGTCGTGGTGCTCAAGCCGCTGGCCCAGGCCGCTGCCGATGGCGATCGCATCCGCGCTGTCATCCTGGGCAGCGCGCTGAACCATAACGGCGGGACCGAGAGCTTGACTGCTCCCAGCCGCGCCGCCCAGGAGGATGTGCTCCGACAGGCTTACGACCGGGCCGGGATCGCGCCGCACTGGGCGCAGTACGTAGAGCTGCACGGTACTGGCACAAAGGCGGGCGACCCCGTGGAAGCGGCCGCGCTCGGCACGATACTCGGTGCCGGGCGGCCCGCCGACGCGCCGCTGATAGTCGGCTCGGCAAAAACCAACATCGGTCACCTGGAGGGCGCCGCAGGTGTGGCTGGCCTCATCAAGGCCATTCTCAGCATCGAGCACCGCAGGCTCGTCCCGAGCCTGCATTTCTCCCGGCCGAATCCGGCCATCGCGCTGGAGTCGTTGCGGCTCAGGGTGCAGTGTGAACTCGGCCCCTGGCCTCGGGCCGAGGAACCCCTGCTGGCCGGCGTTTCGTCGTTCGGCATGGGCGGCAGCAACTGCCACATGGTGCTGTCCGAGGCACCGCCGCCGACGCGCGTCGCACCCCGGAGCGCCCATGCCCCCGCTGGCGGACGCCTGCAGTCATGGGCACTGTCGGCACCCACCGCCGCAGCGCTGGCGGCCCAGGCGGGACGGCTGCGCTCATTCTTGACCGCGCGGCCTGATCTGGCAACGGCGGATGTCGGCCTGTCACTGGCCGTCACGCGGTCGGCCTTCGCCTGCAGGGCGGTGGTATCGGGCGCTGACCGGGCGGCCCTCACCGATGGGCTGGCTGCGCTGGAGCGCGGCCAGACGCCGTCCCCCGACGTCGTGGCAGGGCAGACGATCGGCACCGGGCCACCGGTGCTGGTGTTTCCCGGGCAGGGGTCGCAGTGGGCCGGAATGTCGGCGGGTCTCTGCGAGTCCTCGCCGTCGTTCCGTGACCGGCTGGAGGACTGCGCGGCCGCGCTGGCGCAGTTCGTGGACTGGAACCTGACCGATGTGCTCGCCGGAGCCGACGGAGCGCCCGGGCTCGACCGCGTCGATGTCGTGCAGCCAGTGTTGTGGGCCGTGATGGTATCGCTGGCCGAGTTGTGGCGCGCCGCAGGAGTGAGCCCGGCGGCAGTGGTTGGCCACTCACAGGGGGAGATCGCCGCAGCCACGGTAGCAGGTGCGCTGTCGCTCGATGACGCTGCCCGCGTGGTTGCGCTTCGCAGTCAGGCACTCACGGAGATCGCGGGGCACGGCGGGATGATGTCAGTGGCTCTGCCAGCCGGCGATGTGCAGGGATGGCTTGGCGAGAACGAGACGCTGACGGTGGCAGCGGTCAACAGCCCCGGCTTCACCGTGGTGGCGGGAGACCTGGCCGCGCTGGAACGGCTAGGCGCCCGCCTCGACGAGGCTGGCCACTGGCACGGGGTCATTCCCGTGAGCTATGCCTCGCATTCACCACAGGTCGAGCGGTTGCGGGAGCGGATTCTCACGGACCTGGCGCCAGTCGCACCGCGCCCTGCGGTCGTGCCGCTCGTCTCCACGGTAACCGGACAGACCGTAGACACCGCCAGCATGGGCGCCGAGTACTGGTACCAGAACCTGCGCGCCCAGGTGCAGTTCGACGCTGCCGTGCGCAGCTTGCTCGGCCAGGGGCACAGGTTGTTCATCGAAGCGAGTCCGCACCCGGGCCTGGTCGCCAGCCTTCACCAGATCGCGGACGCCGCTGGGGTCGCGGTGAGCGCTACCGGCACCCTGCGGCGTGGCGATGGGGGGCCGGATCCGTTCTGGCGGGCTGCGGCCGAGGCTTACGTCCGAGGAGCAGCAGTCGACTGGGCCCTCCGCTACCCTGGTGCCCTCCTCGTCGACCTGCCGACCTACGCTTTCCAGCGCCAGCGGTACTGGCTCACAGGTGGGGCCGCCCGTACCGGTGACCTCTCGGAGCCGCGCGCCAGCGCCGACGCCGGCGCCCTTGATGGCCCGGTACCGGGCATCAGGGACCGGCTGGCGGCGATGACCACCGCGGACCGAGCCGATGCGGTCATGGACCTGGTGCGGGCCTGCGTGGCGGTGGTGCTGGGTCACGACGCTCCCGACGCGGTGGATCCACTGAGGCCGTTCCGGGACTTGGGTCTTGACTCGGTGACCGCGATCGAACTGAGGAACCGGATCGCCGCCGGGACCGGCTTGCGGCTGCCGGTGACCCTCGTGTTCGACCACCCGACACCAGCGGACCTGGCACGCTACGTATGTGATGCAGTGAGCGGCGAGCGGGCAGCCCTCACTGTCTCGCCAGAGGCGCAGACCGCTGCCGGTGAGCCGGTGGCGATCGTGAGCATGGCGTGCCGCCTGCCTGGCGCGGTCAGCTCGCCTGAGGGTCTGTGGCATCTAGTGGCCACGGGCGGCGACGCGATCACGCCGTTCCCGGCCGACCGCGGCTGGAGTATCGCGGGCATATATGACCCCGACCCGGGCAAGCCGGGAAAATCATATGTGTGCGCGGGTGGTTTCATCGCCGACGCGGCTGGGTTCGACGCCGGATTCTTCGGTGTCTCGCCGCGTGAGGCGCAGGCCATGGACCCGCAGCAGCGCCTGCTGCTCGAGACCTCATGGGAGGCGTTCGAGCGGGCGGGGATCAACCCAGCCCGGCTCCGGGGAAGCGATACCGGGGTGTTCATCGGGGGCACCGCCGCCGATTACGGCCCGCGGCTGGGCATCGCCGCGGACGAGGCCGAAGGTTTCGGGCTGACCGGCGGCGCGCCCAGCGTCCTGTCCGGTCGGCTGTCCTTTGTGTTCGGCTTCGAGGGGCCCGCCCTGACCGTGGACACTGCATGCTCGTCGTCCCTGGTAGCCACTCATCTGGCGGTCCAGTCGCTGCGCCGCGGCGAATGCGGGCTCGCGCTGGCCGGCGGGGTCTCAGTCATGGCCACGCCCGGAATGTTCGTGGAGTTCAGTCGTCAGCGCGGGCTCGCACCAGACGGACGGTGCAAGCCCTTCGCGGCGGCCGCAGACGGGACGGCGTGGGCCGAGGGCGCCGGGTTGCTGCTCCTAGAGCCTGTGTCCACGGCCCGAAAGCTAGGGCACCGGGTACTTGCGGTGATCCTCGGCAGCGCGGTGAACCAGGACGGAGCGAGCAACGGGCTGTCGGCCCCGAACGGGCGGGCGCAGCAGCGGGTGATCACGCAGGCGCTGGCTGACGCACGTCTGAACCCGGCCGACGTCGACCTCGTGGAGGCACACGGAACCGGGACAATGCTCGGCGACCCGATCGAGGCACAGGCGCTGCTCGCCGTCTACGGCCAGAACCGCGATCCGCAGCGACCGCTGTGGCTGGGGTCGGTGAAATCGAACCTCGGCCACACACAGGCGGCTGCGGGGATTACCGGAGTGATCAAGATGGTCGAGGCGATGCGGCATGGGGTCATGCCCGCCACGCTGCACGTGGACGAGCCCACGCCGCACGTTCAGTGGTCGGCCGGGACACTGGCACTGCTTACCGAGCAGCGGCCATGGCCGGTCCATGATCGACGGCCGCGCCGGGCAGGGGTGTCGTCGTTCGGGATCAGCGGCACGAACGCGCACCTGATCCTGGAGCAGCGGCTGGACGACGATCCGGCGGGCGCTGCGCCGGAAGAGCCGGGCCTGTTTCCCGACGCGCTGGCGCCATGGGTGCTGTCCGCGGCGGATGGGCCCGCATTGGCCACGGCAGCCACGCGCCTGGCCGAAGCGGTGGCAGCCGAACCGCACTGGACCGCAGCCGACGTGGCCGCCGCCTTGGCGAGGCGTCCAGTGCAGGCACACCGCGCGGTCGTGCTGGCGACAGGGCGGGACGACGGCGCGCAACGGGCTCGGGAACTGGCGGCGGGCGGGCCCGCACAGCGCGTCGTCCGCGGCACGGCGGCGCGCCGCGGCGGGAAGACAGTGTTCATGTTCGGCGGTCAAGGCGCGCAATGGCTGGGTATGGGGCGCGGGCTGGCTGCCGCCTGCCCAGTGTTCGCGGCCCGGCTGAATGAATGCGAGCAGGCACTCGCCCCGTGGGTGGACTGGTCCCTGGCCTCGGTACTCAGCGGGGACGCCGAACAGACTCAGTGGCGCCGTGTCGATGTGGTGCAGCCTGTGCTGTTCGCGGTGATGGTGAGCCTGGCGCAGGTCTGGATGGCCGCTGGCTTGTCACCTGATGCCGTGGTAGGGCACTCCCAGGGCGAGCTGGCAGCGGCATGCGTGGCGCGCGGGCTCACGCTCGAGGACGCCGCCAAGGCGGTGGCCCTGCGCAGCAAGGCACTGCGGGCCCTGGCCGGACAGGGAGCCATGGTCTCGGTGGCGCTGCCCGCCGAGCAGGTAGCGCAGCGCCTGGAGACATTCGGAGAAGACCTAGGGGTGGCGGCGGTCAACGGACGCACCGCGACAGTGGTATCGGGCTCGTGCACAGCGGCGGCGAGGTTTGCCGCGGTCTGCGAGGCTGACAACATCCCGGTCAAGGTGCTGGATGTCGGCTACGCCTCGCATCATGCGCAGGTCGAGCAAGTCCGTGATCTGCTGGTCGGGGAACTAGCAGGCATCCGGCCCCGGGCCGGATCGGGCGTCACGTTCTATTCCACGATTACCGGTGCGGCCACCGACATGACCACCCTGGACGCCCGGTACTGGTACGCGAACCTGCGCCAGCCTGTGCAATTCGCCGCGGCAGCGCGCACGCTGCTCGCCGACGGGTACCGCGTATTTGTTGACGCCAGCCCTCATCCGGTAGCGGCCGCGGCGGTACAGGACAGCATCGACGCCGCCGAAGCGGACGCGCTGGTGCTGGAGACGGTGCGGCGCAGTGATGACAGCCCACGGCGGGTGCTCATGTCGATAGCCAAGGCAGCTGTCCGCGGGCTGCCCGTCGACTGGCATCGGGTAACCGGCAGCGGTCGCGCAGACCAGCGGGTCGACCTGCCGACGTACCCCTTCCAGCGCAAGAGGTACTGGCTGGAGGCGCCAGCTGGGCACGAGGGAAGGGCCAGCAGAGGTGGTGGCGGCCATCCGCTGCTCGGCGACCCGGTGCCGCTGGCTGACGAGGCTAGCCGCTGGTTCACACGGACGCTCGGGGCCAGGAACCCATGGTTCATTCTGCAGCACCGCATCCTGGGCGTGCCCACGCTGACGGCTGCAGCCCTGCTGGAGTGGGCCGTAGCGGCGGCCTTGGCCGCATCGGGCGCCGGACCGGGTTGCGCGCTCGCGGACGTCAAGTTCAGCGGGCTAGTGCGGCTGCCGGTCAGCCAGCCGGCGGCCGTTCAGGCCGTCGTCGACGACGCGCCCGGAGCGAGCCGGGTACGGTGTTTCGCCCGCCCCGCCGGCCGCCCGGACCAGCCGTGGGCGGTGTGCCTGCAGGCCGCTCTGGACCGGCGCCCACCTGAACCACACAGTCACCGGCAGCGACCGGAGGATCTGCGGGAAGGGCTGGCCGCGGCGTCCGTACCGGACGTTGGCCAGCTGTACGAGCGGCTAGGCGAGGCCGGCATCGACTGCGGTTTGGCCTTGCGCGGTATACGCCGGCTGTGGCGTGGTGCCGACGAGGCAGTGGCCTTGATCGAGGCCGACCATGCGGAACGGGACGGCGCCACCTACTGGATTCATCCCGCGGTGCTCGACCCGTGCTTGAGGCTGGGCATGGCGCTGCCCGGCACCGGAGACGATGTCCGGATTCCGTCCGCGCTGGACCGCTTGCTCGTGTATCAGCGCCTGACGCCCAAAGTCTGGAGCCATGCCAGGCGGGCCGGGACCGCGCCCGGCGGTGAAGAACGGCTGGACATCACGCTGCTGTCGGAGTCGGGCGAGCAGGTGGCCGTCCTCCAGGGCCTGCGGCTGACGCCCGCCTCGTACCGGGCACCCGCCGTGCTGCCTTCCCGGCCGGCGGTCCCGAACCCTGACAACGAACGACCGCCCGCGATGAATCACGAGGAGGCCAGATAAGTGCCGCTGAATCGCGATTTTGTCGGCCGCAGGTACAGGTCGGCAGATGTATACGAGGTCAGCCGGGAGAAAATCCGGGAATTCGCCATCGCCACCAGGGACAGCAATCCTGCCTTCTTTGACCCGGGGGCGGCGAAGGCGCTGGGCCATCCTGACGTGATCGCTCCGCCGTCGTTTGCATTCATGCTGTACTTCCGGTTCGGCGGCTGGCCGCTGTACGACCCGGGCTTTGGCAAGAAAGAGGAGCCGGTCTGCCTGCTGCGCGCCCAGCAGGTCGTCCACGCCAGGCCCATCCGTCCGGGTGACCTGCTCACGCAGACCTCGACCGTGAACTATATCCGGGATATCGGGCCTCACGAGCAGTGGATGTCGACTCATGAGATTGCCACCGTGGCTGGCGAGCATGTCTGCACAGTGATCAACACGATGATCTCCCGCGGCACAGCGGAAACGGAGCAGGCCCGTGGCTTCGAAGATTAACTACGCCGACGTCGATATCGGTACCCGGCTACCGGACAAGGAGATCGGGCTGCAGCGTGTGGACGTGCTCCGGTACTGCGGTGCCTGCGGTGACTTCGCGGCACCACACTGGAGCGACCGCATTGCCAGGTCGGTCGGGCTGCCCGGTGTCATCGCGCACGGCACGCTCACCATGGCAGCCACGGTTCAGGCCGTGACCGACTGGCTCGGTGACCCGGGGGCGCTGGCGAGCTACCGGGTAAGGGGACTGTCCTCGCCAGTGGCCGTCCCCGACGACGGCACCGGCGCGACCCTGCGGGTCAGCGGCGTGGTCGAGGAGAAACTCGCCGGACACCTGGCCACCATACGGCTGACCACGGTCTCGGTCGGCCGGCCCGTGATGTTCGGCACGCGCGTCGTTGTCCGGCTTGCCTGACCAATGACCGGCCGACTGCCCATAAATAAACGCCGACTGCCCATAAATAAACGCCGACTGCCCATAAATAAACGCCGACTGCCCATAAATAAACGCCGACTGCCCATAAATAAACGGAGAGGCTGCCGATTGTTTCTCAGCTATCGGGTCTATCGCGCGGTGCGGCCGTGAACGCACCGAGCGGGCCGCCATCTGCCGCCCAGCCGAGGCTCCCGGATCATGATCCGGCGGATCCGGCCGAGAACGCCGTCATCGCCCGGCTCGCGGGGAACTGGTCCCGGCGGGCGGCGGTCAAGCAACCTGAGCCGGACCTTGACGACTTGTTCGAACCGGATCGCCCCGACTATCCCGAGCGCATCCTGCCGTTCCGCGATCACCCTACTTACCGCGGGCTGGACCGCGAAACCAAGAACAGGCTCCTGGCCTGGGCCTGGATCGCATTCAACAAGAACGTCATGGACATCGAGCGGGTCGTGGTGAACCCTGGATTCGCGCTCCTGGCCGCTGACGTGTTCGACATGGGCCTGGGCGAGTCCATGGCCCTCGCCGTGACGGAGGCCATGGTCGATGAGCAGTATCACGTGCTGATGCATCTCAACGCGAGCGCCGTAACCCGCAGGCGCAGGGGATGGCGGATGCCGGACTCAGCGCTGCCGGTCGCCTGCAAGGCCCGCAGGCACCAGTTCCGCACCGAGACGGCGGACCATGACTGGCAGCGCGAGCTGTGCATGCTCGCCTTCACGACAGTGGCCGAAGTGTCGGTCAATGCCTATCTCGACCTGATCGCCAACGACGCGGAAGTCCAGCCAGTCAACAGGGCGACGGCAGTTATTCATAACCGGGACGAGTATTGTCATTCGTCCATAGCAGGCGAAATCGCGAAGGCGGCCTACCCTCGCCTCGGCGCGGAGCAGCAGGACTTCTTCCGCGAAGCCCTAGCCGACGGTATGCAAGCATTCGCTGCGAATGACTTCACGACGTGGCACCGGATCATCGAGCTGACCGGGGTGGCGGGCGGCCAGCAGATGCTGGAGCAGGTCCAGCATGACCCGGCCGGCCAGCGACTGCTCCAGGACTTCAGCGGCCTGCACCGTCTGTCCGCCGAGATGGGGCTTGTCGAAGCGCTTCCGTTCGACTGGTCGACAGTATCCGTTCGGTGACCGCCAGGCGATCGGGTCCGTTACGGAGGCATGATGCGAACGCTGCTGGTAGACAATTACGATTCCTATACCTATAACCTTTACCAGCTGCTCGCCCAGGTGAACAGTGCGGAGCCCGTTGTCCTGGCCAACGACGATCCGGCCTGGGAGTCCCTCGACCTGAGCGATTTCGACGCTGCCGTCATCTCTCCCGGCCCCGGGCATCCGGCCTCGGCCAGGGACTTCGGCCACTCACGAACGGTGCTGCGACAGCGTGGGTTGCCGGTGCTCGGGGTCTGCCTAGGGCATCAGGGCATAGGCCTCGCCAGCGGCGCGTCGGTGGTCAGCGCCCCCGAACCGCGGCATGGCCACCTGACGCGGGTCCGCCACAACGGGGGCGGCCTCTTTGCCGGGCTGCCCCAGGAACTGACCGGCGTGCGCTATCACTCGCTGTGCGTTGCCGCGCCGCTGCCGGACGAGCTGGAAGCGGTGGCCTGGTCCGAGGACAACGTGATCATGGGTATCCGCCACCGCCACCTGCCCTGGTGGGGTGTCCAGTTCCACCCCGAGTCGGTCTGCACCGAGCACGGCCGCCTCCTGCTGGAGAACTTCCGCGACCTCGCACTGTGCTCTGCCCCAAGGCCGGCCGGCGCGGCGCTGCCCCCCGCGTGGCGGCCCCGGCCAGCCGCGGCCCATCATGCCGCGACCGCCCGTGGGTGCCCGCGCGGGGCGCCGTCAGCGTCCGCCGGCCCGCTGCAGGCATACGCGCTGAGCCTCGATTGGGCGGTTGACGGCGAGGCTGCGTTCGCTGCACTGTACCTTTCGAGCAGCCATGCGTTCTGGCTGGACAGCTCGCGTGTGGAGCCCGGACTTTCCCGCTTCTCGTTCCTGGGCGAGCCCGGCGGCCCGAGCGGCGAGGTCCTGACCTTCCGCGTGGGTGAAGACTCGGTGACGGTGGAGCCGTCCGGCCGCGCGCCATACCGGGAACAGGGGACCATCTTCGACGCGCTGCAGCGCAGAGTCGGCCGAACCGTGGCGGGCGCGCAGAGCCTTCCGTTCGATCTGGCCGGTGGTTACGTCGGTTATCTGGGCTACGAGATCAAGGCTGTCTGTGGCTCGCCGAACGCGCACCGGGCCGATACTCCTGACTCAGTGTGGCTGCGCGCGGACCGTTTCGTTGCGATTGACCACCTCGAAGGCAGGACTTATGCGGTGGCGGTCGCCGACCCGGCTACCGCGGCCGCGGCGCGCTCCTGGACGGAGAAGACGCTGTCGGTGCTGTCTGGCCTCGCCGGGTCCCCTCCCGCTGAGAACGGCACGGCCGCTCCGGGCCACATGGACGTCGCGCGGTGGCTGGTGCGGACCCGCCCGCAATACCTGGCTGACATCGAGGCGTGCCAGCGTCAGCTCCGTGCTGGCGAAAGCTACGAGATCTGCCTGACGAACAGCCTCCGCCTGCCGGCACCCGGCAATGACCTGTCCTTCTACCGCAGGCTGCGGCGGCTGAACCCGGCCCCCTACGCGGCGTTCCTGAAGCTAGATCAGCTTGCCGTCTGCAGTTCCTCGCCGGAGAGATTCGTGCGCGTCGAGCGAGACCGCACGGTCGAGACCAAGCCGATCAAAGGGACCGCACCGCGGGATGCCGACCCTGTGCTGAACGAGAAGCTGAGGACGTCGCTGTCGGCCGACGCCAAGACGCGCGCCGAGAACCTGATGATCGTCGATTTGCTGCGCAACGATCTCGGGCGGGTGTGCGAGATAGGGAGTGTGACGGTGCCGAAGCTCATGGCCACCGAGTCATACGCGACGGTGCATCAGCTTGTGTCGACGATCCGCGGAAAGCTTCGTGCGGACGTATCGGCGGTCGAATGCGTCCAGGCCTGCTTCCCGGGCGGCTCAATGACCGGTGCACCGAAACTGCGCACGATGGAGATCATCGACTCCCTGGAGAGCGAAGCCCGGGGCGTCTACTCCGGGGCGCTCGGCTATTTCGGGTTCACCGGGACCGCGGACCTGAGCATCGTGATCCGCACCGCCGTCCGGTGGCGGGGCGGGCTGGTGGTCGGGGCAGGCGGTGCGATCGTCCTGGACTCGGATCCGGTCGCTGAGTACGACGAGATGGCGCTGAAGGCCTGGGCGGCCCTGCAGGCGCTCCCCGCCCGTCCGGACCGGGGGGTGCACAGAGCTGACTGAGGGCGTGCGGAAACGACCCGCTGACGAGGTGGTTCTTGCCTGGTCAGCGACGCAGAACCGACTGCTGCCCGCGGCCACGGCTAGCGGCCGCGTCGACGTGGCGGACTCCTGGCTGGTCAACGACGGCGCGGTACGCGGACTGGAGCATCACACCGGCCGGTTCACCGAGTCATGCCGTCGCCAGCACGGCGTGGACCCGATGGTAACGTCGCAGTTCCTGGCCGCCGCATTGGCCGCGCTCCCGGTCCACGGGCGATGGTTCCCCCGAGTCGAGTTCGAGGCAGGGGCGGGAATGCGGTTGCGGCTGCGCCCAGCCCCGGAGCCCGGCCCCGGATGCGTGCTCGCCACTGTGGGCGAGCCGGACCGGCGGAGCGAGCCCGCTGTCAAAGGGCCGGACCTTGCCTGGCTGGCCGGCCTGCGGCGCGGCGCAGCCGCCGGGGGCGCCGACGAGGTGCTGCTCGTCTCTGGGTCGGGAACAGTGCTGGAAGGCGCGCTGAGCGCCGTCCTGTGGTGGCGCGGCGAAGTACTCTGCGCGCCACCGCTCAGTCTCCCGGTGCTGCCCAGCGTTACCCGGCGGCTCCTGCTCGAGATCGCTTCGGCCACCGGCACCGAAATCCGGTTCGAGGCCTGCCGGGTGCAAGACCTGGACGGCACCGAGATCTGGACCGTCAGTGCGCTGCACGGCATCAGGCCCGTGACGGCGTGGACGGACGGGCTCATGACGGTCGCACAGACACGCCACGCTCCTGCGTGGCAGGGATTTCTGGTTGCACAGGCGCGTCCACTGAGCGTGGCGACGGCAAACAGCCTGGCCGCCATCCGGAGGTTACCAGGGCGCTGCCAGTTATTGGTTTACCCGGCGTCACCGTTAGACACGAAGGGCGGAACATCCCCCAGGGCCCGCAGGATCCCGGTGAGCCGCGCATCGCGCTGACGGCACTGCTCGCTGAACGGGCGTCCGCCGAACGCACGCTCCGCTTGCTCTATCAGAAGTGCCTGTGTGGCCCGGTCCATCGTAGGCCGCCCGAGTTGCTCCCAGTTCCGGTCGAGCGAGACACCCAGGTGGCTGAGCCAATGCCGCAGCCCGCCCGGCCCGCCACCCAGGTGAAACGTCTGAAATGGCCCTGTGACGGCCCAGCGCAGGCCGATCGACGACGTAACGACCCGGTCGAGCTCATCGACCGTCACCACCCCTTCCCGTACCAGGTGAACCGCCTCCCGCAGCAGTGCCGCCTGCAGCCGGTTCGCCACAAACCCCATTGGCGCCCGGCGCAGCACCACAGGCGCCTTTCCGATCTCGCGGTAAAAACCAGCCGCCCGGTCGATCAGTTCTTCGCTTGTCTCCTGGCTGGCAACGACTTCCACGAGGGGCATGACGTGCGGCGGGTTGAACGGGTGGCCGACGATGAGGCGCCCGGGATCTTTCATTCGAGCGGCGATGGCCACGGGCGAGAAAGTGGATGTCGAGGATAGCAGCAGCGCCTGCGGGGAAGCGGCCCGCTCGACCGAGGCGAAAAGATCTTGCTTGAGTTCGAGGTTCTCCGGCCCACTCTCCTGCACGATATCCGCGCCAGCCAAAGATCGCTCTACGTCGGGCTCGGTACCGACCCTGGCCAGCAACTCGGCCGGGTCGGCGCAGCCGGGAATCGCGGGGGCATGCATGAGCACGGCTTCGGAGATCAGGCGGTCGGCGTCCGGGCGTCGGCTGTTCACCTGGACCTGCAGGCCCCGAGCGAGAAACAGCGCAGTCCAGCTCAGCCCGATCGTTCCCGCGCCGATGACGGTTGCGCGCCCCGAGTCCGCGGCCACGGCTAGCTGTCCTGATCGTGGGTTACCCGGCGGCTCCGCAAGCGGATGCCGTCACCGTCGACGACGAGCACGTCCTGCACGACGCAGCTGGGCGCGATCTCCGGCTTGCCGCCCGGCCGGGTTGTCACCACCAAGGCGTAGACAGTCGACTCGATGCTCCCGTCAGGATTGGGATCGAGCGCGACATGGTTGAACCAGTGCCGGCGCTGGACCGGATCGTTCTCAAAACGTTTATGGAACTCAGAGAGCACCGCGACTATCTCCGCCTGTCCCTGCGCCGGCGGGGTACCCGGGGAATGCTGGAAGACCCCGTCGGTGGTGAATGTAGCCGCGTACTGCTCGAAGCGGCCTGCGTCGAGTGCCTGCATCTGCCGGGCGTAGAAGGACTGGACCTGTGCGTACAGGGTGTCCAGACCGAGCGCAGCGGTCATTTCGGCCTCCTCGTCTGTCACGAACGCCCGGACCCGGCCAGCATGCCGTCACCGGTTATCGGCAAGCCTGGCCGAGTTCGCTCGAGCGCGCCTCAAAGATCACCGGAGCGGACGGCAGGGCCTGCGGCTCCAGGATTCCTCCACCGTCGTTCCAGCACTGGGGCCCAGCCTGGTTACGTCGCCGACAGCAGGTGGTGAGGGAAATGGCAGCCGTGTCCGCACCAGTCGCCTTGGTCACAGGAGCAACCCGGGGTATCGGACTGGAGGTGGCCAAGCGGCTCGGCAGGCTGCCCGCAAGCGTGTTCATCTGCGCCCGCGCGGCCGAGGAGGTCCGTGTCACCGTCAAGTCACTGCAGGGTCAGGGCATCCAGGCGGATGGCTGCACCTGCGACGTGGCCCGGCCGGAGGAGATCCGCTCCTTCGTCGCGGCTGCGGTGGAACGGTTCGGGACGCCGGACATCCTGGTCAACAACGCGGGCCGTCCTGGCGGCGGCACGACCGCCGAGATATCCGATGAGCTGTGGCTCGACGTCATCAACACCAACCTGAACAGCGTCTTCCGGATGACCAGGGAGGTACTGACCGCAGGAGGAATGCTGGATAAAGGCCGGGGGAGGATCATCAATATCGCCTCTACCGGCGGCAAGCAGGGCGTGGTGTTCGCCGCGCCATACTCGGCTTCCAAGCACGGCGTGGTCGGTTTCACCAAGGCTCTCGGGCTCGAGCTCGCCGGCACCGGCATCACGGTCAACGCGGTCTGTCCCGGATTCACCGAGACACCGATGGCGGAGCAGGTGCGGGAGCATTACGCACGGATCTGGGGAGTGTCGCCCGGGGAGGCTCACAGCCGGATCACGAACCGGGTCCCGATCGGGCGCTACGTCGAGCCACAGGAGGTCGCGGCCATGGTGGCATACCTGGCCGCCGAGGATGCCGCGGCTGTCACCGGACAGGCCATGAACGTGTGCGGCGGGCTCGGGAACTACTAGCCTGCGGCATCAAGAGGTTGATCAGCCAGCACCGCTCAGGCCCGGACCAGGAGGGGTTATGACCGTAGGCCCGCAGCAGGCGCCGCCCGTCGCCGCGACGCTATTTGAGGAAGACCTGACCAGTGGAGTCTTGTCCGGCGACCCTGGAGGGACATGGGAATTCCGGGCCGCAGAGGATCTTCCCTCCGGCGATGGCCTGGTCCGGGGCTCACCGGATGGATGCATCGTCGTGCCGACAGCGGTGAATCCCGCTACCGGGGAGCCGGCATTCCGCGCGCCGGCAGATGCAGAAGCCAGGACGAGCCCGCTGCGATGGGCGGCGTTCGTCCGGCATACGTCGTCGCGCGGGTTCCCCGGCTTCGACGTGGCCACTGCTGGCGTCCTGACCTGCATGTCCGAGCTAGCCGCCCGCACCTACGGTGCCGACAAAGGCCTTGACCCCAAGGCCGACACCACCCATGAGGCGGTGCGGGGAGCTGCGGCACTCATCACAGTTGACCATGAGACGGGCATGGTCTTCGACCTTGTGTTCACGAACACGACGGTCTATGCGCTGTACGAGCGGCTGCCGCGGGAAGGCTCGTCGGCCCTGACCTTCTCCTACGCCGTGCCGGTCTGCGAGCGCAAGCCGGATCAGTTTCACCGCGGCTCGATATCGCTCGACGGGTCGGGCGGAGTCGTCCGGTGGGTGCTCGACGGTAACGAGGTGCTGTCGGTCGACAAGATCGGGTATGCGGTCCTCGACGACTCGTGCCTGCTCTGGCGCGGCGAGGGCAGTGAGCATCTGGTCAGACCAGGACAGCTGAGCCTGGGCTTGTGCATGTTCGCCACGAAGATGTACGGCCAGGGAGTCAAGATAACCGTGCGCCGCATGAGCGTGGCAACGGGTCCCGCGTGAGGGCTCTCGCCCCACGCGAACGAGCACAAAGACTGGGAGCAACAATCATGCGGCTGCACGCCTATCTCCCCAGCGAGACGCCGAGCCAGGATGCTGAGGAGGTCGCCGGGCTCGCAGTACTCGCGGAAAAGCTTGGCTACCACCAGGTGTGGGCACCGGACCACCCGCTGCCACCCTTTCAGTACCGCGACTTCTACGCTGGCGTCTGGGAGCCCTTGATCCTCCTGGCCAACGTCGCGGCGCGGACCAGCAAAATACGCCTGGCAACGGGGGTTCTCATCCCGGCCCTGCGCAACCCTTTCGTGGTCGCGAAGCAGGCGGCCACGCTCGACCGGCTGTCGGGCGGGCGGCTCGACCTCGGCATCGGCATCGGCTTTGTCCCGAAGGAGTACGCCAACGTGGGCGCCGACTACCGGACCCGTGCCCCGCGCACTATCGAGATCATCGCCCTGCTGCGGCATCTCTTCGCGACCGGCGGCGGCCCGTTCGAGGGCGAGTACTATCGCCTCGGCACCGAGGCCGTGTTCGCGCCGAGCCCGGTGCAAGGCGACCAGGTGCCGATCTGGACGGGCGGACGCAGCGATGCGGCTTGGCGCCGGGCCGCGCGCGTAGCCGACGGCTGGCTGTGCGCGATGACGGAGCCGGACGTGTTCCAGGCGAACGTCGCCCGCATGCGGGACCTGGCGGGCCGAGATGTGCTCGCGGGCGCAAGGATCCTGTTCACGGACGCCGAAGCCACGGTCCAGCAGGCTGCCGAGATGGTCGAAGCCTGGTCCGCGGCCGGCACCGATGACCTGGTTGTCTGGTTCGGCAGCCCGGTTGGTTACGCCGACCGGATGGAGATGTTCGCGGAAGCCTTTGCCAGGTCCTCCGCGTGCGCGACCCCCGTCAGCTAGCGCGCCGGGGCTGACGTGAAACTGGCCACCAGCCTGACCTACCAGCACGCCGTCCCGCTGGCTCGCGAGGCGGAGCGGCTAGGGTACGCCCTCGTTCTCGTCGGCGAGGGATACGCCTGCGACGCGCCGAGCGTTCTCGGACTGGTGGCCGGGCAGACCGAGCGCATCGGCCTGGTCTCGGCGGTCATGCAGATTCCGGCCCGGCCGCCTGGCCTGACCGCGCTCACCGCGGCATCGCTGAATGCGCTGTCGGGCGGAAGGTTCCGGCTCGGCCTCGGCGTGTCCAACCCGGAGGTCTCACTTGGCTGGTACGGGGTGCCGTTCGACCGGCCGCTGGAGCGAACCAGGGAGTACGTCGACATCGTGCGGCGCGCTCTGCTCGGTACGCCGACCGGGTATCCTGGCCGGCGCTTCTGGCTCCCAGGGGCTGCGAGCGGTGCTCCGCTGCACATCAGGACCCAGCCCCCTGCACCGCTGCTACCGGTCTACCTGGCCGCTGGCGGCCCGCGGAATCTGCGGCTGGCCGGCGAGATCGCCGACGGCTGGATCGGCGTGTTCAGCTCGCCCGAGGATGTGACGAAGTCCGTCACCGAGATCCGGCTCGGGCGCGGGGAGCGGGACATGGCGGGTTTCGAGGTCCTCCCCACGGTCCCGGCATGCGTCGCTGACGACACCGGGACCGCGGTGGAGGCCCTGCGCGAGCATTACGTGCAGCTGTTCGGCATTGGCTCGCAGGAACGGAACGTGTACTGCCGGCTCGCCTGCAGCATGGGCTTCGAGCGGGAGATAGCCGTTTTCCGCGAACGCCTGGCCGCAGGCGACCGCCGGGCGGCAGGTCAGGCAATCCCGCGAGAACTCATCGAGCGCACATCATTGGCCGGGCCGGTCCCGCATCTCGCGGAACGAATCCGTGCTTACCAGGCGGCCGGTGCGACCACGCTGGGGATCAAGGTCACCGCGGCGGCGGTGTCGCCGAGCGAGCAGCTGCGGATGCTCGATGCGGCGTGCCAGGCGCTGGAAATGGCCGACGTCGGAACGGATTCGGATGGATAAGAAGCTGAGCGCGGCGCCGCCCGATCAGGGTGCGTTGCGGGAGCTATTCGGCTCCTGCCCTACAGCGGTCTCGGTTGTCACCACGCTGAACCAGCGGGGGGAGCCGCGCGGCTTCACCTGCAACGCCCTGTGCTCGCTGTCCCTCAACCCGCCCTTGCTCCTCGTTTGCGTCGACCAGCAGTCCAACACGCTGGGACCCCTGCTGGCCCATGGCGCCTTCGTGGTCAACATCCTGGCGGATGGAGCCCAGGACGTGTCGCGGGTCTTCGCAAGCAAGTCCGCCGACAAGTTTGCGGGCGTGGAATGGGTGCCGGCGCTGCACGCCAAGGGATCGCCGCTGCTGAGCGCGGCCGCCCTCGCGCATGCCGAATGCGCCGTGGTCCGCGTCCTACCCGCCGGGGATCACTGCATCTTCATTGGCCGCGTGAACGGGGTCACCGTCCACTCCCGCCGCCCGTTGCTCTATTACCAGGGCAGCTATGCAGCCTGGGACTCGGCTGTCGTGCTGGCCAGCGGCGCCCGGTGACCGAGGGACCGCGCGGACGGCTGTTGCGGCCCGGCGACAACGGCTACCGGGCCGAGTGCGCCGGCTTCAACCTCGCGGTGACGCACCATCCTGCCTACGCCGTCGCCGCCGCGACGATCGAGGACGTGAAGACCGCAATCCGCCTGGGCGTGACGGAGCAACTTGCCGTAGCGGTCATGGCGACCGGGCACGGTCCCTCGCTGCCGGCCGACGGCGCTGTGCTGATCAACACCCGGCGCATGGACGGCGTCCGGGTTGATTCGCTGCGCCGGACCGCAGTTGTCGAGGCCGGAGCCCGGTGGGATCAGGTGCTGCGTGCGGCCGCGCGCTCCGGCCTAGCCCCACTCGCGGGCTCCAGTCCGGCCGTGGGCGCGGTCGGCTTTGTCCTCGGCGGCGGGATCGGCCTGCTCGGCCGCTGCTACGGCTATGCGTCCGACAGCGTGCGGGAATTCCAGGTCGTCACCGCCGATGGCCGGCTGCGCCGCGTGAACCGGCACCGCGATGAAGACCTGTTCTGGGCGCTGCGCGGGGGGAAGGGAAACTTCGGCGTCGTGGTCTCGATGGAGCTCGAACTGTTCCCGCTGGCCCGGCTGTTCGGCGGCGGTATCTACTTTCCAGGCGAGGCCGCAAGCGAGGTCCTGCAGCGTTACGTGGAGTGGGCGCGGACGGTACCGGATCAGATGTCGTCGTCAGTAATCCTGGCCCGGACTCCCGACTCTCCCGGCGTGCCGGGGCCCGTGCGCGGACGGTATGTCGCGCATGTGCGCATCGCCTTCTGCGGGCCGCCGTCAGAAGCTGAGCGGTGGATTCGGCCGTTGCGCGAAGCCGGGCCGAGACTCTTGGACACCCTCGATGAGATGCCGTTCGCAGAGGTCGGGACCATCCACCGCGATCCCGCCAGGCCGCTGGCGGCATACGCCAGGAACGCCGGGCTGCGCGAGCTGGACTCGGCAGCGGCCGGCGTGCTGCTCTCGCTTGCCGCTCCGGAGACGGGCCCGCCGTTCGCGCTGGAACTGCGCCACCACGGCGGCGCCTACGCGCAGCCCGGCCCGGTACCCAGTGCCGTCGGCGGTCGCGACTCCGCATTCCTGCTGCTGTCCGCGTCGCGCCTGGAACCGCAGCGGATCGACAAGGTCCGCACCGACCATAACCGGCTCTACGCGGCGATGCGACCTTGGGCCTCGGGTGGCTCGTTCGCCAACTTCCTTGGCATTGATGACGTCGATCCCGACCGTGTGCGGACCGCGTTCGCCCCGGCCGACCACACCCGCCTCTTGGACGTGAAAAAGGCCTATGACCCCGGCAACCTCTTCAGATTCAATCATTGGATCGCACGCTGACAAGGCTAGTGCTTCGTCATGCAGCGTTGATCTTGTAATCGGTCCAGGTCCGGATCACTGAGTCCGGGGCAAAGTTGCGCTTGGGCTTGGCTCGGGCGTTGCACCAGCGGATGTATCCGGCGATCGCTTCTCCTTGCTCGGCGTGCGTTCTGTGATCGGTACCGTGGAGGGCGAAGTAGCGCACGGCGGCGAATTCGGACTCGATTAACCGGCCTTCGGGGGCGGGATCAGGCGTTCTTGTCGATGCTTACCGCACCGACCTGGAGGGTCCTCGACATCGGGGCGCCGGGCCGGTGACCCGTCGACCTCGCCCGCGTCCTCGCCATGCCCCGCTGGCGAATCCCGGCTCCCATGGTGCGGCCGTCCCCACGCTCCCGCTCGCGAGCGCTACGGCGATCGCATCAGAGCCGGACCTGCAGCGCGAATGGAAAGGCCCGGCAACCCTGGTGGAACTCGGCTCCCCCACCACGCTCGGGCTGCCGCTCGGGTGGCGCCCGGGTTCGAACGGGGCCGCGCCCGCGCTCCGCAGGATCCTGCACTACCCGCTCGCAGACCTCCTGGCGGCAGCGCACTCCGGCGGCACCCTCGCCGACCTGGCTAAGCCCTGAAGCACCCCAACACTCAAGGCCTCCGAACCAGGGAATCCCTCGGCTTGCCTCAGATGGGTGAGACAACGCTGGCCCCAGCCAGTCTCACCCATCCGAGGCACCGCAGGCCAGCCGAGCCATCGTGCCTCATGATCAACGAGACAGGACAGCTGGCCGCTAACGTGCCGCATGCTGCGGCCCAGGTAGCGTGCATTCACGCTTCCCGCCAAATGTTGCATCTGAAGCAATTCTGCTCACTTTCAGGGTTGTCGTGTATGTGTGTCTGAGCTGGTGCGGCGTGACGTGCATGGTCTGCCCGCCGCGTCCGCGCAGCCCGGCGGCCGCCGCGGCGTCATCGAGACCGCGGCGCAGGCGGAAGGCGCCCAGGCGGCGGCCGCGCTCGGTGAACAGGAAGTCGGCAGGCCGGCTGAGCCGGGGATGCGGCAGGGCGCGCTTCGGGCCGCGGCGGTTCATCCATTCATCCAAGGCGGCCAGGGTGGGCTCGTCGAGCGGCACGGTCCGCTCGGTGGCGAGCTTGCCGAGGGGGACTTTCAGCCAGCTGCCATGGCTGGCGGAGTCCCAGACGCAGTCCAGTTCGAGGTCTAGCAGCTCGCCGAGGCGGATGCCGGTGCCGCGCAGCACGGTCAGCCCGGTGCGGGCGAACGGGTCGGCCAGATCGCTGATGGCGGCCATCAGGTCCCGGTCGGCGTCCGGTGGCAGGGCGCGGGGCAGCGGCCTGTCCAGCCGGGGGATGTCGTTGGGGAACAGCAGCCGCCGGGGTGGCCGCTCGGCCCAGCCCGATAAGGCCCGATCGTCGAGGAAGCAGCGCAGGTCGATGACGGTCCGCTTGCTGACCGCCGCGGAGACGGGCTGGTCGCGGGCGACCCGGCCGCGCCAGGGCCGCTTGTGATTGTGGGCCAGGAACCCCTCGACTACGCAGCCCGCCCAGATCCCGGCGGCGGCCAGGTACTCGGCCAGCTTGACTAAGCTTCACGTGCTGAACGCCAGGCCCAGGTCAATCCAGCAACTGGGCGATATCCGGCGCACTTTGGCCCTGCGCCGACATCAGCACCACGATCGCCCGCCGCAGCCTCACCGGATCCTTAGCAGTACGCCCGATCCGCTGCAACCGCTGGCCCTCGGCCATCGAACCGGGCGGACGAACACTTCCGGAGGACGGCTCATGACTACCTCCCAGGCTCGCCTCGGAAGCAGACTGGACCCTGGCCAGCTAAAGATCAATTACCCGACCAACGTCCGCAGACGCGACACTGGGATCCACCGGGCCTTGAGCCAGGATCGACGCTGGGATGCTGGAATCTCGTCCATGACGATGAGCCCGCGCCGGGTCATGCCTGACCCGAGCCTCGAGGAAGTCGCGGCCGACGTCTATGCGTATGTGCAGCCGGACGGGAGCTGGTGCCTGAACAACGCGGGCGTCGTGCGCGGCGGCGGCGCCACTGTCGTGGTAGACACCGCGGCCACGGCCAGCCGCGCGCGGCGTCTTCGGCAGGCTGTAACGTCGCTCGGCGGCAGCACGGTCACGATCGTCAACACACATCATCATGGCGACCATGTTTTCGGGAACAGCGTTTTCGGGCCTGATACCACCATCGTGGCGCATCAGCTGGCCCGCTCCGAGATGATTGCCAGCGGGCTGGCGCTGCAGGAGCTATGGCCGGAGGTGGAGTGGGGAGAAATCGAACTCACGCTGCCGACGGTGACGTTCTCGAGGCAGGCCACCCTGCACATCGGGGAGCTGGAGATGCAGCTCGTCCACGTGGGCCCGGCCCACACCACCAACGACGTAGTGGTCTGGCTTCCCGGCCGCGACGTGCTGTTCGCCGGCGACGTGGTGTTCAACGGAGCGGCGCCGTTCTGCCTGATGGGCTCAGTTTCCGGATCCCTGGCCGCGATATCCAGGCTCCGGGAGCTGGGGGCAGGCACGATCGTGCCCGGGCACGGGCCGGTCGGTGGTGGGGATCTCCTGGGCTGGACGGCGGATTACCTGACCTGGGTTCAGCGGGTAGCGGCGGATGGGGTGGACGCCGGGCTGTCTCCGCTCGAGGCTGCGCGGGAAGCCGGCCCTGGCCCCTTTCCCGGCCTGCTCGACAGCGAGCGCATCATCGGGAACCTGGTCCGGGCCTATTCAGAACTCTCCGGTGAAGAGCCGGGGACGGCCTTGGACGTCCCGGCCGCGTTCCAGCTCATGGTGGAATACCACGGTGGCATGCCCCGATGCTTCGCCTGATCAGGCGTCTTCCCCGCGTGCCAGCCTTCGCCTGGTTACTTAGCGGTGAGCGCTGCCTGCCTCCAGCACAGGGTCTGCCATCAGCAGGCACTGGTGCAGCCGCAGAACGCTGGGTGTCGGATCTATTCCGAGTTCCTCGGCCAGAGCAGAGCGGAGGCGCCTGAACACGTGGAGCGCCTCGGACCGTCGGCCTGCTCTATAGAGGGCAACCATGAAGTGCTCGTGCAGTCGTTCGTCGGTGGTGTGCTGGGCGGTCAGCCCGGCGAGCTCGCCGATGAGTTCGTGGTGCCTGCCCAGCCGGAGATCGGCTTCTATCCTGCGCTCAAGGAGGGTCCTTCGCGACTCCTCGAGCAGGGCCGCCTGTGCTGACAGCCGCGGCCCGGCCACTACGTCGACGAAAGCGCTGCCTCGCCACAGAGCCAGGGCAGCCTCGATCGACCTCTTGGCCGTGCGGAAATCACCGGCCTGGATCGCGTCGTATCCGCGCGCGGCTAGCCGCTCGTGCTCAATAAGGTCGAAGCAGCCCTGGGACTGATTGAGCACATAGCCCCCGGGTTCGGTGCGCAGCACGCACTTCGCGCTATGGGTGTGATGCCCAGGAGACCTCTGTAGCGCCGACTCGATGAGTCGGCGCAACTGCAGCACGTAGGTCTGGATGGTGGTGAAGGCGCTCTGCGGGGGGTCCTCCTCCCACAGTTCTGCGACTATGACGTCGACCGGTGTCACCTGACCCGCGTAAGCGGCGAGTAACGCCAGCAGCGTGCGTGGTTTGGCGGCGGTCGGCACAATGCTGAGCCCGCTCTCGCTCGCTTCCAGCGGACCTAGAACAGAGACATCCACATGCGCTCCCCGTGATGACTGTGCCTACCCGTGACAGATCATGGATCCCGGACGCTCGCCCACGGAGCGATCTTCCATAATGCTGAGAAGCGTTCAAAGGCTAGCGACATACAGCACGATAGAACACTCTGCCACTATCAGCAATATCTCGTTATAAGATGAAATAATACGATACTCCAGCTTATTCTGACGTTAACAATTGTGGCGGTTGATCACGCGCCGACTCCCCGTCCATGCGGTCCGCGCCCCTCGGTGCCCCGGGGTGGCGAGGCGACTGGCGGGTCAAACCAGCCGATCGTCGCGCCCGGCGATGGAACCTTGCTTGAAAGCCACTCGAATGCACCCGCCGGCCAGCGCACGCGATAGACGCATCCAGCGATCCTCGTGCGGAGATCGAGCGCCGCCCCGCATCGTGAAGCAGGTCCCGTAAGGCTGAGAGGAGACTGCGCCAATGACGCCAACCGCTGGGCCCGAGCGTCCTTGGGTGCTGTGCCCGGACTGCCGCAGTATCATCTACTGGAGGCGCTGGGAGCGGGCACTCGGCACCTGCCCCGATTGCGGCCAGCACACCGGCCTGACCGCGCGGCAACGCCTGGGCCAGCTCCTGGACCCGGGCAGCGAACAGCCGCTGACGTTCAGTGCTGCCGATAGCGACGTCCTCGGGTTCGCAGACACGATGCCCTACACCGAGCGGCTGGCGCAGGCGCGCCGCCGGACCGGGCTGGACGAGGCAGTCCTGTGTGCGCGGGGGAGCATCGAGGGCCACCAGCTTGTCGTTGTCGTGATGGATTTCGGGTTCCTCGGCGGCAGCCTCGGCGCGGTGGCCGGCGAGTGGATCACTGTGGCCGCGGAGACGGCCCTCGCCAGCCGGGTCCCGTTCCTGGTGGTCACGGCCTCCGGCGGGGCCCGGATGCAGGAGGGCGCCATCTCGCTGATGCAGATGGCGAAGACCAGCGCCGCACTTGCCCAGCTTGACGAGGCCGGAATCCTGACCATCTCCCTGATCACGGACCCGACGTATGGCGGTGTCGCAGCGTCCTTCGCGACCCTAGCGGATGTGATCATCGCTGAGCCACGGGCCAGGCTCGGGTTCGCAGGCCGCCGGGTCATCGAGCAGACGATCCGGCAGCAGCTTCCTGATGGCTTCCAGACTGCCGAGTTCCTCCGCGAGCACGGGTTCGTCGACATGGTGGTGCCGCGGCAGCGCCTGCGCGGCGAGCTGGCCAGGCTGCTACGCTCGGCGGGCGGGCCCCGGCGGTCGGCCACGTCGCCGCGGGACACTGCGGCCGGGGACCTGGTGACCCAGGACCTGGCCATCCGAGACCCCGGGCGCCTGCCAGACGGCGACCCGTGGGCGCAGGTCAAGGCGGCCCGGCAGCTTGACCGCCCGACGACCCTCGACTACCTGGCCCTGGCGTTCGACGACTTCCAGGAACTGCACGGCGATCGCCTCGGCGGGGACTGCCCGGCGATGGTTGCCGGCCTGGCCAGGCTGGGCGACCTGCCGGTGGCAGTCATCGGCCAGCAGAAGGGCCATAATCCGGCAGATCTTGCGGCCCGCAACTTCGGGATGCCCAGGCCCGCCGGATACCGCAAGGCCGGCCGGATCATGCGGCTGGCCGCCAAGCTCGGTCTGCCCGTGGTGACGCTGGTCGATACCCCCGGTGCATACCCAGCTGCCGATGCTGAGGAGAACGGCCAAGCGGTCGCGATAGCGGAAAGCTTGCGCCTCATGATGTCCCTGCCGGTGCCGGTCGTGAGCGTGATCACCGGCGAGGGCGGGAGCGGAGGCGCACTGGGGATCGCCTGCGCCAACAGCGTCCTCATCTTCGCCAACGGTGTCTACTCGGTGATCAGCGCGGAGGGCTGCGCCTCTATCTTGTGGCGTGACCCCGGCGCCGCGCCTCGCGCCGCTGCCCAGCTCGGCCTGAGCGCACGGGATCTGCTGAGGCTCGGCGTGGTTGACGGCGTGCTGCCCGAACCCCCGGGCGCGGCGGGATCGGATCCGGCGCGGGCCGCCGAGACACTGCACGCGGCGCTCATCCACGAACTCGGCGGCCTCTCCGGATTGCGGCGTCAGGACCTCGTCTCCACACGGCGGGACAGGTTCCGGCGATTCGGCAGCGCCGAGGAGATCCGCGACGCCGGTCAGCTCCAGGAGGCTGTGTGACTGACCTGCTGGCAGCCCAGGAGTGCATTCTGCATCTGGTGCGGGCGCTGCCCGAGCGGCCGCAGCGGGTGCGGCTGGTCGTGGCTGGTGTGACGATCGAGATCGACTGGCCAGGCCCGTCAGGTCAGCCACCCGTCGCGACCGCAGCCGCGGCTGGTGCGGCGGGCGAAGCCAGCCTGGCCGAGGATGGCCCGTCTCCGGGCGACCCCGGCGACCACGTGGTCTGCTCACCGGGCGTCGGAACGTTCTACGGGGCGCCGGAGCCGGGAGCGCCACCGTTCGTGGCCGAGGGCGACCTGGTCGAAGCGGGCCAGCAGGTCGCCATCCTGGAGGCGATGAAGCTGATGCTGCCGGTGGAAGCCGAACTTTCCGGCCGGGTGACCAAGATCCTCAGGAACGACGGTGACCAGGTCGAGTACGGCGAGCCACTAATGGCCCTGGCCCCTGCCGGCCAGGCGGCAGGGTAGTGCCAAGTGTTTAGCAAGATCTTGATAGCGAATCGGGGCGAGATCGCGCTCCGGGTGGCCAGAACCTGCCAGGAACTCGGGATCCGGACCGTCGCCGTCTATTCGACGGCCGACCGGGACTCGGCCGTGGTCCGGATGGCCGACGAGGCCGTGCATATCGGGCCGCCCCCAGCCCGGCAGAGTTACCTCAACCACGCGGCGATCCTGGAGGCGGCGCTGGCCGCCAAGGCCGAGGCGATCCACCCAGGTTACGGTTTCCTGTCCGAGGATCCCGACTTCGCCTCGGCTTGCGAGGAGAGTGGCCTCACCCTCATCGGCCCGCCCGCTGCCGTGATGACGCGGCTGGGCAGCAAGATCTCAGCCCGGTCGGTCATGACGGAGGCGGGGCTGCCGCTGCTGCCCGGCGGCCTTGACCCGCTCGATGCCACGGCGGCGGAAAACCTGGCCGCGCAGATCGGTTACCCGGCCATCGTAAAGGCCTCGGCTGGCGGCGGTGGCCGCGGGATGAGCATCGTCACCGACCCGGCGGCGTTCGCAGAGACCTACCGGCGAACCGCAGCCACCGCCAGGCTGCTGTTCGGCGATGACCGCGTGTACGTCGAGAAGTACCTCGAACGGGCACGGCACGTCGAGGTTCAGGTGCTGTGCGACACAAGAGGCAATGCCGTGCATCTCGGCACCCGCGACTGCAGCGTGCAGCGCCGCCATCAGAAGCTCGTCGAAGAGGCCCCCGCGCCATGCCTGCCCGGTGATCTGGCGGACCAGATCGGGGAAGCTGCCGTGCGGGGTGCACGCGCCGCCGGCTACGTGGGCGCCGGCACGTTCGAATTCCTGGTCGGCCCGGACGCCAGCTTCTACTTCCTGGAGGTGAACTGCCGGATCCAGGTCGAGCATCCGGTGACGGAGGCCGTCACCGGGATAGACCTGGTGCGCGAGCAACTCGCCATAGCCGCCGGCGAGCCGCTCCGCCCACAGGATGAGATCCGGCTGCGCGGTGTCAGCATTGAGTGCCGTGTGAACGCCGAGGACCCACGGAACGGCTTTGCTCCGGCGCCGGGGACAGTGAACGGATTCGTGCCCGCCGCCGGGCCGTTCGTGCGGGTCGACACGCACGCCCGGCCTGGCTACACGGTCCCGCCCAACTACGACTCGCTGCTGGCGAAGCTGATCGTGTGGGCTCCCGATCGTGACATGGCCCTCAGCAGGATGCGCCGCGCCCTGGGCGAGTTCGAGGTCGACGGAATCCCGACGACGATCCCGTTCCTGGCCGACGTTATCGATCACGCGGCCTTCCGGTCCGCGAGCCACGATACCGGCCTGGTGGACCTGATGACTGCGGGCGCCGGGACGTAGCGCCGGGCGGCTCAGCGCCGCGGCCGGATCAGCCGCTCATGCTCGCTCGGCAAACCGCTTCGCATGCGCCAGGGTGATGCGGCTGTTGCCGCCCAGAGCCTCGCGGACATGCTCACGTGCGCTGGCCAGTGTCGCCCGCGGGCCGAGCGCCCCGGGCACACTCGACCAGTCCAGCATGACCACATGCCGTGCCGTGATGGCGGAGCCTCCCTCGTGGCGATCTTCGAAGAGCCAGATCCCGCTGTGGCCGAGCAGCAGAGCCGGCGTCGTGGTCTGTTTGTACGCGATCTGCCGTGCCGGCCTGCACACCCGGACCGACTCCGTCGCATGTGAGGCGCCGTCAGCGGTGAGGGTGGTCATGGCCAGCCGCTGGATTCCGGGCGGGTCCTCGGTGAGACTGACGTCGCTGACGTGCGGGAGCCGCTCGGGCCAGTGCTGAGCATCCGCCACGAAGCTGTAGGCCGCCTCGGCCGGGCCAGCCGCCTCGATGGTGTCCTCGAAGGAGAACACCAGCTCGCCCGCTGGGCAGCCGATCTCGGCGATGCGCCGCAGTGCCGCGAGCTCGCGGGCGGTGTTGCCGTCGAGCGCCCGCCGCACGTTATCCTCAGCCCCCGGCGAGCCGTCGGTGCGGAACCGGTGCCGGAGCGCTATCTGGGCGCCCGCACTCGGCCGGTCGCGGAACTCCCAGGCGCCGCTCATCGAGACGATCGGCGGCGAGGCGTGTTCCTGGAGGAAGCCGATGCGCAGCCGGTCCGGCTCCAGAGTGCGCTGCGAGACCCAGCTGGCAACGGCCCCGTTCACCAGCGCCCAGATGGCGAACCGTTCCGAGCCGAGGGCCCGGTGCTGATGCTCGACATGGACAGTCGGCTGGAACATGACCGGCCACCGGGTCACATCCGCGACCAGGTCATAGAGCACTCGCGCCGGGGCCTGGACCTCCGCCGTGTGGGTCACCTCTGCGGCTTCCACGGTCAGCTCGCCCGCGACAGTTCGGAGTTGACGAGTTCGATGAACGCCTGCGGCGTCTGCATCTTCGCAGCCTGCTCGTCATCGATCTTGATCCCGTAGTCTTGCTCGATCCGGGCGGCCATCTCCATGAGCGCGAGCGAGTCGTACCCGAGATCCTCGAACGGCTGGTCGGCGATGTCGCCGGCCAGGTCGACGTTGTCGTCCTGCCCGGCCACGTCAGTCAGGATCCTGCGCAGGTCATCGAGGTTGACGGTGTTCATCGTTTTCTCCTTGCCATGATCGCCTTGGCCGCGCCCGGTGCCCGCCAGGGGCGGCGCTGACCACAATCGCTGCGTTGAAGCCGCCACGGCCACGGGCCAGGACCAGGGCGTTGCGCACCTGCTGGCGCCGCGGCTGCTGCAGCACGACATCTATCCCGTAGCCGGGCGGGACATGTGTCGTTCCCGCCGTCGGTGGGATCAGGCCATCCCGGATCGTGAGCAGCGCCGCGACGAGGTCCAGTGGCCCCCCGCCCGCGCAAAGCCGCCCGACCAGGGCCTTGGGCACGCTGACCGGGACCGCCCGCGGGCCGAACAACGCGGTAATGGCCTGGGCCTCGGTCCGGTCGAGTGCCACGGCGCCGGCGCCGTCGGCGAACACGGCGTCGATGTCGGCAGGCCGCAGCCTCGCGTCGGCCAGTGCCAGTTCGGCGGCCCTGCCCAGGCCAGGCGGACGGCCGGAACCCGGCCGTGGATCGAATGTCGCGGCATAGCCAGCAATCTGCCCGTAGCTCGGCGGAGCGCCCCTGGCCCTGGCCGACGACGCGTCTTCGGCCACCAGCACCGCTCCGCCCTCGCCGGGGAGATAGCCGCACGCCGCCGAGTCGAAGGGCAGGTAGGCGCGCCCGGCGTCGCGTTCCTGGCTGACCTGTGCAGTGGACAGATGCGAGACCCATCCCCACGGGTCAAAAGCCGAATCCAGCCCTCCGGTGACGACCATCCGCGTCCCTCGCCGGATGCTGCGCCTGGCGTAGCCGACCGCGTCAAGTCCGCCGGCCTGCTCACCGACCAGCGCGGCACTCGGGCCGCGCATGCCGTGCCGGATCGAGATCTGACCCGTATTGCAAGCGTAGAACCAGGCGAATGATTCATAGACGCTGACGTGCTCCGGGCCTCGCTGCCACAGTTTCCGGAACTCCCGGTGGGTGAAGTCGAACCCGCCGCAGCCGTTCGACAGGGTCACCCCCATGTCGTAATCCCGCAGCGCGGCCGGGGCGACCTCGGCGTCGCGTAGCGCCGCGTCCGCCGCGTAAAGGGCGAGCCTGGTCACGCGGTCGGTCTGCGGCAGCAGCCGCCCCGGGATATGGCGCTGTTCGTCGAAGTCCTCGATCAAGCCGGCCAGGCGAGCTGAGTAGCGGTTGCCGTCGAATCCGGCCAGCGGCCGGACACCGCTGCGGCCGCCGAGTGTCGCCGACCAGTGATCGTCAACCGTGAGTCCGTTCGGCGCCGCGACCCCGATACCCGTGATCACCGTGGCAGCCCCTTCCACAGTGCCAGTCACGACCAGCCGCCAGATGCTGCTGCCGAACGCCTCACGAGTCACGCTCCGCGGAGACTTTCCGAAGCACGATCGCGCTCTGGAAGCCACCGAAGCCGCTGCCGACGCTCAGCACGGTGCGCAGCCGCGCCTCGCGCGCGGTCAGGGGCACGTAGTCAAGGTCGCATTCAGGGTCCGGCTCGTGCAGGTTTGCGGTGGGAGGAACGACGTCATTGGCCATCGCCAGCAGCGACGCGGCGATCTCGACCGACCCGATTCCGCCCAGCGAGTGCCCGATCATCGACTTGATCGAGCTCACCGGGGTCCGGTAGGCGTGGCCGCCCAGACTCCGCTTGAATGCGGCTGTCTCGTGGCGGTCGTTCTGCCTGGTGCCCGATCCGTGGGCATTGATGTAGTCGACGGCTTCGGGAGCTGCGCCGGCCTGGGCCAGGGCGTGGCCGATCGCCTCAGCCATCTCCCGCCCGTCGGTTTTCAGGCCCGTCATGTGGTAGGCGTTGCAGCGAGTGGCGAACCCAGCGACCTCGGCGTAGACGGCAGCACCCCTGCGGCGGGCGTGGTCGTACTCCTCTAGTACGAACATGGCAGCGCCCTCGGCCAGCACAAACCCGTTCCTGGTCCGGTCGAATGGCCGGGACGCGTGCTCGGGATCGTCATTGCGCGGGGTAGTGGCCTTGATGGCGTCAAAACAGGCGACGACGATCGGTGACACCGGCGTGTCGGAAGCGCCGGTCACGACCACATCCGCGGCGCCGTCGAGGATGAGGTCCCGCGCATGGCCGACTGCGTCGATGCCAGAGGTGCACCCGTCCGAGATGACCATCACTGGTCCCTCGGCCCCCGCCGCCCAGGCCACCTCGCGGCCCATCGCGCTGGGCACCATGTAGTCGTACATGTGCGGTGAGAGGTGATCCTGGTCTACCTCCCACGTGCGCCCGCTGTCCGACAGGACCAGATACTCGCGTTCCAGGCTGGTTGCTGCACCGACTGCACTCCCGAGGCTCACCGCGGTGCGGGCCGGGTCGCCCTGGCCGGGCTCCAGGCCAGCGTCGCTCAGCGCCTCGCGAGCACAAACCACGGCGAGCTGGGCGGCCCGGTCGAGGCGGCGGATCTCCCTGGGCGTGAGTCCCTCGGAGGCGGGGTCGAAATCGCACTCCGCGGCCATCTGCGACCGGTAACCGGACGGGTCGAAAAACGTAATTCGCCTGGTGGCGGTTCGTCCCGAGCTCATCAGGTCCCAGAACTCCTTGGCGCCTGAGCCCCCAGGAGCCCGGACGCCTATCCCGGTGATTACCGTTCTTCGGGTCATGGACGTGCCTCCTCTCCCTGCCGCAAGGCTGCAGGCAAGGGCTCGAAGACGGCTCGAAACCCGATATGGCGCGACTGGACGTGGCTGGTTACGCCGGGGATTTCGGCAGGGCGAACACGAGGGCCGCCGCGATGGCGGCGAACAGCACATTGAGCGAGACCGCGACCGCAAGCGCGTGGGCGTAGGAAACGGAGTGGCCGGCCACGGCCGGGCCGAGGAGGCCGAAAAACACCCCGCCGATCACCGCCACCCCGAGCGAACCGCCCACCTGCTGCGTGGTGGAGAGCACCCCGGAAGCCATGCCCACGTCGCCCGGGCCCATCCGAGAGAGGATCGCATTGAACAGCGGTGTGATCAGCAGGCCCGCGCCGATGCCCTGCACGACCAGGGTGGGGATGAGCACCGCTAAGGACAGGCCGGTGTCTGCCGCGGCCACCGCCACCGTCGCGGCGTATCCGGCGGCGAATATCCCGCCTCCGAGTTCGAGCAGTCGCCGGCCGTGCCGTGCCGCCAGCCGGCCGGCTAGCAGGCTGACCACGAAGAACGTGACTGCCTCAGGTGTGTAGACGAGACCGGCTGACAGGGCAGACAGTCGAAGACCGTCCTGCAGCGTCACCGACAGCACCAGGAAGAACGAGTACAGACCGCCGTACGTGGCAAGGATCAGGCTTATCCCGACCGTGAACGGCCGCTGGGCGAACAGCCGCGTCGCGACCAGCGGCGTGCCACCGCGCGCCTCGACGCGGCGCTCCCAGTAGGCGAAGACCACGAGGGCGGCGGCGCTTGCGGCCAGGCTGGCCCAGACCCAGCCCGGCCAGCCGGCCTGGCGGCCTTCGGTGATCGGAAAGACGAGCAGGGTCAGCGCGACCGTGAGGACCGCGACGCCGGGCAGGTCCAGACGCGCCGCCTGTGGTGCCACCGTCTCGGGCACCAGCCACACGGCGAGGGCGACGGTGACGAGGCAGACGGGCACATTAATCCAGAAGACCGGGCGCCAGCTCGTGTGCAGCAGGTCAGCAGAGATCAGCAGGCCGCCGACTAGCTGGCCCGCGATCGTGGATGTCCCGATCACCGCGCCGAGTATGCCGAACGCCCGGTGCCGCTGCTCCGCGGGCACCAGGACCTGGATGATCGAGAAGACCTGGGGGAACATCAAGCCAGCGCCGACGCCCTGCACGAGCCGCGCCGTGATCAGCGTCGCCGCGTCCGGTGCCGCCCCGCACGCCAGTGAAGCACCGGTGAACAGCCCCATCCCGGTCAGGAACAGGCGCCGACGGCCGTAGATGTCGCCCAGCCGGGCTCCGGTAATCAAGGTGACGGCATACGTGAGCTGGTAACCCGCGAGGACAAGCTGGATCTCGGCGTCGGTGGCGTGCAGGCTGGCCTGTATCGACGGCGCGGCGACTAGCACGATGAACGTGTCCAGAATCGCCATGAACGTTCCGGCCATCACGATATAGGCTGGGCGCGACGAGGACCGCCAGCGGTGCCCGGCAGCGGTGGCAGCGCCCGCCGGCGAGGCTCGCCCTGGGAGCCGCGCCCTGGCGGGCGGAGACTCGCGTTCCGTCATGAACGGACGGCGGGCCCGACGTTACGGCGCTGCATTCCCTCCTTGTCAGGCTCGATCCCCCAGCTCAGGATGCGGCGTGGGTGAATGCGAATCAGCTCGCCGCTAAAGTGCTGGTGCTGTGGCTCCAGGCCGGTGATCGTCTCGGCTTGCCCCCGGATCTCCAAGCCGCGCACCCGCCAGGGCCGGAACGACACGAGGTCGTCAATCACGAATGCCACGTTCGGGTTGGACTGGATGTTCCGGAATTTACGGCTCGAGGCCAGTCTCATGCCGCCGATGTCGATGGTCCCGAGATCGTCATTGAGGCTGAAGCCGACCGGGTTGTTTTGTGGTGCTCCCTTGGGATCCACGGTCGACAGGCGGCCGAGGTGCTGGGATGCCAGGTATTCGCGCTCAGCCTCGGTAAATGACATCATGACTGATTCCTTTCTTGATTCCCAAGGAGTCTGACCAGACTCCTCCTGTGCACTGATTCCGCCAGGTTGTCCCGCTCCCGCCGCTCCAGCACCGCGAGGACGACGGCGGGGAGCGTCGCCAGCGCGGTGACGGTTATCACCCACCAGAAGGCTGTGCCGTAGGCGTGCGCCTGTGCCGCGTGACTGGCGCCGGCATCCTTCAGCCCGCCGGTGAGTACCACGGTGAAGATCGCCGTGCCGATGGAGCCGCCCACCTGGCGCAGCACGCTGAGCTGGGGCGTCGCGTGACTGATCTGGTCACGCTTCAGCTTGCGGTACGCGGCCGTCATGGCTGGCATCATCGTGAGCCCGACGCCGAAGCCACGGACAGTGGTCGTGGCGCACAGCTCGGCATAGGACGTGCCCGCGGTGATCAGCCCGAACGGCACGGTCGCAAGCATGGCGACCACGCCGCCGAGCACGGAGGTCAGGCCGGCACCGATCTTCTCAGTGAGCCTGCCTGACAACCAGTTGGCGACGGCGGCGCCGATGCCGGAAGGGGCTAGCAGGAGCCCTGTCGCGACGACGCTCTGGCTGCGCACCGTCTGGTAGTAGAGCGGCATCAAGATCGCTCCGCCGTACAGGGCGGCGCCGATGCAGAGCATGGTTACCGCTGATGCGGCGAACGTGTTCTGCCGGTACAGCCGGATGTCGAGAACCGGGCGTTCGACACGGAGCGCGCGCACGCCGAACACCGCGAGCAGCGCGAACCCGGCAGCGAGAGCGACGATCACCGGCCAGGCGTCGGCCCGGCCGGTGATGCCGATGACCGCGAGCCCATAGGTGACCGCGACGGTCCCGCCCGCGGCCAGCAAAAGGCCGGCGAAGTCGAGCATGCCGACGTCCCGGCCCTGGTCACGCGGCAGCAGCCGACGGCCGAACAGGATCGTGACGATGCTGACCGGCACGTTCACGAAGAAGATCCAGTGCCAGGAGGCGTATTCGATGATCAGGCCGCCAACGGTAGGGCCGAAGACCGGGGCGAGCACGATCGGCACGCCGATCAGGCTCATCACCCGAGGCAGGTTCTGTGGTCCGGCCCGCCGGACCAGGATGATCTGGCCGACCGGAAGCACCATCCCGCCGCCGATGCCCTGGATGGCGCGGAAGAAGATCAGATAGCCGGCTGACCCGGCGAGGCCGCACAGTGCCGATCCGGCTCCGAAGATCGCGACCGAGAGCAGGTAAACACGCCGGGCACCGTACCGCTCCGCCGCCCACCCAGTGCCGGGAATGACCGCGGCCACGGCGAGCAGGTAAGCGGTCACCGTCCACTGGATCGTGCCCAGCGGTGAGTGCAGGCCAGCTGTCAGCGTGTGCAGCGCGATGTTGACGATCGTGGAGTCCAGCAGCGTCATCGCTGTCCCCAGGATGACCACGGTCGCCACCGGCGCAACGCCGGGCCCCAGCCCGAGCCGGCCCGCTGGAGCATGGCTGCCGGGCTGCGGCGGGCCCGCCGGTGGGTCGGTCACGGTCACGATTTTCAGACCACCGTCTGAAAATGTCAACCGGATGGCCTACCAGGCTACTGTGGATGGCATGCCCCAGCCACATGACCGGCTCACCCCGCGACCCCGCCGCGCCCGCAAGCCGGCCGAGAGTCGCCGCTACGATCCCGAGAGGTCGTCTCGGCGGCTTCTGGCAGCGGCGCTCGAGGAGTTCGCCGCCAAGGGGTACGCCAGGGCCACGGTGCAGGACATCGCCGATCGCGCCCAGCTCAGCAAGCAGCTCATCAGCTACTACTTCGGCGGCAAGGAGGGGCTGTACCGAGGCGTGCTCGCGCAATGGCAGCAGCGTGAGGCGTCTTTCTCCGACCCCGACGAACCGTTCGGGAACGAGGTCGCGAAGTACCTGCGCGAAACCCTGGCCGACCCGCGGCCAACCCGCCTGCTGATCTGGCGGGCCCTCGACCAGTCCGAGCCGGTGCCTGAACGTCCTGCTGAGGATGACCCTGGGCTGGATGCGCTCGCCCGTATGCGCCGCCGGCAGGCCATGGGCGAGATCGCTGCGGACATCGACCCGGGTGCCCTGCTAATCGTGCTGATCGCCGCCGTCGCCGCTCCAGTGACACTGCCCCAGCGAATCAGCCGGATCCTTGGCCTGGACCCGCAGTCCGCGGAGTTCGCCGAGGCGTACGCCGAGCAGCTGCAGCGGATCGTCGGCCACCTGGCCGGGAGCGATCCCGCCGGGAAGGCGCTCCAGCCGGACCTGAGCGCCGTTCAAGCGGCGAAAGCGAGTCTGCCTGACAAGTCACACTCGTGAGAGGCGACGATGGACGCAGATACGACAGCGCTTGGCCCGGGAGCCTCATGCGGGATCCTGCCAGGGGCGGAGCGCGCGGCCCGGGTCGCCGCCGAGCGTTCCGCTCAGGCCGAAGGCAACCGCCGTCTCGACCCGCAGACGGTAGCTGCCATCGCGGACGCGGGGTTCATGCGGCACTTCGTTCCGGCCCGCATGGGAGGTACCGCAGGGCGGTTTCTCGACTACGTCCGCGCGCTCTCGACGGTCGCGGAGGGCGATCCTTCGGCGGCATGGTGCGCCGGGGTGTTCTCGAGCCTGGGCCGGATGGCCTCGTTCCTGCCCGCCGAGGCCCAGCGGGCGGTGTGGGCTGACAAACCTGACACCGTCATCGTGGGCGCGCTCATGCCGCGCGGCACCGCGGAAAGGACTGCAGGCGGCTGGCGGCTGACCGGCAAGTGGCCGTTTATCAGCGGCATCCATTTCGCCGACTGGGCGCTGGTGTGCTCGGCGGTGGAGAATGACTCCGGAAGCCGGGAGGTTCGTTATCTTGCGATTCCCAGGTCAGAATTCTCCATCGAGGACACCTGGTTCAATATGGGAATGCGTGCCACCGGCAGCGATACCCTCGTGCTCACGGACGTCATCATTCCCGCCAACTACTCCTTCCCGCGCGAGGACCTCCTCGCCGGCCGCTCCCCCGATTCGTCGGCACCGTGCCATCAGGTGCCGCTCAAGGCGGTCACGGGGCTGTCGTTTGCCGCGCCCGTTCTCGGGGCGGCGAAAGGGGCGCTGCACGCCTGGTCTGCGGCCGCCGCGCCGAAATGGAGGGCAGCCGACCCGCAGGACCTCGTATATGGCGCCTCGCGGGCCAGCGCGGAATTCACTCTGGCACGTACATCCGGTGAGCTGGACGCGGCGCAACTGCTGCTGGAACGGGCTGCTGCCACCGCCGACCGCGGGATCCTCACCGCGCTCGACGTCTCGTGCGCCCAGCGAGACCATGTGGTCGCGGTGGACCTCGCGATAGAGGCAGCGAACGCGGTATTCAGGCTGGCTGGCACGAACGCGCAGGACGCCTCCCACCGGCTGCAACGGTTCTGGCGCGACGCGAACTCCGGCGCAGGGCACACGGTCCTGCAGTTCGAGCCCGCGGCCCGCGGCTACGCCGAGCAGGTGTTCGCCGCAATGGCATCGGCCGTCATGGCCAAGCCCGCATGAGGCGCGCACACGATACGGCCGATTCCAGCACAGGGTCGGCTGTCAGCACGCATTTATGCATATGTCTCAGGCCGGGCGTGGGGTCCATTCCCAGATCTTCGGCCAAAATCGCTTGCAGCCGCTCGAAAACGTTCAGCGCCTGCGCGCGTCGGCCGGCCCGGTACAGCGCGACCATATAGTGAGCATGTAGCCGCTCGTCGGTGGGGTGCTCAGCGGTCAGCCCAGCGAGTTCACCGAGGATCTCATAATGTCGGCCAAGGTGAAGATCAGCCTGTATCCTGCGTTCGAGTACGACCTTGCGCGACTCCTCGAGCAGGGTCGCCTGCGCCGACAGCCGTGGCCCTTGGACTACGTCCACGAATGCCGCCCCCCGCCACAGAGCAAGGGCTGCCTCAAACGACTCCTTCGCCCCGTTGAAGTCGCCCGCCTGCATCGCGTCATATCCCCGGGCGGCCAAGCGCTCGTGCTCAGCTAAGTCGAATAATCCCCCGAACTTATCCAGGGCATAACCTCCGGGCTCCGTCCGCAGGACCTGCATCGGGTTTCTGGGCCGACCGTTGCCGGGAAGACGCCCGAGTGCTGATCTGATGAGGCGGCGCAGATGCAGGATGTAGGTCTGCGTCGTCGTAGCTACACTGGGCGGCGGGCCCTCCTCCCATAGTTCGGCGATGATGACCTCCAATGGCACCACACGATCGTCATACACGGCCAGCAGAGCGAGCAGGGAACGCGGCTTCTGCGCGGTCGGTACAATGTTGATTTCATCCACGGCGGCCCTTAAGGGCCCGAGCACACAGATATCCATGTACGTTCCCTCACGGGAAGGACCTGACCCCTGGCCAGCCTGAGGGAAGGATCGTCTTTGAATACTTCGCAAACCAGGCTCAAGATGGATCAAGTTAGCTTTTCGTTCAAATTATCACGAGCTTGCGTGAATGGCAATCTCCTTAGCAGGCCGGATCTGCCGTTCCAAGCAGTCGTACTTCGTTCAGCTTGCCGACCTTGTGGCATACGCCGCATTCCGGATTTGCTGCGGGCGGCGCGATCGCACAGGTACGCTCATGGGGGCATATGGTACGAGATCAGCCTGGCCACCCACACAGCGGTGTCCGGGCTCAAACCCAGATCGCAGCCTGGGATCGTACTGCGCTGAAAAAGGCCTCCGGTCTCGGCCCGGGAGCGGAAAGTGCCTAGCCGGGTCAGGCGGGCCCGGGTCAACACTCGGCAATCAGTGTAAAGCCAATGCTCCTTTAGTCCAGCGTTCGAACGCCTGAGCGCGTCGCCGCCCCGAGTGTCACGATCCGGCTACGTGCGTTCCCGGGCCTCGCGTGTTGATGACCAAGCCCTCTTCGGCGAGCTGCCGATAAGCACGCCTCGTGGTAGTCGCTCGCCCGCTACCAGGTCAACACTGCGGCCGGGACAGTCATCCAGGCGCGGGACGCGGTGTTCGAGCGGCGCACGTGCGGCAACGGGTCCAAGGGGCCCCGCTTCTCGCCTTCGGCGCTGACCGCCACCCCGGATCCGCGGGAATTCCTGCCCTCAGGCCGATCGAAGGTTGTCAAGCCGAGATGCTCCGCCAGCCCGGGCCACGTCCTGCCCGGCCACTCCCTCCCTAGATCGCCACCACTCGGCCGAGCCGAGCGCCCGCCTGAACAGTTGACAGAAACTGTCCCGCGCGCACGAGCCATCTTCGCCCGGCTCCATCGCCACGTATGGGGCGGCTGGCGATCACACAAACCGTCCATGGTCGGGACAGCGCGATCAACACGGAGGCCAAAATGCTTAACCATGACGGAATTCCACGACGTCGCCGTCGCGCATCACATAGTCCCGGCCCTCGATCCGCGCCTTGCCGGCCGCCCGTGCGGCGGCCAGTGATCCCGCCGCCATCAGGTCGTCGAACGAGACGACCTCGGCCTTGATGAACCCCTTCTGGAAATCGGTGTGGATCACCCCGGCCGCCTCCGGCGCGGTTGCCCCGGCCCGGATCGTCCACGCCCGCGACTCCTTCGGGCCCGCGGTCAGGAACGTCGACAGGCCAAGCGCCGCGAAGCCGGCCCGGGCCAGCTGGGCCAGCCCCGGCTCGCCCAGCCCAAGCTCGGCCAGCAGCTCGGCGGCCTCATCCTCGGGCAGTTCGGCCAGCTCGGCCTCGGTCTTGGCGTCCAGGAACACCGACTCCGCCGGCGCGACCAGCGCGGCCAGCCGGTCTCGCAGCGCCTTGTCGGCCAGCTCGGTTTCGTCCTCGTTGAACGCGTACACGAACGGCTTGGCCGTCAGCAGCTGCAGCTCGCGCAGGTCGGCCACGTCGATCCCGGCCGACGCGGCCCCGGCGAACAGCGTCGTACCGCCGTCGAGCAACTGCTCGGCCTTGGCCGCCGCCTCGGCCGCCCGCAGCCGCGCCGGGTCCTTGGCGAACTTCGCTTCCTTGGCCAGCCGCGGCGCGGCCTTCTCCAGCGTCTGGAGGTCGGCCAGGATCAGCTCGGTGACCACCGTCTCGATGTCCCGCTCCGGTGCGACGTCGCCGTCCACGTGGCTGACGTCTGCGTCGGTGAAAACCCGGACCACCTGGCAGATCGCGTCGGTTTCCCGGATATGTGCCAGGAACTGGTTGCCCAGGCCCTGGCCTTGCGAGGCGCCGCGGACCAGTCCCGCGATGTCCACGAACCTGACCGTGGCGGGCACGATCTTGGCCGAGTCGTACAGGGCGGCCAGCGCGTCCAGGCGCGGATCCGGAATGCCGACGATGCCGACGTTGGGCTCTATGGTGGCGAACGGGTAGTTGGAAGCCAGCACGCTCGCTCTGGTCAGCGCGTTGAACAGAGTGGACTTGCCGACGTTGGGCAGGCCGACGATGCCGATGGACAGGCTCACCCGGGCGAGTCTAGGCGCAACGCTGCCGTCCAAGCCGCGCTCACCGCTGGCCCGCCGTGTTTACGAACGCCATCTTGACCAGGGCTGCGCCATCGTAGGCGTTCGCACCCTGGCCGTGGAAACCGGGAACGGGCCACGTCCGGTCACCCAGATAGGCGTAGCTGACCGAGTTGAGGATGATCTCAGCCCGAGCGCCCTCAAAGGTCCACCTGACCGCCACGCCGGTGCGCCCGATCGCGTCCCGCGCCCCGGAGACCACCGTGAAGCCGGGCATGTGCGCCATCAGCTCGAACAGCGCCGCCCGCTGTGCGGGCAGCAGGTACGTCGTTGACATGAGGAAGTCGACGGCCTTGCCGAAGTCGTTGGCCGCCCAGCTGGTGCTGTTGCTGTCACCGGGCTGAGCAATCCCACCCGCTGATAGTGGACATGCGGGCTCGAAACACCCCGGCCGCCCGGGCGTGTCGCGGCCGGAACTGTCGGCGGTGGCTGCAAGCATGGCCAGATATGAACACGATCTCGCTGCTGGCCGGGCTCCTGATCGGCGCCGCCCTCGGCGCGCTCATCGGCTACTTGTACGCGCGCAGCCACGTGGCCAGCCAGGCGGCCGCCGCCGAGCACTTCCAGGCCCTGGCCGGACAGGCCCTGGACCAGAGCGGCAGGCGGTTCCTTGAGATGGCCGCGGGCCGGCTGGAGGCCGCCAACGCCAGAGCGGCTGGCGAACTGGACACGCGCAAGGCGGCCATGGAGCACATGGTCCAGCCGCTCCGGGAAACGCTGGCCCGGGTGGAGATCCAGCTGCGCGAGAGCGACGAGTCAAGGATCAGGTCGGCGGCCGCCCTGGCCGAGCAGGTGATGGTCGCCCGGCAGAGCTCGGACGAACTGCGCGCCCAGACGCAGGCCCTGGTGACCGCCCTGCGGCGGCCGGAGGCTCGTGGCCGATGGGGTGAGATGCAGCTGCGGCGGGTAGCCGAGATGGCCGGCATGGACGCGCGGTGCGACTTCGACGAGCAGGTCGGCGTGAACACAGACGACGGGTTGCTGCGCCCGGACATGGTTATCAGGCTGGCCGGGGGCAAGAACATCGTGGTGGACTCTAAGGTCTCGCTGGCCGCCTACCTGGAGGCGGCCGAGGCCACCGACGATACGGTGCGCGAGGCTCGGCTGGGCGCGCATGCCCGGCACCTTCGCGAGCACGTGAACCGGCTGGCCGACAAGGCGTACTGGGCCGCGCTCAGCCCGGCGCCCGAGTTCGTCGTGCTGTTCATCCCCGGCGAGGCTTTCCTGGCCCCCGCGCTCGAGCACGATCCGGCCCTGCTTGAGCACGCGATCGCCCGCAAGGTGCACATTGCCACCCCCACCACACTGATCACGATGCTGCGCACCGCGCAGTACGCCTGGCAGCAGGAAGCCCTTTCCGACAACGCCCGGGCCGTGTTTGACCTGGGCCGGGAGCTTTATGACCGGATCACCGGCATGGGCAAGCACATGGATGGCCTGGGCAAGGCCCTGACCAACGCCGTGACCAGCTACAACAAGACGGTCGGCTCGCTGGAGGGACGCGTTCTGGTCAGCGCCCGCAAGCTGCATCAGCTGGGCGTTGTTGACGCGGAACTCAGCTCCCCGACGCCAGTGGAGGAGACCGTGCGGGCCCTGTCCACCCCAGAGCTGGTCGCCGGAACGGGCCCGGAACGAGCGGACAAGTCCACGCCCCAGCTGGTCACCAGCCCACGGGCGATGGGCGCGGCGAGCTGACCACGGCGGCACGGCCAGGACCGCCGAGAACGGGGAGGAGGGAGCGGGTTGCCGCCAGAGGAACTGGGAGCATGGCCGGCCCGTCTTGGCCCGGGGCGTGATAGCTGGGCGGCTGCTGGCCCGGGACCGCTGCGGCCCAACGGCTCGATCGTGGTTGCAGGCCAGCCGGGCGGCGCGTCCGGGGCCCGGCCTGGCCAGCAGCAGCCTGGCTCGTCGGCTGGCCGGGAACCGGTGCCGGGCGGGCGGGATCCACGGCCGGCTGGCCGGGAACCGGGGCTGGGCGGGCGCGAACCGGCGTCGGCCTTGCGGGAACCGGCGCCGAAGCCCGGCAGCGGCAGCGCCCGAGGCGGCCAGCCTCCGGCGCGCATGACGGGGCGCGGAGCCGTTCTCGCCATGTTCGCGCTGTTCTTCTTCGGCACGCTGATCGCCGACTGGCTGCACCTTGAGGTGCTGGCCGGGCTGAGCTTCGTGACCGGCTGCGCGCTGGCGGCCTGCTATACCCGGCGCGACGCCCTGCTGACGGTCGTGACCACCCCGCCGTTGATTTTCATGGTCGTCCTGGTCGGAACCGTATCGATGACCTCACATGCCGACACGGTGCGCCATACGCTGACGTCCGCCGCGGAAGGGGTCATCCTCGCCCTGGCCGCGATCGCGCCGTGGCTGTTCACCGGCGTGGTCGCCGGTCTCATCATCGCGGTGTTCCGGGGATTGCCGCAGTCCGTGCGCGACCTGGGTGCGGAACTGCGCGGTGACTACGCCCTGCGGGCGCCGTCCGCGCCGTGGGAGCGCGCCCCGCAGCCAGGGGCACCGGCGCAAGCCGATCCGCGCGGCACCGACGGACGCTAGTCGCCGGCCGGACGCTCTCGCAGCTCGTGCGGCAGCGCGAACACCATGCGCTCGGGCACCGCCTCGACCTCAACCACGGTGCCGAAACCGGTCTCGGCCAGCAGACTGACCACCCCGGACACCAGATCCTCGGGGACCGAGGCACCGCTGGTCACGCCCACGGTGACGACGCCATCGAGCCAGGCCTGGTCGACGTGCGAGGCGTCATCCACCAGGTAGGCAGCGCCAGCCCCGGCATCGAGCGCCACCTCGACCAGGCGGACCGAGTTGGATGAGTTGCGCGAGCCCACCACGATGACCAGGTCAGCGTCGGCGGCGATCTGCTTCACCGCCGCCTGCCGGTTCTGGGTGGCATAGCAGATGTCGTCGCTGGGCGGGTCGAGCAGTTGCGGGAACCGCTCCCGCAGGGCGGTAACTGTCTCGCTCGTCTCATCAACCGACAGCGTGGTCTGGGACAGCCAGGCCACCTTGGCCGGGTCGCGTATCTCGACGTTGCCGCTGTCTTCCGGCCCGTCCACCAGGTGGATGTGGGTGGGCGCCTCGCCGGTGGTGCCGACGACCTCCTCGTGACCCTCGTGCCCGATCAGCAGGATGTCGTAGCCCTGGGCCGCGAACCGCTTGGCCTCGCTGTGCACCTTGGTGACCAGCGGGCAGGTGGCGTCGATGACGTGCAGGCCGCGCTTGGCCGCCTCTTCACGCACTTGAGGTGCCACTCCATGGGCGGAGAACACCACGACCGCTCCCTCGGGAACCTCGGCCGCTTCGTCGACGAAGATCGCGCCGCGCTGCTCCAGGGCGCGCACCACGTGGATGTTGTGCACGATCTGCTTGCGGACGTAGACCGGGGCTCCGAACCGCTCGAGCGCCTTCTCGACGGTTTGCACCGCGCGATCGACGCCCGCGCAGTAACCGCGGGGCTTCGCGAGCAGGACACGTCGGCTGGGCATGAGACCCATGGTAGGTGAACCCGTAGCCGATTCATCAAGGGCGCCGGAACGTACACTTGCTCACTCAAATCCGCAACACTTCGTGTTCTTGCTATTGCGCCGGCGTGCTAAATGACGAGAATCGTCTCGCAGGCGTCATGTGTCGCCGCCGGAGCGCGGCCGTCACGCTGCGTTAGCACCAGGGCTCACCAGCAGTCACCGGGCGGGACCGGCTACCGGACCCGCCAGAGGGAGAAGATCACTATGCGCATCCCGCAGCAGGTCGCTGAACGCGTTAAGGAAGCTCCTGCGCAGGCCTTGCGGGCCGTTTTTTCCGGGATCGGCCAGGTACTGCTCGTGGCCGACCGGATCAAGAACCGGGCAGCTGTGCCGGACCGGGCCCGGTCCCTCGCGGCCGTGCCGACCCCCAAGCCCGCCCACCCCGCCCAGTCCAGCGGGGGCACCGCCACCGCGGTGAAGGACGAGACCAGGTGGCGCTCGCTCGACGAGACCGGCAACGTCAGGCTGCTGTCTGACGAGGACGTGGCCCCGGCCAAGCCGTCCGCCGAAACCGTGACCGCCGCACCCGCCGAGACCATCGGGAGGGCTGAGACTGCACCGGCCGCCGGGACCGCCACACCGGCCGGAACCACCACACCCGTCGACACCAGCCCGGCCACCGAGACCAGCCCGGCCGCCGATTCCGCCCCGGCGGCCGAGTCCGCCCCGGCCGCTGATCCGGCCCCGGCCGCTGATCCGGCCCCGGCGGTTGAGTCTGTCTTGGCGGCTGAGTCCGCCCCGGCCACCGGGACGCCCCCGGCCGTTGAGACCGCGCCCTCCCGGCAGACCGCGGCGAAGCGTACCGTTCACGATGAAACTTCGTTGCCGGTTCCAAATTATGACAATCTTACCGTTGCATCTCTCCGCGCCCGCTTGCGCAACCTCGATCCATCGCAGGTGCGCACGCTGCTCGATTACGAGCAGGCCAACGCTGGCCGGGCGGCCGTGCTCACGATGTTCGAGCGCCGCATCGCCAAGCTGGAGAGCGACGAGGCCTGATTCGCGTCATGGCGCTGGAGACCACCGCGGAGGCTCCGGTTCCCGTCCGCACCGTGCTCCGCCTGGTCGGGGAGTGGGTCGGCCGCCTGGGCCGGATCTGGGTCGAGGGCCAGATCGCGGAGCTTAACCGGCGCGGTAGCGCGGTGTTCCTGACCTTGCGAGATCCGGTCGCCGCCGTTTCGGCCCGGGTGGTGTGCACCCGGACGATCTTTGACGCCAACGACCCGCCGCCCGCCGAGGGTGCCCGGGTGGTCATCTGGGCACGTCCCGACTTCAACGTGTCCAGGGGCTCGTTCTCGCTCACCGCACTGGAGATCCGCACGGTCGGCATCGGCGAGCTGCTGGCCAGGCTGGAACGGCTGCGCCGGTCGCTGGCGGCCGAGGGCCTGTTCGCCGCGGAACGCAAGCGGCCACTGCCCTTCCTGCCCGGCGTGGTCGGGCTTATCTGCGGACGCGACTCCGCGGCCGAGCGGGACGTGCGGGGAAACGCGGCCCATCGGTGGCCGGCGGTACGGTTCCGGGTCGAGCAGGTCGCCGTGCAAGGCCCGCACGCGGTAGAAGAGATCGTCGAGGCGCTGCAGAGCCTGGATGCCGACCCGGCCGTCGATGTGATCATCGTGAGCCGCGGCGGCGGGTCGATCGAGGACCTGCTGCCGTTCTCCGACGAGACGCTGATCAGGGCGGTGGCGGCGTGCCGGACGCCCGTGGTCAGCGCGATAGGCCACGAGCAGGACTCGCCGCTCCTCGACTACGTCGCCGACGTGCGCGCGTCGACCCCGACCGACGCCGCCCGGCGGGTGGTGCCCGACGTCGGAGAGCAGCTCGCGCTGATCGGCCAGCTGCGCACCCGGGCCCGCCGGTGCCTGGCGGGCAGGCTCGACCGAGAGCTGTCTTGGCTGACGGGCATGAGGTCCCGGCCGGCGCTGGCCAATCCGGTGCGCGAGATCGACCGGCAGCAGGAGCTGGTGACCGCGCTGACGCACCGGGCACGGCGCTGCCTGTCCACCAGCCTGGACCGGGCCAGCGACGATGTCGGCCATACCCGGGCGCGGCTGCTCGCCCTGTCGCCGGTGGCCACGCTGCGCCGCGGTTACGCGATCGTGCAGCGCGGCGATTCCAGCGTGGTCCGTTCCGCCGACGAGGTGGCCCCGGACGAGTCGCTCACCATTAGGTTCGCCGATGACCAGCTAAGGGTCACCGCCGACGGGCAGCCAAACGCGCGGCCAAACCTATAGCAGAGCCATCCCGTCCTGTTACCAATCCTGAGGGACTCGCCAGGCCCGCTCCGGGCGGCCGTTCCGGACGCCGTTTTCGGCTCAATAAAGGAACCTAACCAGATAAGAGCTCCATGTCAGTCGCCAATGTGGCGACGATCTTTGAGTGCTCACGCTCTTCGCACCCAGCACGCCCAGCCGCCAGGACGGCAGCGTCACCGGGCTGGCCGCCCAGGCCGGTGACGGCCCGGGGCTGGGCCAATGGCTTTGCCGATCATTGACTGCCTTATTGCGTGACCGTTGCGAGCCTCCGCCCTCCCCCTTCACGCGCCTTTTCCGAAGAAATTATCCTGCTCAGTTTAGGCGCTGCCGGGAAAGGGAACTAGGCATTCCGCCAGGCCAATTGCCATGGCAATGCTGGTCGATGGATTGGCATCGCACACGGGGGGAAACACCGCATGCTAGGACCATGGGATGACCGATTCGGGCGGCGAATATCGCGCCGCACGGGCATTATGCTGATAATTGCTTCGTCCATCGCCGCTGGTGGGGTGTCCTACACCGTTGTCGGTGGCCTGGACCGGTCGGCCGCGCCTTCCGCGTGTACGCACCACGCGGCGTCCGGAACGTCCGTGGTCTCGGGCTCGGCTGCCCAGGTTGCCGCGGGCGTGG
>Ga0335075_10000819_pt1 | contig 52388 bp, 52 predicted proteins | sample Lox_Sample_24_FD_206723 | JGI IMG/M metagenome (GOLD analysis project Ga0335075, IMG submission 206723) | Soil microbial communities from Loxahatchee National Wildlife Refuge, Florida, United States - Lox_Sample_2.4 | ecosystem: Environmental > Terrestrial > Soil > Wetlands | place: USA... | reverse complement strand
GCTGGCGCACCCGGTCGCGGACGAAGTCCGCATCCTCGCGCAGCCACCCGGCCAGCACATGCTGGGCGTACGCCGGGGCGCGCAGCGCGCTGAACGCGACCACCTGCTCGACCGCGTCGATGACCGGGGCGCTGGCCACCACCGCGCCGACCCGGTACCCGGTCAGCGACTCGGTCTTCGACCCGCCCAGCAGCGTCACCGCCCGCGCGCCCATCCCCGGCTGCCCGGCCAGGTGGGTGAACCCGCCCTGCCCGTAGACCAGCCGGCAATACAGCTCATCCACCACCACCAGGAAGTCATGCGACACCGCCAGCCGCGCGATCCCCCGCACCGTCTCCTCGCTGTACACCACGCCGGTCGGGTTGTTCGGATTCGAGGTCACAAACAGCCGGATCCCGCCCGCCGCCGCCTGCGCAAGCCGCCCCAGGTCCACCTGCGGCCCGCCGCCCCCGGCGGCCACCGGCACCCGGACCACCTCCGCACCCAAAAACCGCAAGATCCGCTCGGCGAACAAATACTCCGGATCGGTCAGCGCCACCCGGTCCCCCGCATCCACCAGCGCGCTCAGCACCGCGAACAACCCACCCTGCGTGCCCGTCGTCAAGATCAGATTCCGCTCCGCGTCCACCCGCGCCGACAACAGCCCAGAGATCGCCCCCGCACACCGCTCCCGCACCCCCGCCCCGCCACGGTAGGCGGTATACGCCGACCCCCCAGCCCCCGCCGCGCGCACAAACGCCGGCAACGCGAAACCCGGCGCCGGAAACCGCGCCACATCAAAATGCGTCGTATCGATCAGCCCATGCGCCGCACCATCAAGACGAAGCTCCACATCCGCCTCCCGCCCCGAAACCGGAAGCCCCGCCGCACCATCCAGAAAATTCGTACCCAGAAGCCGGCGAGAGGCAAAGGTGCGGGCACTTGCGTGCATTAATCTGCTTTCAATAGTGCCATCTGATGCCACCTAATCACCCCGGCACCCAGCACATGGTGCCGTCGCCTCTCTTTTTGGTAACTAGATTAACGAGCAGCCGCGCAATAACTGCGTGCTCTCATGTTTCCTAGCCTGGCCAATCCAGGGTTCCCACACAAGCGCGGCTTTCTTTAAAAAAACGTTAAGCACTTCTAAAAAGCGAGTCTTCGTCATCGCAGAAGTGGCCGAGTCGAGCTCACCGACTGCATGACCGCCGCTCTCACCTGGCACACCCGCGCCACCGGGCCGGCCTGCGACGGCGGCCTGCGACGGCGGTCTCCGACGGCGGCCTGCGACGGCGGTCTCCGACGGCGGTCTCCGACGGCGGCCTGCGACGGCGGCCTGCGACGGCGGCCTGCGTCACGCTTGGTGCGTCACCGGCATCGACCTCGGCGGATCGTGACGGCGATAAACAAGGCCTCAACGGGCGGCGTCACGGTCGCCGGCGGCCGGGGTGTGCCGTGCCGGGCCGTTGCCCGCCGCATGATCGCCGCTCGCCTGGTGGTCGCCGCCCGCCTCGCCAGAATGCCCGGGGAAGCCGAGGAGGTAGTGCGCCCGGAGTTCGGCGTGCAGCCGCGGCAGGTCGCCGGCGCTCACCGCGTCGACGATGCCGATGTGCCGCCGGACGGTCTCGTCCATCGTGATGCCCTGACGCTCGAGCTCCGCCCGCATCAGCGCGCCCATCTGGCTGTTCAGCATGGACCAGAGATCCTTGAGCCGGCGCCGGCCCGAGACGTCGATGAGCGCCTCATGAAACTGGGTGTCGCTGTCGACCACCGCGTCCATGTCGTTCAGCCTGGCGGCGACCGACATGTGCTCCAGCGCCAGCTCGAGCGCCTTCACCAGTTCCTTGGGGTGCTGCCCCAGCCCGCCCTCCAGGCTCGCGTCTTCCAGCACGTAGCGCGCGTAACAGACGTCTTCGGCGTCCTCCGGGGACATCCGCGTCACGACGCTGTAGCGCCGCGGGAAGATAGCGATCAGGCCCTCGGCGTGCAGGCTGCGCATCGCATCGCGGATCGTTGACCGGCTGACCCCGAACTCTGCAGCAAGGTTGGCCTCGACCAAGCGCGAGTCAGCGGGCAGCTCATTGTTCAGGATGCGGCGGCGTAGCGCGCGACTTACCGCCTCTGGGAGTGAGACATGCTCGAGAATGGCTCCGCACCTTCCTGCCCGTTGTCGTCCGTCACTGTACTTCTACCTCCGCCGCGCTCAGTCGCTGCAGCGCCGCTTCGGTCAGGCCGGTGTGCCCCGCCTCGTCCGGCTCCGCCAGCAGGGCGTTCGCCGGGCCGGTCAGGATCGGCGTGATCCCGGGACCGTGGCCGGGCAGCGGGCTCGCGCCGTGCATGACCAGGCCCACCGTCAGCCACCCGTTCCGGTATCCCATGTTGTAGCGGGCATCCAGGCCCGACACCGCTACCAGGTCGCCGAGCAGCAGGTCCGGGGCCCCGAGGCCAGCGCGGATCTGGAGGTCCAGGTCCCAGCTCGCCGATGGCCTGCCGACCCCGTTGCCCGAAAGCTTGCTCGGCACGATCATCCGCACCCCGGCTCGCACCGTGCCGCCGCCCCGGGGGGCGACCGGCAGGGCGGTGAGCACGGCAGGGTCGAGGTTCAGCACGGCGACGTCGGGCGGGAAGCCCGGCGGTCGCCAGCCCTGCCCGCAGGCCCGCACGGCGACCTGGTCCGCGGGCCGCAACCGGGCCAGGTCCTCCTGCGCGAAGGCAGCGATCACCCGCCCCTCCTCGCCGCGCTTGCCGAGCACGGCGCCGCGCGCGCCCGCGGCCCGGCCGGTCCGCACGACGGCCAGGTTCCCGATGCACGAGTATGCGGCGAGCGCGTGCCGCGCCGCTTGGTCCGGGTGGACGAGGCAGGCGCCGGGCGCGGCGTGGTCGGCATCCCGGGCGAACACGGACTCGCCGAGCCTGAGCCCAAGCACGATGCCGCCGTCCCCGGCCGGCACGTAGGGCCGCCCGTCGCAGTCGACCCGGTACGGCGTGCCGCCGAGCTCCGGCTGCTCCACGACGCCGAGCAGGTTGACCGCGACCGGCCGCAGTCCCGCCGGCGGACGGGCGGTCCCGCCGGCGCTCATCGCGCGTTCTCTCGTCCCGGGTGTGACCCGCTGGCATCCCATCCCCCGTGCAGCCAGCTGGCCAGGTTGGCGTCCGGGTCCGTGACCACGCCGAACGCGTCAGCGGGGCCGCTCAGCAGCGTGCTCGGGCCGGGGCCGTGGCCGAACAGCAGGCACTGCCCGGTGGAGATCACGCCAATGGCCAGGTACCCGGGCCGGTGCCCGCGGCCGTAGCGGTGGTCGGACTCCTCGAGCGCCACGACGTCGCCGATCCGCAGCCCCTCAAGCCCCAGCGACAGATCCGCGCCGAGCCCCGCGTACGCGCCCATCAGGTCGGTGTTCGCGTACTCCGATACCATGCCCGCCCCGGCACCGACCGCCTCGGCCGGGACCGTCGCCGCCACGTGCACCTCGAGCCGGCCGTCGGCCCTGGTGCCGCCCGGCATGGCGGCGAGCAGGCCAGGCGAGAGGTTCTTGACCGTCACCGCCGGATGCTCGGCGAGCGCCAGCCCCTGGCCGCAGGCGGTGACCGTGACCTGGTCGCCGGTGCTGACGCCGGCCATCACGTCCGGGGCAAAGTCCACGAGCACGTACGCGTGCTGCCCGATCACGTGCCCGAGCGCGCCGGCCGACGGGCCTGACTCGACCCGGACCGTGTTGCCGACACAGGTGAGGAACTGCAGCGCCATGTTCGCGCCGGCCTCGCGATGCCGGACCGAGGCGCCGGGTTCGAGGTGGTCGGAGGCGTAGCCGGTCGCCGGGTCCCCGCAGTGCACGCCGAGCGTGACGCCGCCCATGCCGGGCAGCACAAAGGGCTGGCCGTCCGGGCCCACCCGGTACGCGTGCCGGTCGGCCAGCGCGGGCCAGACCTCCCCGGCCAGCACCTGGCTGACCAGGCGCGCTGCGTTCGAGGTGAGGTTCATCGGCCCGGCCCGGGAACAGCGTCGGCGGCAGCAGCGGGTACAGCGCCGGCGCCGGCATTGCCCGGGGACGGCTCGCTGAGCGGGAAGCTCACCCACGCCCGCGAGCGGAACGACCGCTCGAACGCGTTGATGGTCTCCTGCACCAGCGCGCCCTGCGCGAAGTCGCCCTGGGCGGGACGGCCGGAGTCGAGGATCTCGCTGATGAAGTCGCTCACCAGGCAGGAGTAGAAGAGGTACTCCCACCGCTCCCGGGAGTTGCCGCCGGGCGGGAAGTAGCTGGCCGGGATCTCCGTCTCGGTGAACTCGACGGCTCCCCTGGTCGCCGTTCGCATGGTCTGGCAGATGCCGAACTCGTCGACCAGCCGGACGATGACCGCGCCCTCGCTGCCGTAGACCCGCGCCTCGATGCCGGGGAAGTTGCCGACGGTCACGTACGACGACTGGATGGAGGCGAGCGCGCCCGAGCCGAACTCGGCGATCCACATGTCCCCGTCGTCGATGTTGGCCCTGGTCATCGTGCCGGTGTCGCGGATCATGCGCTCGGGGACGAAGTTGCGCATCGCGCCGACCACCGCGGTCAGCGGCGAGCCGACCCACCAGTGCATGATGTCGATGATCGGGGCGCCGTAGCCCTCGATCGAGGACACGGCGATGACCGAAGGGTCGGCGTCCGGGTCCACCTGCCGCAGCGGCGTCGCCGGGTCGATCCACTGCGAGTTCTGCTCATACCCGTTGAAGATGTAGGGCTCGCCCACGAAGCCGGAGTCGATCAGGTCCTTGGCGTAGCGGATCGCGGGCGCGTAGCGGAACGTGAACCCGAGCTTGGTGCGCAGCCCGCGGTCCGCCGCCAGCCGGGCCGCGGCCGCCGTCTGCCGGTAGTCGGCGTGCACCGGTTTCTCGCACAGCACGTGCTTGCCGGCCGACAGCGCATCCCACGAGATCTGGAAGTGCGGCCGGTTGCCGGTGGCCACGTCGATGACGTCGATGCCGGGGTCGTCCAGCAGTTCCCGGTAGTCCGCGGTGACCCGCCGGACGCCGAACTCCCGCGCCGCTGCGGTCAGCGCGGCCTCGTTCACGTCGGCCAGCGCGACCACCTCCGCGCGGGGATCCCGCTGCCAGCCGGGCAGGTGCGCCACCCGCGCCCAGTGGCCGGTGCCCACCACCGCGACCCGCACCCTGTCAGCCGTCATCGCGTCCGCCTTCCCGCCGGGCCGGCGTCAGCACCCGGCGGCCCGGTCATAGACATTGCGCAGCGGCCGGCCGGCCGGCGCTGCAGGTTGCCGCAGAACAAGCCCGTGATCAGCCCGTTTTCGCCTGCGGCGGCCGGCCCGCGCCACGAGTTCCGGCTCGGGCGGGCTCGCGATGGGGACGCGCACGGCGTCGGCATCATCCCGTCCTCACTACTGCCGACTGTCGATAGTCAGCTACTGACCGTCGTGCAGGTCGTACAGGCGTCCGGTAGTCGGCGATTGACGTCAGGGCCCAGGTTGGACCACCATTGTAACCGTTGTCGACAATCGACGACAGCGGGCGCGACGCCCGGCGGCTGCCGACGTCGGAAGGGCGGGACCATGGCGGCGAAGCGGCTGGGAATCGGCGTTGTCGGCACGGGCCGCTGGGCGAACCTCGCTCACCTCCCCGGCTGGGCCCGGGACCAGCGCTGCGAGATCGTCGGCGTCTGTGACACCGATGCCCAGCGCGCCGCCGAGGCGGCCGGCCGTTACGGCGCGGTGGCCACCCAGGACTACCGCAACCTGCTCGCCCGTGACGACATCGACATCATCGACGTGGTCACCCGCGACGGCGGGCACTTCGGCATCAACATGGCGGCCATCGAGGCCGGCAAGCACGTGCTCAGCGAGAAGCCCGTGGCGCACGACCATCATGACGTGCGGCGTGCAGCGGTCCTGGCCCGGTCGAAAGGGCTGAAGACGAAGGTCGGCCTGACCTTCCGCTACAGCCCCGCGGTGCGCTACATGAAGGACCTGATCGCGCGGGGCGACCTGGGCACTCCGTACATCTACAACGCCTACGAGCAGAACTCGCAGTGGCTCAGCCCGCAGACTCCGCTGCGGAACTCTTCCCGGGCCAACGACGGCCCGATCAAGGTCGCGTCGCTGGAGGGCTACGGCGCGCCGGTCATCGACATCGGCCACTGGTTCATGGAATCGGACCTCACGGCCGTCGTCGGCGTGCTGCGCAACTTCGTGCCGGAGCGGGTGATCGCCGACACCGGCCTGATGACGCGCACCAACATCGACGACGGCGACATCTTCATCGGCGAGTTCGCCAGCGGCGCGATCTGCTCGGTGCAGAGCAGCTTCGTGACCGTGGGCAACTACCCAGGCATCGAGGTGCGCGTCTACGGCAGCGAGGGCGCGGCCATCGCCCGGCTGATCGAAGAGTTCGGCATCTGCGAGACGTTCAAGATGGCAAGGCCTGACGACGTGGAGTTCCGCCAGGTCGAGGTGCCGGCGAGCTACTACCCGGCGGGCGGGAGCCCGCGCGAGTCGTGGCGCACGCTGTACTACGCCAACCTCACCGCGAACTTCGCCAGCGAGGTGCTCGGCGAGATCGACGGGAACGAGGGCAACTTCGACGACGGCCTGTGGGTGCAGGAAGTGATCAACGCGGTGGAGATCTCCCATCGGGAACGGCGCTGGGTGACGCTGCCGCTGGACGCCGCCCCGCCCGCGGACGGCGACGGCCGCAGCGGCCAGCCCGAGCCGGCCACGGAAAGCCGGGCATGAGGCGGCGGGCCATATTAAGCGAGAACGTAACGCCGCGGACGCTGGCCACCGGGACCTCGCTGGCCATGGCCAGGGCCCTGAACGTGCTGGCAGAGTCCTTTCTGACCGCCGAGGAGGGTACGCAATGGCGTCAGCTCATGTGCCTCACGCTGGGTCACGGTCACGGGCCTGGCGCCGGGTGGTGCTGCCGGGAGTTGGACTGCTAGCGCTTGCGCTGGTGGCGGGGGGCTGCAGCAGCAGCAACAGCACTGCGTCAGGAACGACACCGGTGAAGGGCGGGACCGCTGTGATGGCCGAGCCGCCGTCGCAGACGCCGGATTACATCTTCCCGTTCATGGACCCGGCGGTGTCGACCAATCAGAACCTGTTCGACTTTACGTACCTGATGTACCGGCCGCTCTACTGGTTCGGCCAGGGTAGCCAGCCGGTGGTCAACCCGTCGCTCAGCCTCGCCAGCATGCCCGTCTTCAGCGGCCGGAACGTGACGATCAGGCTGAAGCACTACGTGTGGTCCAACGGGACGCCGGTGACCGCGCAGGACGTCATGTTCTGGATCAACATGATGCGGGCGGTGCCACAGGACTGGTTCGGCTCCGTGCCTGGCGGATTCCCCACCAACGTTTCCGACGTCAGAACGGTCAGTGCGACCGAGCTGACCATGACGATGAACAAGCCCTTCTCGTCGACCTGGTTCCTGTACAACAACCTGAGCCAGATCACCCCGATGCCCGCGGCGTGGGACCGGACCGCGTCCGGCCCCAGCAGCTGCGACACGACGGTCGGCGACTGCGCCGCGGTCTACAGCTACCTGGCCGGCCAGGCCAAGGACCTGGACAGCTACGCAACCTCGCCGGTCTGGAGCATCGTGGACGGGCCGTGGAAGCTGAGCGCGTTCAACTCCGACGGCCATGTCACGTTCGTGCCGAACAGGTCCTACTCCGGCCCGGTGAAGCCGAAGCTGGCCGCGTTCGAGGAGGTGCCGTTCACCACCGACGCCGCCGAGTACGACGTGCTGCAGTCGCCCAGCAGCAGCACCAAGATCGACGTCGGCTATATCCCGGCCGCTGACCTGCCGGCCAAGCCCGCCGGTGCGGCGACCGGGACCAACCCGCTGGCCGCGAAGGGTTACACGCTGGCGCCGCTGTACGCCTGGGGCATCGGCTTCTACGTGATGAACTTCCAGTCCACCACCGGCAACGGCCCGGTCATCCGGCAGCTGTACTTCCGGCAGGCGATGGCCTACCTGATGGACCAGGAGAGCGTGATCAGCGGGCCGCTGCGCGGCTACGGCACGGCCACCGTGGGCCCGGTCGGGAACGTCCCGGTCACCAAGTTCCTGTCCCCGAAGGGCAGGCAGGGCGACCCGTTCCCGTTCAGCATCGCCAAGGCTAAGGCGCTGCTGTCCGGCCACGGCTGGACGGTGGTCCCGGGCGGGGCCACCAGCTGCACCGACCCGGCCAAGTGCGGGCCGGGGATCGCCAAGGGCAAGACCCTGAGCTTCAACTTCCCGTACGCCAGCGGCCTGGGCTGGCTCGCGTCGGAAATGAGCGACCTGCAGTCGAACGCGGCGCAGGTGGGCATCAAGCTGAACCTCGAGCCCGAGCCGATCAACCAGATCACCGCGGTGTCCGCGGCTAACTGCGTGGCCGTCAAGACGTCGTGCGACTGGGACATGGCCAACTACGAGGGCTTCACGTTCTCGCCGGACTACCTGCCGACCGGCGATGTCCTCTACCTGAGCGGCGCGACGTCGAACTACGGCGGCTACAGCAACGCCGAAAACGACGCAATGATCGAGAAGACGCTGACCAGCTCGGACCTGTCCTACATGTATTCCTGGCAGGATTACCTGGCGACGCAGCTGCCGGTCGAATGGCAGCCGTTCCCCGCCTACCAGCTCACCGAGGTCGCCAACGACCTCAAGGGCGTCACGCCGCAATCCACGACGCTGTCCATCAACCCCGAGGACTGGTACTTCGTGAAGTGAGGAGAGACGACCGCCAGCTCATGGTTACCAGCGGGGCGAAGAGCCGGCCGGCGCGGGCCTGTGGTCTCGCGCCGGGATCACTCACCCGAGGGTCGGCCACGCCAGGGGGGCCAGCTTATTGCCGCTGCCGACTGGCGGCAGCGGGCTGAGAAGTGCCCGGCACTTGGGGGTCGCGCGGCGGCGCGAGCCCGTCCGTCGGCTTTCGTGAGCGGCACTGCGGCCATCGCGGCCAGTACTGTAAGCCACGCCGTGGCCGCGGGCCACGTGAGGATCTCCCCGGCCAGACGGACCGGGTGCAGGCTGGCGGTGGCCCCGAGCAGCTGGCTCGCGGTTGCGTACATGCCGAGCGGGAACACCAGCATCCAGGCTGACGGGTCGTACTTCGGCCGCCGCCGTGAGCGCAGCCATACCGCGGCCGTCGCCGCGGCCAACACCACGGTCAGGCAGGTCGCGAGCAGCCACAGCGCGACGGCGGCGGCGGTGACCGGGGAACGGGCGGCCGCGACGGCTGGCACGCCGCGAATGCTGAGGATGTGCGCGGCAGCCAGCACGCTGATCGACGCCGCGCCCATGGCGATCCAGTAACCTGTCCTCGCCCCGGGCGGGCCGACGCCGGAGCGCCGGAGCCTGGCCACGACCAGGGCCGTGGTCAGGACGTAGATCGCCAGCCCGGCCAGCCACGTCGCCAGTGCCGCCACGGCAGCCGGCCCGGCTGTAAGCGCGCCCGCGGCGAGCAGGACTACTGCCATTATCGCCAGCGACTGGGTGGCCACGGCCCACAAGTACCAGGTCCCGTTGACGTCCGCGAGGACGGGCCGTGCCCGGCGCGAGACGGCCATCCGGGCCGGGATCAGCGCGGTCATGGCCAGCCACGCCGCCGCCCCGGCTGCGGCTAACACCTCCCCCGCGGCCGGGAGGCCGGACGTTGCCAGGCCCATGCCGACAACGCCGCACGCCGCCGGTAACGTAAACGCCGCGAACGCCCGGCGCGGGCAGGCCAGCTCGGCCCGCAGAGTGGCCGGCTGCCTGGCAGCACGCCAGCCTGCCGCAACCGCCAGGACCACGAGCCCGGCTGCCGCGACCGCGAGCATGACGTCGGCGGCTGGCGTCAGCCCTTCCTGCCGCAGGGCCGCCGCCACGATGCCAGTGGCCATCACCATGGAGAAGCTGCCCAGCACTGCCGGGCCGACCTGGCACATCGGGGCGACCATTTCGCGTTGGGGTTGCGGTTATCTGTGCGATGCCGTTTTGGCCGCATCTTCTGCCGCCGCGTAGGCGGCCTTGGTGGCTTCCTTGCAAGCCTGGAAGGCATTTATCTCAGCTATCAGTCGTCGGCTGACCGCAATGACCCGCTCTTCCCTGCCCTGCAGGTTCGCGTGCTCCCGTCGCAGCTCGGCTAGCTGCTCCATGGTGCTGCGCTGATCCGCGTCCTGGTCCTCGCGGCCTGGGTCTGGCGGCTGGCCGGCTCGCCCTTCCAGCGCCGCGATGTGCAGTTCCAGGCGCTTGCGCTCGGTAGCCACCGCGGCAACGTCCCGGCGCGAACGCTGAAGCGCTACGAGCTGCCGCCGATAGGCGGCATCCAGGCCGGGCTGCGCGATCCAGAACCCGATCTTGCCCAGCATGCGGCGCGCCTCGCTGCCCGGCCTGCCCCGCCAAGCGCTATCCAGAGGCGCGGTCAACCGGGTTGCCCACCGTCCGACCTGGGGAGCCATCTGGAACCGGTGCCCCACGCCGCCTCCCCAACCTGTGTCATTCCTAACGAGTACTATCGCATGTCTGGGCGGAAGTGCCCAAACTCGAACCTGGCGCCCGGAAATGACAACGGCAGACCCGCACACACTGCCCGGCGGACAACCTCTGGCCCTGCAATAGCCGCCCGGCCACCTTGTCGCATCAGTAGGCGGCGTGTTCTGGCCGCAAGCGCGGTGAACGTCCGGCAGGCCCGCGAAGGCCTGCCGGATGCCACCGGTCAGATCGCGTGGACCTGCTCCGCCTGCAGCCCCTTGGGGCCCTGGCGGGTGGTGTACTCGACCTTCTGGTTCTCTTCCAGGGTGCGGTAACCGCCCATGTCGATGGCCGAGTGATGCACGAAGACGTCGGCGGTGCCGTCGTCGGGGGCGATGAAACCGAAGCCCTTATCGGAGTTGAACCACTTCACGGTTCCCTGTGCCATCTGCTTGTCTCCTTCCAAGACGAGCCCTTGTCCGCGCAGCCGCGGATAAGCTGCTGGTTGCCCGCCGCCGGGCAGAATCGAGGCCACACGGCCTGGCGCCCATCGCGGCGGCCCGCGATCGTCACGCCCTCCGCCGCCCCCGGTAGCCGGCGGACATGGCCACCGCGCCGCGGCCGGTGGCCGGGCCGGCCGCCAGTGGCGCGGCGACTGCCGGCGGTCCGTCCGGCGCAACCCGGGCGGCAGGCGGGCCGGCGAGGGAACGCACCAGCGCCGAGGCGGGATGAACGCTGGAAGCCAGCGGGTTCACGCCCGCGCGGCGGATCAGCACCCGCACGTCAGCCGCCTGGTCCGGGCTCTGCACGGTGATCACCACACCGCCCGCGCCGGCGCGCGCGGTCCGGCCGGACCGGTGCAGGTAGGCCTTGTGCTCGGCGGGCGGGTCCGCGTGGATCACCAGGTCGATGCCGTCCACGTGGATGCCGCGGGCGGCGATGTCCGTTGCCACCAGGACTCGCGCCGCGCCGGAGGCGAACGCCGTCAGGTTCCGCTCGCGCGCGCCCTGGCCGAGGTTGCCGTGCAGTTCGACGACGGAAACGCCCGCGCGGGCCAGCTGGCGGGTGAGCTTCTGCGCGCCGTGCTTGGTGCGGGTGAACACCAGCGACTGGTTGCTGCCGCCGGCCAGCGCGGCGACCACGCCCACCCGGTCGGCTGGCGCGACGGTCAGCAGGTGATGAACCATGGCTCCGGGAGCGCTGGTGGCCGAGTCCACCGAATGCACCGCCGGGTCACTGAGGAACCGGCGGACCAGCACATCCACGGCGCTGTCCAAGGTAGCGGAGAACAGCATCCGCTGGCTCTCGGGCGGGGTGGCCTCCAGCAGCCGCCGCACCACCGGCAGGAAGCCGAGGTCAGCCATGTGGTCCGCCTCATCCAGCACGCTGATCTCCACATCGCCCAGATGGCAGTGCCCCTGCTCGATGAGGTCGGCGAGCCGCCCGGGACAGGCCACCACGATGTCCACCCGGTTGCGCAGGGCGGCCACCTGCGCCTTCTGCCCGGTGCCGCCGAAGATGGTGGCCACGGTCAGGTCCATCGCCCGGGCCAGCGGCGCGAGCACCGCCTGGACCTGCGTGGCCAGCTCCCGGGTGGGCACCAGCACCAGGCCACGGGGCCGCCCCGCGCTGGTGTACCCATCGGTCAGGCCGGCGACCAGCGGGATTGAGAACGCGAGCGTCTTGCCCGAGCCGGTCCGGCCACGGCCCAGGATGTCCCGCCCTGCCAGCGCATCGGGCAGCGCGGCCGCCTGGATCGGGAAGGCCGCGGTGATGCCGGCTCCGGCCAGTACCTCGACGAGGGGACCGGGAACGCCCAGTTCGGCGAAGGTTGTGGGCCCGGTGGCCACCTCAGCCAGGCGGCGCGCGGCCTCAATCTGGTGCGGACGTTCGTGGTGCGCCGGGGCCGGCTGCGGCCGGCTGGCCTGCGCGGCGGCCCGGGCGGAGGGCCCACGCTTCGCACCGCGACGACGTCGGCGGGCATGCGGGGCTTGGGTAAGCGCAACGGTCAAAGGAATCTCTTTCGGATCGGGGTGGCCGCATCTTCGAAGGCCACCACATGCGATCCGTGGGAACCAGCTCGCTCACGAGCGAGGTACGACCGGCGCGCCCGGATGGCAACGCCTCACGATGTACCGTGTCCCCCTACCGTACAGCACGGCGCAGCCGCACCGGACAGAGCCTGCCAACCGGAAGAGCTGGCCGGCGGGTCTTGGTGGAAGGCTGTCGCGACTGGGTGCATGTCAGCGTCGTCGACGACGCGGCCGGGCGGCCATCTGCGAACCCGGCGCCGGTCTTGTCCCACCCCTGTCCCAGATAGTAGGAAGGAACGATGGGAAGGCAGGCAGCCATCGTGCTTTACGTGCTCGCGCTGGTGGCCGTCGTGGTCGGCGTGGACGTCCTGTTCTTCAGGCACCAGTTCTGGCCGCGGCTGTTGGTAAACATCGGAATCGTCCTGGTGTTCGTGGCGTGCTATTTCAGGTTCCTGAAGCGCCCGTGAGGCCGCCCGGCAGCTGGAGGCGATCGGCAATGCCCACTGTCCCGCCCGACGCCATTGACCGGGCACGAGAACTATTCGGCGACTTCACCGAGGGCCGCTGGGACCAGGCGCGCGGGAAACTTCACCAGGACATGCAGGGCCGGTTGGATGTCGTCGGCCGCATCGCCCACTGGTGGGCAGACGCGGCCAGCCCTGTTGGCGGTTTCGAGCGCGTCGGCAATCCGTCTGCGCGCCAGTTCGGCGATTACACCCTGGTGGAAGTCCCGGTGACTTTCAAAGCTGGCCAGGGCCTCGGCCGGGTCGCCCTCGATCAAGAAGGCAAGGTCGCTGGCCTGTCCGTGCAATACCCACGGCGCCATCGGCTTGATCCAAGGCAGGTCCGCACCCTGGCGCGCGGAATCCCGGGGGTAAAGGACCTGATCACCGTCGGCCGGCCTCACCCGGGCAAGCAGTCCAGCGTGTGAGCGCGGACCGTGCTCACGAGGCGTGATGCACGACCCGCCGTCCCCGCAGCCATACCCCGGCCACGTCGGCGTGGGTGCCCAGGGCGAAGATCCTGGCCAGCGCGTCTTCGGCATCGCGGGCGTGGCGGAGGTTGACGGCCAGCGTGCTCCCGGCGGCCGGGCGCAGCCAGACCGCATCGAAGTCCTTGCCCGGCGTGAAATCGCCGACACGGTCCGCCAGCCCGAGCGCCTCGGCGCCCGCCCTGGTCGCCAGGTAGAGCAGATGTACTGGGGTCAGGCTCAGCCCGGCCGGCCCCAGTACCTGCTGGACGAAGTAGGCCTGCAGCGCCTCCTTGGGCAGGAACAGGCCCGATCCGGCGCCCACGTCGGAACCCAGCGCGACGCGGATGCCGAGCTCGGCGTGCCTGCGCAGTGGGAACAGCCCGCTGCTGAGGGCGCAGTTGCTGGTCGGGCAGTGCGATACCGCGGCCCCGCGCTCGGCGAGGACCGTGAGCTCGTGATCGCTGGGATGGACGTTGTGGGCGAAGACACTGCGCGTCGTGACCAGCCCGTGCCGCAGGTAGGTGTCCAGGTAGTGCCGCGCATCCGGGAACAACCCGGCTACCGTGGCGATCTCCGCGACGTTCTCGTTGAGGTGCGAGGTGAACCAGATGCCCTGGCCGAGCAGCTGAGCGCACACATCGAGCATCTCGTCGGAGGCCGACAGCGAGAACCGCGGCGTGACCGCGTAGCGCAGGCGCCCGCGGTCGTGCCAGCGCCCGATCAGGTCCGCACTGCTGGCCAGCGCCGCCTCTGGTGAGCTCAGCAGGTCGGGGCGCAGGATCCGGTCACTAAGTACCAGGCCGGAGGTGATGTTCAGGCCGCGGGCGGCCGCCGCCGCGAACAGCTCGTCCATCGCGAGCGCGAAGTGCGAGCCGAAGACCAGCGCGGTCGTCGTCCCCGCGCAGATCAGGCCGTCGAGGAACTCCCCGGCCACCGCGCCCGCGTACGCCTGATCGGCGAGCTTGCTCTCCTCCGGCAGGGCGCGATGCTCCAGCCAGTCCAGTAGCGGCATGCCTAGCCCGCCGATCGCGCGGATCTGCGGGAAGTGCACGTGGGAATCGACGAAACCCGGCAGGAGGATCCCGCCCGGCAGCCGGGTGACCGGCTCGTCGGGGTGGTCGGCGCGCAGCACCGCCAGCGGGCCGCGCGCCGCGATGATGCCGTCCCGGACGAGCAGGCCGCCGTCCTGATCGACCGCCATGACATCGCCGGGGTCAGCGGCAAACGGGTCGCCCGGCGTGTCGACGATCGTGGCAGCATAAATCGTCATTGTCCGGCTCACCCGCCGCTGGCTCCTGGCTCCCGGCGGAGCCCGTCCCCGCCGACGCGCTCAGCACGCTGAGCAGGGCAACGGCGACCGCGACCGCGATCACGGCCGGCTCCTTCCCGGTGATCCCCGGCTGGCCGATCGGGCAGATGATCCGCGCGATCGCTTCCGGGATGTGGCCCTGCGCGGCGAGCTGGGTTCGGAAACGCGCCCACTTGGCTGGCGAGCCGATCAGCCCGATCGAGCCCGGCGAGCGCGGGAGGCGCAGCGCCGCGTCGCACAGGGCGAAGTCCTCGGCGTGGTCATGGGTCATGATGACCACATGCGCTCCGGGCGGCAGCCGCTCGAGGACCTGCTCGCCGAGCACGGCGTGGCGGATGCTGACGTCCGCGGTGCCCTCCATCACGTCCGCGAGCCGGACCCGGTCCAGCTGCCCGGATCGCGAGTCGGCCAGCACTAGCTGGAGCGGCAGCCGCGACAGGATCCGGGCCAGCTCGTAGCCGACGTGCCCGATCCCGAATACGGCCACGACAGGCCGGGGCAGCAGCGGCTCGAGCAGCAGCCTGACCACCCCGCCGCAGCACTGGCGGCCGTGGCCGTTCCGGGCATGCGGGTTGAGCCGGGCTTCGTGCATCTGCGGCGCGGTGACGCTGGACCCGATCATCTCCCGGGCTCTGGCAACGGCCGACGCCTCCAGGTTGCCGCCGCCCACGCTGCCCCAGGTGCCTTCCTGGCCGACCACCATCTTCGCGCCGGCGTCCCGCGGCGCGTGGCCGCGTACCTCGGCCACGGTCACCAGGACGCCAGGCTGGCCCTCGTTCCGCAGTTGCTGGACAGCGCCGAGCCAGTCCATCAGCTCACCGCCGCGCCGGCCGGCTCGGGTGCCGGGGCCCGGCCGGCGGCCTCGCGCGCGGCGTGGACCGCCCAGTACACGGCCTCCGGGGTGGACGGGCACGCCAGCCTGACGCTCCAGCCTGCCGTGCCGAACGCGCCCACCGCCTGGCGCAGCGCCTCGCGCACGCTGAACGCCTCCATGAGCGGCGGCTCGCCCACGGCCTTGGAACCGTAGACCACGCCAGATTCGGTGGCCTGCTCCAGCAGGTGCACGTTGAACTGTGGCGGCATCTCCGAGAAGCTCGGGATCTTGTAGGTGCTCGCGGTCTGGGTGCCCAGCCGGCCCCGGTGCGGCCCCGGCGTCTCGTCCCAGCGCAGCTCCTCCAGCGTCAGCCAGCCGACGCCCTGCGCGAAGCCGCCCTCGATCTGGCCGACGTCGATCAGCGGGGACAGGCTGTCGCCTACATCGTGCACGATGTCTGCCCGGCGCAGCCGGTACGCGCCGGTGAACCCGTCCACTTCGACCTCCGCCGCCGCGGCGCCGTAGGCGAAGTACTTGAACGGCTCGCCCTGCATGCGCTCGGCGTCCCAGTGCAGGCCGGCGGTGCGATAGAAGCCGGCCGCCCAGAGCTGGACGCGCCGATAGTAGGCGTCGTGCACCAGGTCAGCCCAGGCGATCTGCCGGTCACGGAAGCCGATGCCGGTCACCAGGCCATCGGCGAAGCGCACGTCGTCCGGGTGCACGCTGAGCGCTCCGGCCGCCACCGCGGCCAGCCGCGCGCGGATCTGCTCGCAGGCATCCTTCACCGCAGCGCCGTTGATGTCAGAGCCCGAACTGGCCGCGGTGGCCGAGGTGTTCGGCACCTTGTCGGTCCGGGTCGGCGCCAGCCTGACCATGCTCATCGGCACGCCGAGCGCGGTCGCAGCGACCTGGATCATCTTGGTGTGCAGGCCCTGGCCCATCTCGGTGCCGCCGTGGTTGATCAGCACCGAGCCGTCCTTGTACACGTGCACCAGGGCGCCCGCCTGGTTGAACGCGGTGAGGTTGAACGAGATGCCGAACTTGACCGGCGTCATCGCCAGCCCGCGCTTGGCGTGCGGGTGCACGGCATTGAACGCTGACACCTCGGCCTGACGGCGGGCGAAGTCGCTGCGCTCGGTCAGGATCGACCAGATGGCCTCCAGCCGCTCGGCGTGCCGGACAACCTGCCCGTACGGTGTCGCCTGGCCCGGTTCGTAGAAGCTCCGGCGCCGCATCTCGTCTGGCCGGATCCCGAGCAGCGGGGCGCAGCGGCCGAGGATGTCCTCGATGACGACCATGCCCTGCGGGCCGCCGAAACCGCGGAAGGCGGTGTTCGATGCCAGGTTGGTCCGGGCCACCCGGCCGGTGACCTCCACGTCGGGAATCCAGTAGGCGTTGTCGATGTGGCAGAGCGCCCGGGCCAGTACCGGCTCGGACAGATCCAGGCTCCAGCCGCCGTTACTGGTCAGCGTGGCGCGCAGCGCGCACAGCCGCTTGCCGGAGTCGAAGCCGGCCTCCCAGGTGGCGAAGAACGGGTGCCGCTTGCCGGTCATCGTGATGTCCTGGTTGCGGGTCAGCCGGAGGCTCACCGGGCGCCCGGTGAGAGTGGCGCCGAGGGCGGCGACGGCGGCCAGGCCGTGCGGCTGGAACTCCTTGCCGCCGAACCCCCCGCCCATCCGCAGGCACTGCACGGTGACCTGGTGCGCTGGCAGGCCGAGGACGTGCGCCACGATGTCCTGGGTCTCGGACGGGTGCTGCGTGCTCGACTGCACGAATATCTGGCCGTTCTCGTCCACCAGCGCCAGCGCGGCCTGCGTCTCCAGGTAGAAGTGCTCCTGGCCGCCGATCTCGAGCTCACCGCTGAACCGGAAGGCAGCCCGCTCCAGCCCTGCGGCCGCGTCACCGCGGCTGACCGTCCGCTGCTGGCCCTGATAGCTCCCGGCCTCGATCGCCTCGTGCACGGTGACCAGCGCGGGCAGCGGCTCGTAGTCCGCCTCGACCGCCGCCGCGCCGAGCCGGGCCGCCTCCAGGGTCTCGCCGAGCACCCAGCACACCGCGTGGCCGTGGTACATGACCTCACTCGGGAACAGCGGCTCGTCGTGCTTCTCCCCGGCGTCATTGAGGCCCGGCACGTCGCCGGCGGTCAGCACCCTGACCACGCCGGGCACCCGCCGAGCCGCGCCAGTCCGCAGGGCGATGACCCGGGCGTGGGCGTGCGGGGCCTGGGCCGGCCAGGCGTGCAGGGTGCCGAGGGTGCGGCCCGCGAGGTCCTGGGTGTATAGCGCGGTCCCGGTCGCGTGCTGCTCCGCGCTCTCGTGCGATACGGCCAGGCCGACCACAGGCCGGTCCGGCCGGTCGGCCAGCGGGCCATGGCCGTTGCTCGTTGCTTCCGCGCTCATCGCTCCTGCCCTCCCCCGGGCGCCGGGTGCTCGGCGTAGAACTTCAGCAGGGAGTTGCGCAGCATCGCGATCCGGTAACCCTCGCTGGCCCGGTGGTCGGTGATCGGCGTGCCGGCCCGGGCGAGCTCATCGGCGGCCGCCGCGATGGTCTGGAGGCCCCACGGCCTGCCCGTCAGCGCGTCCTCGGCCGCTGCCGCACGCAACGGCGTCGCCGCCACTCCGCCCAGCCCGACCCGGGCCGAGCCGATGATCCCGTCCTCTATCTGCACCGCGTACGCGACGGCCACGCTCGAGATGTCGTCGAACCGGCGCTTGGCGATCTTGTAGAAGGCGGTGACCGGTGCCAGCGGCAGGGGGATGCGGATCGTCTTGATCAGTTCGTCACGGCGCCTGACGGTCTGCCGGTAGCCGGTGAAGTAGTCAGCCAGCGCGACCTCGCGCTCGCCCCCGGCCGAGGCCAGCACGAGCGAGGCGTCCAAGGCCAGCAGCGCCGGGGGACCGTCGCCAACCGGCGAGGCGGTGCCGAGGTTTCCGCCCAGCGTGGCCCCGTTGCGGATCAGCCTGGAGGCGAACTGCGGGAACAGGTCAGCCAGCAGCGGCACCCGGGAGTCCAGCCGGGCCTCGATCTCGGACAGGCTCAGGCCGGCGCCGATGTCGATGCGACCGGGGCCGAACGAGAACTCGCGCAGGTCGTCGATCCGGTCGATGCCGATGGTCAGCGCGGCCCGCGCGTGCCGGAGGTTCAGCTCCACCCCCCAGTCGGTGGACCCGGCCACCAGCCGCGCGTCCGGGTGGGTGGCCAGCAGGCGGAGAACCTCTGGAAGCCGGGCCGGGCGGACGTAGCGGCCCTGCGCGCTCGAGGTCACGGTGGCAGCGGGCGCCGGGGCGGGTCCGGCCATGCGGGCCAGCAGCGGGTCATCCGGCGGCGGCTGACCCAGCGCGTAGGCCGCGTCCCGGATCGGCCGGTAGCCGGTGCAGCGGCACAGGTTGCCGCTGAGCGCGTGCAGGTCGAAGCCATTCGGCCCGTGCTCGTCCGCTTCGTCTGGCAGGTGCCGGCCGTTCACGCCGTCCCGGCCGGGCGCCGCCGGCCGTCGCTCCGGCCGGTAGTACTCGGCCGCCATCGAGCAGACGAAACCGGGCGTGCAGTAGCCGCACTGCGAGCCGCCCCGGCCGGCCATCTCGCGCTGGACCGGGTGCAGCCGGCCGGGCTGGCCCAGGCCTTCGGCGGTGACGACCTCCTGCCCGTCGAACGCCGCAGCCGGCACCAGGCAGGCGTTGATCGCCACCCACCGGGTTCGGCCGTTCCGGTCGCCGCGGGCGACCAGCACGGCGCACGCCCCGCACTCCCCCTCCGCGCAGCCCTCCTTGCTGCCGGTGAGGCCGCGGCCACGCAGCCACTCCAGCAGCGTGACGTGACCGCCAACCTCACCGAGTTCGCGGGACCGGCCGTTGACCATCACCCAGGGTTCCATCGCTGACGCCCTGCGCTCAGACCGTGACGCCGAACTGCTCGCGGGCCGCGCCGGGCAGGTCCGCCAGGCCGGCCCACGCCGCCGCTCGCCGGGACGCCTCGCCGGCCGGCAGGCCCGCGGCCCGCAACAGCTCGGTGAGCTGAGACTCGGGCAACAGGCGGAGGAACCGGTCGGCCAGGGCGGAGCGGGCCCTGGCCGTGGGTACGCCGTACACCCGCAGCCGGGCCATGCCCCCGTCCGGGTAGACGTCCAGGCGGACCTGCTCGGCCACTGGCCCGTTAGGGATGGCGAGCCGGTGGCAGGTGTCGGGCTGCAGGGCGGTCCGGGCCAGCAGTTCCCCGCCGTCGTAGCTCAGCCGGGCCCAGCCCGGCGCGTTGCCCTTGAAATGCGAGGTGTCCAGCTCCACGAGGCTGACCGATCCGGCACAGCCCAGCCGAACCGTCACCCAGTCGTTGGCTTGGTCGCGGCGCCGGGACGTCTCCCAGCCGTCCCCCATGGTCTGCGCCCGGCCGGGCATGATCAGGTTGCCGGGGGAGGAGTAGAACATGTTGCTGCAGCCGGTCACCGCCCCGCCGTTTTCGATCGCGGCCAGGTCGACGCTGGCCGGCAGCAGACGCGGGTCGGGCACCGGGTCGCCATACACTCGCAGCCGGGCCACCCCGCCGTCGGGGAAGATGGTCAGCCGCACATGCGTGAAGCGCCGGCTGTCCGCGACCTCGAACTCGTTGCGGGCATCGCCGGCTAGCCCGGCCCGCGGGACGAGGGTGGTCCAGGCCGCCCCGGCCAGCTCGGCCGGGCCCGGGTACCCCTCGGCGCCGCAGGCCTCGACCGATGCCTCCGGCGGGTAGTTGCCGGCGAAGTAGGAGGTGTCGACCACGACGCGGCGGACCACGCCCGCGCAGCCCAGGCGGACGACCGCGATGTCGCTGCCTGGCACGCGGCGGCGCCGGGTCTCCCAGCCGTCCATGACCTGGCCCTTGTTCCCGAACGTGCTGGGCCGGAAGGTTGGCTCCTCGGGCTTGATCAGGTTCTCCCGCTCGGCGAAGAACTCGTCGCTGGCGTAGACCACGCTCGCGCCGAGCCGCCGGTCAGCCAGGTCCGTTGATGGCCGTCTGGGGTCCGCCCCCGGTGATGCCAGCGGACCGGAGCCCGGGCGCGGGCCGCTCACTCCGACACGGCGACCCTGGTCCGCCACGGCACCAGGAGCCGCTCGGCCGCCGCGACGAGACCGAAGGCGATGAGCACCAGCGCTGAGGAGGCCACCAGCGACGCCCAGAGCAACGGGGTGTTGAACTGGTACGTGGAATTGATGACCATGTAGCCCAGCCCCGTGTCACTCCCGATCCACTCGACGATGATCGCGCCGACGACGCTGGCGCTCGCCGTGATGCGCAGTCCCGCGAACAGGTAAGGAAGCGCGCTCGGCCACCGGAGCTTCCACAGCACGTCGGCCCGGCTGGCATGCACGGTCTTGAACAGCTCGAGGAGGGAGGGCTCGACCGAGTCGAGCCCGCGCATCATGTTCACCAGGGTCGGGAAGAACGAGATGATCCCCGTCATCACGACCTTGGTGGTGAAGCCGGTGCCCAGGGTCACGATAGCGACCGGGGCCAGCGCGACGAGCGGGATGCTCTGCAGGATGATCGCCAGCGGGTACAGCGCCCGCCGGGCCGGCCTGACGTGCACGAACCAGATCGACAGGACGATCGCCAGGCCATTCCCGATCGCGAAGCCGGTGAGCGCCTGCAAGACAGTCGGAACAGTGTTATCGCCGATGGTCGCGGCGTTGCTCCAGAACGTCCTGGCGATCAGGGTCGGTGCCGGGATGAAGTAGGGCTTCAGTCCGAAGATCGCGACGACCGCTTGCCACAGGCACAAGATGATCAGGAGCACGCCGACCGGAAGCAGCCACCTGACCAGCTGGGAGCTGCCGCGCTTGGGTGCCGGCGACCCGGCGGTCCTGGTCACGTCGCGCTGACCCTGCGAGATCCGGTCAATGGACAAGGACTTCACGCAGGTGCCTCCTCAGCTCAAGGAACTCCGGCGTCAGCCGAATGGCCTGGGTCCGGGGCCTGGGCAGGTCGATGGCGAGGCTCTCGACGATCCGCCCGGGGCTCGCGCTCATAACGTGGACGACATCGGAGAGGAAGACCGCCTCCTCGATGTTGTGCGTGACGAACAGGATCGAGTTCTGCTGCTCGAGCCAGATCCGCTGCAGTTCCTCGTTGAGGATCTCCCGCTGGAACTCGTCCAGCGCGGAGAACGGCTCGTCCATGAGCAGCACGGACGGCTCAATGGCAAGCGCCCGCGCGATGGCCACGCGCTGGCGCATGCCGCCGGAGAGCTGGGCCGGCATGAGCCGCTCGCGGCCACCGAGGCCGACCAGAGACAGCAGGTCGGCCGAGCGTGCCCGCCGCTGGGCGCCGGACTGGCCCGTGAGCTCGGCGAGGAGTTCCACGTTGTCCTGCACGGTTCGCCACGGAAGCAGCGCGGGGTCCTGGAAAACGAACCCGAACATGTGCGCCTTCTGCGCCGCGAGAGGCGAGCGCCCGTCCACCCCAATGGTCCCGGTCGTGGGGCTGAGAATGCCGGCCACGAGCCGGAGCAAGGTGGACTTCCCGCAACCGGAGGGCCCGATAAGGCTGACGAAGCTCCCCTTCGCCAGGCAGAAGCTGATGCCTGCCAGCGCCTGAACCGGCTGGCGGCCCGGATACAGCAGGTCTACGTCCTGCACTTCGACTGCCACAGGGCTAGACCGGGCTGACGTTGGCAGCACGCTGGAGGATATCCAGCGTCAGCGTGTCGCCCACGGTGAGCGGCTTCTTCAGGGACTGCGATGCCTGCGCGGCTGCGATCGCCTTGGACCAGATGCTGGCCGACACCCACAGCAGGCCGTGCGCCTTCGTCACCGCCGAGCTGAGCATGGGGATCTCGGCCTGCATCTGGAGCTTCTGCTGCTCGGCATTGTTGCCGGAAGGGTAGTCCTTGAGGGTGACCGACACTGCCTCCGAGGGGTTCTGGATCGCGTACTGCCAGCCCTCCTGCGACGCCCGCACGAACCTGGCCAGCATGTCAGGATTGGAGTTGATGGTGTCGTTGGTGGCGATCAGGTTGTCCCCGTAGCCCGGCAGACCGATGTCCGAGAACGAGTAGCACCGGGTGCTGATGCCCTGCATCTTCAGGGCGATGGGCTCGTCGAACGCATAGGCCGTGTAAGCGTCGATCTTGCCGAGCACGAGCGGCGTCGGGTCATCGCCGACCACCTGGAGGTTGACCTTGCCGACCGGCACGTTGTTGCTCTCCAGGATGCCGATCACTTGCTGGCGGGCATTGTCCTGCATGCCGATCGTCTTGCCTTCGAGGTCGCGCACGCCGTAGATGTCGGACTTCCCGAGCACCATCAGGCAGCCTGGGTTGACCTGGAAAGCCGCCCCGAAGCACTTGTACGGAACGCCCTGGGAGATCCCGATCAGCACGTCGCTCGTCTCCGAGACGACACCGATCTGCGCGCCGCCATCGGCCACCACGGTCCGGGGGTCGGTGGTGGCTCCCGCCGAGACGATATCGACGTCCAGGCCATACTTGGCGAAGAAACCCTTCTGCACGGCCATGTAGTAGCCCGCGAATTCGGCGTTGTTGATATAGCTTTCCTGGAACGTGATCTTGGTCTTGCCGGAGCCAGACGAGGACGACCTGGCAGACGAACTGCCGCACGCAGCGAGCAGCCCGGCCCCCGCCGACGCCATCCCGATCGCCGCGCATGTCTGGCCTGATCTGGCGAGGAACGATCTCCTGCTCATCGTCATGTGTGCTCCTGTGTTTTCTGGGGGCGGGGACTTTATGAATCGCGTCGCTGCAAGAACGCCTTGAGCGGGATTTCCTGCCGTAGCTCTTCTTGCTCGCGGTACTCGGTGGTCGCGTTGAGGACCGTCGAGATCATGTAGTTCTCGTTGACCGCGCCGAGGAAGCCCATCCGCTCATAAGTCCGGTTGAGGGCCAGCTTCGTCAGCTTCATCGCCATCGGCGGCACGGCCGCGAGCACGCTCGCGATCCGGACCGACTCCTCATCGAGCTGATCCGGCGAGACGACTGAGGTGACAACGCCGAGTTCGAGGGCGCGCTGGGCGTCGATGCTCTCCCCGGTGAGCATGAGCAGCTTGGCCGCCTTCATGCCGGTGATCCACGGCAGCATGGCGGCTCCGGGGCCGCCCGCGTGCCGGATCTCCGGGAGCCCGAACTTCGCGTCGTGGCCGGCGATGGTGACGTCAGCCAGCAGCGAGAGCTCCAGGGCCCCGCCGAGGTTATGGCCGCGGACGGCGGCGATGTAGGGCTTCGCGCTCCGCCAGATGCCGAGGAACACCTCCCAGCTCTCGGTGAACCGGTCGACCCAGACCTCGACCGGCTGCGTGCCCTCCTCGGCCTCGGCCTTGAGGTCGAATCCGGCGGAGAAGGCGCGGCCTGCCCCGGTCAGGATCACCGACCGCACCGCCGGGTCCTTCTCGAGCCCCTTGGTCGCCGTGACGAAATCGTCCAGCAGCTCCTGGTTAATGGCATTCAGGACGTGAGGCCGGTCCAGAGTAATCCGGCCGACGCCCTCGGCCGGAAAGTCGATTTGAACGGTCCTCATAAGGCGATCCCATCGAGCTAGAGCGTTATGCAGCGTATGGTTACAGGCAGATACAGTTGCTGTCAAGACCCTGAGCAGGGCGGTTCCGGGGGCCGCACTTGCCGCGCGGGCGGGCTCACTACTCCAGCTCGAAGAGCGCCGCCATGCCCTGCCCGCTGCCAACGCACATGGTCGCCAGCCCGTACTGGACGCCGCGGCGGCGCATCTCGCTGAGCAGCTTGGTAACCAGGACCAGGCCCGTGGCACCGACGGGATGGCCCAGCGCGATCGCTCCCCCGTTCACGTTCACGAGGTCCGGATCCAGCTTCAGGTCGCGGATCACCGCCAGCGTGGACGAGGCGAACGCCTCGTTGAGCTCGATCAGCCCGATGTCGCCCAGCTCGCGGCCTGCACGGTCCAGCAGCTTCCTGACGGCCGGAACGGGGCCAATGCCGAACATTCCCGGTTCCACCCCGGCGGAGGCCCAGCCGCGCAGGTAGCCGGCTGGCGACCGGCCTTCTTCACGAGCCTGCGACTCCCGCATGAGGACGAGCGCCGCGGCCCCGTCGTTGATCCCGGAGGAGTTCCCCGCGGTAACCGTCCCGCCGTCCTGGAATGCGGGCCTGAGCCGGGCTAGCTTCTCGCGGGTGACGTCCCGGCGCGGGTGCTCATCCGTATCGAAGGCGGCGGAGCCGCCCTTGGCGGGCACGTCGATGGCGGTGATCTGGTCGCGCAGCAGTCCCTGGTCGATGGCGCGCACCGCGCGGCGCTGGCTCTCCGCGGCAAACTCGTCCTGCTCGTCGCGGGTGATCCCGTAGGCGGCGGCCACGTTCTCCGCCATCGGCCCGGCATCGCCGAGGATATAGTCGCCCAGGAAATCGACCAGCACGCCGTTCCCCAGCCGGTAGCCGAACCTGGCGCCTTCGAGCAGGTACGGGGAGCTGCTCATATTCTCCATGCCCACCGCCACCCCGGTCGCGACGTCGCCGACCAGGATGTCCTGGGCCAGCGACGACATCGCCCGCAGGCCCGAGGAGCAGTTCATGTTGATGGTGTAGGCATCCGAAGCGACCGGCAGGCCAGCCCGGAGCAGCACGTGCCGGGCGGGGTTGCCGCCGCGCGTCACCTGCAGATTCTGACCGGCCACCACCCGGTCGACCTGTTCCGGATCGAGACCGGCCCGGTTCATCGCCTCCCGCGTGACGTGCGCCCCGAGGTCGAGCGCGGATGTCTCACGCAGCGCGCCGCCGAAGCGGCCCACCGCAGTGCGCACCGGCGCGATGATGGCTACTCGCTCGTTAAGCATGTCCAGTCTCCGTCCTTGTCCCGTTCCTGCCGTCCGCTTGCGTCACCACGTCAGGCCGCCGCCCACATTGATGACCTGGCCTGTGATGTATCCCGCCTCGTCCGAGCAGAGGAAGCAGACGAGGCCGGCGACGTCGGCCGGCCGCCCGGCCCGGCCCATCGGGATGCGCCCCACCACCTGGTCCCAGACCTGGGACGGCACGCCCCTGGTCATGTCGGTCTCGATGAAACCGGGGCAGATCACGTTCGCCGTTATGCCCTTGGCGGCCAGTTCCCGGGACGCCGTCAAGGTGAGGCCGACCACGCCGGCCTTGGCCGCCGCATAGTTGGCCTGGCCGAGGCTGCCCAGCCAGCTTGCCGACGAGATGCTGACGATCCGGCCCGACCCCTGCGCACGCATGATCTGGGCCGCGCGCCTGGTCAGGAAGAACACGCCAGTCAGGTCGACGCCCAGGACCTCAGACCACTGGTCGTCGCGCATCTTGTGCAGCATGCCGTCCCGGTTGATACCGGCGTTGTTCACCAGGACGTCCAGCGACCCGAACTCGCTGACGGCACGGTCGAGCAGCCGGTCCGCCCCGCCGCCCTCGGAGACGTCACATCTGGCGCCGCGGGCCTGGCAGCCCTCATCGGCCAGCGCATCCGCGACCGCGGCCACGGCTTCTTCGTCTATGTCGCCGAGCATGACCGCCGCTCCCCGGCGGGCCAGCGCCTCCGCTACTCCGCGGCCGATGCCGCGCCCCGCTCCGGTCACGACGGCCACCTTGCCCGCCAGGGATCCGTAACCGCGCTCCTGCGTGGCCGACCCGGCGGACGCCTGTTCGTTGAGTGACTCAGTCACTGATCACAGCCTCTTCCTCACTAGTCACCAGCCATTTCGCCGCATCCCTGCGGCCGGGGACCTGGCCGGCCGGACCGCATATCCGGATCGTGGCTCGGGATGATCCGCCAGGATTCGCGCTGAGCGCGCGCCAGGAATGCGCCGACTGCCACCGGGTCGCGGCACGAGGGCTGTATGTGCCGGACATTCGCCCGCAGCGAAACCAGGTCGCCGGCGATGCAGGCCAGGCCGGCCTCTCCGGGGCCGGTCCGTACCAGGACCGCCTGATGTCCCGGGGTGTGCCCGGCGGTGGGCAGGACGCGCACGCCGGGCAGCACGTCCCGTTCGTCGTCGAGTAGCCGCAGGCGGTCCGCCATCGCCGACAGGAAGTCCGCGACCGATAGGCAGAACTCGTCCGCGTCCGGGCCGGCCGCCCACCTGGCTTCCTGCTGGTGGACCACGATGGTAGCCCGGGAGAAGAGATCGTCGTTCTGCATGTGGTCGTAGTGCAGGTGGGTGTGCACGATGACGTCCACGTCACCGGGGCCGCGGCCGCGCTTCGCCAGCGCGTCGAGCATCGCCTGCCTCGGCTGGCCGCAGGCCCGGAAGCCGGCTCGCGCCGCGCGTGCCGGATCCGGTCCGCTGTCGACCAGGACCGTGCCGTGCTCGCTGGTCAGCAGGAAGGCGAAACAGGGCACGTCGATCAGCGCGTCATCGGCGTCCCCGGCCAGGCCGGCCTCGGCCAGCCCGGCCGGCGGCAGGAAGCCGGACAGCGGAAGCTGCGGGATCGTCGCGACATCGACGATGTCTAGGTGCCAGGCGCTCATGTGCGCGCCGTCAGAAGCATTCCGCCGTCGATGACCAGCATGGCCCCGGTCAGGTAGCTGGCCTCCGGACCGCACATGAAGGCGATGGCGCCGGCGATGTCCTCTGGCTCGCCCATCCGCTGTAGCGGGATGGCCGGTATGACCTCGCCGAGGTAATCGGGGTCCGGAGGGGCCAGGTTGGTGCGTATCAGGCCGGGCCCGATGGCGTTGACCGTGATGCGGTGCTCGGCTAGCTCCAGCGCCAGGCTCCGGACCAGCATCAGCAGCCCGCCCTTGGACGCGTCGTAGTGCGCGACCCCGCGGCCTGGGGTCACCGAGTGAACAGAGGCGACCTGCACGATCCGGCCGCCTTCACCGTCGCTGACCATCGCCCGGGCGGCGGCCCGGGTGGCCAGGAAGGCCCCGGTCAGGTTCACCTCGATCACCCGTCGCCACTCCGCGGCCGGAAGGTCGAGGGCGGGGCAGATGCTGAGCACCCCGGCCGACCCGACGAAGGCCCCGACCGGGCCGAGCCGCTCGCGGGCCTGCTCCATCGCCGCGGTGATCTGCGCCTCGTCGGTCACATCGGCTCGCAGGGCGACCGCAGCACCCTGAGCCGCGGTGATATCCGCGGCCGCCGAGTCGGCGCGTGCGCCGTCGATGTCGACCGCGGCGACGGCCCATCCGTCCTCGGCCAGCCTGCGGGCGGCAGCGCGCCCGATCCCGGATCCCGCGCCGGTCACCACGGCGACGCGCGGCGCCGGGCGGCTCACCGGCCGGCCTTCCGCGGTGAGAGCTCAGACTCCCCGGTCACGACGAGGACCCGATCCTGGTTATGGCAGTCGGTACGCAGCCAGACCCTGTTCCGCTCCGCGTCCACCGCCGTCACCTCGACCGATGCGGTGACCGTATCTCCGAAGAACACCGGCGCGCGGAACTCCAGGCGCTGCCTCACGTACAGGTTCCCGGGTCCGGGCAGCTGGGTCGCCTGGACCGTCGAGATGAGCGAGGCGACCAGCATCCCGTGCACGATGCGCCGCCGGAATCGCGTGCCCGCCGCGTACACGGCGTCGACGTGCAGCGGGTTCATATCGCCGGTGATGCCAGCGAAGGAGTAGACGTCCGACTCGGTGAAGGCCTTCGTGAAGCTGGCCCGCTGCCCGATTGCCAGCTCGTCTATGGTCAGCCCAGGGCCCACGAGCACCTCCTTGCCGTCGTTTCCTCAGCGCTCGTGCTCATGACCGCCTCGTGCTGCGTCGCTGACCTTGACGATCTTGGCGTCCACGACCGCAACCCCGGCGGGGAGGGCGATCAGGGGGTTGACGTCGAGCGCGAGCACGTCGGGCCCCGCCACGACCCGCGAGATGGCGGCCACCGCAGCCGCGAGCTGTGCCAGGTCCGCAGCAGGGCTGCCCCGGAAGCCGCGCAGCAGCCGGTGGGCCCGGGTAGCCGTAATGAGCCGCAAGGCATCGGCTTCGTCGAGCGGCGCAAGCCCGGCGGCGGTGTCATCGATGAATTCCAGCAGCACGCCGCCCGTACCGCACAAGACGACGGGCCCGAACTGTTCATCCCGCACGCCCCCGACGAACAACTCCACGCCGTCCGTCATCGGCTGGACCAGCACTCCGGCACCCGGCAGGTCCGCGCCGACGGCGATCAGGTCCCGCCAGGCCTGGCGGACGCGCGGCTCGGAGTCCAGGCCGACCCGCACGCCGCCGATGTCGGTGCGGTGCTGGATGCCCGCGCCGTCGATCTTCATGGCTACCGGGTAACCGAACTCGGCGGCCAGGCGGCAGGCCTCGTCTTCCGAGGTGGCCAGCCCGGTGGGACAGACCGGCACGCCGTGCTCCTGGAGCATGGCCAGGGAGGCGAGGCCGCTGAGCGGCGTGCCCCGCTCGGCGCCGGGCGCGGCCGGGGCCGGCGAGCCGGGCTGCTCGGCGCCCGGCAGCACGCTGAACTGGCTCCGGACGAGCTGGGCCACCGCGCTCATGCCGCACCGCAGCCCCATGAGAAACGGGATCTCGTGGCGCATCAGGTAGCTGCGGGTCTCTGCGTCGATGTCCCCGCTGGTCGGTGAGATGACCACGAGTGGCTTGGCCGCAGCCCTGGCCGCCTCGGCCGCGGCCACCACGCACCGGTGGAACAGCCCGGAGCTGCGCTCGGCCTGAGTCCAGCCGTTCTTGGCGTCCTGGCAGGCGATGATGATGTCGACGCCGGGATCCCGGCTCACGATGTCGGCGGCCCGGCGGTGCACGCCGACGTCTCCGTCGACCACGCCGGCTCCCGTCGTATCCAGCGGGTTGGCCACCGACGCGTACGTCGGCAGCACCGCCGCCAGGTGCTCTGAGGTGGCAGCGGTGAAGTCCGCCAGCGGGACGCCGAGTTCTTCTGCGGCGTCCGCGACCAGCAGGCGCTCGCCTCCGGAGATCGTCAGGATCCCGGCCCGCGATCCCGGCAGCCGCCCGGTACGCGAGCACAGCTCCACGAGAGCCAGGAACTCCTCCGGGTCGGTGGCCACGAGCACGCCGTGCTGCCGCCAGACGCTCAGCTGTATCGACGCCGACCCGGCCAGCGCGCCAGTGTGCGTCCGCGCCGCCGAGCCGCCGATCTTCGAGCGGCCGGCCTTCAGGACGACGACCGATTTGCCCGCCTCCGCGCACTCGTGCATGGCGGCCAGGAGCCCACGCCCGTCCGTGAAGCCCTCGACGTAGCAGGCGATCACCCGGACGCCGCTCTGCCGGGACAGGTAGCGGACATAGTCGGCGAGCCCCACGCCGATCTGGTTGCCCGTTGTGATCACATGGCTGAACCGGATCCCCCGCTCCGCCGCGACGCCGGTGAAAGCGCAGGCCAGCGCGCCGCTCTGCGATACCAGCGCGACCGTGCCCGGCTCGGGAGGCTCCATCAGCGGGCCGCTGTAGGCGGCCACCCCGTCCACCAGGTTGACGTAGCCCAGGCAGTTCGGGCCCATCAGCGCCATGTTCTGGGCCGCTTTCCTGAGCTCGCCGTCAAGCTCGCGGCCGCGCTCGTCGGACTCGGCAAAGCCGGCCGCCAGGACGATGGCGGCCGGGCAGCCGAGCTCGGCCGCCGCCGCGATGCCGCGAACCGTCGCCTCTCGGTTGACCGCCGCGACTACCAGGTCCGGGACGCCCGGCAGGCTCTCGATGGACGGATGGGCCGGGACTCCCCCGATCTGGGGCCGGTTGGGATTGACCAGGAACAGCTCGCCAGCGAAGTTCAGCGCGCGCAGGTTTGCCGCCACCCGCTGGCCCACGCCGACCCGCTCCGAAGCACCGAGCACGGCGATCGACCGCGGCCGCAGCAGCGTCGACACCTTCGCGTCACTGCCATCCGCTGCGTGGTCTCGCTCGCCGACCTGGCTGGCGTCCATCGGCAGCGTCATGCCATGACCATCCCGCCGTCGACCTGCAGGACCTGCCCTGTCACGAAGCTTGCCTCCGCCGAGAGCAGGTACCGGGCCATGGCCGCCACCTCAGCCGACTGACCGTAGCGGCCCACCGGGATACCGCGGATCGCCCTGGCACGGACCTCGGCCGGGTCGGGGGCCGTCATCGGGGTCTCGATCAGCCCAGGCGCGATGGCGTTCACCGTGATCCCCGATCCGGCGACCTCGCGGGCCACGCTCCTGGTCAGCCCGATCAGGGCGGCCTTGGCCGCGCAGTAGTGCGCGTAGCCGACCGAGCCGGTCAGGGCACAGTACGAGGAGATGTTGACGATCCGCCCGAATCCCTGGCGCCGCATGTGCGGCAGGACTGCCGCGATGCAGTGGACGCTGCCGACGACGTGAACCTCGAACATCGACCGGAAGTCGTGACCTGACAGATCGGTGACCGGTGTCGGCGGGCTCCCGATGCCGGCGTTGTTCACCAGCCCGGCGATCGTGCCCCACGAGCAGACGTCTGCGACCACGTCGCGCGCGAACCCGTCGGCGGTGATGTCGCCGGGATAGCTCCTCGCTTGCCCGCCGCCGTCGTTGACTTCCGCCGCCACGTCCTGGAGCGGCTCGGCAAGCAGGTCACAGAGGGCCAGCGACCATCCCGCCTGGCTCAGCGCCAGCGCGTGCTCGCGACCCATCCCGCGCGCGCTGCCCGTTACCACCGCCACCCGCGAATCCGTCAACAAGAACTCTCCTTCTGCGTCGCGGCACTCTTCGATGTGCGCCGCCTGGCCTTGGCGTCGACGACGATCGCGCCGCGCCCGTGTACCACTACCGGGTTGAGGTCGAGGGTCTCCAGCTGCTCCGCCTCGGTCACCAGGCGCATCGCGGCGCCCGCGATCCGCGCGAGCGCGCCGAGGTCGAACAGGGCAGCGGAGGCCGGGCTTGCCAGCCACCGCCCGGCCCGCGTGGCGCCCACCAGCTCGCGGATGTCGTCTGGACCGAGGGGATGACGGCCGATCACCACATCGGCCAGCTCCTCAACGGCCGGGCCGCCGGTGCCGATCAGCAGCAGGCCGCCGAAGACCGGATCCACCCGCACCCCGATGTAGAACTCCAGGCCAGGCGGGACCTGCGCCTGCACGAGAACCGGGCCGTTGGGGGCCAGCTCGCGGTAGGCCGCGGCGACCTGGCCGGAGTCCTGCAGGCCCAGCCGGACGCCCTGCGGGCCGCGATGGAGCGCCCGTGACAGCTTCAGCACGACGGGGTAGCCGAGGCTGTCCGCCGCGGCGCAGGCAGCCTCGAGCACGCCGGCCTCACGGACGCGCGCCACCGGAATTCCGGCCTGGCTGAGCGACACGCACAGGTCATCGGCCGGGACCTGGTGCGGGCTGGTTGTCCAGGACGTCGCGGCGCGGCTGGCCTTGTGCTCGTGGACCCGGCCGAGGGCACGCAGCGCGGGTGCGAGTCCCGGCAGGTACGCCGCGCCGCCCTCGACCCACTGCCGCCAGATGCCCGCTAGCTGCTGGCTGCACTCGGACACGACGAGGATCCGGCCGACGCCGTTTCCCGCCACGGCCGACAGGGCCCGCATGAAGTCGTCGGCGCCGGGCATGTCGTTGACGGCCACCAGCACGCCGTCCAGCTCCGGCTGCCCGGCCAGCGCGGTGATCGCCGCGATCTTCTGGGCTGTCGTCGCGGGGCCCGCGTCCAGGTCCGTCGGATTGAGCCGGACCGGGATCGGCTGGGTCTCCTGGGCCGTTCCGGCCGGCGGCACCGGTTGCGGAAGCTCGAGGCCCGCCGCCGTCGCCTGGTCCGCGGCGATCGCCGCGATGCCGCCCGACGGCGTCACGACGTGCCAGCGCGGGCCTGCGGTCAACGTGACCGCGAGGGTTGCCAGGAGCTCATCCGGGTCGTCTACCGTGATCACGCCGAGCTCGCGGGCCAGGCTCCGGAATGCCTGCCCGTTGCTGGTCAGGGCGCCGGAGTGCGCCGCGGCCGTCGCGCCACCAGCCGGAGTCGATCCCGCCTTGAGCGCCACGAGCCTGATTCCCTGGTCGTGCAGTGCCTGAGCGGCCGCCGTGAACAGCGGCAGGTCGATGTCCTCGAGGTAGGCGCCCACGGCCTTGATGTCGTGCCGGGCAGCGATCTCCAGCAGGATGTCCTCGACGCGGATAACGGCCTGGCTACCGGTCGACGCGGCGAGACCGAGGCCCAGCCCGAGGTCGGCGGCGCGCGCGTGCAGCACACCCATCAGGGCGCCGCTCTGGCTGACGAACGCGAGCGGTCCGGGCCGGGCCGGGCGCTCGAGGCTGATCGAGCTGGACAGGACCACGCCCGCGTTAGCGTTGATAAATCCCAGGCAGTTCGGGCCGAGGACGCTCATGCCGAACGTCACTGCGAGGGCACGGATATCCCGCTCGCGCCCCAGCATGTCCCGCGAGAAGATTACTGCCGACCGGATGCCCATCGCCCCGGCCCGTTCCAGCAGGTCCAGGACCGTATCGGCCGGCGTCGCCAGGACGACGGCGTCCGGAGCCGGATCAACGTCCTCGAGTCTGGCCACGCAGGGCCGCGACCGCACCGCGTCAGGCCGCGGGTTGACGGGCACCGCGATGCCGGCGTAGCTGCGGGTGAGATACGTCCATACCCGGCCGCCGAAGGTGCTGGTATCGTCGCGGGCCCCGGCCACGGCGACAGAACGCGCCTGCAGCAGGCGGTCCAGCGAAGGCACTAGGTCAGTGCCTTCTCGTCGCGGAGCAGGCGGCGCAGCCGCTGGACGGAGGAGTCGTCCGGAACGTAGACCAGCTCGATGACCTCGATGGAGGCTGGCAGCCGGGACTCGACGACCTGCCGCGCGAGGGTGCCGTGGATGATGACGTCGGCTCTGGAGATCAGCTCGGTGATGCCCTGGTCATCGGCGGAGTCGCAGGCGCCGACGATCTCGATGCCCGAGTTGAGGCTGGTCGCGGCCGTGATCATGCCGTCGACGAAGCCCACGGACGCAGAGATGACGCCGATTCTCGTGCCGCCGGGCAGGCTGATGATCTTCTGCCGGGTGTTGTCGTGTAGCGCGCCCAGCAGCGGCATGACCTCGATCCCGTGCGGCGTCAGCAGCGACCTGGCCTCGTGGAGGTCGAACATCAGGCTCGTGACGCACTGCGCTTTGGACAGCCGCGGCAGCCAGCCGTCCGGGTCGTCCGCTATCTCGGCGAGGGTGGCCCCGGTCACCGCGACGCCCAGGTCGGCAAGCGCGTGCCGCAGGTGCATCGACAGTTCGTCGACCGACCCACCTGGCTTGGTGACCACGACAAGCTCCGGACGCGCGTGGGAAACCCGGAACTCGGCGACCTGGGCCAGGAAGATCTGCAGCACCTGGTCGATGCCCAGCCCGTCCCCTAGGGCTCCCTCCAACAGCGCGGTGACCTGCTCCCGGACCCGGGCATGCGGGAGGCTGTGGACCGGCTCGGCCCCGGTCACGAAGAAGCCGACGCCCTCGTTGGAAACGACCAGCTCCGCGGTCTCCAGCTCCCGGTAGGCCCGGACGACCGTGGCCGGCCCGACTCCCAGAGACCGGGCGAGCCGCCGGATCGAGGGGAGCCGCTGCCCTGGCAGCAGCTTGCCGGTCACGATCAGGTACTCCAGCTGGCTCTTCAGCTGCAGAAACACCGGCACGGGCGATTCGCGGCGAAGATGGAAGCCCGCCAGATCCCCATCGCTTGGCTGCGCCATATGGCGTATGGTTACAGACAGATACAGTGCCTGTCAATGGAAGCCAGCCGCAGGAGCTGACGTCATGGCGATCGTGCTCGGGCCCAGCCAGCACGGAAAGGCCGAGACCCGTGTCGTGCGGGTGTACAGGGACAATTCGCGGCATGAGATCCGCGACCTGAACGTCTCCACGCTGCTGCGCGGCGACTTCGCCGAGGCCCACATCCGGGGCGACCAGGCCAGCGTGCTGCCCCGGTTCGCCACGATCCTGCTGCCACCGTCCTGCCATCCAGCAAGAAGGCCTGACCGCCGTCTCCGGCGATCAGGCCCTGACCTGTAACTACTCGGTAGCGGGGCAGGATTTGAACCTGCGACAGTGACCGTAAGCAGGCGGCACTCCTCAGCGAAGCCGTCTGCGTACCCGGCGGGAGGCGTCGACCATCGAGGCGAACTGCGGCGGCTCGATAATCGGACGGCCCCGCCAGGGCGACATGCTTGTGAGGTCGGCGTCGGCGGAGACGATCAGGAACGCGCCCACCGCCTCCGCCAGGTCAAGGATCCGGTTGTCCTCCCAGTCCGGACAGTCCCCAACGGTCTGCGGCGGGTCGGTAACGCCGCCGCCAGACGCGTCGGCCATCTCGGCCAGCGCCCGCAGATAGTCATCGACCTCATCATCCGGGGTCTTCAGCACCGCGGCGAGCACCCGGCCGGTATTGGCCAGGATGTGCGGCGAGAGCCACAGCGCGAACTCCGCAGCATCATTGACCACCCCCAGGCAGTCCGCACTCGGGTTCCCTGAAGTCGGCGGAGGTGACGGCCAGCTCCGGAACGGGGACTCCCCAACAGCCACCGCCAGGACAAGCACGTTCACGTCGAACACGACCGGCACCGCCACCGGCCCGGGCACGCTCACTGTCCCGGCGACCCGCCCTTGTAGGCCCGGCGGATATCCGCCAGCAACGACTCATAATCCTGACCCGACGCTGCAGCCCGCTCGGCGTTACGGGCTTGGAGCTCCCGCAGCCGCTCCGCCCTGGCCAGCGACTCCATCACCGGCAGCGTCGCCCGCAGGTAAGCCGACCGGTTCCCGTGCCCGAAATGCTCCACCAGGCGAGCCAGCCGCTCCTGGTCCTCATCCGCCACCGCGAACCCGACCGTCGAAGTAGACATGCACTCATTGTACCTAGATTGCACCTCAGAATGCAATCCATAGTACGCGGGCGCGATCCCGACGCGGTTACCCTGCGCCGCCAACCTCGCCATTGATCTCGGCCAGCTCGCCATTGATCTCGGCCAGTGATCTCGGCCAGGCAGAGCCCCTGAACGCCGGGCCGGGCTGGCAGGCCGTGTCTGGCAGCAGCAAGGCGGCTGCCGAACGGCTCATCGGCATCGGGCACGCCGGGTTCACCTCCTTCAACGTGGCCCTGGCGGACGGTGACGCGCGCGACCGCTTCTCCGCTGAGGTCATCCCTCTGGCGCGTGAGGAACTCCCCCGCAGCCGGGCGCGGATCGCGCAGCCGCGCCCAGCGGGGTCCCCAGCAGTCCCCAGCAGTCCCCAGCAGCCGTCGCTGGCCGGGTTCTGCCAGGCCCGGCGGCGGCTCTACGCTGAAATACCTGCTGCCGTGCCCCGGCGCCTCGTAGTGCGTCCAGGCCGAGTCGTGGAGATCATAAGTGCCCACTGATTATGACGAGATTCGCGCGGAGAACATCTCGCGCTACGGCTGGGACACAGCCGTCCTCGAATTGCTCGGGCAGCTCTACAGCGACCGCGCTCACTTCATCTTCGAGCTGATCCAGAACGCCGAGGACGCCGGCGCGACCGAGCTGACCTTTGAGCTTTTCGAAGATCGGCTGGAGGTACGCCACGACGGCCGCCCTTTTACTGCCGCCGACGTGCGCGGCATCTGCGGAGTCGGCCAGGGTACCAAGGCCGAAGACCTTACCCAGATCGGCAAGTTCGGCATCGGCTTCAAGTCGGTCTACGCGTACACCAACACACCCCGGATCTACAGCTCGGACGAGCATTTCCGGATCGAGAAGTACGTCCGGCCTTATTTTGTGGAGCCGCTTGATGAGCGCGCAGCCGGGACGCTTTTCGTGTTTCCCTTCGACCGGGCGGAAGTTTCCGCGACGGTCGCCGTCCAGGAGATTTCCGGAGCCCTGAGCAACCTCGACCTCGAAACCTTGCTGTTCTTGCGCAGCATCGAACGGGTGCGCAGCTGCGGTCATCAGACGCCGGACGCGGTTGTTGAGCGCAAGTCAACGGCACGTGCCGATTCGGGCCGCCACGTCTCGCTGGCCAGCCAGCGAGACGAAGGTCGCAGCAACCAGGAGTGGCTTGTCTGGCACCGGCATCTCGATGGTCTTGGTGAGCCCGAGCTCCGGGTGGAGATCGCCTTCATGGCTCACACCGAGATCGACGCACGCCGGCTGGTCAGGCGCGAGAACTCGCCGCTGGTCGTGTTCTTCCCCACGCAGAAGGAGACGTTCCTGGGCTTCTTGATCCAGGGTCCGTACCGGACGACGCCCGCTCGGGACAACGTTCCCGAGCATGACCCGTGGAACCAAGCTCTGGTTCGCGAGACCGCACGCCTGCTCGTCGACGTGCTGGCAGACCTCCGCGACGGAGGGCTGCTCACGGTCGATATCCTCCAGGCGCTGCCGCTGGATGCCGCTCGATTCCCGCCCGAGACGATGTTCCGCGCCCTGTTCGACTCGGCTCGCGCCGTTCTCGCTCGGGACAGGTTCATTCCCGCCGCCGCGGACGGCTACCTCCGTGCCCGGGAGGTAAGACTCGCCCGGGGAGCAGGCCTTCGGGACCTGCTGACGCCGGATCTGCTCGGCGAACTCTACGCAGACCCGGGCCCGGTCGCCTTCGTTCATGACTCGATAACAGAAAGCCGGACGCCCCTGCTCTGGCGGTACCTGCGGGAGGAGGTCAACGTTGATGAAGTGACGCCGGAAGCCGTCGTAGCCAGGGTCACGGGCGAATTCCTTTCGGCCCGGTCCGATCAGTGGATCGGGCGCCTGTACTGGTTCCTCTACCAGAACCAGGCGCTGTGGCGAGAGCCGAGTCACCCGGACGATCAACCCGGTCCGGCCCGGGCGAAGCCGATCATCCGGCTCGAAGATGGCATTCACGTGGCGCCATTCGACGCGCGGGGCAGGCCGGCCGCTTACCTCCCGGGCCCGGTGGGGACAGAGTTCGCCACGGTCCGGCGGGCCGTCGCCGCCATTCCCGAGGCCCAGCAGTTTCTGGAGGCGCTCGGATTCGCCGAGCCGGACATCGTGGCCGAGGTCCTCGATCACGTGCTTCCCCGCTACCACGACGCCGACGTCGCGACGCTGGACATGGCACAGCACGACGCTGATCTCGAACTCGTCGCCCGCGCGCTGGCTGAGGCGCCACGCGCTGGGAGAGACCAGCTACTTGAACAGCTGCGGCAGACCACCTTCCTCGTCGGAGAGAACGCCGCGACAGGCGAGAGCCGCCTGATGCAGCCGGGCCAGCTGTACCAGCGGGCCAAGGCCCTGGAAATCTATTTTGACGGAAACCCCGACGCCTGGCTCACGGCCGATGCCTACGGGCCCTGGCTGCCTCAGCTTCGCGCAATGGGCGTCCGGGAAACGGTCCAGCTGAACGCACGCGACGCGGATGACCTCGGCTACGTGGTCATCGCCGACGAATTCGCCCGGCACGAGCGCGGGGTCGCCGGATTCGATCCGTCCGCGCACCTCGACGGCATGGAGTACGCGCTAAGCCACCCGAATTCAGCTCGCTCAGAATACGTCTGGAACGTTCTGCTCGTGCCCAACCGGCACCTGATCGCGGGCATTGTCGAGAAGTCTCCTCGCCAGGAGTTCGCCGACGCTCGCCGCGATGCCGCCCTGTCACCCATCGGCGAGGCGGCGATCGCGGCGGCGTGGCTCCCAGCCGCGGACGCAACGTTCCGACGCCCGGCAGACCTGGACATCGCAGATCTTCCGCAGTCCTACCAGAGGGACGACATGCTGGCGCAGGCACTCAACATGGGCCGGCCGGTGATTGAGGAGGCGAGCCGCCAGCTCGGGCTCCCCCCTGATTTCCTGCGCAGGCTGAGCATGCATCCCGACCTCGTGACGATGATCGAGCAGGAACTCACGGCCCGGGCCTCCGCCGCGAGGCAGCGGCCGGAGTAATCACCAAGCAGCTGTTTCCTGCCAGTGCGGCACGCTAACGACCGCCCGGTACGGCCCGATCCTGCTGCCACCGTGCTGCCATCCAGCAAGAAGGCCCGACCGCCAACTCCGGCTATCAGGCCCTGACCTGCGGCTACTTGGTAGCGGGGGCAGGATTTGAACCTGCGACCTCTGGGTTATGAGCACAGGGTGACACCGTTCAACCCGGTCCGGCACCCGACGGTCCGTCTTTGTGGAATCGACTTAAACCAACTACGATGTAGTCATGAGCAAGCGTGCAGCAACCCCCGTGCGGTTCGACGCCACCGTGGCCGAACGACTGGCCTCATTTGTGGCGGCGAATCCTGGCATGTCCCTGTCGTCCGCGGCGAACCGGCTCGTGGATGAGGCCCTGCGCATGAGCGAGCATCCGGGGATCGTGTTCCGGCCCGGCCCTACCGGCCGCCGCGCCGCCCTAGCCGCCGGGCCCGACGTGTGGGAAGTCGTCCGCGCGGTGAAGTCTGCCAAAGCGGCCGAGCCCGAGCTGGCCGACGATGGATTGCTCGGCCTGATCGCCGACAACACTGGCACCCCGCTGCGGCTCGTCCGCGCGGCGGTCCGGTACTGGGCGTCATACCCCGACGAGACCGACGCCGAGATAGCGGCCGCTGACGCGGCCGAGGACGCAGCCGAGCAAGCGTGGCGCCGCGAACACCAGCTACTCGCCAGGTGACCGGTGAGTCTCCCGCTCCTGCTCGATGAGATGTTCTCCGACACCATCGCCCAGCAACTCCGCGCCAAAGGCCACGACGTGCAAGCAGTCGTGGCAGATCCCTCGCTCGCCTCACTGCCTGACGACCAGATCCTCTCCCGTGCCGCAGCCACCGGACGAGCGCTGGTCACCGCGAACATCAAGGACTTCATGCCACTCGACGCTCGGTACCGGGCCGCCGGGCAAGCACACGCAGGGCTGATTCTCGTCTCGGCCAAGACCTTCCCCCAGAACCGGAGCTATACCAGCGCGGTCGCCAGCGCCCTCGCCGCTCTTCTCGACGAGCGTGACCAGATCGGGGCCAGCCAGGTTACCTTCCTCGTCCGACACTGACCCAAGCCCGGCCCGCCAGCGCAAATGCCGACCCCCGTTGCCACGCCAACCGCGCGGAAAGCGCCACCATCACAACCCCGGCCCCGCCGCATAGAGCCGACAGCGGCGGGTGATCTCTTCGATGTGGCCTATCAACGCGGGCGTCGATACCCTGGGGGTCGGCGCGGCAACAAGCGCAGAACCCTGAACCCTGGCAGCCCCTCAATCTGGCTTGACTATCTTCGAGCAGATGGGCGTGGCAGATCGGCTCATGCAAGGCGGGCGACCCGTCGGGTGGCGGTTGTTGCCGTAGCTTGGCGAGGATGCGCACCTGGTCCGGCTTTCATGACTCGCTCGCCAGCCGGACCGCGACTTGGCGGACGTGGGCCTCAGACCGGCGTTGGATGACCCACGCATAAACCAAGTGCTTACTAGCTGCGGACGGAAAGCCAGAACCGGAGGCTTCATGCTGACTTACAAAGGGCCGGTCGCCGGAGATTGCGCTCGTGGCCTCATCCTCATCCTCATCCGAACATTCGTCGGACTTCGCTGACGAAAGTAGTTGGGTATTCCAGGGCGACGCTGTGTGCGCACCGTCCGAGAATGAGTGCGTCCGCCTGGGGTATGTCGCGTGCAAGCGGTATAGATGTCTCTTCTGGCGCAGCGAACCTGTCGTTCTTGCCGTGGATGAGCAGGACCGGGCAGTCGATATTGCGAAGCTCGTCGGCCGACAAGGCCGATAGATCGAAATATACCTGTGCCTCCTCGCTGAACATTCTCCTGAAGTAGTCTTCGTATCCGGGCGCGTAGAGCACTCTGGCGCGCTCTTCTACCTCGCCGGGAGGTACGAGGGACTTGTCGAACAATGTGTTTTCGATGTGCTGGAGGATCGCTGCCCGGTCTTTCGGGAAGGCCCACCCGCGCCCTTCGCGCCGGATGTGGCTGCCCATGGTGCCGGTCGCGACAATGCCGGCGGTCAGATTGTCGAGGGCGGCGACCTTGAGGGCGATGGCCCCCGCTAGCGAGTGGCCGATAAGCCCAACTTGCTGGCCACCGAATCGCTGCATCAGGAACTGCATCTGTCTGATCCAGGTGTCCATATCGAAGTAGGGCTCGCGGGCTTTGCGGCCTGACTGGCCGTAGCCCACCATGTCAGTGGCCAGGACATGAAAGCAATCAGTCAGGCTGTCGACCACGGCGCTGTAGTTGGAGAAAGTGCCGCAGCCTGCACCGGAGCCATGCATCAAGACGAGCGGAAATCCAGAGCCGCCTTCCCATACGCGTATCGTCGTATCTTCGAAAGCTAGATCGTAAGACTTCAGGCTGCTCATGGCCGGCCTCCGCCTCCATCTGCCGTAAGGTCACCTGGTAGCAGTAGGCAGTGTCCGCCGCCACCAGCCAGCTTCTTCACGCGTCGACGATCTTCCAGTAGGTATCCTTGTGCTTGACTAGGCCGTTTTCGAATTCCCAGAGGTCGCAGCCCTGGTAGTCGAGCACGGTTCCGTCCGTTGCGAGGCCTTTGACGCGCCACACTGTTACTGCGCGGTTATCGCCCGCGATGTACTCGTAGATGTGTTCCCATCGCATGTCCGGAATCCGGCTGAAACGCTCAGCGAGGACTTGCCGTATCTCTTCACGACCGGTGATCCTGCGGCCTTCGGGCTCGGGGCCGCTGGCCATCAGGAAAACGGCATCCTCCGCGAAGAAAAGGGCAATACGGTCCGCGTCCTGGCTGTTAAAAGCTGCATTGATGTCGTGTAGCAGCTCCACGGAAACGTGCTGCGTGCTGCTTACCTCGTGATCCTGGCTCATAGTGCCTCCTTATGGAGCTGGTTGTGGTGTCAGGCTGTTGGAACAACGAGGGCTTGCGAGTGCCGGAAATGGTGTCCTGGTGTCCACCGCGGGCATGCACATCCGGCTGCGACGGATGATGAGATCTATTTTCGGCGGAGGTCCTGCAGGCTTTTCCGGCGGAATTCCCGGCGGACGAGTTCCTGGGTCTCAGCTATGTGGGTGAGCGTCAGCTGCACTGCGACGTCAGGATCGTGCGCTCTGTAGGCTGCGACCAACTGCTCGTGCTCGTCGTTCGCCCGGCGGTTACGGCCTGAGTCCTTGAGCGACAGGGCGACGTACATGGTCGAGAGATCGGCTAGCTGCCGCATGATCCGAACGAGCTGGCCGTTCCGCGCCGCTCCATCGAGAATGTGATGAAAGGCGCGATTGTTCTCCGCCCACCGGTCGCTTTCCGAGGTTTGCGCCATGAGCTTGACGAGCTCTTCGGCCTGGTCGAGCTCGGTAGGTGTTATGTTGCGGATAGCGGTCTGGACGGTGAGCGGCGTCAGTTCGGTACGGACTTCATAGATTTCTTCGAGTTCGCGAAGCGTCGGGGTGTGGACGGATGCGCCTGAGAAGGGATTGATGTCAACGAGGGCATCAGCGGCTAGGTCGCGCAGCGCCTCCCGGACCGGTGTGATGCTGACGTGGTAGGTCTTGGCAAGCTCGGCCTGCTGCAGCCGCGTGCCTCCTGCGAGAGCGCCGTTGAGAATCTCGCTGCGCAGTTGCTCCCGGACCATCATCTGCATGCTGCCCGTCGTCTGCCTGGCCGCGAGCGGGCTTCCCGGTGCTGCGGCCGGGCTGGCCTCAGCCTGGGGGAGAACTGGGCTATCTGATGACATTTGACAAGACTCCTAGACCTTGGATCTCCGTCGTCATCTTGTCGCCCGGGCCGAGGTACTCCGGCGGTTGCCGGGTGAATCCCACGCCAGAAGGCGTTCCCGTGGCAAATACGTCTCCCGGATGAAGCGTGATGGTCTGGGAAACCATGGAGATCATGTCAGCGATGCTGTGGATCATCTGACCAGTGTTGCCGTTCTGCTTCTGGTAGGCATTGACTGCCAGAGAGACCTCTAGTTGCGGCGGATACGGTACCTCGTCGGCAGTGGTGATCCATGGGCCCATCGGAGACGACCGGTCCACGCTCTTCCCGATGAGCCATTGCGCGTGCTCACGCTGAAGGTCCCGTGCCGTGACGTCGTTGACGATCGTATAACCGGCTATGTGGCCGGCGACATCGTCGGGATCAATGCGCCGCCCGCCTTTCCCGATGACGACGGCCAGTTCGGCCTCCCAGTCGAACTGCGAGGATGCCGCGGATCGTAGGTCGATGTCGTCGTTCGGACCAACCATGGCGGAGGCCGGCTTGAGGAAGAAGGGCGGATGGGTGGACTTCGGGCCGAGCGATGACCCTGTCTCGTCGGAGTGATCAGCATAGTTCATGCCGATACAAAAGAGGCCGCGTGAATGCGGATCGAGCGGCGGCAACAGGCGGGCGGCGGCTAGAGGCCATCTCGCCCCGGTCTCCGGGAGCCGTGGCTCCGGTCGGCCGGTCACCGCCTCCAGCACCTCAAGCCAGGAGAGGCCGACCTCGACGAGTTCCTCTGCCGTCTCGTAGCCAACGCGGTCCAAGCCGCTTGTCGCGAACCTCGCGAGTCGCATGGTGCATTCAGCCTCTCTGATGATGCCTCATCCATGCCTGGCGGATACCAGGTGACGAGTTGTAGTCACCGGCGATGATACTTGCCACTGAGCTGAGCAAGCAAGGGGTCGGTCAGCTCAAGATGAGCTTGCCTCCGACCCTGAGCCTGCGTCAGATAATGCATTATCTTGGCCCAGAAAGCCTTGACAATGCATGATCGCAATGTTACGTTGCGGCAGCAAGAGCCTGGGTCGCGGGGCATTATGGTTCGCCGCTCGCGAGGGCAGAGCCAGCATCACCGTGCGACGTGGCGCCGGTTCACCGAGGGCGCACGAGTTAAGGAGACTGGCAATGTCGGATAAGTGGTTGCTCATCGAGAACGGCAACGTGATCGACGGCCAGGGATCCCCAGCAGCGAACGGGACGAGCGTGCTGGTCAAGGACGACCGGATCGCGGCCGTCGGCGCAGACGCCACACGCGACCAGGTGCCGCGTGGGGATTCCGTGGAGGTAATTGATGCCAGCGACCGGACGGTGATGCCGGGCCTGATCGACGTGCATTGCCACATGACGTACGGCGAGGCACTCGCAAATGAGGAGATCGAAATCTACACCGGCGTCGAGCAGCGGACGCTCGTCGCCGCGTGGAACCTGAACAAGGTCCTGCGGGCCGGGGTCACCAGCATCTCGCAGCCCGGCGGAACGTACAACATCGGCGTCGCGCTGCGCGACGGCATCGACTCCGGGATGCTCCAGGGGCCGCGTATGACCACCGCGGGCCGGTACATCGCGACGGCCAACAGCCTGACTGGCAAGGCCTACGGCCGGGAGATCGGTGACGGCCACGGTCCCGGCAACCCGGGCGGCAGCCTCAGCGTCCTGGCAAACACTCGCGACGAGATGCTCCGCGAGGTGCGGCTTCAAGTCCGGGAAGGCGTAGACCTAATCAAGCTGGCAGACAGTCCTTTCGGCGAGTACCAGGCATTCACTGATGACGAGATGAAGGCCATCTTCGACCTCGTCCATCAGCTCAACCGGAAGGTAACGATCCATGCCCGCGGCTCGGCGGAGGTGAACGCTGCTGTCAACGCCGGCGCGGACTGGATTATGCACGGCAACATCATGACCGACGATGTCATCGAGAACCTGGCGGGGTCGAAAATCACACTGGTCCCGACGCTGCTCCTGTTGGCGAATATTGCCGACTTCGGAGCGCACTTTGGCGCACCCGCCGGACTGCGCGACGGCTGCAAGCGAATGCTCGAGACAACGGCCGAGACGCTGCACAAAACGCACGACGCAGGCGTGATCTTCGGATCCGGCACCGACACCGGCTTCGGCATCATCCCATTCGGCGAGTGGCACGCCCGCGAACTGGAACTGCTCGTCACCTACGTCGGCCTCAGCCCTGCTGAAGCCATCGTCGCGGGAACCCGAAATGGCGCGAAGATGATGAACCTTGAGGGTCAGCTCGGCCAGCTGACGCCTGGAGCGCTCGCCGACATCATCGTCGTCAAGGGCGACCCGGTTAAAGACATCACTGTCCTCCAGAACAAGCGAAATATCGAGGTCGTCATCAAGAACGGGACCATCGTCGAGTTCCCGGCGGCGGCGGAAACCGAGCGGCACGGCCACAAGCGCAACAACGTGTACAGTACCTCGGTCGTAACATACGAAAGCGTGTTCGGCGAGGGTGAAGTGGTCCCTCCCGAGCTCGTCGACTGGAGCGCCGAGTACCGACAGCATCTGCTGTCGGAGCTCTCGCAGCGCTCCGGCGCAGGAATCGTTCCTCAGCGGTAGTCAAGGCCCGCCCATCACGGCGGCCTAACCTCACTTAGTTAGCCGCTGCCAGCGGCAGCACTGCGGTCACAAACGACCTCTCTCAAGGTACCTGCCGCCCGCCCGGCACTGCCAGGATCGGCTTCCGCTCTAGAAAAGGAGCGACATTGATGTCTGAAACCACCGGATCCAGATCCCCAATCAGAGTCGAAACCAGGTCGATCGACTGGATCCCGACGAACGAACGGCATGGCAAGCCATGGCACCAAGGGCCGTTCTGGTTCAGCAGCGGCTTCACGATCGTCGGGCTTTCGGTCGGCTTCATCGGCCCCTCCCTTGGCCTCGGCCTATGGTGGTCCCTGGCAGCTGATGCTCTGGGCATGGCCGTCGGTACGATCTTCATGGCGCTGCACGCCAGCCAGGGCCCGAAGCTTGGGATGCCGCAGATGCTGCAATCGCGCGCGCAGTTCGGCGTGCAGGGAGCAATCTTTCCGATCGGCACAGCCATCTTCGTGTACATCGGCTATAACGTGTTCTCGCTCATCCTGGCAAAGGACATCGTTGGAACCGTGATGCCGGGAGGCGACTGGATATATGTCGTGACCGCTATCGTCGCCTTTTTGGTGGCGACTTTCGGCTATGACCTCCTGCACGTTGTGGAACGATGGCTGAGCTACATCGTCGTCCCGATATTCGTCGCTTTCACGGTCTGCGTGATCGTGTTTGTTCACGGTCGCGCCGCAGTCGAGTCCACCGGCGGCGCGCACTGGGCGCCGATGCTCATCCAGTTCGCAGCGGCATGTGCGTACCAAATCAGCGGCGCCGTATATGTCTCTGACTATTCACGGTACCTGCCGGAGAACACGCCGTCCTGGAAGGTGGTGGTGCCGACCTACATTGGCAGCGGCGCGGCGACGATCTGGATGGGATCGCTCGGCGTGGTGCTGGCCTCGTTCATTGCCAGCCCGGATCCCGTGACGAGCGTACAGGTGGCCGGAAACAAGATCATTCCGCAGTTCGGAGAGGTGACGCTGTTCATCTCGCTCCTGCTGATCGTGGCCGTCATGGCGGAAAACTGCTACGGGGCAATGCTCTGCGGCACGAGCATCATCGACGGGTTCCACCGCATAGACCGGTCGACGCGCGTCCGGATCGCGGGGATCACGGTGGCCTCAGCAATCGGCCTCGGGCTGACCTACGCGATGCCAGCGACCTTCCTGAACGACCTCAACACCTTCCTGTCGCTGCTTGTGTACTCGCTTGTGCCATGGAGCGTGATAAACCTCGTCGACTTCTACCTCGTGCGGCGGGGATCGTATTCAATCGCGGACTTCTTCAATCCGCATGGAAGTTACGGTAAGTGGGCATGGCGCGGTGTCCTCGCCTACTTCATCGGCTTCGCCGCGATGGTGCCGTTCTTCGATCTGAGCTTCTACCACGGCCCAGTCAACACCGCGCTGCACGGCGCCGACCTGTCCTTCGTGGTGGGACTGCTCGTCACTGGGGTTCTGTACTACGTCCTGGCCACTCGGCGAGAACGTGTCACGGCCGCCGCTAGCTACATGGCGGACATAACTTAGGCACAGGAAGACGTTAAGAGAGGGAATGTCATGCCTGAGGGAACGGGCCGTGTACTCACGACTCACGTCGGTAGCCTGCCGCGGCCGGGGCGCCTGGTCGACCGGCAAGGCATTGCATCGCCGGCACTTCGTGAGGCGGTAGCGGATGTTGTAAAGAGACAGGTCGATACCGGCTTGGATATCGTGACAGACGGCGAGTTCGGCAAGCCCGGGTTTGCCAGTTACGCTTTCAGCCGTCTCGGCGGGTTCGAGCTGGCAACAGACGCGCCGACCCAGCCGTGGTGGACAGGCTCGAAAGAAGAACGTGATTTCCCGGAGTACTACGCCGCGCTGGCTGCGCACTCACCACACTACTCGTTCCCCGCTGCGAGAATGGTCTGTATCGGGCCTGTCACGTACAAGTCCGATGAGGCCCTGACAAGAGATCTTGACAATTTCAGGGCGGCGCTGGATAAGTTCCCGGCTCGGCGCACATTCATGCCGTCGTGCGCACCAAGCAACTTGCTGCTGTCCAGCGACAACGAATATTATGCCGACGAGGAGGAGTTTCTATTCGCCGTCGCTGAGGCAATGCGAGAAGAATACATGAAGATCCTCGCCGCCGGTCATGACCTCCAGATCGATGATCCGACGCTCGTCACGCACTACGCGATGGACAAGGATTCTGATGTCGCGGGAGCGCGGGCTTGGGCGCTTGTCCGAATTGAAGCCCTGAACCAAGCGCTGCGCGGGCTCCCGCAGAACCGTATCCGGCTGCATACGTGCTACAGTGTAGATAGCGGGCCGCGGACCAATGATATGGAACTCCGGGACATCGCGGACGTCCTGCTCAGGGCAGATGTCGGTGCATATTCGTTCGAGGCGGCAAATCCGCGGCATGAGCATGAGTGGAAGATATGGGAAGAACTCACTCTACCAGATGACAAAATTGTCATCCCGGGTGTCATAACGCAGTCGACTCCGATGGTAGAGCATCCCGAGCTCGTGGCTGATCGAATACGACGGTTCGTATCTATCTTCGGACCCGATCGGGTGATAGCCGGTGCGGATTGCGGCTTTGCAGCCATAGCAGACTCCGAGGACGCCCAGGAACGCATCTCGTGGGCGAAGTTGCGCTCCCTCGTGATAGGCACGCAACTGGCCAGTAACACCGCCTAAAACCTTTTGCGTGTGATCCTTAACTCTGATCATTAGCGCGCTCAGCGGGAGCAGGAAGTGGCACCGTGCCGTAATGCGATCATTGATGCCCATGCTCGTAAGCCCGCCCTCTGCTGATCGAAGTCCGGTCCGGGCAGGGCCCCGGCATGGTGGCGTGATGTCCGCTTGAGGGCGTGGTGAAGTTTTGGGTGTAGCGCAGGCAGGTCGCCAGTTGATGGCGATGGCCTTGGGCCTCGTGTGGGAGGGCCTGCCCGGCCCGGTTTGCGTTGGCAGGCGGCTGGAATGCGGCAGCATCGGTCTGCTGACGTTGATCTACTTGGTCCCGCTCGTTAGCTACCTGGCAGACGAGGTCCGCCTCTCGGAGCTATGAAGCGGCGGGTCTCCGAGCCGTCGTGGCAGAACCTCCAGTCGCCGCGGGGTGACGCCGGCACTCCTCGCTTGGTCTCGCCGTAGAAGTCGAGGTCAGCCAGCAGCTCGGGGACGTCGCGCAGCATGCCGCGGAGGTAGCGGGCCACCGGCTGCTTGTTCCAGAAGATGACGGCGAGGGCGTCGGCCAGGGCGCTACCGGCATGTCTCATCCCGGCTACGGGGGACGGCAGCCGCAGGAGACGCCTCCCTCTGTCAAGGTCGGCATGCTGGTCGCCTGCCAGCCGATCGACCCGGCGTCCAGCGGCACGGAGTTGCGCGCCAAGTTCCTGGCCTTCCTCGACTCGTCGGCCGTCCGTGCTCTGGTGGAAGGGCTGACCACGGTCGAGCCGGGCATGTCCTGGAAGAATCTGGCCGGCCACGGCCCGCGGACGCTTGAGGCCGCCCTGACCGCTAGCCAGGACGCGCTGGAGAACGTGCCGGTTGCCTCGGCGCTCTTCCTGCCACCGACAGCCGGAGAGTCGCTCTACGGCCGCGACGACCGGGCGGCGACGCTACTTCTCTGCGTTGAACCGCGGACCGCCGACTGCCAGGTGCCGCCAGCATCTGACTTGGCCGCCTGGTCGCGGCGCTTTAGCCTCGCGCTGGGTGTACCGGGACCTGGGACTGGCCACCTCGAGCGAGCCGCCCGCCCAGCTCGGCGTCTGGCTCCAGTCGTACAAGCCGCTGACCGTCATGGTCGACATCGACGGGCTGCAGATGCTGCCGGGATCGTCACCATCCAATCAGTTCATCGGCTGGACGTTCGCTGGCCCGGACGGCAAGTCGGCGGGCGGCGCCGCCAGCGACCTGATCGTCCAGTTGTGCAAGTACACCCTGCATCTGGACGACTTCGAGCGGGCGCCGCCTGAAGAATCCCTTTGAGCAACTGAAGCCGTCACGAATGACTGCCCTGCATCTCGTCTCCAAAGATCTGACCCAACCGGTGCATGTCGGTCGGCCCCACGACAATGAGCGGCAGTCCGAGAGCTCTGGACAGCTGCTGTTTGACGGCGATTTTCTTGGCGTAGTCCTCACTCTCCAGCATCCCGGCGCACTCAACGTAGGTGCCATCTGGCAGCAGCCAGTCGGCTCGCTTGGCTCCGGATGGATTGAGCTCGGCGTGACGCGGCCACTTGGGTTCGCACTCATGTGGAATCGAGTTGGCCGTGAACCAGTCGTCGATCGCCTTCTCCAGCAGCGACCGGCATCTATGGCCGTCGCTGGCGTCGCACCATGTCCCTCGTGACGGCCGCCATGTATCGGGACGCGCCTGAATCAGACCGATGTCCAACCAGCAGAGTCGCTCAACCTCGCCGACTAGCTCAGGCTCCTTGCGGCGGCGGCGCCACAGCTCGTTGGCGGACTGCTGGATCAGAAAGTGGTAGTCGGACGGCTCGCCAGGGCGCTCGAGGCCTTCGGAGACGTTCCGGAGCAGTGACGCTGCCGGAACGTTCCTGGTATCGGGATAGGTCGAAAAGGCGCGGTAGTGCACTGGCGAGGCTGAGCCGCCGCGACTGCCGTCACCGGCCGGCCAGGAGAGGGTCTCTTCGAGCTCGCCGTCGAAGCGGAAGGTCTGTACTTCCGGGACGTCATCGCGTCCCGCAAGCGAACTCCCGTCGATCTGCTCCGGCGAGGCATAGACGACGCCGGGGATGTCACCGAACCGGCGAAACCACTCGGGCACGTGGAGCACCCCCGACATCCGACGCTTATTGGTTCAGAGGCTAGCCGGGCGATACGCGCCGCACGTTGCAAAGCTCGCCATCTGCCTCAATGTTCACCGCTTCCAAGTTGGCAGACAGCTGGCTCATGAAAAAGCCGCCGGAGGTGAGCACGCAGTTCGGGTCGACCTCGATGCTCCAGCTAAAGCTGCATGTCGGCTTCAGGGAGGCCGGGCAGCTGATGAACCTGCTGGAGGCACACGGTATTGTCAGCCCGCCCGCAGGGCCCAAGCCCAGGGAGGTCCCACGGACGAACCACGGACAAACGATCAAAAGGCCTGACCGCCGCTCCGGCGATCAGGCCCTGACCTGCGGCTACTTGGTAGCGGGGGCAGGATTTGAACCTGCGACCTCTGGGTTACGAGCACAGAGTGACACCGTTCAACTCGGTCCGGCACCCGACGATCCGTCTTTGTGGAATCGACTTAAACCAACTACGATGTAGTCATGAGCCCGGCCCGCCAGCGCAAATGCCGACCCCCGTTGCCACGCCAACCGCGCGGAAAGGGCCAACGTCACAACCTCGCCCGCCGCTGCCCGCGGGATTCTCGCGAGGCCCGAGGCTCAACCTGCGTCATCGCGGCGGGCAGGGCCGTCACGGCGAGGCGGATCCGCGGCGCCGCAGCCCGAATGCGGCCAGCGCCAGGCCCGCGAGTGCTACCAGCGGGCCCACGACCTCAAAGGTGTGGTTGTTTGACATGGTGCTGCCCTCGATGACGTCGAACCCCTGCAGCGCGAAGACGGCTCCGATGATGATGACCACGATTCCCGCCGCGATCAGCAAGCGTTTCTTCATGACATGTTCCTTCTCCCGGCGGCCAGCGGCGCGCCCTTAAGTCCTATGGTCAGGCTCCGGACGGCGCCGCGGAGGGCGGGCGCTGCCGCAGCGCCAGCAGCATGCCGACGCTCAGCGCGACCAGCGCGGCCTCGACAACCAGCGACACCGTCCCGACCCAGTAACCCCAGTTGCCGACGTCACCCGGGTCACCTGGCACGCCCACCGTGCGCGAGGCGACGTACGCCAGGAACGGCCCGACGCCGAGTAGCACGGCGGCCGCCCAGCCGAGCCCGGCCGGCCCGAGCCGGGCCGGCCGGGGCACCAGCAGCGCCAGGGCGGTGAGTACGCCGCCCACCTCGATCAGCCGGTACGCCCAGCCGATCCAGTCCGGTGAGTTAAGGACAGTCACGCCGCCCTGGTCGGCCACGTGCACGGCCGCGACCGCCAGCGCGAGCAGCGCGCCGACGAGCCGCACCGCGACCTCCGGTACAGCGGCCTGGCCCGCACTTGCCTCGCCCCGGCCCGTCCGGCCTGCCGTCGTCTGCTGCGTCATTGCCTGCTGCGCCATCCTCGCTCCTTCGCTCCGGGCACCGTCCGCCAGCGCCCTCCCTTCGTCGACTACGGCCGGGGGGAGCCGTGGCGTTCAGCGCCAGGACGGTAACCGGGTGTGAGCGTGGTCACAGGAACTGCGCGCTCGATGTCCCTGAACTGGGCTGCCGGGCTGGTCTGGCGAGGGGTGAGGGCGGCGGCCTTGATCTGGCCGGCAAGTCCGGTGAACCGATCTCGGTACTCCCGACGTATCGGTACTTGAATGGTCAACAACTTTGCCATACGGAGAGAAGAAAGAGAGCAACTGTGCAGGAAAACAACGACAGAGCAGCGACCAGCCAGCGCCAGGGGAGTCCTGTCCGCCGAGGTCGCATGCGGAACCTGGCGTCCCGGGCGGGCGCAATCCGGCTTGTGACCGTGAGTGCGGGTGTGCTCGCAGCAGGTGCAGCAATGTCCGTCCCCGCTTTCGCTGCGACATCTCCAACGCCGTCCGCGATCTCGGTCCCGCCCGCCGCAATCTCGGTTCCGCCCGCCGCACGTGGGGTCACGACCGCCGCGACGGCCGCGTCCAGCGCGAGCTCCACAGGATTTGAACCTGCGACCTCTGGGTTATGAGCCAAGACGGCACTCTTCAACACAGCCCGGTTCCTGGCCTCCCCGTCCGTCATCGCCGCGCAGTGAACGGCACGTTCCGTCAGGCCGTGAGCGCAACGGCGCCGTCGCGGACATCAAGATGGAACGCGATACCGGTCCCGGCCGTGATCCTGGCCAAGGTCGCCAGCGACGGCGGCTGCTCACCACGCTCCAGCCGGGCGATGACTGGCTGCTGCATCCCCACCGCCCGCGCCAACTCCGTCTGGGTCAGGCCGTGATCCGCCCGGTACCGCGCAATGCGGACGGCTATCTCACGGGCGAAGACGGACCGGTCCCACTCTTCCCGGAACTCAGGGTCCTCGCGCTGGCGATCCACAACCTCCTGCAGGGACGGCAGCTCGCTGAGCTTCACTCGCCCTCCACCTCCTCCAGCCGTTCCTCCCCTGCCACAACAGCCCGTTTAAACCCGCGCGGGTCAACCTCGGCCTCCGGCCCCACCGCCGCGAGCACGAACACATCACCGAACCGCCGGTAGAAGCCCCGCCACGGGCTCCGTCCCGCCCGGGGACGCAGTTCGCGGAGCCGGTCAGCGTCCCGCACAGCACTCGAATGCGGATACCCAAGATCGTGACCGAGCGCCTCCAGCTTCTGCGCGGCGTTGAGCACCGCCACTCGCTCAGCCGCCGGAAACCGCCGAAGCTCGGCCTCGGCTTGAGGATGTTAAGGACACGGTCCGCGGCATCCACATCACTATAGCAAAACTGCTATACCTGGCCAACATCACCGCCCGGCGAGTCCACGGCCGCAGCCCGCTCCATCTAGTCCATGACCTGGCGCTGGAACTCGCAGACCGCTTCCCTGCGGGGCCCTTGCCAGCGGCTCGACCGCAGCTTCGATCATGGACTGGGTCGAGCGTCAGCGCGAGGGCTCGTTCCAGTACCTGACGCAACGTGCCGCGTTCGGGGGTCAGATCCAGCGGACGAACCGCGGGCAAACGACCAAGAGGCCCGACCGCCGTACCCGGCGATCAGGCCTC
>Ga0335075_10000818_pt1 | contig 52452 bp, 46 predicted proteins | sample Lox_Sample_24_FD_206723 | JGI IMG/M metagenome (GOLD analysis project Ga0335075, IMG submission 206723) | Soil microbial communities from Loxahatchee National Wildlife Refuge, Florida, United States - Lox_Sample_2.4 | ecosystem: Environmental > Terrestrial > Soil > Wetlands | place: USA... | reverse complement strand
TGCGGGCTGCGAAGTACGCCTCCAGTGCGGTGCTCACGCCGTCCTCCGCTGCGTAGTGAGAGGAACGGCGGCCAGCTCGTCATAAAGCCGCCCTGCCCGCGCAAGAGGCATGGCCGCTGGCGCTTCCACCGGGGACGCGGGCGCTCCCTGACCGAGTTCAGCGACCCGGCTGAGGCTGGCGATGCCGGGCAGGGCACGCGCTACCGCGCCGCCGACCACAGCCGGGTCTGCGTCGGCGAACAGCCGCTGCCGGCACGCCCAGGCGAACCCGCAGGAGGTCAGGCAGCTGGCCGGCTCATAGACGCGGCCGAGCACATCGGTGACATCCCGGAACGCATCCAGCCGGACGCTCTCCGGGCGCGTCGTGTCGGCGACCACGCCGAACGTGACCGACGCAGGCGTCGCCGCGGCGGTCTCCTGAACGTCGGGAACCGCGCTCAGCAGCCGCCGGATGCGCCGGATCCGGCTGGCAACGTCCTGCCGGTGCAGCGACGGCGCCAGTCCGGTATTGCGCGGGGTTACCAGCACGACGCTGTCCGACATGCAGGACGGGTCCACGCCCGCATGCTCCAGGGTCCGGCGGCCGAGCAGCACGTACGTCGCGGCCTGGTCCAAAGCCGCGCCCAGTGCATCTTCGTCGGTCGGCTTGCCGTCCACGACCGGCCACGACTTGTTCTCCCCCACGATGATCTGGCCGCCGACCCCGATCGCCATCTCATCAGCCTCGAAGAACGCCGGCAAGCCGCCGACGTCCGCGTGCAGCACCGCGCCGTCCAGCACCACCGGCTCGGCCGGCCCGCCAGCGATCTCCGCCATCCGTGTCTGGGTGACCGTTGCCCGCATCCGCAGGCCAGTGCGGTTCGGCGGGTAGCCCTCGCGCAGGTTCTCGATCGCGGCGAACGTGAAGTCCGTGTCCAGTCCCTCGGTCAGCACGCGGCGCAACTCCGCGTGACCGTGCCGGCGCAACAGCGCCTCGAACGCCACGCCACGCCCGATGGCGAACGGCGACTGCCCGAACGGCATCTCCATGCTCGTGCCCGCCAGAACCCGGTTGGTATCGATCCGGGCGGCGAAGGCGACCGCGGCGGTCGGGCAGGAGTGAACGTTGGCGAACGCGGCGAGGCGCCGGACGTTCGCGCGGATCTCGGGAGCCTGACCGCGGACCCGGGCCAGGGCTGTGGCCGCGGCTGGGTCCGGCTGCTGGTGGCGTGTCATCGCTGGTCTCGCCGCTTTACGAGTCGCCCTCGGCGACAACACCGATAGTCGCGCCCCACAACTGCTGCTCGCCCGGCAGCTGGCTGCGGGCACGGGCGGCGGCGTCCCGCCGCCAGGGCTCGTCCCTAGCTGACAGCGGACCCAGCTCGGCTTCCGCCGCCGACTCCACCCGCGCCGTGTCCAAGCCCGTTCCGTCCAGAGCACCGGGGATCGATGCGGCCATGTCGGCCACGACCGGCGCTAGCCGCTCGGCAACCGCAGTGTCACGCTCGCTCAGCCAGGCCAGCTGGCGGGCAAGCTGAGCGGTAGCCGCGAGGTGGTCGGCCCGCTCAGACCACGGCCCGAGCAGCCGGCGCTCCAGCGGCCAGTCCGACAACGTCAGCAGACCCCGCACCGGCTGGAAGTAGCGGCCCTCCAGCGCCGGGACGATATAGGTCGGCCGGGCACTGCTCTTCTCCCAGGCTCGCCGCTCATCCCTTCGCAAAGCAGCAAGGGTTCGGGATTCGACGCGCTGCCCGAACCGGGCCTCGGCGTACTCGGTCACGACACGGGCACGGCACGCAACGCCGATCTCGGCCAGCGCTCCCGCCACGACCTGCCGGGCACTTCGCGCCGGCGCCGGCGCATGCGTCATCGGCACGACCGCCGGCTGCGCCGCGAACGACGGCGCTGTGTCTGCTGACCCCGGCGTACCTGTCAGCACCAGTTCCAGTTCGCGGGTCAGCCGAAGCGCCTCGTCGCGGTCACCGGCGGCGATAGCGTCGACGATCCGGTGGGCGAGGCTCATGCTCTCTGCATCCGGGCTGGTGCTCACGGCGCTCACTGTAGCCAGCCTGTTCCATGCCTGTCCATGCTTTTTCATGCACTGCTCTTTGGGTGAAGATGGACTCAGACATGTGACGCCGATCGGCCGAACCGGGTTTACAGCACAACTGGGACGTCCCGCTCCACCCGGTCACTGAACCTGGCGTGCGGAGCCCGCAGGCTAGCTCGGCGGAGTGGGCAAAGTTTGGCGCCGCGTGGGCCGGGAGATGCTGTGGCCGATGCGGTCGCCGACGAGGGAGCGTCGCACTGTCACAACGGCGGGAGAAGCCCATGACCGGCCAGCCGGACTCACCCGCAGGGCTGAGCTTCGAGCGCGATGTCCGTCCTATGTTCCGCGAAAAGGACCACGACTCGATGCTCAAAGCCTTCGACCTCTGGTCTTACGGCGACGTCCAGGATCACCAGGACGCGATCCTTGAGCGCCTCCGCAACGGCACTATGCCCTGCGACGGGGCATGGCCGCCGGCGCAGATCGCCGTCTTCCAGCGCTGGATCGATGGCGGGTCGGCGCCCTGAGCGCGCAGCGGACGCCAACCCCCGCACGTAGCAGCTCCTGCGGCGAGTGCCCGGGACGCAAAGAGTTCCGGGCTGGGCAAGGGCTCAGAGTTCAGCCGCGCTGCAGCTGGCCCCCGTCCACCGGCAGGGCAACGCCGGTAATGGCCCGCGCTTCGTCCGACACCAGGAAGGCGATAGCGTTGCTGACGTCGCGCGGTTCGAGCCAGTCAAGCGGCAGCAGCTGCATCGTCCGGAAGACGGCCTTGGCATCTTCGCGCGTTGGACGGTCCACATCTGGCCGGAACATCGCGTAGGTCTCGTCGTTCATCATCATGTCGGTGTTGATCAGCCCAGGGCAGACGGTATTCACCCGGATGTTGTGCGGGCCAAGCTCGTTAGCGAGGGTGCGCATCAAACCGTTGACACCATGCTTGGCCGCAACGTAGCCGGCAATGTTGCCATATCCGTGCAGTCCGGCCAGCGAGCTTGTGAGCACTACTACACCACCCTGGCCGCGAGCGATCATCGACGGAACGCACGCTTTAACCGTCCGCCAGACGCCCGTCAGGTTCACGTCCACCACGGTCTGCCACTGGTCGTCGGCCAGTTCCCAGGTAGGTGCGTGGGAGGCGGTGCCAGCATTCGCGACGACGATGTCGATGTGACCGAAGGCAGCCAGCGTCCTGGTGACCACCTGGTCGAGCGCGGCCTGATCCCGTACGTCGGCTTCCACGGCCAGCACATGGACGCCCTCAGCCTCGACTAGCTTTGCCGTAAGCTGCAGCTCTGCGGGAGTCGCGGCCGGGTAGTACGCGGTCGGGATCGGGGCCGCGATGTCGATCGCGACGATGTCCGCACCCTCCTCGGCCAGCCGCACGGCATGCGAGCGGCCCTGGCCCCGCGCCGCCCCGGTGATGAGCGCGACCTTCCCCTGTAGCTTCGCCATCGCCCCTGCCTAGTGCCCAAAGAGAATTAGATAGGAATCATCGTAAGGAATATCTTGACAGCTGCCTAGTCCTGGCGCTGCAATTAGCTGCATGGTGGCAGCTAGGTGTGCAGGCCGGGTAGCCGCGGTAACCGGCGGAAGCCGCGGCATCGGACGAGCAATCGCGGAGGCGCTCCTTGCCGAGGGGGCGAGCGTCGCCATCTGCGGCCGGTCTGCCGAGAAGGGCAAGGCTGCGCTTGATGAGATGAGCGCCGGCGACCGCGGCTATTTCGTCGCCTGCGATGTGCGGCGGCAAGCCGAAGTCGAGGGCTTCATAGATGACGTGGCCCGGCACTTCGGCGCGCTCGACATCCTGGTGAGCAACGCCGGGGGCACTGACGGCTTCGCCAGAGTCCACGAGCTGAGCGATGAGGCGTGGAACACCGCCCTGGCCTGGAATCTGAACTCAACCTTCTGGGCGACCCGGCGCGCCCTCCCCTACATGCTGCGCAACAGGTGGGGGCGGATCATCGCTATCTCGTCGGTCGAGGGCAAGCAGGCAACCAAGCCCGCGGTGAGTCACTACATCACCAACAAGCATGCGATCAACGGATTCGTTAAGGCGGTCGCATACGAGTACGGGCCGGATGGCATCACCTCCAACGCTATCTGCCCTGGCGCGATCGAGACGGACACCATGCGCGATGCCGGGGCTGCGGCGGCTGCCGCGGCGGGCATCAGCTATCAGGAGTTCCTCGATCGCTACGCCCAGGAATCAATGATCAAGCGGTTGATCGGCGCTGACGAAGTCGCCGCGATGGCGGTGCTGCTGGCTAGCGACGCAGGCGCCGGCATCACTGGTGCGCTTCTCAATGTTGACGGCGGCAGCGCGCCGTGGTGAACGGCTAGGCCACGGGTGATCAAGGGAGAGGGCATGTCACTGCCAACGGCAAGCGCTTACATTGACGGCAACTGGGTCGGCGGCGAAGGCGAGCCATTCGAAGTAATCAACCCGGCGACCGAGGAAGTGCTCGCGGTCGTTCCGTCCCTGACCACCCGGCAGGCCGACGAGGCCGTAGCGGCTGCAGGACGCGCCTTCGCGGGCGGGCAGTGGAGCCGAGTGCCAGCCAGGGAACGCAGCCGTATGTTGCATCGGCTCGCCGACCTGCTCGAACGCGACCAAGCCAAGCTAGTCGACCTCATGATTACTGAGATCGGCACGCCTCGCGTCGTGGCCGAGTTCATGCAGGTGCCCTTCCCGGTCCGCAACTTTCGCTGGTTCGCCGACGCCGCGGCGGGCCTGGCCGCCGGGCCCGACCAGACGATTCCCACCACCGCGGCAGGCGAGGGCACCGCCACGCTTCTCACCAGGGAGCCGATCGGCGTAGTGCTCGGCCTCACAGCCTTCAACTTCCCGCTGAACCTGGCCGCCTGGAAGGTTGGCGGCGCGCTCGCCGCTGGCTGCAGCATCGTGCTGATGTGCTCTCCCAAGTCCGTGCTGTCCACGACGGCACTGGCAGAACTGATCGAGGAAGCCGGCGTGCCACCCGGCGCGTTCAACTTTGTCTACGGACCGCCAGAGGTGGCTGAGCACCTATGCGGCCACCCCGCCATAGATTTCGTCACCTTTACCGGCTCGGCAGCGGTCGGCAAGCGGATTGTCGAACTCACCGCACCGACACTGAAGCGCGTCGTGTTGGAGCTCGGAGGGAAATCCGCCGATGTCGTGCTTCCTGGAACTGATGTGGAACGGTTCGCACAGCGCTGTGTCCTCGGCTGGACCGGAAACGCCGGGCAGGGCTGCAGCTCGCTGACCCGGACCCTGGTGCATCGCCCAGACTACGAGCGTTACCTTGCCGCGGCTGTGGCCTCGGCCGAGGCAATGGGATGCGGCGACCCGGACGACGCCAGCACCGTGGTCGGGCCGCTCGTCTCAGCGGCACAGCGCGCGCGGGTGGCCGGCTTCGTCGACCGGGCCGTTGACGGCGGAGCCAAAGTGTTGACCGGCGGCAAGCCGCCTACGGTATTCCCGAAGGGCTATTACTACGAGCCCACTGTCGTGACCGGCGTGGACAACAGCGCGGAGATCGCCCAGCAGGAGCTGTTCGGCCCGGTCAGCGTCGTGCTGCCGTACGACCACGTGGACCAGGCGGTGGCCCTGGCCAATGACTCGGCTTATGGCCTTGCCGCCAACGTGTGGGGGCCGACAGCGGCAGCAATGGCGGTCGCCCATCAGATCCGGGCCGGGACCGTGACGGTGAACGGAGGCGGCCCGATGCTCGGCGATCACCCCTGGGGTGGCTACAAGCAAAGCGGGCTCGGCCGCGAGGGCGGGGTGCTCGGGTTCGCCGAGTTCTTCGAGACCAAGCACATCCTGTGGCCGCTGAACCAGCCGGCCTGAACGTTTTCCGAGTGAATCTGAACTGACAAGGAGCAGCTGCCGTGCTAACCGCCGCCGAAGTTGACCAGTTCCAGGTCATCGACACAGACACGCACGTGATAGAACCCTATGACCTGTGGACCTCTCGGCTGCCGGCCCGCTTCCAGGACCGGGCGCCGCACGTGAAGTGGGATGACAGCCGCCAGGAGGACGCCTGGTTCTTCGGCACCGAGCGCGTCGGAGCAGCGGCCGGCGCAGCGCAGGCCGGCTGGCGCGAGTACCCGCCGGATCACCCGCCCCGTCTCGCCGATGTCGACGTCGCCACCTGGGAGCCCACCGCCCGGCTGGCCCGGATGGATAAGTACGGCATCTGGGCTCAGGTGCTCTATCCGAACGTGGCCGGCTTCGGCGCAGGAAAGCTGCTCGCGCTCGGTGACAGCGAGCTGATGCTGGCCTGTGTGCAGGCCTACAACGACTTCCTCGCCGACTACGCAGCGGCTGACCCGCGGCGGTTCGTGCCGATCATGGCGCTGCCGATGTGGGACATCGACTTGTGCGAGAAGGAGATCGGCCGGGCCGTGGGGCTTGGCCACAAGGGCGTCATCATGACCGGCGAGCCGAGCTACTGGGGACTGCCGCCGATCGCGGAGTCGTACTGGGACCGGCTGTGGGCGATCTGCCAGGAGATGCAGCTCGCGGTCAACTTCCACATCGGCTCGGGCGACATGTCAATCTTCGACCATGCGTCCCCGAGTGCCGGGCCACACGCGAACTACGCAGGATTCGGAGTGCAGTTCGGACTGGCGAACGCGCGCGTCATCGCCAACCTGATTACCGGGGGTGTCTGCCACCGGTTCCCCGGCACCAAGTTCGTGTCGGTCGAGAGCGGCGTCGGCTGGATCCCGTTTGCCTTGGAGCATCTCGACTGGCAATGGCTGAATTGCGGCGTACCACGCGAGCACCCGGAGTACGACCTGCTGCCCAGCGAGTACTTCAAGCGGCAGATGTACGGCTGCTTCTGGTTCGAGCGCGCCTCAGTCAAGTCGGCGATTGACCAGATGGGTCCGGACTGGATCCTGTACGAGAGCGACTTCCCGCACCCGACCAGCATGGCGCCCGGTCCGGCCACGGCCGCCGTAGAGCCGCGCGAGTACATCGCTGCTGAACTCGGCGACCTGTCCCCCGCCGTCTTGCGCAAGGTCCTGCATGACAACGCCGCGACGCTGTACCACCTGGAACCGCTTAGCAACAAGTGAACGAGCGAGGAGACGGCCCAGATGGCTGATTACCCCACGATCGAGGTCGATCTCACTGCCAAGGTGGCTCCGGCCACCGAGCACTGGAAGGAGATCGACGCGCTGCGGGAGGAGCACCGGTTCTTCTGGAACAGTTACGGCTCCGGTTACTGGGTGCTGACCCGGTACGACGACATCCGCGAAGCCTCTCGGATGCCGGACATCTTCTCTAACCACTCGATCGTGGCGACCGACCCCGAGCCCGCCTACCGGTTCCTGCCCTCGTTCGTCGACCCGCCGCAGCACATCAAGTACCGCAAGCTGATGAACTGGTGGTTCGCACCCGCCCAGGTGCAGAAAATGCAGCCGAAGATCACGCAGCACGCGCGCGAGACCATTGAGCCGCTGGTCGCGGGCCACCACACTGATTTCTGCCGGACCTTCGGCGACCAGTATCCGGTGAAGGTCTTCCTCATGTCGGTCGGGCTCGGAACCCAGGATGCTGACTTCTTTGTCTCCTGCGTGCGCCGGATGTCCGGCGCGATCACCGGCCTGGAGGAAGATGTCGCGAAAATGATGGCTGCGTGGGGCGAGATCGCCGCCTACTGGACCGACATGGTCGCAGCCAGGCACAAGCAGCCACTCGATCCCAACGTCGACTACGTCTCGCACCTATGCCGCAGCGAGATTGACGGCGCTCCGGTCCCGGATGCCGACATGATCGACATCATGGTCACCCTGACGCTTGGCAGCCTGGACACGCTTAAGAGCCAGCTCGGCTGGTGCTTCTATCACCTGGCCACGCACCGGCAGGACCGCGAGCGCCTGGTCGCTGACCCCAGTCTGGTCCCAAGCGCGGTCGAGGAGTTCCTGCGCGCATACCCCATAGTCCCGATGGCCCGGAAGGTGACCAGGGACGTGGACTTCCACGGCTGCCCGATGCACAGGGGCGATATGGTCATGCTCACGTACCCCTCGGCCACCAGGGATCCGCGCCAGTTCCCGGATGCGGACAAGGTGATCATCGATAGGTTCCCCAACCGCCACATGGCGTTTGGGGCTAGCGAGCACCGCTGCCTCGGCTCGCACCTGGCCAGGGCCGAACTGCAGACGGCAATCAGGGAATGGCACAACCTCATTCCTGACTATCAGCTGGACTCCGCTGAGATGCCGCTCGCGCATGGCGGCCAGATCTCGCTGATGTCCTTGCCGCTCGCGTGGGCATAGCGGGAACTCCGGATGCGATTCGGGCTGTCTGTCTATGACATAACGGCGGCCGAGCTGGCCGACCTCGCGATAGCCGCCGAGGCTGCCGGGTTCGAGAGCCTCTGGCTTGGCGAGCACCTGCTCATGCCCGTCGGCTATACGTCAGTGCACCCGACGCGGGAGCCCGAGCAGGAGGTGGCGGCTCCCATCGTGGGGCCGGCCACCCAGCTGACCGACCCGCTCGTTGCCCTCGCCGGTGCGGCAGCCCGGACCAGCCGCCTGCAGCTGGGTACTGCCATCTACCTGCTGCCGCTGCGCCACCCGCTCGCGGTTGCTAGGGCGGTACTGACGCTGCACGAGCTCTCCGCTGGCCGGCTGCTCTTCGGCGCGGGCGTGGGGTGGCTGCAGGATGAGTTCACGGCGCTCGGCGTGCCGTTCGGCGACCGGGCCCAGAGGTTCGAAGAGAGTCTGGACATCCTGAGAATGGCCTTCGCTGGCGGCCCATTTGAGTACCACGGCAGTGTGTACGACTTCGAACCGGTACAGCTATCCGCAACGGCGGTGAAGGTGCCGCTCATTCTCGGCGGGAACACGCAGCGCGCCCTGCGGAGGGCAGCAGCGCGCGCAGACGGCTGGTTCGCTTCCGGCACCCCCTCGGCCGCCGACGCTATGCACCTGCTTGCGCAGCTTCAGTCTGCGCAAGCCGATGCTTGCCGCGCGGTGCCGCTGACCACCTACGTCCGGGCATCCCCCGCAGCCGATGCCGACGTAGCTTCCTATGCCGAAGCTGGAGTCAGCCAGCTGGTGTTCTGGGCGCACGAACTCTGCCTATCACCAGGACCCGGCCGGTGGGACCGGCTCGCTGCTCAGGCAGCCGACCTGGGTGTGGCCGACGCCGCATTCTCATGACTGCACTCCCAAGTGTCGAGACGTTCGCTGCGGCAGCTCGAAGCTGGCTTGCCGCCCGGCTCCCTGTTGCCGGTCTCGATAATCTCTCGTGGGGCGAAGGCAGCGACGACGTGTCGGTCTTCCACCGGCTGTCCTTCAGTGAAGAGAAAGCGCTGCTCGAGCGTGCCATGGCCTGGCAGCAGGAGAAGTATGACGCGGGCTACGGCGCGATTAGCTGGCCAGCCGAGAGCGGCGGCGCTGGCCTGACGGCAGCCCACGAACAGGCATTTAACGAGGCAGAGGCCGACTTTGCCGCCCCCGAAGGACACGAGACTTTCGCCGTCACGACGCATCTTGTAGCGCCTACCATCCAGATCTTCGGTACCCCTGCCCAGCAATCGCGGTTCGTCCGGCGCTTCCTGCGTGCCGAGGAGCTGTGCTGCCAGCTGTTCTCCGAGCCTGGCGCTGGCTCCGACCTCGCGGGCCTGGCTACCAAAGCGGTGCCCGACGGCGACGACTGGGTAATCAACGGCCAGAAGGTATGGAGCTCAGGCGCCCAGTTCGCCGACTGGGGAGAGCTGATCGCGCGGACTGACCCTGCCGTGCCTAAGCACGCCGGGATGACTGCCTTCCTTGTTCCGCTCGGTGCGCCGGGCGTGCAGATCCGGCCGATCAAGCAGATGTCCGGTGGCTCATCGTTTAACGAGGTCTTCCTCAGCGACGTCAGAGTCTCCGACGACCTGCGCCTGGGCGCGGTCGGCCAGGGCTGGAAGGTCGCGTTGACCACGCTCGGTTTCGAGCGAGGCGGGAGCGGTAATCGCGGCGTCGGCGGATCCTGGGAGCGCCTAGTTGCCCTCGCCCGCCGGCTCGACCGAACTGGTGATCCCGTCGTGCGGCAGCAGCTGGCATCGGTCTACACGCACCAGCGGATCCGGCAGATGAATGCCGCCAGGATCGCCGCGGCTACCGCAGCGGGCCAGCCACCAGGACCGGAAGGATCGATCGGAAAGCTGCTGTGGGTAAACGGAATGACCGAAATAGGTCAGGTTGCTGCCAGCCTGCTTGGCCCGCGTCTGATTGCCGACACCGGCGAATGGGGCACATACGCATGGAACGACCACGTGCTCGGGGCGCCCGGCTACCGGATCGCCGGCGGGTCAGACGAGATCCAGCGCACGATCATTGCCGAACGGGTGCTCGGGCTGCCTGGTGACGTCAGGGTGGATCGTGACATCCCCTGGCGCGACATCCCACGGTAAGGCTGCCCCGTCAGCTCGCAGTCGGCTCTGCACGTCGACGCTGCTCCGTCCAGCCGGGTTCCATGATCTTCTCAGTGATCTTCCACGCGCCGTCAACGCGGCGGAGCTTGTCGTGGTAACGCGCGACGATGACAGTCACCGTGCTGTCGTCGCCGACGTCCGTCTGATGCGACGTGTGATAGGTCAGCGTGCTTGCCTCATCCGGACCTGTGAAGTCGACGTGGTACACGGTCAGCTTGTGATGCTGCCAGGACTTGCCGGCGGTCATCCCGTCTATCCACTTCACGATGTCGTCCGCCCCGGTGATATCGGCGACATCGGTGTAAACGCCGTGCGCGTCATCGGTGAACAGCGACCGCAAAGTGACGAAGTCCTTGTAGTCGACGCTGGAGGCGTACCGGTAGAGGACGTCACTGATCTGCTGCCGGTCGATGACCTGGCGCAGTTCCCCAGCAGCCACGGGCGTATCCATAGCAGACTCCTCAGTGTTCCGTGATCGCGATGGCACCTGCCGGACATGCCTGGGCTCCCGCCGTGGCGGCAGCTTCGAGGCCGACGGGTATCTCCCGGATGAGGCCTTGGCCTGCGCAGAAGCCCTCGTCGTCGGGCTCGAAGACCTCGGGACTCACGGTGTAGCAACGGCCGTGACCAACGCACTGCTCCCCGTCGACCGAGATGCGCATCCAACCCCCTCAGTCCGGCAACTCCGACATCAGAGCTGTCGCTAGAATATCATTATTATCATCATGAGGGAAAGTATTTTGCGGTCGCGCTCTGTCGTGAGACCTTAAGATCCCTGAGCATCATTAGCATTGAGCTATGAACAGCCTGGAGGGTACGTTGTCCAGTTCTGAAGCGCTGCCTGCACAGGACAGCCAACCCCGAACCGAGCTAGGGCGGAACATGTGGGTCAGCCTGGCGCAGTCGAATGCAGACCTGACTGACCAGCCGCGCCGCCAGGCGAAAACCGCTGAGACGGTGGCTGCCGCCATTGTGCGCGACGTCGTGTCCCGGAATCTCAATCCGGGCGACATGTTGCCGTCCGAGTCAGCAATGCTCGCGCATTACCGGGTTAGCCGGGCCTCGTTGCGCGAGGCTCTGCGCCTGCTTGAAGTGCAGGAACTGATCCGGCTCAAGCCGGGTCCCGGTGGCGGTCCGATCGTGAGCGCGGTCGATCCGCGCAACCTGGCCAAGATCACCATGCTGTATCTGTACCTCGGCGGAGCCACCTATCAGGAGCTGTTTGAGGCCCAGCAGGTGATGGCGGGCAATGATGCCGAGCGGGCGGCCCGTAATCCGGACCGCGAGCTGGTCCGGGCGGCGATGAAGCCGTTCCTCGCGGCGGAACAGCCGCTCCACGGTCCCGAATACTGGCGGGTGACCAACGACTTCCATGGCGCCGTCGTTGAACTCGGCGGGAACCGGGTCATCGAGCTGGTCAGCCGGATTGTCGGCAGCATCTGGCACGAGCGGATCGTCTCGCGAATGGACACCCACTCGGTCCGCAAGCAGATCCACGCCGAGCACCGTGAGATCGCGAAAGCCATCGCCGCCAGGCAGCCGAACAAGGCGGGCACTCTGATGCATGATCATTTTGGCTGGCTCGTCGAGGAGTACAGCCGTCACTGGCCGGGGCGCTTCGACGAGCTGATCGAGTGGGATTAGCCAGCGCGCGAGTAGTCAGCCGCTCGGTTGGCCGTTGCCGCGCCTACTTAGCGAGTTGTCCAGCATCCACGGGCAGGACGATGCCGTGGACGTACCTGGCCTCGTCTGAGGCTAGCCACAACACAGCCTCGGATATGTCGCGTGCCTCAGCCCATGGCACCGGGAGCATGTTGTGCTGTGTGAACGCCTGCACGGTGTCCTCCTTCCCCGGGTGATCCAGGTCTGGGCGGAAGAGCCTGTACACCGCATCGTTGAAGATCATGTCGGTGGCCACGGACGTCGGGGCGACGGCGTTAACCCGCACCGAGAACGGTGCGAGCTCGTGCGCGAGCGCCCGCACCAGACCGATCACGCCGTGCTTGGCCGCGACGTAGCCAGCCAGATTCGCCGTTCCCTTGAGGCCCATGGTGGACGCGGTGATCACGATCGACCCGCAACGCTGCTCGATCAGGACCGGGGCTGCAGCCTTGACGGTCTGCCACGTGCCGGTCAGGTCGATGTCGATGATGGCCTGCCAGTTCTCGCGGCTGAGTTCCCAGGCCTTCCCTGTCACGCCAGTGATGCCGGCGTTGGCACTGACGATGTCGATCCGGCCAAAGCGGCTCACGCCCGTCGCTACTGCCGCGTCTAGTTCCTCTTGCTCCCGTATGTCCGCATGCAGGGCAACGGCCTCCCCGCCGGCCGCCGAGACGATCCGGACCGTCTCCGCTAGGTCCGCCTCGGTCGCCATCGGGTACGGCGAGTAGCGACTCACCTCCTGGCTCGCAGCGTCCGGGAGGTCGACGGCGATCACACGCGCGCCCTCCTCGGCCAGCCTGATCGCGTGGGACCGCCCCTGGCCCCGTCCAGCGCCGGTAATCAGGGCCACCTTGTCCCGCACCCGTCCCGTCATGCGTTCCTACCCTCGCACCTCGTAGCAGTAGAATCCATCGTAATTATGATGATGGATCTGTTGACGGGCCGGCAAACCCCGCGCGATACTTCGGGTGACCAGGCCGATGGCTGAATCCATTCAGCTGCTTGCGTTGCGCGGCAGGAGGTCGCCAATGTCGTTTGTCCTCGTCCACGGCGCTGGCTTTGGTGCCGACTGCTGGGACGAGCTGGTCCCCTGGCTTGGCGCGGAAGCGCTCGCGGTAGACCTTCCGGGCCGCGGAACGAGGGCCGCAGTCGGCCTGGGCACGGTTACCTTGGCCGACTGCGCCCGAGCGGTCTGCGACGACATCGAGGCGAAGGACCTGCGGGACATCGTTCTCGTCGGCCACTCCTTCGCCGGAGTCACTGTGCCGCGTGTCCTCAACCTGGTCCCGGACCGCATCCGCCACGTCGTCCTCGTATCGGCAGTCGTGCCACCCGATCGGTCGCGGGTACTCGACCAGATCGATCCGGGCGTGCGGGAACTGGTCGAGCAATCCATCGTCGGCGGGATCTACCGTCAGACGCGCGAGGGCGCTGCGGCGATGCTCTGCAATGACATGGATGAGACGACCGCCAGCTCAACCTTGGACCGGCTGTCCGACGACTCGGCCGCTCTGCTGAGCGAGCCGGTTGACCTGAGCGGCTACCGGCGGCGGATTCCCCTGACTTACGTGCACCTTACCCGGGATCAGGTCTACGTGGAGGAACTCCAGCAGCGATCCATCGCGCTGCTGGGTGCGGACGTCATCGATCTCGACACCGGCCACATGGCTATGATCAGCGCTCCTGAGCGACTCGCTGTCGTTCTCAACGCCATCCACGGCTGATCGCGCGCGGCGCTCCGCAACTGCGAGCCGGTCGCCGCATGAATGCATGCCAGGCCCTCGTCTCGACATAGCTGGCGGCTTGCCGATGCCCGCTGCGAGATGGCTGGCCGAGCCCACGACGGTGCTGCCGGGATCGGCAGCCGATCAGTCAACGTGACCGGCCCCTTAATTCCTGCATTCCATCGTAATTATGATGAGGAATCCCTTGACGGTCGCGCAATGGCGGCGTGATACTCCGTCTAACCAAACTGACTTCGGTCACGGGCGGGAGGCCCATGGTCTCCTGGCCGTCCCGACCTCCCAGGCGGGACTTTGCCATGAAGCTACAGAAAGCATGTATCGGCGTTCTTGCAGTCGCATGCGTGGCGGCCGCGGCCGCGTGCGGCTCGTCATCCGGTGATGGCAACAGCTCATCCACTTCGCCAGCAGCCAACGCTTCGGCAGCCGCGGCGACCAGCAGCGGCGTCGCCACGGCCAAGGCCGCGGTAGCCGCAGCACTGACAGAACCGACGCAGATCCCTGAGACCACTCCGCTGCCGCGGGCCCCGAAGAAGGGGACCAAGGTGATCTTCCTGACCTGCTCGGCCGCGGCGTGCTCACTGCTGAACCCAGGGTTCACCGCCGCCGCCAAGGCCCTCGGCTGGGATCCGACGGTCATCACCTACAACAGCGCGACCCCCGGTGCTGCTGTGCAGCAAGCCATCAACGAGGGCTACAAGTACATCGCAACCACCAGTATCACGCTCGACACGATCACCCCGCAGGTGCAGGAAATGAAGGCCAAGGGCATCGCGTTCTTCGAGGCCTACACCAGCGACACACCTGAGTTCGCCAAGAACGGCCTCTACGGAGATGCGCAGAACGCTGAGGGGGACGTCAAGACCGGCGGGCTGATGGCGGACTGGCTCATCGCCAACTCGGACGGCAAGGCAAACGTGGTCTACGTCGACATATCGCTGTACCCGTCACTCGTTGGGCAAGGCCAGGGCGCCGCGGCCGAGTTTACGAAGCTCTGCCCGAGCTGTAAGTTCGCTACTCTTCCGGTGAGCGTGACCCAGCTTGGCGCCGGTCAGGTGCCCTCCGCGATCGTCACCTACCTGCAGTCACACCCGAGCGTCAACTACCTGTACCTCTCCTTCCAGGATCTGGATGCCGGCGTGTACGCGGCAATGCGCACGGCCGGACTCACCAGCCGCGTCAAGATCGTCGGCACTGAGGCCGAGGCGACGCAGCTGCACGAGGTCGTCAACGGCCAGGAGACGATGTGGTCGATCCTGCCCGAGCCCTACGTGATGTGGGAAGTCGTCGACTGGATGGCCCGGCAGTCCGAAGGCGTGCTGACCCCTGCCGCGCTGGCCGCTGACGACTCGGGCGTGGCCTTCATCGTCGACACGTCCAGGGCGGCGCAGGCGCAGCTCACCGCAGACGGCGGGAACTGGCCAGGCCCGGTCAATTACGCGACCCAGTTCGAGAAGCTGTGGCACGTCGGCTCCTGAGAACATGACACTGCGGATAACGAGCCTGACCAAGTCCTTCGGTGGCCAGATCGCACTGCGGGGCGTGGACCTCTCCGTTGACTACGGCGAGGTCCACGCCCTGGTCGGGCAGAACGGCTCGGGCAAGTCGACGCTCATCAAGGTGCTGTCCGGTTATCACCAGCCCGATCCCGGTGCCGAGGCGGATCTAGCTGGCCAACCATTCCAGCTCGGCAGCGCACACGCAGCCCGGACGGCCGGCCTGCGCTTCGTCCACCAGGACCTCGCGCTCGTGCTGCAGCTCAGCATCCTCGACAACATGATGCTTGGCCGGACGTACCCGCTCGGGCTGGGCGGGAGGATTCGCAACCGGGTGGCGGCGGAGCGGGTCAGCAGCTATCTGCACCGGGTGGGGGTGGCCGCAGACGTCCGGCTTCCGGTCGCTTCCCTGAGCCCGGCGGAGCGTAGCGCCGTAGCCATCGCGAGGGCGCTGTCCGAGACCGGTTCGGGGCGCCTGCTACTCGTACTCGACGAGCCCACCGCAGCGCTGCCATCCGACGACGTCAGCCGACTGCTCGACGCCATCCGCGGGCTCCGCGAGGAAGGCCACGGGATCCTGCTCGTCTCGCACCACCTCGGTGAGGTCCTGGATGTCGCCGACCGCATCACCGTGCTGCGGGACGGGAAGGTCGTCGCGTCGGTCCGCAGGGCAGAGGTAAATCAGCGCCGTCTGACCGAGTTGATCGTTGGTCACTCCGCGGTCCCGGCGGACGTCGTGTCGCACGCGCAAGGCCTCCCAAGCCCGGCGCAGGATCCGGTGCTGCGCATCCGCAACCTGCGCGGCGGGCGGATGACCATGCTGGACCTCGATGTCTTGCCAGGCGAGATCGTCGGGGTGGCCGGTATTACCGGCTCAGGGCGCGAATCGCTCGCGTCGTTGATCACCGGAGGGCTTCCGCACAAGGGCAGCGTTGAGGTGGCCGGGACGAGGCTGCGGCCGGGCCAGCCGCACCGCGTCCTGGCCGCCGGAGCCGCTGGGGTGCCCGGCGAACGCGCCAGGCTCGGGGTGTTTCCCAACCTCGGCGTCCGCACAAACATGACTATCTCGCTGCTGGACCGGCACCGGCGCTTCGGCCGCATCGAACGCCGACGCGAACGCGGCGAGGTCACCGACTGGATCGACCGCCTGGGCATTGTGACGCAGGGCCCGGACGCGCCGATCCAGAGCTTGTCCGGCGGCAATCAGCAGAAGGTTTTGGTCGCGCGAGCGCTCCGGACGCGCCCAAAGGTGCTGGTGCTCGATGATCCGACTCAGGGCATCGACATCGGGGCGCGCGCACAGATCCACGAGGTCATCCAGCGGTGTGCGGCCGACGGCATAGGCATCCTGCTGATCTCTACCGACAGTGACGAGCTTGCCCGGCTGGCGGATCGGATTCTGATCCTGGCCGGGGGCAGGTGCGCGCGGGTACTTCAGCGAGGGCCAGCGGTAACGGCGAAGCTGATCGACGTCAGCCAGCTTGAGGCGAACCCGGAGCCCGCCCTCGCGAGTATTTCTGCTAGCTCAGAAGGAGACGCATGAACGCTACGACGGCGACGCCGGTCGATCAGGCCCGACCGGCGGCCCGGCCGCGGCATTTCCGGCTGCCAGGCCTGCGCCGGTTCAGTGCCGTCTACCTCTGGGCGGTCTTCCTGATCCTTTTCGGCTGGCTGCAGTTCCACCTCTTCTTTACCGTCAGCACGTTCCAGGTCGTGTTCTCGCAGAGCGCCGTCACCGCGGTGCTCGCACTGGCCTTCCTCGTGCCGCTCACGGCTGATACTTACGACCTGTCCATCGGCGAGATGATGTCGCTGACGATCGTGGCGATGAACTGGCTGACCCTCCATACCCGCCTGCCGATCGGCGTCGTCGCACTGCTGGTCGTCCTGGCGTGCATGGTGATCGGCGCGATCTCCGGGTTCATCGTGGTGAAGCTGCGCGTCAATTCGCTGATCGCGACACTCGGAATGAGCGAGGTGCTCAGCTCGATCCAGCTCTACATCTCACAGAACCACCAGGTCGCCGGCTATTTCTCCAACCTGTTCGTGCAGGTCGGGAACGGCAAGGTGCTCGGGATCCCGGACCTGGACCTGTACATGATCGTGATCGCCCTCGTGGTGTGGTTCGTCCTCGAGCAGACTCCAGTCGGGCGCCGCATGTTCGCAGTTGGCGGCAACCGCGAAGCGGCGCGGCTGGCCGGAATCTCGGCCGACCGCATCGTCTGGGGCTCGCTGATCGCATCTGCAGCGATTGCCTCACTCGCCGGGGTCATGTACACGGCGCAGGTGGGCGCCTACACCAGTGATATCGGTCAGGGCTACCTGTTCCCGGCACTTGCTGCAGTGTTCTTCGGTGCATCGCAGCTGTCACAGCGGCCGAACGTGTGGGGCACGCTCATTGCGTACTTCGCGCTGGCATTCGGCATTCAGGGCCTCACCCTCCAGTTCGGCGCTGGGGCGTTTTGGGTCAGCCCGCTGTTCCAGGGCGTTGCCGTCGTCGGGGCGGTCGCGATTGCGAGCAGCCGCGGGGCACTCGGTGGCGGCGGTGACAGCAGGGCGATCAGGCGGTTCCTGCGATCGCGCATTCCCTCTCCGCAGACACCAGAGCAGACCTAGCTACCAGCGGTCCCAGTGCACGATCGTGGCCGAGGGCTTACGTGGGCCTGGCCTGAAATTCAGGCCCTGAGTGTAGGCGATCGGAATCATGGCTGCCTGGGCGCAGCGTGCGTAGGGGATGCCAAGCAGCTCCGCTGCCTCCTGCTCGCGATGCAAGTGCAGCGTCGTCCACGCCGAACCGAGGCCGCGGCTGCGGAGCGCGAGCATGAAACTCCATACCGCCGGGAGCAGGGAGCCCCAGTACGACGCCTGCTCGGGCAGGGTCGCAGTATCGGGACGGCCCCACTGACACGGGACCAGGATGACGGGGACGCGGCCGAAGTTGTCTGCCAGGTAACGAGCAGACAGCCACATTCGCCGCTCGCGCTCGGTCATCTCAGGCACCACGTCGGGACCGTAGGCGGCTGCGAAGCAGTCCCGGTAGAGACGGGCAAGCGCGTCCTTCACCGCCGGATCGGTCACGAACACCCAGTGCCACGCCTGGCGGTTCGAGCCGGACGGAGCCTGAAGGGCCAGTTCCAGGCATTCGGTCACCACCTCACGCTCAACCGCGCGATCAAGGTCGAGCCGCCTGCGGACCGAGCGGGTGGTGGTCAGGAGCTCATCGGGGGTGAGGCGGTGCGCCGAGGTAGTCACGATTCACATTGTAATCATCATCATGAAATCTTGACATGCCCACGTGCCGGCGGTTGGATGACAGGAGAGGAATTGGGGCCAATGGGCGGGTGGCGAGGTGACCGTGTACACGGATGAGCGACGGCGGCCCAGGCAGCGCCGCGGGCCGCTGGCTGGCATCCGGGTCGCGGACTTCTGCTGGATGGGCGTCGGCTCTGTCGCAACGCGCCTGCTCGCCGACTTCGGTGCCGAGGTCATCAAGATAGAGGATCGGACCCGCATCGACACCCCGCGCAAACTGCCGCTTTACAAGGGAGAGAGCGCGCGCAACTTCGGCGAAGAGGTCGTAGGCGCCGACCCGGACAAGGGCGGGCTGTTCAACAACTACTGCCGGAACAAGCTCGGCGTCACCATTAACATGCGCTCGGCCGAGGGACGGCAGCTGGCCGAGCGCCTGATCGCCGCGAGTTCCGTAGTGACCGAGAACTTCGCCCCCGGCGTAATGGAGCGCTGGGGCCTGACCTACGAGCGCATCAGGGAACTGCGACCCGATGTCATCTACGCGCGGATGAGCGGCTACGGGCACAGCGGGCCGCACGCTTCCTATCGCAGCTACGGCCCGGTCGTGCAGGCGGTCAGCGGCCTGTCCTCTATCAGCGGGCTGCCCGGCCGGGAGCCATCCGGCTGGGGCCTCTCTTACATGGACAACCAGGCCGCGTTCTACAACTCGGCTGCCATCCTGATGGCAATCCGGCGCCGGGCGATGACCGGCGAGGGAACCGAGATCGACGTGTCCGCCGTCGAGACCGGGATCGGCTTGCTGGGCCCGGTGCTCCTCGATGTCACGGTCAACGGCCGAGTTACCCGCGGCCACACCTACCCGACCGGGAACCGGCTGGAGCATCCGGACGCCGCCCCGCACGGGATCTACCCCGCACGGGGCGAAGACCGCTGGGTGGCGATCGCTGTGTTCACCGACGGGGAGTGGGAGCGCTTCGCTGACGCCATCGGGCGGCCGGAGTGGACGCACGACGAGCGTTTCGCGACCCAGCGATCCCGGTGGGCGAACCAGGATGCACTCGACGAGCATGTGGCGGCGTGGACCGCCCGGCAAGACCGCTATGAGGTAACGAAGCTGCTCCAGGACGCGGGAGTGCGTGCCGGCGCCGTTCAGAATGCGGAGGACCTGAATGAGGCTGATCCGCAGATCGAGCACCGGGGCGTCTTCTTCGAGATGGACCATCCGGTGATCGGGGAGGCAAGATTCGAAGGGGTTCCGATCCGCTTCGCCGAGACGAGTGCTGACAACTGGCGATCCGGTCCGCTGCTTGGCGAAGACAACGAGTTCGTGTTCAGGGAACTGCTCGGAGTCGGCGCGGACGAGTATGCCGAGCTGGCATCGACCGGAGTGATCTGATGGCCCGCGACCAGCGTGACCCGGAGCACACCGATGCAGAGGCCGTCCAGCTGCCGACGCCGTACAGCGACCTGCGCGCCGTCGAGCTGGCCGACGATCCGGCCGGGGAGGCTCTCGGCAGGCTGATGGCGACCATGGGCGCGGACGTGATCAAGGTGGAGTTGCCCGGCGGCGCTGCGAGCCGGCACATCGGGCCCACAGCCGCCGGTGCCCGCGACGGCGATCCGGACGCGAGCCTGAACTTCTGGTTCTACAACGTCAGTAAGCGCAGCGTCGTCATCGACTATCGGTCGGCCGACGGCATGGCGCAACTGCGGGAACTGCTTCGCCGGGCGGACGTGGTCATCACCGGGTGGCGGCCGTCCGAATGGGCGGCACTCGGGTTCACCCCAGACGATCTCCGCACGGATGCAGCACAGCTGATCATCGCTAACCTGAGCCCGTTTGGCCTGGACGGGCCATGGGCCGACATGGTCAGCTCCGACCTGGTCGGGCTGGCCCTCGGCGGTCCGCTCAACAGCTGCGGATACGACGACCACTCGATCCCGCCCATCCGGCCAGGCGGCGAGCAGGGGTACCAGCTGACCGCGAGCTTCGGTCACCTTGGCGTGCTGCTCGCACTGCTGGAGCGCGATCAGACCGGGCGCGGGCAGCTTGTCGACGTAGCTATGCACGACTGCCTGTCGGTCAGCGCAGAGCTGGCCAATCCGTATTGGTTCTATCCGCGAGTGGTGGTGCGCCGGCAGACCTGCAGGCACGCCCAGCCGACCGCGACGCAGCCCGCGTTGTTCGCCACCGCCGACGACCGGTACGTCTACTTCGCGCTCATCACCGCTGAGCGGAAGCCATGGCAGAGCCTGGTCGAGTGGATGGAGTCCAAGCGGCTGGCCGCCGACCTGACCGACCCCGCCTACGGCGACCCGGAGTACCGGCTGGCCAACTTCGCGCACATCCAGCAGATCGTCGAGGTGTTCTTCTTGTTGCAGCCGGCCAGCGACATCTACCGCGAGGGCCAGCAGCGCGGCCTGCCGATCGGCGTGCTGAACGCGCCCGAGGATCTGCTACTCGACGAGCACCTGACAGCCAGGGGCTTCTTCGTTCCTGTGCACGATGATGCGCCTGAGGGTCCGCACTTTTATCCAGGGGCGCCAATCCGATTTTCCGCTTTCGCCGCGGCGCCGATCACGCGCGCTCCCCGGCTCGGTGAGCACACCGAAGAAGTGCTCGGAGGTGCAGCATGAGCGAGACCAGCTGGCAGCCGGGGGCCTGCGCGGTCGCCGGAATCGGGACTACCGACTTCACCAGGAAGTCCGGGCGCAGCGACCTCACCCTCGCCACACAGGCGGTGCTCGCGGCGATCGAGGACGCCGGACTGGACCCATCGGCGGTCGACGGCATCGTCCGATGCGACATGGACCTGGTCCGGCACAACGACCTAGCCGAGGCTCTCGGCATCCGGCGGCTGACCTATTGGGGCGAGTGCGGGCCCGGCGGGGTCGCGCCGTGCGCCATGGTCGGCCAGGCCGTGGCCGCCATCCTGTCCGGGCAGGCATCAACGGTCGTGGTATTCCGCGCCCTTAACGGGCGGTCCGGGCGCCGGTACGGCGCCGCGTCGACAGCTACTGGCCAGCAGTTTGTCGGCGGGAACGGCAGCTACGACGAATTCTTCCTGCCGCACGGGCTGCTCACGGCGGGCCAGATGTTCGCGCTGATGGCCCGGCGGCACATGATCGAGTACTCCTCCACGCCGGAGCAGCTCGGCTCGATCGCGATTGCCTGCCGGGAACGAGCACAGGTCAACCCCGCCGCGCAAATGCACGGTCGGCCGCTCACCATGAACGACTACCTCTCGGCCCGGATGATCTCTGAGCCGCTCCGGCTGTTCGACTACTGCCTGGAGACTGACGGCGCCGCGGCCGTCGTGGTCACCAGCTCCGAGCGCGCCAGGGACTGCAAGAACGGTGCCGTACTCATTCACGCCGTTGCGCAGGCCAGCCTGCCAGGAACGCAGCCGGGAATGATGTTCCCGGTTCTGATGCGCGACAGCATCACCGCGCTGTCATCAAAGGCTGTCGCCGATCTGCTCTGGTCGCGGTCCCGGCTCAGCCCGGCGGACGTCGACGTTGCCCAGCTCTATGACTGCTTCACCATTACGCTGCTGCTCCAGCTCGAGGACTACGGTTTCGCGAAGCGCGGGGAAGGTGGCGCATTCGCCGCCGACGGCGGGATCGGGCTGAACGGCCAGCTGCCGTGCAACACTTCTGGCGGTCATCTATCAGAGGCCTATATCCACGGCATGAACCATGTGGTCGAGGGCGTCCGCCAGATCCGGGGCACCTCGACGGCTCAGGTCGCAGGTGCGGAGGTCAGCCTCGTGACGTCGGCGCCACCGCCAGCCAGCAGCGCACTCATCTTGACGGCGGACCGATGAGCACCGCGCCGCTGTCAGCCCAGACGAATCAGGTGCACCCGCTGGCGCCGGTCAACGACGACCCGGACACTGGCGGGTTCTTCGCGGCTGCGGCCGCTGGCCAGGTGGCGCTGAGGTACTGCACCGACTGCGGAGCACTCCTGCACCTGCCGCGTGCCTACTGCTATCACTGTGGCAGCTGGAACACCGCTTACCGGTTCGTCGCACCGCACGCACGGGTCTATTCGTGGACCGTGGTCGAGCACCAGATCCATCCGGCCTACCCGGTGCCCTATACCGTCGCGCTGGTCGAGCTGGCCGACGAGCCAGCCGCGCGCCTCATCAGCTTCCTGCCCGGCCGACCAGACCTGTACGCCGGGCAGGAACTCCACGCATGGTTCGAACAGTTGGCTGACGGCAGCACGCTGGTCCAGTGGCGACCTGCCGATGGCGAGCCGCCGCTCGGCGAGGTGAGCTGACGTGACCGCCGCCGACGAAGCCGCCGTGCCGGTCGACGAGGGCCTGTTTACCTGGCCGGACGACCCGCGCCTGATTGGCAGCGTCTGCCTGGCCTGTGGCACGACGACTTTCCCGAGTCAGCTGTCCTGCCCCCGGTGCACCGGAACCGACGTCCAGGCGGTGCCGCTCGCAACTACCGGGCGGCTGTGGACCTGGACGGTGCAGGCGTTCGAGCCGAAGCCGCCATACCGAGCTGGCGAAGCGTTTCTGCCCTACGGCGTCGGCTACCTCGAGGTGGCGACGCAGGACGGCAATGGTGCGGTGCTGGTGGAGTCACGACTGACCGAGGCTAACCCGGAGCGGCTGGAGATAGGCGCCGAGATGACGCTGACGTTCGTCCCGGCGTACCGCGACGCCGCGGGCAGGCAGGTCGTCACGTTCGCGTTCGCGCCCGAGAAGACTCGAACACAGTAGATCGGAGCCCAGCGTGGACGATGGCAGCGCAAAGGTCGCGATCGTGGGAATCGGCATCCACCCCTTCGGCCGCCACCCAGGGATGACCGGGCGGGCACAAGGCGCTTACGCAGTCCGCCGGGCACTGACCGATGCGGGCATCGGCTGGGCCGACGTTCAATGCGCCTTCGGCGGAAGCGTCGCGGCGGGTGGGGCTGACACGCTTGTCAGCGATCTCGGCCTCACCGGCCTGCCATTCATCAACGTGCACAACGGCTGCGGCACCGGCGGCAGTGCGCTAGCGATGGCCGAGCGGGCAATCAGGTCGGGTGACCATGACGTCGCGATGGCCATCGGCTTCGATAAGCACCCGCCGGGCGCGTTCAACGCGGACCCGGAGGCAAGCGGCCTCGGGCGCTGGTATGGCGAGACGGGCCTGATGCTCACCACCCAGTTCTTTGCCATGAAGATCCAGCGCTATATGCACGAGTTCGGGATATCGCCGGCAACTTTGGCCAGGGTCGCCGCTAAGGCGTATCGCAATGGCGCGGCCAACCCGAGTGCGTGGCGACGGCAGCCGCTGAGCGAGCAGGAGATCGCGGCCGCACCGATGATCAGCCATCCACTGACCAAGTTCATGTTCTGCTCGCCGGGCGAAGGCGCAGTGGCGCTGGTGCTGGCTCGCGCGGACAGCGCGCACCGATATACAAGGCGACCGGTGTACTTGAAGGCCGTGTCATTCCGCACGCGGCGGTTCGGCTCGTTCGAGGTGTTCAGTCCCTGGCTGGCACCAGACCGCGCAGAGGGACCGAGCACGGAGGCGGCGCGGGCGGCCTTCGAGTCGGCCGGTCTCGGGCCCGCCGACGTCGACGTCATCCAGCTTCAGGACACCGAATCCGGCGCGGAGATCATGCACATGGCCGAGACCGGCTTCTGCAAGGACGGTGAGCAGGAGATGCTGATCCAGTCAGGCGCCACCGAGATCGGCGGGACGATGCCGGTGAACACCGACGGCGGCTGCCTGGCCAACGGCGAGCCGATCGGCGCCAGCGGGCTGCGCCAGGTGTATGAGAACGTCCTGCAGCTGCGCGGAGCGGCGGGCCAGCGGCAGGTACCTGGCCAGCCGAGGGTCGGGTTCACGCATGTGTACGGCGCTCCTGGCATCAGCTGCTGCACAGTGCTGACCACGTGATGACCGGTCAGCTGGAGCGTGGCGCGATGACATTTGACCTGACCGGAAAGGTCGCCCTCGTAACCGGCGGCACCAGGGGCCTCGGCCGGTGCATGGTCTCGGCGCTGGCCGCAGCCGGCGCAGACGTGATCGTCACCAGCCGCAACGCCGACGCCTGCCGCGATGTTGCCGAGCAGGTGAGCAAGGAGTCCGGGCGGCGGGCGCTCGCCAGGGCATGCCACGTCGGGCGGTGGAACGAGATCGGCGGCCTCGTCGACGACGCGTACGCCGAGTTCGGTCACATCGACGTGCTGGTTAACAACGCGGGCATGTCGCCGCTGTATCCATCACTCGACACCGTCAGTGAGGAACTGTTCGACAAGACGATCGCCGTCAACCTGAAGGGACCGTTCCGGCTGAGTGCGCTGGTAGGAACGCGGATGGCCCAGGGTGACGGCGGCTCCATCATCAGCATTGCCAGCACCGCCGCGATCAAGCCCAGGCCTGCATACGTTCCTTACGCAGCCGCCAAGGCGGGCCTCATCGCCCTCTCCGAGGGGCTGGCCCGTACCTTCGGGCCGAGCGTCCGGGTTAACGTCGTCATGGCCGGACCTTTCGCCACCGACATCACTGCGGGCTGGGACTGGGATGCGTTCAACGCCAAGGTGAGAGAGTTTGCGCTCGGGCGGATCGGCCAGCCGACAGAAATCGTCGGCGCGGTGCTGTACCTTGCCAGCGATCTGTCGAGCTACACCACCGGCGCCCTGATCCGGGTCGATGGCGGCGAGCCGTGACGACGCCAGGGCTGACTGATGTCGCACCAGTCCGGCCGGGCGAGGAACTGGACTGGGCGAGCATTGCCGCGTTCCTGCGGGAGCGACTGCCGGGACTAGACGGCGAGTTGTCGGTGCTGCAGTTCCCCAACGGCTCGGCTAACCTCACTTACCTGCTCCGGTTCGGCGACGTGCCACTGGTGCTGCGTCGGCCACCCTTCGGCCGGATCGCGCCAGGCGCGCACGACATGGCCAGGGAGCACAGGGTGTTGTCGCGACTCTGGCAGGCATTTCCGCCGGCGCCACGAGCTTTGGTGCTCTGCGAGGACGAGGGCATCGCCGGCGCGAAGTTCTTCATCATGCAGTACCGCGCTGGCGTCGTCATCTGGGACTCCATCCCGGCGTCGATGCGCTGCCACGCCGACGCCGCCCGGCGAGTCGGCTTCGCCGTCGTCCGTGCGCTCGCCAACCTGCATCAGGTCGACTACGCGCGCACCGGCCTGGCCGACCTCGGCCGGCCCGACGGCTTCATCGCCCGTCAGCTACGCGGCTGGCGCAGCCGGTGGGAAGCGGTGGCCAGCCCGGCGGCCAACGCCACGATGATCGAGGTCGCTGACGAACTCGACCGGACTATGCCGCCGACGCAGCGAGCCGCGATCCTGCACAACGACCTGAAGCTGGACAACTGCCAGTTCGACCCGGCTGACCCCGACTTCGTGCACTCGGTTTTCGACTGGGACATGGCCACCCTCGGCGATCCGCTGGTGGATGTTGGCATATTGCTGAACTACTGGCCCGACCCGAGCGACTCCCCCGGCGATCGCGGCATGTACCCAGATGGTCAGGAGATGCTCGGCCTCCCCTCACAGGCGGAGATCCTGGCCGTATACGGCGCAGTCACCGGCCTCGAGCTGGCCGACATTCGCTGGTACCAGGCCTTTGCCAGCTGGAAGACGGCAATCGTCCTGCAGCAACTGCACGACCGTTACCTGCGCGGCGAGACATCCGACGAGCGGATGGCAAGCCGAGGCGACCGAGTCGCTGAGTTCGCCGCCAGAGCCCGCCGCCTACTCCAGGGAGCGTAACGTGAGCTGGGATTTTGAGACTGACCCCGATTTCCAGGCACAGCTGGACTGGATGGACGGCTTCGTGCGTAACGACGTGGAGCCGATCGACCACCTGATCGAGCATGGCTTCGACATGTCCGACCCCACGCGCCAGCGGCTGATTCCGCCCCGACAGCGCCAGGTGCAGGAACGAGGGTTGTGGGCCTGCCACCTTGGCCCTAATCTCGGCGGTCCGGGCTACGGCCAGCTGAAGCTCGCGCTGATGAACGAGATACTCGGCCGTTCCCAGTGGGGTCCCATCGTGTTCGGCTGCCACGCACCGGACTCGGGCAACGCCGAGATCCTGGCCCACTACGGCACCCCGGAGCTGAAGAAGCGCTACCTCGAGCCGCTGCTGCGCAACGACATCGTGTCAGCGTTCTCAATGACCGAGCCCGCCGGCGGCTCCGATCCGACCAGCTTCGTGACGTCTGCGGTACTCGACGGAGACGAGTGGGTCATTAACGGTGAGAAGTGGTTCTCCTCGCACGCACGGTTTGCTGCTTTCCTGATCGTGCTTGCCGTCACGGAACCAGATGCGCCGCCGCACCGCCGGATGTCGATGTTCGTGGTCCCCACGGCCACGCGAGGCGTGGAAATCATTCGCAACGTCGGGATGTACGGGCATCGTAACGAGGGCACGCACGCCTACATGCGCTACGCGGACGTACGGATACCGGCTGACCACATACTCGGCGGCCGCGGCGAGGGGTTCGCCGTCGCGCAGACCCGCCTCGGCGGGGGCCGCATCCACCACGCCATGCGCACGGTGGGACTGGTCCGCAAAGCGTTTGACGCAATGTGCGAGCGGGCGCTTTCGCGCCGGACGAAGGGCGAGGAACTGGCCACCAAGCAACTCGTCCAGCAGATGATCGCCGATTCCTGGATACAGCTGGAGCAGTTCCGGCTGCTGGTGCTGCGGACGGCCTGGAAGATCGACCGGTGCAACGACTACAGGCAGGTGCGCGGCGACATCTCCGCGGTGAAGGCGGCGATGCCGCAGGTCCTGCACGACGTAGCGGCGAGAGCGCTGCAGATCCACGGCTCACTGGGCGCCTCGGAGGAGATGCCGTTCGGGGCCATGGTCATGGAATCGTTCCACATGGGCCTGGCCGACGGCGCGACTGAAGTGCACAAGATCACGCTCGCGCGCGAGGTGCTGAAGAACTACAAGGCGACGTCCGGCCTGTTCCCGACGACGCACCTGCCACTCCTGGCGGCGCAAGCTCGCGCGCGTTACCAGGATGTCCTGGCAGAGCTGCAGAGCGAGGAGGTCTGATCTGATGCAGACTGCGGACACCACAGACCTCGGGCCCGGGTCGCGCTGGCGGAGCGCGGTATGCGAGTCCGAAGTCATCGTCGTGCGGGCACCCGCGGCGCCGGTGCTGCTGTGCATCGGCGGTGCTCCCGTCCTCGCGGCCGGTAGCAACCCGCTGGCAGGCGGCGCGCCGGACAGCGAACTGGCTGAGGGGACCTTGCTGGGCAAGCGGTATGCCGACAAAGTGTCCGGGCTGGAGCTGCTGTGCACCAGATCCGGCGCGGGTACGATCACGGTGGCAGGGCGGCGCGCCACGATTATGGCACCGAGAAAACTGCCCGCCTCCGACTAGCACCGGCCATGAACATCGCATTGCTGCTGGAAATGGCAGCCGACGGAGCCGGCGACCGGGTCGCCCTGGGCCCGCAGTCCGGCGGGACTAGCTATGCCGAACTGCTGCGCCTGGCGAGGAACACTGCCGGCTGGCTGGCATCACAGAAAGGTGAGCGCGCGGCGCTGCTGGACGGCAATTCGCCGGCCGTGCCGCTGCTGCTTTTCGGTGCTGCAATGGCCGGTGGCCAGTTCGCCCCGGTGAGCTACCGGCTTCCCGCCGGGCAACTCCGCGCCGTGCTCAAGCGACTGGCCCCTGGCGTGCTCGTTCCCGGTATGAACGTGGTCTTGCCAGAGCCGCTGCCCGACGGGCTCACGGTATGGCGCCGCACGGAGTTCCTTGCCGCTGCCAGTCAGCCACTTGGCGGCGGCACGCTGAGCCAGGCAGATCCGGATGACGTGGCCGTCCTACTATTCACGAGCGGAACGAGCGGGGAGCCAAAGGCCGCCCTGCTGCGCCACCGTCAGCTAGTTTCCTACATCATCGGGAGCGTCGAGTTCCTCGCCGCCGATCCTGATGAGGCCGCGCTGGTAAGCGTGCCGCCATACCACATCGCCGGAATCAGCGCGATCCTCAGCTGCGTGTACGCGGGCCGCCGGATCGTTCAGCTCGAGGCATTCGATCCGCAAAGCTGGGTGCGGCTGGTGAACGACGAGCATGTCACCCATGCCATGGTCGTTCCCACTATGCTCACCCGGATCGTCGACTACCTCGTCACCAGCGGGGAAAAAGTCACCTCCTTGCGCCACCTGTCGTACGGGGGTGGTCAGATGCCCAGGCATACCATCGAGACAGCTCTCGGGCTCCTGCCCCACGTCGATTTTGCCAATGCCTACGGGCTGACTGAGACGAGCTCAACCGTCGCGGTGCTGGAGCCTGCCGATCACCGCAGGTTCGCATCCAGTGACGATCCGAATGAGCGCCGGAGGCTGGCCTCGGTGGGCCGACCCCTCCCGACCGTGCAGATCGAGATCCGTGGACCGGACGGGGCACCTGTGTTGCCCGGTGTTTCCGGCGAAGTCTTCGTACGCGGCGAGCAGGTGGCGGGCGAGTACAGCGACGGGAGCCGTCGGGACGGCGATGGCTGGTTCGCCACTCGGGATGCCGGCTACCTCGATGAGGCAGGCTACCTCTTCTTGCACGGCCGGCTGGATGACGTCATCGTCCGCGGCGGGGAGAATCTCTCCCCCGGCGAGATCGAGGACGTGCTGCTTGCTCACCCCGCCGTTCGCGACGTCGCCGTCATCGGCCTGCCCGACGCTGAGTGGGGCGAGCAGGTGGTCGCTGTGGTCGTGCCCGCCGATGGTGCTGGCTCGGACGGTGCCGCGCTGAAGCAATGGGCTCGTGAGCGGCTGCGGAGCTCCCGAACACCGTCGCGGGTGGAGTTCGTCGATGCACTTCCTTATAACGAGACCGGCAAGGTGCTCCGGCGTAGGCTACGCGATCAGTTCCGCGGTGCGAGCTGACGTGCTACCCGGATCGCTCGCTGCTTCCATGAGCCTGACGACCGATGCGCGGGGCTTCCGCGAGTTGCTCAGCGATCCGGCCGCCGCGGAATCCGTGTCGGCGGCGGCGGGCTGTCCGCTCGTGGTCGTGGAAGTCGCGGATGGGTCTGGGGGCGCGGGTTTGGCGGGGCTCGACATGACCGCCTTGCCGGTGGTCGTGCTCGGAGTGGTACGGGACTCTGGCTGCTTGCCGCCCGCCGCGTATGCGGCGTGCGATGTGCTGCTCACCGAGGACGATGCGGCCGACCGCCCGTTTACCGCGCCGCCCGGCGGGCTGCAGGCGGGGCTGGACACGCTGATCGCTGCTATCTCGGCGAATCCGGTCGCGGCCGCGACCTTGGCGCTGCTGCTTCGCAGTACGGCCGGCCTGAGCGTTCCGGCCGCGCTGGTGGCGGAGTCGGCGGCCTATTCGGCACTGCAGGACGGTGCGGAGTTCCGGCGCTGGCGAGCGGGACGGCCGCCCCAGCCGCCCGAGGCTGGGATTGAGCGGATCCGGCTCGAGCGGTCCGGGACGGACCTGCGCATCGCCCTAGCCCGTCCGGCCAGGCGCAATGCCGTCGACTGGCGGATGCGCGACGCCCTGGCCGGGGCTCTGGCTGATGCCGTACGCGAGCCGTGCCTGCGGGTCGAGCTGGCCGGTGACGGCCCGGATTTCTGCTCGGGCGGCGACCTGGACGAGTTCGGCAGCCGTCCCGATCCGGCGTGCGCGCACATCGTCCGGCTCGCGCGCAGTCCCGCTCTGCTGTTGCACCGGATAGCGGACAGGACTACGGCCCGGCTGCACGGTTCGTGCCTCGGCGCGGGGATCGAGTTGCCGGCATTCGCCGACCGCATTGTCGCGGCAGATGACACCCGGATTGCGCTGCCGGAGCTTGGCCTGGGCCTGATTCCCGGCGCCGGCGGCACGGTCAGCCTGACCAGACGTATTGGCCGGTGGCGGACAGCTTTCCTTGCGTTGAGCGGGACGTGCCTGACCGCGGCCGACGCGCTGGGATGGGGGCTCGTCGACGCGGTAGAGCCTTCCGGCTCGGTGGAGCCTTCCGGCTCGGTGGAGCGACCGGACGCCGGGCCATGACGTCAGCCACGATCGCCGCCGCCTGCTCGCCCAACGTGCAGGCCGGGCGAGACCAGCTCGCCGCCATGCTGGCAGGAGCCGGACTGTCGGTGCCCGCGTGTGCCGTCAGCGCGGCGGATGATTGCGCGGACGATAGGGCCGAGTGCGCTGTGGTTGCCTGGGCGCAGTCCGGGCTCATGAGCCTGACCGGCACCCTCGATGGCCCTCCGCTGGCGCCCTCTGCGCCAGTGCTCACCAAGGCCGGCCTGCTCGCCGATGCGATCGCGACGCTGACCTCGAAGCGGGCGCGGCCAGTCCGACTCGACGTTCCCGCTCTGCTCACGGGCCGGGCTTCGCTGCGCGGCTGGCAGCGACAGGGCGGTGTCTCAGCTAACGGGCGCTGCCGATTGCTGCGCTGCGCCGACCGCTGGGTCGCGGTGAACCTGTCTCGGCCCTGTGACGTCGCGAGCATTTCAGCCGTCATCGGCAGAGAGCTGCGGGACGACGTGTGGGCCGAGCTCGCCGCGGATGCCGCAGGGCGGACCGCTGCCGAACTCGCAGCGGCCGCGCAACTGGTTGGGATCCCGGCCGCGGTCGTGGGTGCGGCCCAGTCGTTGCGCGCTGTCCGGTTTACCCGCCTAGGCGAACCGGGTTTCGCGCCGCCGTTCGTACTCGACCTGTCGGCCATGTGGGCCGGTCCGCTGTGCGCCTGCATCCTGCACCAGGCAGGGTGGCGCGTGCTCAAGGTGGAGGATTCACGCCGGCCCGATGGTGCGCGGTCAGGCCCGGCTGCCTTCTACGCCAGCCTGCATGCAGGCATTCCTGCTATCCGGCTCGATTTCGGCAGTGCCGCGGGCCGCGCCGAGCTGCGGCGACTGGCGGCCCAGGCTGGCGTCGTACTAGAAAGCAGCCGACCTCGGGCGCTGCGCCAGCTTGGCCTGGTCGCTGAGGACTGGCTGGCCGAAAGGGCCGGTCGAATCTGGGTGTCGGTGACCGGCTACGGCCGCGATGATCCAGCGCAGCGGGTTGCGTTCGGCGACGACGCCGCGGCCGCTGGCGGGCTGGTTGCGTGGGCTGCCGGCGATACACCTGCTTTCTGCGGCGATGCGATCGCAGACCCGCTGACCGGAATCATGGCCGGGCTTTGCGGGCTTGCGGCCAGCGCCGAAGGCGGCGGCTTGCTCGTGGACGTGGCGCTGGCGGGAGTGTGCGCTGAACTCGCCCGGCAACCGGACGGCGAGCAGGCCGCGCACGCGGTCACGAAGGACGGAGGCCGGTGGCTGGTCCGGCACGGCGCGCAGACGGCGGAGGTCCGCCAGTGCTGAGCGTGCAGCCGCGGGCTGTTCTGGTGCAGAACGCCGAAGTTGGTGGTCACCCCGGTCTGGACGTGCGGGTCGGGCCGGAGCGGATCGAGGAAGTTGGCCGCAGGCTGACACGCCAGCCGGGCGAGGAGGTGATTGACGCCGCCGGCGGTGCGGTCATTCCCGGGCTTCACGATCACCACGTTCACCTGCGCGCTGCTGTGGCGGCGCGGAGGTCGGTTGACACGGCGCAGGTCCCCGATGCCGCTGCCTTCGATCGGACCATCGTCGATGCTGCCGCGTGCGTCATCGCGGGGCAGTGGGTGCGCGCGATCGGCTGGGATGAGCTCCGGGCCGGGCCGCTGGACCGGCGGCGGCTTGACGCGCTTACCGGTCAGGTCCCAACCCGCGTGCAGCACCGCAGCGGCGCCATGTGGGTCTTGAACTCGGCCGCGCTTTGCGCCCTCGACGCCGAGCGGTGCGACCTTGACGGTTTGGAGCGCGACGCCGACGGCGGGCTGACCGGCAGGCTGCTGCGGATGGATGCCTGGCTTGCCGACCGAATGGCCAGCATAGGCGCCGGCCAAGACCGAGCAACCCTAGCCGCCGGACTAGCGGAATTCGCTGCCTCATGCAGCCAGTTCGGCATCACTGGCTTCACCGACGCCACCCCCGATCGTGACCTGGCCGACGCACAGGAGCTAGCTGCAATGTCGGAGGCCGGCGTATTCCCCCAGCGGCTGACACTGATGGCGCCAGCCGGTCTGCGGATGCAGTGCGCTAGCCGTGTCGCTCTCGGCCCGGTGAAGCTGCTCCTCGATGACGAGACATTGCCCACTGCGCAGTTTCTCGCCAGCGAGATCTCCCGTGCGCACTCCGACGGTCGCGGTGCTGCCGTGCACTGCGTCACCGCCGAGCAGCTCGTGGTGGCCGTTGCCGCGTTCGAGAAGGCCGGTCCTGCGCCGGCAGACACGGCTGACCGGATCGAGCATGCTGGAGTAGTGCCGCCGGGTTACGCCGAGCGACTTGCCTGCCGCGGTCTCGCAGTTGTTACGCAGCCGGGGTTCGTATGGCAGCGCGGCGACCAATACGCACTCCACGTCCCGGCGACAGAGCAGGCGTGGTTGTATCCATGCGCCAGCCTCGTGCAGGCCGGCGTGTCCGTGGCGGGCAGCTCGGACGTTCCGTTCGGCCCGGCCAGCCCGTGGCTGGCCATCGCTGCGGCTGTCTCCCGGCGTACCCCGTCGGGAACCGTCCTCGGCGCGGACGAGCGAGTGAACGCCGCCCAAGCCCTGCGCCTCTACCTGGCGGCGCCTGATGACATCCGGCGCACGCGGGCGATCTTGCCCGGCGAGCCAGGCGATGTTTGTGTCCTGCGCGCGCCGCTGCGGACCGTGCTAGCCGATCCACTCAGCGCCGACGTGGCGGCCACGATTGTGGGCGGCGAGCTCGCGAGTTAGACAACAGTCGTCTGCACAGCAGTCGGCGCCGCGTTCCCGACTGCTGACGGCGGCTGACGATCGTTTGCATGCCTGCCAAAAAACCAATGGCACGCCAATCGTCGACCCTGTGCTTGCACATAGGTCCACTACCGGAGCACCCTGATCGCGGGATCTCTGACATCGTCAAGCAACAGCCGGAGGTCCGGCGTCCGCGGCCAAGTCAAGGTCATGCGGCCACAGGATGCGGAACTACCTCCAGCGCCAGAAGCATTCATCCTTAGATCTGAGCCTGCGTCCGACGTGGAAGCCTTAGCTTTCCCGCAAGCGCATTCCAGGTACCCAGGAATCTTCTTTTAGCATGGTTTGCTTCCACGGATTGCCTTACGCCCGCCGAATAGTATCGTTTGCCGGCCTTGCCGCCGCAGCCGCTCGCGTTGTCTCTGCGAGACCAGTTCAAGAAGTCCCGATCCGCGCGTAATGAGTACTGGATGGCAGAAATGAGGTTCGATTTCATTGCTGCCCCGCCCAAGATCGCGCTCACATCGAGCGTCTTAGCCTGTCGGAGCTCGCGGGTGCGCTCACTCACTACTGCATGCAGCGCGGCGCTCCCCGCCTTAGGGTCACATCTACCTACTGCACTTACGCCTATCTGAAGAACCGATCGACTGTGCGAGCTTTCCGAGAGGATACGATTCACGGAACTAGCCTGATCCGCAGCAGCCGGACTCAAGATCGAGCCCGAAGCTTGGGTTTGGCTTGCATTGTTATGCAGGGCCATCAAACCAAGTGTCAGGACGGCGACTGCCATCGCAGCTGCCGCAGCCATGATGATCCCTTTCGTACGGGCTGAAGCGCGATGACCTGATGCGGACGGAATGGGAGACTTCGGAGGCGTCACGACCGACGACGGCCGAATCGCAGATACTGGCGGGACGATCGGCTGAGCACGATGTGTCTGGATGGCCGACAGACCTGAGGTTGCCGACTGACTCACATCAACATTGCTCGAGTGCGCCTTCGCAGCCGCAGCAATTGCCTTTCTGACGGGCTTAACCCAACTTGCCGCAGCTACACGTCCGTCGGGGCTGTGCGAAAGTGCATTCGTCGCCAGGCGTCTCAGCGTCGAGTCCAGGCGCTCAGCATCGTCGGGATGACGTGTGATCTGGTCGCCGGCAAACAGCCTTACGGCCAACAGGCCGAGTTTATAAAGATCGCTTGCTACGGTTCCTGATCGCTCGCCAGCGGGCACCTCCCAGGCCGGCGTCTCGACTAGTGAGACCGCCGATCTCCCACGGGTGATCATGGAGTCGCAGTCAAGAAAGAAGCACCGAGAGTTGCCGCTTAACCGAAAGAGCAGATTCTTAGCAGAGAAATCACCAACGATGAGTCCGTGATCATGGAAGAATTGTACGGTCTCGCATACGTCGAGAAGGAACTCTAGCCGAAGGCGATCGGTCACCGACAGCCCTCTGGCCGCCAATACTACATCGCTCTGCAGAAGATGCTGCACTTCGCCAAGCGCGCGGTCCGCGCCCATTGAAAAGTTCATATGATGAAAGAATTGATCAGGGACCTCGATCATAGTGAAGCCAATAACTCTGCCGCGGTCTCTGACTAGGCTCAGCGGCAGCGCAGTTCGGCTAACCAGCTTCTTTCGATCGGCAGACGGCAGACGATCCCTTAGCAGAGCAAGATTCTCAAGGGCCGAGACGTCGAAGCTCTGAAGCGCTTCCGACTTGTACTGTTTATAAACGAGTTGGACTTTTGAACCGTCCGAAGCTTGCTGAGCCGACTGAACGCGAAAAATCTGGCCCTGCCCACCGTCGGATATCGGCAGAAGAGCGCCAAGTCGGGCTTTCTCCACGACAGCAAGTCCGGTCATGACGGGGACGTGGGCCAGATGGCGATCAGGGTGCGGTCGTCGTCGTAATTCTCACGCGAGAAGTCCAGCAGGCGCGCAAAAGCAAGCGGGTCCGGCGGTCGGACTAGTGCGCGAGCAAACAAGCGGCCAACTTGCCCGCGACCAGACCCTAGCGGATCTCCGAAACCATCCGATCCAATCAAGAGCACGTCAGCCGGTGACAGCAGAACTCGGCTGACTGCGGGGGCATGAGGCGACAACTGGGGTAGCGGAAAAGACACTGAGGAATCGGCGATCTCTTCAGCGTCTCCGAGCTTTTGGTTCATAACCGGAGTGATCCGGCCCCCGCGAAGCATCCAGGCACCGGAGTCTCCAGCGCCGACCAGATAAGCTGTCGCCAACCCGTCGCCATGTGGCACTATGGCTGCCGCGACCAATGTGGTGGCAAGCTGACGGCTTGCCTCATCGACGCTCGCCGCAGACCCTTTAAGGCTGCTGTTCGCGTAATCGACCAAGGCCATCGCGGCCGTTGTAAGAAGGTCCTCCCACGATAGCTTCGCCACAGGGACGCCGACGTCCAGTTGCCCTTTCAGCCAATCTACTGCTCTAAAGCACGCCCACGTCGCACCAATATGAGACAGCGGAGCGGAGGCGAGTCCGTCTGCGACCGCTGCCAGAAGCACCCCGGTACTGTCGTGGACAGCAACGGCCACGTCGTCTTGGCGTGGTGTGCCATCCCAGCGGTGGAGGTAGCCCCGTAGCGATGCACAGCGCATGAGGAAATAGCTGGTCGCCCAGCCGTCAACAACGGCGTCTGGGCGGTACACGTCATACGCTGACGGGCGCACTGGTCGCGGCTCGAACCTCAAAATTGGCTGACCAATAACTATGGGACCAGCCGGAATTATGTAGCTCCCAGGATCATCCTCGGGGCCATGATCCGCCGCAGGCGCGCTCAAGTCGACCGGCGCAGCCAAGTCCTGATCGCGACCAGGCAGAGCTGTATCCGCGAGACCAGACACAAGGCCATCGGCGGGATCCGCTGTCGCCGCGAGGTCCTTATCTTCTGCCTTAGCGTCGTGACCTGCCGCACGCGCTTCAGGCCGCCTGTCATGGCGATCGGGAGGGGGGTTGTTATCCAAGTTATCCACCTCGGGTTAGCGTCACCAAACTGTCAGTCGCGCGACAGCTGATCCCAGCTCGTGTGCGCCTCTATTCGTCGAGATCGGGAATTACATCCGCAGCTACGCGCAGGACGCTGGGGTCGGGCTGCGGCACGACGATAGTTGAGCCACCCGCGGAGAGCGCCGATCCTGATTTAACAACGCTCTGGACAAAAACGCGAATAAACTCCGCAATGACCCTTCCCATGTCGACGCCGGGAACAGCCAGCAGAGCAAACTCGGGTTTGGTCGCTATCTTACTAATTGTGGCGGCGTCAGCGGCGCCAATACCAAAGGCGATAATAGTTGGATAAGCCTTCAGTATTTCTGGATCGCGTAGTCGCCAAACGAGGCTCTCCCATCCAGGACCATCTGTAGGCTGCCCGTCGGTTAGAAAGAACACGACCGGGCGATGGATCCTATAGCCTTGCGCTCTCAATTTCTTCTGGTCGGATGGAATGCGATCGAGGAGATCTCGGAACGCCGAATCGTACGACGTACCGGTAGGTCTTGTCACGAGAGTCGGGGTTCTCGTCATTTCTCTTATGTCGGCCATTTCCATTCGAGTCTCGACGCTGCCCGAGAACCCGGTGATAGAAAGCCTCACCTTAGATGCAGCCAGCGGCTCGCGTTCGAGCGCATCACGCAATGAAGCGATGCCATCATTAAGCTCGCCAATGTTTGCTTCCATGGACAACGATTCGTCGGCGACGAAATAGACCGGCAGAAGTATGCCGCGTTCTTCTTCCACAGCTAGAGGCCCCTCTGAGGATCTTGAACATTGATAGGTGCGATTCGAAGCGGTGTCCATATGACGCGACATGCTGCCAAAAGGTTCACGTGCCGTTCCCGGGTCGTTGCCGGGGACCTTCGGGCCCCACCGATCACCAACTCGCGGGAATGGCCCGCTACCGAGATCTCCATCCCACGAGATGCCGCAGCGGGTCGGTGGCAGCTGCCTGCCCGAGGCTGATTCCAGGCGTCGACGGCAGGTAGAACTGCACCCAGGCGCTGGCCGCCAGGCGGCCGACCGCCCGTGAACGCGATCGAGGCATATTGCGAGCCTGCAATCGGTGTGTTGGGTCAGCGATGAGGCTTCCGCGGCCCTGCCGCCGACGGTTCCGGAGGACGTGCCCTATGGCGTTGGGACTAGCAGGGTCTTCATCAACTCGCCAGACGCGAGTCGAGAGTGGCAGCGGCCAGGCTTCGGTCACTAACGCGGCGTAGACCACGCGATCCGCCTCGGCGGGTGGGTGCATTCCGCGACTGACAGCCGATCCATTGGGCAAGCTTGACGCGCCAAGGCAGTTCCTTGTGAAGATCTGCACGTCATGCGTCATCGTGCGGGCAGCCACTTGGCCGCTGAACATGCACTAGCTTATTAACTCGCCGTTGCCTTCTACGCTGTTGCCAGGTGCCAGATCGATCTTGGTGGAGTCGAGGTGAGCTTTGCGCCGCAACCGGATGCTGGTCGCCGGCCTGGTTACGGTGGCGCTCGCTGTTCTGACAATCCTGCTCGCCATTCCAGTCAGTGTCGTGACCGGCTACATTCCCGCATCTGTAACGGCGCACAAGCTCGTCTGGATCGTGATATTCGTGGCCGCGGTAATCGCAGCGGCGGCAATGACATGGTGGATATGGCGCATGGCACCAACAAGGGAGGCGCCCGCGTCGCAGCCGGAATCTGATCCGTCTCCGGTTGTCGTTGGGGAGATTCCGAGGCAACCACTCGCGTTCGTTGCCCGCACCACAGTCGACCGTCTTGCTGAGGCAGCAAGACCGGGTCGGGTTGCGGTGCTTTGCGCGGTGACTGGGCTGCGGGGCGTGGGCAAGACGCAGGTCGCCGCAGCGTATGCACGCTCCTGCGTCGAGGCCGGATTGGGTCTGGTCGGCTGGGTGAACGCCGAATCCACGGATGTGCTACTAGCCGGACTGGCCCGAGTCGCTGACGCGGTCGGTGTGGCTGACCCCGAGGGCGACTCGGCCGAATCGGTCAGGCGACTTCGAGAGCACCTCAACACACGTACGGCGCCGGGCTTGCTGGTCTTTGATAACGCCACCGACCCTGATGGGCTGCGCCCGCTGCTGCCCGCCGCTGGCAGCACGCAAATCGTGGTTACAAGTACCGACCGAGCGTTCGCCGAGATGGGCTTGCCGGTCGATGTCTCGGTGTTCACGCGTGCAGAATCGGTGGGTTATCTGGCCGAGCGCACAGGCCTGGCCGATGAAATCGGCGCAGACGCAAGCGCAGAGGAATTGGGGGATCTGCCGCTCGCTTTGGCGCAGGCTGCATCGACCATGGTCCGCAGACGCTGGACGTTCGCCACCTACCTAAGCGAACTAGGGAGGGTGCCGGTCGAGGCGTTGCTCGGCCGCGTTCCCGGCGGGGACTACCCTCGATCCGTCGCAGCGGCGCTGCTGTTGTCAGTGCAGACTGTCGAGGAGGCCGACCAATCCCGGCTGACCGGCCTGGTACTGCGCGTCGTGGCGGTGTTGTCCCCCGATGGGGTGCGTCGCGGCCTGCTTGACGAGCTGAGGACAGGCGTCGGCAGTGGAATCAGAGACATAGATGTCGCCGTGGAAAGGTGCGTAGCAGGCTCGCTGCTCACGTGGTCTGTCGCTGGGGACGCTGTGATCATGCATCGGCTACTGGGGCGGGTGCTGCGCGAGCGGGACCAGGCTGCGGGCTGCTGGCAGGAAACCGTGCAGGCCGCGCTGAACGTCCTAGACGCTTTGCTGTTTCCCGAGGACCACGCGTGGGCACGCCGGGCCGAAGGAGCTGAGCTTGCAATCCAGATCGATGCAGTGTGGAACGAGTACATTGAAGGCGGCGCGGAAGAGGCGCCACAAGCCGAGCGACTTCTGCGGCAACGGTCCTGGGCGGTGCGGCAGCTACGAGTCGCAGCCGACCTTGGCCGCTCTATCACCTTCGGGAGGAGGGTTCTGGCCGACTCTCTTCGTGTGCTAGGCCCTGACAACCCGCAAACCCTTGCGTCACAGCACGAGCTCGGTGTCGCCCTTCGGGCGGCTGGGCGGCTCGACGAGGCCACCCCACTGCTTGAACAGAACTTCGCTGAGCGCCTCCGGGTCCTCGGCCCAGACGACCCGCAGACCCTGGAGTCCAGGCGCAGCCTGGCCATCGCCTATCGGTCGGCTGGCCTGCAGCGGAAGGCGATCGCGCTTCTTGAGGAGGACCTAGCCGACCGCATCCGGGTGCTAGGCACCGACGATCCGCAGACCTTCACATCGCAAAACAGTCTGGCTTTCGCCTACCGTCAAGCAGGCCGACTGTCCGAGGCAATCGCACTCTTTAAGCAGACTCTCGCCGACCGCCTCCGCGTGCTCGGCCCCGACGACCCGGAAACTCTAATGTCGCAGAACGACCTCGCCGATGCCTACCGGGAGGCGGGCCGACTCGACGAGGCAATCCCGCTCCTCAAGCAGACTCTCGCGGACCGCCTCCGCGTGCTCGGCCCCGACCACCCGCAAACCCTGACGTCACGTAACGACCTCGCTTTCGCCTACCGGGAAGCGGGCCGACTCGACGAAGCCATCGTCCTGTATGAGCAGAACCTTGCCGAACGCGACCGGATGCTCGGCCCCGACCACCCAGCAACTCTGATGTCACGAAACAACCTCGCTTTCGCCTACCGGGAAGCGGGCCGACTCGACGAAGCCATCGCGCTGTATGAGCAGAACCTTGCCGAACGCGACCGGATGCTCGGCCCCGACCACCCAGCAACTCTGAGATCGCGAAACAATCTCGCGTTCGCCTACATGGCCGCTGGACGGCTGAACGAGGCCACCCCACTCCTTGAGCAGAACCTTGCCGACCGCCTACGCGTGCTTGGCGCCGACCACCCCCGAACCCTAACGTCGCGGAAGAACCTCGGCATCGCCTACCTGGCTGCAGGACAGCCAGGCGAGGCGATCACCTTGTTGGAGCAGACCCTGGCTGACTGCCTCCGGGTGCTAGGCCCTGACCACCCGCAAACGCTAACGTCACGCGGCACCCTGGCTGACGCCTACCGGAAAACAGGTCGGCCTGACGAGGCCATCCAGCTGTACGAGCAGAACCTCGCCGACCGGCTCCGGGTGCTAGGCCCGGACAACCCGCAAACCCTAACCTCACGCAGCACCCTGGCTAAGGCTTACCGCGAGGCCGACGGCGGCCACTCGCCAGATCGAACGCCAAGTGGCTAGATTCCTCACTACCGCCTCACCGGGCGCCGCCGGGTCTGTCTTGTCATCGCGGTTGTTACACACCAAGCGCCGGCTCGCACCGTCAAAGTGGCCGAAGACGATCACTGCAAACATGGGGCGATCTCCCTCGTCTGACTTGCCAATCGCAGAAGGGCTTACGTCGGCGGTGCGCACGGCCGACGCAATGGATTCGAGGGCTCTGTCCGAGGTTGTCCGACCATTACCGGGTCGGCTTGGCGGCGCACTGGCCGAAGCAATTACCGTGGTCTGCGGATCTAACGTCGCGGAGCCCGCAAGATCCGGACTTCCCACTCTAACCGGATACACCAATGGAATGGATCGTCATGGCTGCATACGAGGAGCGACTTGAAGGTACGTGTGCGTGTGTCAGCGCAGGCAGATCAAAGTGCGCGTGGTGTAAGGAGGCCGAGGCAATGGGAAGGCCCCCGTCGCGCCACAGCTGTCAATGGGGAAATTGCTCCTGAACACGGCTGCAGGCTGGCCTGGGCTGCCGCGCACTTGTTGCCGGCTAAGTGAAAAGTAGTTGAGGGCTGAACCGTATTGGCTGAGCCCAGTCCGGCACGCATTGGCACATGACCCGGATTTCGTCCTAGTAGAACAAACAGCTGCATAGTGTTTTGGGGGACTCATGGCCTTTTTTGTTATCTTTATCATCCTGATTGGGGCCTTCGCGGCCTGGCAGCTCGTCCAGAGCAGGAGAGCTGTCGCGACCACCACCGTCCTCACCCGTTACACCGAGCAGGAGGCCATCCAGAAGATCCAGAGCGCGTTCTCTGGCGGCACAAAGTCGCTGCTCTGGACCGACGGACGCGGGCCTGGCAGGATCAACAAGCGCCGCCGCGCTGGCACCTTGCGGGGCGTCAAGCAGAGCATCACCATGTCGATTGACATCACCCCGCAGCCAAGCGGCCTGCTGCGCGTCGACATGTGGGCCTCGGAGTGGGCGTCGTACCTCGGCATCTTCGTCAACTTCGCTGGCGCAGTCGTTTCGCGGAAGAGCGCGATCTGCAAGGTGCTGGTCGAGCCGGACACAGCCCAACTCGCCGACAAGCTTTACGACAGCCACACCGCTGGCTCCGCCGTCGACACCGGATCCGCGCAGTCCGCTGAACCTGGCGCTCCGCACCCCAGCCCGTAGCCGTAGACCAGTCTCTGGTGCCAACCTCTTCTGGCTGAAAGCATCCGCGATGAGTCTCGACAGAGCCGCGACACTCGTGCCTCCAGAAGGGGTCGGCGCAGGGTTCGGCAATACCTGGTCGCCGGGCGTCCGTCTGCGACGGTGTCCAGCTTGGCGGAGCCTTATCGCGGTGCAACGTGGGAGCCAAGGTGGACAGCCGCAAAGCGATGCTGACCGGCATCACGCGCCAGCTGCCAACGGACCGCGCCTGCTCGAGATCACCGACGTCACATTCGAAACAGCCGTCGGGATGGCGGGATTCGAACCGCGGCCTCCTGCTCCCAAAAGAGCCCAATGCAGTCTGCCGGCGTAGCTCGGCTTCGGCCGAAGTGCCATCTACCTGCAACAATGCTCCGCAGACGTGGCTCGGCGGAGCCTAACCACTGCGTATGATGGCTCCCACTTTGGCCCCCATGAGATAAGCTGATCGAACGGTTATTCGCACTGTGCTTATAATAGTTACGTGCTTATAGATGTCGTCCGATCACTGCGCGACGCTGGCGTCGCCGTGAAACAGCTGAAAGCGCCACGGTCCCGCGGCGCAGGCCCTGACGCGCTCCTGGCCATCGAAGTCAACCACGTCCGGGCGCGGTTCGCCGCCACGGCGAGATCCCGCGCGCCGTATCCGGGCGAGCTCCACAGCATGGACAGCAAGCGGACAATGCTCCAGGCGCACGGCGTTCCGCTGCTGGTCGTCCCGTTCGTTTCTGAGCCAGCGGGCGCCGCGCTGACTCAGGCTGGCTGGTCGTGGGGTGACGAGCACGGGGACCTCGACCTGCGCGCGCCTGGGCTCGTGTTGCGGCAGCGCAAGGTGAGCTCTCCCCCGGCGGTCAGGCGAAAGACGCTGCCATACGGGTCGGGCAGCAATGCCATCATCCGCGCGCTCATCGGCGCTCACCAGGATGGCGATGCCGGCATCGGCGCGACGGCCCTGGCTACGAGGGCAGGCGTGTCGCAGCCCAGGGCTTCGCAGGTATTCCGCCAGCTGCATGGACTAGGACTTGTCGATAGCGCGGGCCACGGGCACTGGCAGCCGCGCCGCGAAGAACTGCTCGACCGCTTTCTCGCTGAGTACCCAGGGCCGGGTGGGTCAGAGCACTACTTCTACAGCCTCGACGCGCCCGCCGAGCTTGCTGCGCGCCTAGCCCGTAAGCGGCCGCGGCGGCACGACTTCGCGGTGTCCGCTGACGTCGGGCCAGACCTCATCCGGCCCTGGCGCCGCCCCAGCACGCTCATCCTGTACACCGGCACGGCATTCGATGACGCTCACCTCGACAGCGTCGACGCCGCAGGGATCAACGATGCCAACGTCATCGTCAGGATGCCCGCCGACCAGTCCGTCTTCCCCGCCCAAGAGGTAACAGCCGACTTCAAGGGCGCCAGAATCCCGCTTGCTGACCCGGTCCAGATGATCTGGGACCTGCACGACCTCGGCGGTGCTGACCGCGCCGAAGCCGCCAGAAGGCTACGGCAATGGCTGCTCGACCGCTGAACCAAATCTCGCTTGCAGCCGGATCCGTCGCAGACGACCTCGGCTACATAGCCCTCGCCGACATCTCCCGCCTCCTCGATACGGCGACTGACTACCGGATCATCGGCGGGCTCATGGTGACCGTACTCGCCTACCGCTGGGACCTCGGGGCCAGCCTCTACCGGGAAACTCTCGATGCCGACCTCGGCGTGCTGCCAGTCGTCGCCCGCGACCTCGATATCGCCGGCCGCCTCAAGGCGGCCGGATACCGGCAGGTCGCGGGAGACAGGTTCGAGAAGACAATCGGGGACATCCCGGCAGGACTAGCCGGCACCGCGGCGTCCGCGTACAGTGCGGCCATTGACGTGCTCGTCCCGGCCTATACAAGCCGACCACGGCAGAATGTCACGGTGGCCCCAGACCTGGTGACCACCGAAGTCCCTGGCCTGCAGATCGCCCTTGCCAGGCCTCAGGTCGAGCTGACGCTGGACCTGCAACGCCTCAATGGCGACCTGTCGAGCGTCAGACTGCTGTTCCCCGACGAAGCCAGCGCGCTAACCCTCAAGGCCTTCGCAACCACGGTCCGGATAAAGCCCACCGACATCGCTGACGTCTGGCGCTGTCTCGAGATCTGCTTCGCAGCCGGAGTCACAGCCGACGCATTCAGCCGCGGAACAACGGCCCAAGGCGCGGCCATCATCCGCGAGCTATTCCACCGCCAAGCCGACCCCGGCATGCAAGCGCTGATCGATCAGCAGCGCCTGAGCAAGGTTGCCGCAGAGCAGCGATACACCCGTATCCGCGCGCTAATGGCGCGCCTGCTGCCGCCAACCTGAGCAGCGACTTAAGTAGCTCAGCCCGCCCGCTCACGCCGAAGGGAGCGAGATGCTTCACCGCATGCTTGCACGCACCCCCGACCTGCTTGATGCTCCCGCTGGTGAACGTCGTTCATGTCGAAGAGAGCGAAGTGTTAGTGGGGCAGGGTGATCGAGGATCTCCTGGGCGCGCCGCACACCGTCCTGCGCGACAACCGAACCGCGAAGGTGATCGGTCCGGGCCTGTAGTTCAGGACGATGAGGAGTGTCTTGCCGGCGCTCTAGGCGAAGGCGCGAGCCTGGTCAAGGATAAAGATTGTCGTGCGCTGGCCATACCGGTTGAGCAGCATCGCCGTCTGCCGCCCCAAGTCTGAGCTAGTACCCCACTCGAATAGAAAGTCCAGCACTTCGGCGAGTCGCTCTATCCTCGGGCGGTCGAGCTCGCCGATCTTCCCCGGGCTGCTCATAATCGGGATCGCCCGCGAAGACTGCGAGCTGCGTCGCGAGATCGTCGCGGAAATGCTCCACCATCCACTCCTGGTCGCACATCGCGTAGAGCGAGCCGGGCGGCAGGCAGCGGGTACGGCAGCTCGACGAACGAACCGGTATCCAGATCGATTTCGAAGCCGGGCGATGATCAAGCTCGGCGCGCGCGACCTGGCGCAGCTCATCATGTTTGCCTACCAGGCCGGCCTGGTCATCCCGCGCGCCGCTCATCGTCGCGCCGCCGGAGGCGGGTGATCGGGCCTGCCGCCTCAAGCCGGTTCAGAAGCGTGGGAGAGCCTTCGTCGGCGAGTGCGTCCGACAGGCTGATCATCCAATGCAACAAACGCCGCGGCCGCCATCGCCACAGCCGACTGGCCGTGTATCGATAGGTGCCGTCGGATTGCTGCGACTGCGGATCGTGGTCGACACTAGCCCTATGGCCATCGTCTTGACGGTCGCTGATAGCCATGACACTGGATCACAGGTCGAGTCCCTGCCCGGCGTCATGCGGTCTGATCGCTTTTATCTCGTAACAAAGCCGCGACACCTTGCCCAGCCCACGTTCGACGGCGCACTGGAACCGTCCTCGGCGCAACAACTCTCGCGTGGCTGCCATGAGGACTGAGCCCGAGCTCGACGTCGTGGATCCGCTGGCAGCGGGGCGCGAAGCGCTGAGCCGGGGCGAGTGGGAGCAAGCCCTGGCGTATTTCGAGGTCGCTTCCGAACAAAACCACAGTGCCGAGGCGATCGAAGCCCTTGCCATGGCGGCCTGGTGGCTCGACAACGCGCAGTTCGCGATCGAGTCGCGCGAACATGCATACCGCCTCTACCGTGAACGCGGCGCCGCGGCCGCCGCCGCGCGGATGGCCATCTGGCTCGGCTGGGACTCTCTCGCCTTTCGCGGCGAACCGGCTGTCGCGCGCGGCTGGCTGCAACGGGCTCACCGCCTGCTCGAAGGACTCGACCCCGTGCCGGAACACGGCTGGCTTGCCCTGCGCGAAGGCGAATTCGCCTTCCTTCTCGAGAACGACATTGCGGCCACGAAGCGCTTCGCCGAGCAAGCGCGGTCGATCGGGACCGCGCTGGCTGTACCCGACATCGAGTTCTCGGCCCTCGGGCTGGAGGGTCTCGCGCTTGCAAGTCAGGGAAACATCGCCGACGGGATCCGCCTGCTGGACGAGGCCTCGGCGGCGGCCATGGCTGGTGAGATGTCAGAGCTGTGGGCAGCCGGACGTACCTGCTGTTACATGATCACCGCTTGCGAGCGTGTGCGGGATCTCGACCGCGCGCATCAGTGGTCGCAGCGGATGCTTGAGTTCGCTAAGCGCTGGCGGATTCAGGATCTCTTTGCCGTCTGCCGGGCGCACTACGGGGCGATTCTCGTCCTGCGCGGCACATGGGAGGAGGCCGACGCCACATTCGAGGCCGCCCTTCGGGAGCTTCGGGTCAGTCGGCCTGGCATGGCGTTTGAGGCTCTGGTTCGCCGCGCAGACCTTCGGCGGCGCCAGGGACGATTCGAGGAAGCGGCCGAGCTGTTCCGCCAGGTCGAGTTCCACCCCTACGCACAGCTCGGGCTCGCGCACGTCGCACTGGATAGCGGGGACGCAGCCCTTGCGGCTGAGCGTGCGACGAGATTCTTGCGGAAGCTCGGCCCGGAGAGCCGGCTCCAACGCGCGGCCGGACTCGACCTGTACGCTCGCGTGCTCGTCGCACTGGGCGAGACGGAACGAGCGAGGAACACGCACCATGAGCTGCAGGGCGTCGTAACGGAGGTTGGCAGCGATTCGCTGCATGCCTCGGCGCTTGCGGTCGAGGGTATCGTGGCGGAGGCCGAAGGTGACCTCGATACGGCGCGCTCGCGCATCGAGGACGCCATCGACCTGTTCCACCGGTGCGGTGACCCGTTTGAGACGGCGCGGTCGCGGCTCGACCTGGCGCGAGTGCTCGCCGCGCTCGGGCGCGACGACCCAGCGGCCGAACAGGTTCGGGTCGCTCATGAGGCGCTAGCCGAAATGCAAGCGGAGCGTGAAGCCCGGCGTCCGGGTGCCCCCGCAAGCGAACTTGGCGATTCGGCCTCAGCCGAAGCCACCTCGTTGCTGACGCCTCGCGAACTCGACGTTCTCAAGCTCGTCGCACAAGGGCTGAGCAACACGGAAATCGCTCAGCGGCTCGTGCTTAGCGAGCACACGGTGCACCGGCACCTGGCCAACATCCTGCGGAAGCTCGATCTCTCGTCGCGCGCGGCGGCCGCGGCCTGGGGTACGCGCGCGGGCGTGATCTGACCCCGACGGTCTGCGGCGCGGGGTCCTTTTGATCCCGGCTCCGCTCTGAACATGCCCGCGCAACAGGTGTTCCTCGTCCTGACATACCCCGTGTCCTAGCATCAGAGAGGCGAGTGGAAAGGATGGCGAATCGCCCCGGTGATGCGGACTTGTTACCGTCCCCGCCTTCGAAGTCGAGCCATGCGGCAAGCCTGGTAGCCCGTCTCCTCCGTCCTGTACCGGACTGCGCGTCTGACTGTTGCTCGAATTTGCCGGAGGGGTTGCCCCGCTCGGGTTTGGCGGGGCACTTAGGCCCGTGCTCCTGGCGGGCGGTGGCAATTGGTGAACCAGATCTGCGCTGGTAACTTCCGCGGCATGCAGCCATCTCGGCGGCGATTGGCGGCCAGGGGCTGACGCTGCGCGGCAGCGGCTGCTGGCCGGATTGGTAATCGTCATGCTCGTCAGCGCCGTATCAGCCGCGGCCGACGCCGAGCCCCATAATGTTCACGCGTGGCACAATTCGAATTTGAGTCCGAGGCAAAGCTGACGCTGCGCTAGGTAAAGGCGCGGGAGCCATCGAGCACAATCACTGAGCATCGCTGACCGGCCTCAGGCGCCAGCTGCCAACGGGCCGCGTCTGCATTCCAAAACTGACAACACATTCGAAAAATAGCCGTCGGGATGCGGGGATTTGAACCCCGGACCTCCTGCTCCCAAATGAGCCCAATCCGGGCGCCGGGAGGAGCTGGGCGTAGGCCCAGGTGCCATCTACCTGGTACAACGTCCGCCGGAAGTCGCCCGCTGCAGGCTGATCACTGCGTACTTTGGCTCCCGCTTTGGCTCCCACATCAAGACTGCCGGCTGCTCTGTTCGATCTATCGAACAGAGCGCCGGAAACCTAGACGGACAAGCGGTCGACGCGGCTGACTGTGAGCAGATCATCCTCAATGAGGTACACGACACGTTAGGCGCCGACGCGAAGACGGTAATACTCGCCCGCGTGGAAGCCGTCAGCGGGCAGAGGATCTTTGGCTAGCGCGGCGACGACTGCGCCGATAGCACGCAGGCCATCCTGGTCTGCCATGAAGCGGCGCGCCGACGCCCTTGCCATCGGAGACCATTCGATTCTCACGACTCGGCGAGTAGATCGGCCATCGCCTGCTCGTGAGACACCGCTCCGGGCCGGCCAGCCGCCACCCACTCACGATGTGCTGCGAGCGTCGTCTCGATCTCTGCTGACTCAACGACCTCCGCCGGTGCCAAACGCTCTACAGCCTGAAGCCGCTGCAGATCGGCTAGCGGCACGATCGCCGCCGCTTGGCCTCCGAGTTGGATCACCTGGTACGGCTCACCTGCATCCGGTACTACGGGCTGTGCCGTCATGCCAGCAACCATAACGCCATCGGTCGCCGGACGGCGTCGACCACACTGCAAGGCCGTTCACAGCCCGAACTTCGCGCGTGCGCCTTCTGGTATGAACGAGCATTGCCAGGCGATCCACTCGCGTTCCGGGCTGAAATATAAGCGTCTGCTGGGCAGCAACGATGCTCGTTCATGCCGCCGATGGTTTGTCTTGAGTTTGTGGCGGCGGGCGCTGCATTCGCGGCGTGATAGCCGCCCGTGATGTCGGGCAATCACGTCCAGAGCCCCGACAACCACGCTTGCCGCCGGTGCTCCCCCGCGCCCCGGCGGGGTGCCGCGGCGCAGGGAAGCGCGCCGTTCGTGACCGCCGCCATACCGCTCCTTGTGTCGTCGCCTGCTGGGCAGGTGTTCGCAGTCCCTCATCGCTGGTTGCGTATCCGGTCACTGCGTGACGCTGATTTTCGGAACGGGCGATGGCTCGACGGCATTCAGCTGGTACTTAGTCCACTTCGTCCAGAGCGCGTAACTGTAGTTCTCGTGCTCTGCGGGCCGTTTTGCCGCCGAACAGCACACCCTCAAATCGCGGTGTCAACGGTCGTTGGTAAGTCCGGGTGGGCGGCCGGGTGTTGTCCTGGCTGTTGGTCATCAGAAGTCCTGGCTGGTGGCCATCTGGACGTTCTGCGGTCTTGCCGGACCATGAGCGCATTGAAGCTTGGGGCGAACCGCGTATACACGGATCCGCGCCGCGCGCGATGCCGCTGCGCTTGCTCCCGCGGACGGCCGTGCTGCCGTGACCGGGACCTGCCCCTGATCACCCTCGCCGCTGGGACGTTCGATCTGGCGCTGGACCTGCGGAGGCGGTCCGCGCCCATGGGCTGGCGCCGGCCGCGGCGAAATTAGTACACTTTCGGCGTCGGACGCTGGTGTCGGAGCTTCGCCTGTGACAAGGGTGGCAGACCGTAGCGGCGGGCGGGGTGAGCGGGCAGGGAGACAGATGACCGAGCTCATCGTGGGTGCTCATGAATCCGACACGCATCAGAAGGCCCTGCGCATCAACCTTGATCCGCGCTGGTACGGGACGATCGCCGAGATCGGGGCCGGCCAGGAGGTGGTGCGCTGGCTTTTCCGGGTGGGCGGCGCCGCGGGCACCGTTGCGAAGTCGATCTCCGCTTACGACATGGCCGTGAGCGATGCCGAATACGGCAAGGCCGACCGATACGTGTCCGCCGGACGGCTTCAGGGCATGCTCGACACGGAGTTCCAGCTGAACGTGGAGCGACTGGGCCATAAGCGCGGTGACGAAAACTGCTTCTTCGCTTTCGCCGACACGGTCGTGGCGCGCAGCTTCCAGGGCGGCAACGAGTGCCATGGCTGGATGGGCGTGAAGTTCCAGGCCCAGCCGCATGACGAGCCGAGCCAGATCGTGATGCACGTGCGGATGCTCGACATCGAGGCCTGGCTGCAGCAAGAGGCGCTCGGGATAGTCGGGGTGAACCTGCTGTACGGGGCGTTCTTCCAGCACCACGAGCCGGACAAGCTCATCGAGAGCCTCCTCGACCGCCTGACCACTGGCCGCATCGAGATTGACATGATCCAGTTCCGCGGCATCGAGTTCCGCGGCGTGGACAACAGGTTGATGGCGCTCAAGCTCGTGCAGGTCGGGCTGAGCGGCGTGGCGATGTTCGGCCCCGACCGTGAGGTGCTGCAGCCAAGCGAGGTGCTGCGCAAGAAGGCTGTCCTGGTGGAGCGAGGTAGCTTCCGGCCGCCGACGCACGTGAACATCGACATGCTCGAGACGGCAAAGGCCAAGTTCGAAACCGACCCTGCCGTGGCTGGCAAGCCGGTACTGGAACTAACCGAGATCACGATGCGCAACCTGCTCGCCGGAGGACCCCAGGTGGACAGGCGAGACTTCCTGGCCCGCGCGGAACTGCTCGCCGCATGCGGAATGACCGTGCTGATTACCGACTACTTCGACTACTACCGCCTGGCCGCTTACCTCGGCGAACGGACCAGCGAGCGTATTGGCATCGTCATGGGAGTGCCGAGTCTGATCGACCTGTTCGACGAGAAGAACCACGTCCAGCTACACGGCGGAATCCTGGAAAGCTTCGGGCGGCTATTCAAGGACGGCCTGAAGCTGTATGTCTACCCCGTGCAGCCATCGCCAGACGATGAGCTCAAGACCGTCAACGACATCAAGGTCCGCCCGGAGTTGCAGCCGCTTTACGACTATCTTGCCGGGCGGGGCAGTTTCGTGCACCTCGACAACTACCAGCCCGAGTTCCTACCGATCTTCAGCCGCGATGTGCTCCGGCGGATAGCGGCAGACGACGACTCCTGGGAAAGCATGGTCCCCCTGAGGTCGCCGAGCTCATCAAGCGCCGCGCATTCTTCGGCTACGTCAAGCCGGACACCGACTAGCAGCCCATGGCCTCGACGAAGTGCGCCTTGATGGCCGCATAAGAGGCGCTCAGAATTCTGCGGGCCAGCTGCGGAGCATCGTCGCCAATCTGAGACGTCCGCACTCGACCCCTGTTCGCCACGATTCTGCCGTCCGGATATATGTTGCGGTCGATCCGGTCAGCTCCAAAGGCTCGTCCGTAGAAGACGATCGCCTGTGCCGCATCCGGCGCGGTCAGAACCGGCGTGATCATGCTACGAGACTCATCCGCAACGCCGCAGCCGCTCGGGGTCGAGGTCGGCGACGAAGAGGCGCTGCAGCATGTGCCAGTCCTGCGGATGAGCCCTGATTCCCGTCTCGAAGAGGCGCGCGACCTCCTGCATCATCGCCGCCGCCTGCTGCTCCCCGTCTCCTTCGGCAGGCACCGGTATCTCTGCATGGACGTGTGCGCCCCAGTGATCGCCCTCGAACCACAAGATCACGGGCATGAGTGCCGCGCCGGTCTGCACGGCGAGCGCGGCCGCACCGCCCATCATGCGGGCCTTCTCGCCGAAGAACTCCACCTCGATGCCCGCGCCGGTGACATCGCGGTCACAGACCAGGCCGACAGTCTTGCCGGCCCGCAGCCGCTGCGCCAGGATGCCGAACGCGCTGTACGCCCCGCCGCTCGCGGGCAGCACCTCCATGCCGATGCCCTCGCGGAATGCAACGAACCTGTCGTAGACCGACTCTGGCTTCAGCCGCTCCGCCACGACGGTAACCGAGCCTGCCCCTTTCGCGACAAGCCATGCGCCAGCCAGGTCGTAGTTGCCCATGTGAGGCAGTGCGAGGATCACCCCACGGCCGGCCGCGAGGTGTCCGAACGCATCCCGGATATGCCCAGTGTCGTGCATCCCGGCGACCAGCCGGTCCGCCGGCATCACCGGCAGGCGGAATGCCTCGAGCCAGTAGCGCGCGTACGAGCGCATCGCCTGCCTGGACAGCCCGCGCAGCTGGCCACCTGGCGCCTCGCCCCCGATGATCCGGCGTAGGTTGGCCTCTAGCACCCGCACCCCAGGGCCCTGGCGCCGCCACGCGAGGTCGGCGACGAACCTGAACGCATTCCGCGCCCACGACTCGGGCAGACGGCAGACAACCGACCAGCCGAGGCCGTACCCGGCATCGGTCAGCCTGTCCTTCAGCCCTGGCATCGGCACCTCCCGAGTTGGCGGACGGCCGCTATGGCACCGCAGCGGCCTCGCTCGCCACACACGAGAACTCTGCTTGTCCTGAGATCATGCGCCAGCGGCGATTGTCAGTGCCGCGTCCTGCCAAACTGGCCCGGCAACCATTGTCCAGCTCTTGCCGCACCGTGCCCAAGTCCAGCAGCGCCCGCCGCCCGCGGGCCGCCGGCTTCTTCTGACCGGCACAGATGGCCTACTACGGTCATGATGCGCGCAATTTGCAAATTTGCAAGCAAGCCGAGCCCCGGCGTAACGGATCTCTGCCGGTCCAGAACTTCTGAGAAGCGAAGGGCTGGCCTCGCAGGCGTGGCAGCCGACCACGTTGTTCTCTTCTGGGCAGGCGGAATGGCCGTCGCCTTGAATGTCGCCCGGTCGCTCCGGCTGGCCGTGCGGCCCGGCTAAAGGTGGTCCGCCGCTGGTGGTGTTCCGGCGCGGGCGGTACGCATACGGTGGAGTGGTGAAGCCATCACGCGCCAGGCCCACAAGGCGCTATTTGCCGGGAAGTCCCTTCAACGTCCCCGTAGTCGAGAGCCCGGTCGAGACTTTCGCCGTGGGCGACTTGGTGACACACGACAAATACGGCCTCGGTACCGTCATCGGCGTCGAGGACGAGACCGCCATACTCGTCGACTTCGGAACGCACCGGTTGCGACTGCCGCTGCCGTGCGCGAAGCTGATCAAGCTG